>WNFT01004633.1_pt1 | contig 12004 bp, 13 predicted proteins | sample 5400191 | NCBI WGS metagenome assembly WNFT01 (sample SAMN13153359, study PRJNA577476) | soil metagenome | isolation source: 80 cm saprolite under Madrone tree | place: USA:California | collected 2016-06-14
GGCTGCGGCTGGTCAAGAAGACGGTCAACCAGGACGATCCGACCGTCTACCACCTGTTCTATGGCGACGACAAAGGCAGCCCGGGCCTGGACCTGACGTTCTTCGAGTATCCGGGGGCGCGCCCGGGCCGCGCTGGGCGGGGCATGATCCACCGGATCGTCCTGCGGGTCGGCTCCGAGGAGGCGCTCGACTTCTGGGAGCGGCGTCTTGAAGGCAGCCGGCGGTCGCACGGATCGCTGGAGTTCTCAGACCCTGAAGGCCTTGGCCTGGAGCTCCGGGTCGTGGCCACGTCCGATGCGCCGCTCACCGCGTCGCATCCTGAGATACTGGCCGAGCACGCGATCCAGGGCTTCGTGGAGGTGCGCGCGTACACGTCGAGCCCTGACGCGAGCCGCGAGCTCCTCGAGGGCGCGCTCGGATGGGAGCGGTCCGGCGACACTTCGTGGGAGGCTCGCGGCGACAGTCGGGCCGGACGTTACGTGTACGACGTCGCTCCCGCGCAGCACGGCGTACCGGGAGCCGGGACGGTTCATCACGTCGCCTGGGCCTCGCTTGACGACCAGCAGGTCGCGTGGCGCGATCGCGTCATCGCGGCCGGCGCTCAGCCGACGCCTGTCATCGACCGCTACTGGTTCAAGTCCGTTTACTTTCGCGAGCCGAGCGGCGTGCTGTTCGAGATTGCCACGATGGGCCCTGGCTTTGCCGTGGACGAGGATCCCGCGCATCTGGGCGAACGGCTGGTGCTGCCGCCAAAGTTCGAGGGCCTGCGCGACCAGCTCGAATCCACCCTGACGCCCCTCCACGCACCCGCGGCGGCACGGCGCTAGCCGGCCTTGTTGTAGTAATCGGGCTCAAAGTCCCCACAGCCGCTGGGCGCGGACGCCCAGTCCGTGGACCACGGCGGTGAATGCGTCTCGCTGCTCCAGCCGATCTTCGCCGAAGGTCCGGGCCAGGTCGTCGCGGAACGCGGGAATGTAGGCGGAGCCGCCGGTCAGCAGCACACGTTCTACGTCTGTCGCGTGGATGCGGGCCTCGTCGAGCGCACGCCCGATCGCCTCGCCGACCAGGTCCAGCTCGGGTCGGATCATGGACTCGAAAGCCGAGCGCCGCAGCGTCACGTGGAGGCCGAGGGGCGAGAACCGCAGCTCCGTGACCTCCGAGCTGGAGAGTGCGATCTTCGCTGCCTCGATCGCCTTGTAGAAGTCATATGCATACCCCTCATAGAGCAGGGCGTGGGCAAGTTCGGCTTCCTTGCCACCGATCCTGGCCAGGATGGCCGGTATGCCCGGGTCGGCCATCAGGAGCCTCACAGAGCTCGCGGTGCGAAGCTCGTTGAACAACCAGTTGGGCAGCACCTCCAATCCGAGCGCCGGACCCACGCTGGTTTCGAACAGGACGCCGTCGAGCACCTCGCCGCCGACTGCGACGCCGGACAGGCCTGCGATGCGCGACTCGCCATCGCGCGAGTCCATCACGGCGACGTCGAACGTGCCCCCGCCAAAGTCCACTGCGATCTCGACACCCTGATGGGTCGGCTCGCCGATGACGGCTGCCGTCGGCTCGGGCAAAAACGCGACCTCGTCGAATCCGGCCTCGATGGCCGCCTGCTCCAGTCGACTGAAAGCCTCCGCTTCGGAGGCGCCGCGGTTGGCCGGATCGGCACCGGCGAAGACCACTGGATGTCCCAACACGACGCGTTGAGCGCGTTCGGCCACAGCTGCGTCGGCTTCGTTCTTCAAGCGTCTCAGCACGACCGCGACCAGTGAGCCCACGGTGAAGTCGGTCGCCCAGGAATTGGTCCCCGCGAAACCAACCTTTGCCAGGTCGTGCTTCACGCCTGACAGCAGCCGAGCGTCGTTGCAACCCCCACCCTTGCGGTACTGCCGGCAGTCCGTGTCCCAACCATATGGCGCCAAAGCACAGTTCCAGCAATCGGTCTTTTCGTGCCCGGACTTGAGGAAGGTCTTCACTGCCTCATCGCCCGCGGCGCGATTCCCGCCGCGATGGAGATAGACGAAAGATGGCAGTGTCATCGCGGATCGCGATGGCCCCAAGGCCAGTACCTCGACGCGATCGGCATAAGCCACCGAGATCGCGCTGTTGCTCGTACCGAAATCGATGCCGTACCCGACGGGAGACGCGTTCACCACGGCACCATATATAGAAAAGGCCTCGCGGGGGGGTAGTCCCGCGAGGCCTTACGAAGGTGATGTCTAGACGTGAATCACTCCGCGGTGCTTCTAAACCTCGTAGCCGCCTTGTGGCGGTGATTCGAACGGGGACGACTGCGCTCCATCACGACGTCGCCGGTTTGGTACCGTGCGGCGCGGTGACGATCCTGGTCAGGATCACGGTGGCCGACCCGGCATAACAAAATCACCAACTGCCGGGCGGCGCGCTCGAGCAAGGCTCCAGGGCCGTCGATCTATCTGCGTACTCAAGGCGCACCTGGCTTTGTCAAACTGCGGTCTGAAATGGCAACAGCCCACGCGGGCAAAAACGCTGTCAAGCGCGCCGCCACCAACCCCCTGCTCGAGCTCATGGAGCGTCTGGGCTACGCCGTTCGCGGTGCGCTGTATGCCGTCATGGGGCTGCTGGCCTTAGGCATAGCGCTCGCAGCCGGCGCCGGCCAGACCACCGATCTGTCGGGGAGCCTCGTCTTCTTGACCGGCAACCCATTCGGGAAGCTGGTGCTGATCGTCGCCGCGATCGGCCTCGGGGCTTACTCGCTGTGGGGCTTCGTCAGGGCGATCTACGACCCGCTGCACCGCGGTAAAGGCGCATCCGGCTACGCGGCGAGACTGGGCTTCGTGATGAGCGCCCTCTCCTACGGGGCCATCGTTGTGTTCGCGCTCCAGATCCTTGCCGGGTCGGCGGGATCGTCCGGCGACAGCACCCAGAAGACCATCGCCTCAGTTCTCACCCACCCAGCCGGCGGCGGGCTGACGATCATCCTCGGCCTTGTCGCCATCGGGATCGGCCTCGGGCAATTCCTCGAAGCCTATCGGGCGACTTTCCAGGAGGACTTGAAGGGCGCGGAGATGACCGCGTCCGAACGGCGCCTCGCCGGGGCGCTCGGCCGTTTCGGGATGTTCGCCCGCGGTGTGACATTCCTGGTGATCGGATGGTTTCTCGTCCAGGCCGGCATCCACCACGACGCTGGCCAGGCCCAGGGCTTCGGAGGCGCGTTCTTGTTCTTGTTGAACCAACCGTTCGGACGCCTGTTGTTGGGCGTGGTCGCGCTGGGATTCGTAGCGCTGGGTCTCCACTCATTCGCTTGCTCGCGCTGGATCCGTTTGATGGGCAGCTCACCATGACCCTGAGCGCGCGTACCCCAAGGAGCAGCGCCAAACGGGCGACCAGCCTGCTGATCTTGAGCTCCAAAGCCGGCTCGATGACGCCAGAGATCGAGGCCAAGCTGCGCAAAGCCTTCGCGAGCAGCCTGATCGTCGAGTTTGATCCCAAGATGGACATTGAGAAGCTGGTCAGGGCGACGGCCACGGTCATGGTGGCAGGAGGGGACGGCACGATTGGGTGGGTGGTTCGCAGGCTCGCGGACACGAAGCACCCGGTCGGAATTCTTTCGATGGGAACTTTCAACAACTTCGCGAAGTCTCTGCATCTGCCCACGACTGTTGATGCGGCCATCCGTGTGATCAAGACCGGCAAACCGCATCCGATCACGCTCGGCCGCCTGAATGGGAAGGTCTTCCTGGAGGCCGCCGCCATCGGCCTGTTCGGTGAAACCATCGCCGCCGGCGAGTCGGCCAAGGACCGAGCCTTCGGGGCGTTCGCGGAGGATGTGAAGCACATCGCCGAAGCAAGGCCTTTCAAGTACGTACTGACTGGCGACATCAGGGGCAGCGGCACCTGTATGTCCCTCGTTTTCACGAACACCGCTTCGATCGGCTCGCAGATGCCGGTTAGCGACAGTACACCCGTGGACCCTTACCTCGAGCTGTCGGTCCACGCAGGCGCCAGCCGGAGAGACATAGTCAAGCGCGTCCTCGCCCGCGCGGTACTGTCCAAGCACCGCGAGGAAGGCCTCGGTCAGGTGTTTCAATTCCGCAAGCTGGACGTGGTCACGAAGCCGAGGGTGCGCGTTTACGCGGACAATGCCCAGCTTGGCCGCACGCCCGCGACCATCACCGCGGCGCTCAGCGCGTTGAAAGTGATCCTCCCGCGGTGAGCGCGGAGCCCAAGGACACCTCGGCGCCTCTGGCCGAACCGAAGCTGGCTGCGGCCGAGGTCCTGGCGGGCGGCCCCGGGCCGACCGCGAGGCTCTGGCTGGGCCCCACTGCCCTGGCGGTTTTCGTGCTTTTCGCGGTCGACACTTACCTCGTCGTGCAGAACGAGGTGCTGCCGTTTGACGTCCCGATCGCGACTTTCATCCAGTCGGTCAACTGGGGTCCGCTGGTCTATCCGATGGAGCTGATCAACATAAGCGCCGGCATCTGGCAGGTCTTGATCGGGGCCGTCGCGGTGGTCGCGCTCTTCATCGTCGAGCGCCGCGCCGGCTGGCTGTTGTTGATCGGCAGCATCTCCAGCGGGCTCGACAACATGATCAAGCTCGTGATCATGCGACCGCGCCCGCCGGCCGACCTCGTCCACATTCTCAACCCAACCACCGGCTTCAGCTTCCCCAGCGGGCACGCCGTCTTCTTCACCTGGCTCAGCTTCATGCTCGCCTTTTCGCTGGCGCCAAGGCTGGCTCCGCGTGTCCGTCCGATCCTTTGGATATCGGCCGCCATCGTGATCGCGCTGACCTGCCTCGCACGGGTATGGGCGGGTGCCCACTGGCCGAGCGATGTGCTCGGGGGCGTTCTTCTCGGTATCGGCTGGTCGGCGTTCGTGCTCTGGCTTCCCGAGCGCTGGCTGCCGTCGCCGACCTTCAAATGGTTCAGCCTCGCTTCTTGAAGAGCCAGGCGCTGAACGTGCCGATCCCGATCCCGATCACTCCGCCGACGGCGGCGTCACTGGGAAAGTGAACGCCGAGGTGCACGCGCGACGCCGCGACTCCGGTGGCCACCGTGTAAGCGAGGGGGGCCGCCCGCGGATAGAAGAAAGCGAGGGCGGTGGCGGCCGCAAACGATGAGGCGGTGTGGCCGGACGGAAAGGAATGGTCGGCCGGTCTGATTCCGACCACGCGCGCCTCGCGGTTGACAAACGGGCGCACGCGGCGGAACAGCGGCTTGACGCGCTGCTGGACGATGTAGGTCGCTGCCAGCGATGCGACGGCCGTAGCCGCGCCGGCCCGCCTGCCCTTGGCGCCGCCGAGGATGGCCAGGGCCGCTCCTCCCGCCACCCAGCCGAGGCCCTCGCCCAGGTCGGACAGCACGCTGACGTAGCGGTCGCTGGTCGCGGAGTGGGGTAGCCCGTTGATCAAGGTGAAGAGCCGCCGGTCGATGCCACCAGGAGCCGGAGGAGCGACGACCACGGCGACTTCGCCGGCGGCGACATGCACGGCCACCGGGCCGGCCTCGACGACAGGTCGGGTGACTGTCGGATCGGCGGCTTTAGGGGCGGCGGTCTTCGGCGCGGCTCGCTTGACCCGGCTACGCCGCGCGGGTTTCTTGGCTGCTGTCATCTGATGGGCCGGCCCGAATCGTACCAATCGCCATCGCAGGTCGATCGCGTAGCGACCTCATAACCGCACATCTTCATCGTCGGTCCAAGGGGGATCGCCGCTGTCCTACTTGCGCTCCTTGCGCTCGAGGCCCCGACCCTCGTGCCAAGACTCGATGACCAGGTGGTCGGCCGGCCGGCCGACCCCTGTCAAGACCACCTCGGCGATGTCGACCTTGAAGCGATGCGCAGGCTCATCCTCATCCGCGGGAGCAGCGACCTCGACTGCGCGGCCGGCGATCTTGGCATCGCCGAGCCAACTGCTCGGTTCGTCCTGTGGCGGGTCCTCCGATGCAGCGTGAAGCGCCAGCCGCGGATCGCGCCGGAGGTCTTGAGCCTTCACCGATCCCGGCATCATCCCCATCAGGAGCTCGCCATCCGCGAATTCCACCTCTATCCCGCTCACGCGTGGGGAGCCATCCCCTCGAAGCGTGGCCAGCACCTTGTGACGGTGGGAATCGAAAACGCGCCGCACTCGATCAGCGAACTCGGGCTCGGCCGCAGCCACCTCGGCCCAAGTACTCATGCGTCCAGGGTGAATCCAGCCGCCTCCACCGCTTCCAGCTTCGACCTGATGTCTGCATATGCCGAATCGTCGATCGTGACAAAGCGCTCGATCATTCCGGCGGAGAGACCCCGTCGATCCCTCTCGGTCGTCCCCAGTCCGGTGACGATGTCGGTGACGTCCTGTCGCAAGCTTGCCGGCACAGCGGCGGTCGCCACCAGAGGTTGGATGGTCGACGGTCCCAGCGTGCAGATGACGCGGATTCGGTCTGCGAGCTCCGGATGGTCGCGCATCTCGACGCCCAGCACGTGGGAGTCGACGGCCGAGCCCTCGACCTGAGCCGTCGCCACCTTGCGAATCGACTCCTCGTGGAAACCCGTCATCTCCCACCGCTCGAAGAACGCCGGAGTTTCAGCCATCTCAACCAGAGTGGCCAGGGTGATCAAGTAGCCGGAGTGCGAGTCCGGCTCGTTGAAGGCCCAGGATCGGCGCCGCAGGTCGCCGAACTCGGCCACGGGACTATTGGCGGGAACGATCACGTCCGAGAAGTAGACCGGACGGTTGTCGTAGCGCGCGCCCTTGACGATCGGCGCCGCGATGGCCTCCGCCGCCGCCGGGTTCTCCCGCCTGAGCCGCACATAGGGAAGGCCGCAGAGAAATGCGAAGTCCACCTCCGCATTGCGCACCTGGTCGAGGGACTCCCCCACGATCAAGCGAGTCGGCCTGTCCAGCTCCTCCCCCGCCCTGGTGGCGACGAACTCATAGAAGGGCTGGAGGCACGCCGCGAGGTACGTCGCCAAGACCAGCTCTCGACCGCCCATCTGGCCCAAGCCCGTCAGCTTTCGCGATCACTGCGTGAGGGGGCCGCCTGCAGCCCGGTGACGGAGAGGATTTGCTCCTCGCCCAGAGAGTCCTCCTTCAACAGTGCCTGGGTCAGGGCCTCCAGCTGGGCTCGGTGCTCGGCCAGGAGTCGGATGGCTTCGGCAAAACATTCATCGGCGATGCGCTTGACCTCGGTATCGACCTCGCGCGCAGTGGCTTCGCTGTAGGGCCGCGATAGTCCAAGCCCATCGCCCGAGCCCTCCTCCCTGAACGCGAGCGGCCCAATCTTGGGGCTCATCCCCCACCTCACGACCATCTCGTGGGCGATCACCGTGACCTGCTGCAGGTCGCTCGCCGCGCCTGTTGTCACATTGCCGTAGACGAGCTGCTCCGCCGCCCTACCGCCGAGGGCGCCCACGATGCGTGCCCGGACGTAATCCTCGCCGTAGTTGAACCGCTCGTCGACAGGCCGCTGGATCGTCACTCCCAACGCCCCGCCGTGCGGAATGATCGTCACCTTGCGCACAGGGTCGGCGCCCGGCACCAGGAGCCCGAGGAGGGCATGCCCCGATTCGTGGTACGCGATGCGTTCGCGGTCACTCGGCGTCAGCATCAAGTGACGCTCGGTTCCGAGCAAGACCCTATCGATCGCCTGATAGAAATCCTCGGACGACACCGTCGTGTCGCCCTTGCGAGCCGCTCCTAAAGCCGCCTCGTTGGCGAGGTTCTTGAGATCGGCGCCCACCAGTCCAGGGGTGGCGGCGGCGATCGCGTCGAGGTCGACGTCCGGGCCCAGGGGCACTTTGGCGGTGTGGATCTTCAGAATCGCGGCGCGGCCACGGCGATCTGGCGGCTGCAGGGTGACGCGGCGATCGAAGCGACCAGGCCGCAAGAGGGCCTGATCGAGAACATCGGCCCGGTTGGTGGCGGCGAGGACGATGACGCCTTTCCCGGGCTCGAACCCGTCCATCTCGGTCAGGATCTGGTTGAGCGTCTGCTCCTGCTCGTCGTTGCCGCCGATGCGAAAGCCTGAGCTGCGGCTGCGCCCGATGGCGTCGAGCTCGTCGATGAAAATGATCGCGGGCGCGGCCGATCGCGCCTTGGTGAAGAGATCCCGCACGCGAGATGCGCCGACGCCGACGATGGCCTCCACGAACTCCGACGCAGACTGGCTGAAAAAGGGCACCTTCGCCTCCCCCGCCACGGCGCGAGCGAGCAATGTCTTGCCCGTTCCGGGCGGCCCGATGAGGAGGACACCCTTGGGGACGCTGCCGCCAAGGCGTTCATATTTTTGCGGTTCGCGCAAGAAGTCGACGAGCTCCTCGAGCTCTTGCTTGACCTCATCGATCCCCGCGACGTCCGCGAACGTGGTCCCGGGCCGCTCCGGGTCGTAGAGCCGCGCCCGGCTCTGACCAAACGCGCCGAGCAGCCCGCCCGCCCCACCGGCGCCGGCGGCTCGGCGGATCAGGTAAAGCACCGCGATCACGATCAGCAGCGTCGGCCCGAAGCTGAACAGCAGGGTTTCCCAGAATGGAGGCGGCGGGTTCTCCGGCTTGGCGTTGATGGTCACGTTGTGCTGCTCGAGCAGGAGCTCGAGGCCGTCGTTCGCGAACGATGGGTGTTGCGTCGTGAAGTGGGTCGCGCTCACCGTGCTGGTAGGCGATTCCTTGACCGGGGTCTTGGTGACGCCTGTGATCGCGTCGCCGGTGGTGGTCACGCTGACGACGTTGTCGCCGACGACCTGCTGCTTGAACACGTCGTAGGGCAGCGTCACAGTCGTTGGTTGCGCGGGCGCAAACAGCACGTTGGTGATCAAGACGTTGGCCAGCAGGACGATGGCCAGCGTTATCCACAGGCGCGTAGAGCGCATCGGGTTTGGAGGCGCAGGCTTGGCGGGCCTCGTGGGGCTGGGCGGGCTGGGCGGCGGGCTGGACATCAGTGGCGCTGATCAGCGTAGGGCAACCAGGCAGATGTTCACAGCCGCCAAACCGTGTGGCTCGGCTTCGTGTGGACGGCACCTATCTGGGGAGTTCGCGTGCATTTAGAGTCGACAGCATGCAGATGGATTCTCCGTTGACCGCAGCTCACATCTCAGCTGAGACTTCAGCGTCCGCCGGCCTCGACGACGTGTGTCGCTGGCTCATCGAATGCCAGGCCAACCCGGTGCGTCTCGACGTTCGCGACCTGCCCGCGCTCGGCCAGGGCACGAGGCTCAGACTTGCCCTTCCGGTGACCGCGCCCCGAGCGGTGCTCAGCACGGTCTCGCTGCTCGAGGACGTCGACGCGGGCGACTGCCTGCTCACCGGACATCTGCGCTTCGTAGCCCATCCGACCGACCCCGACATCAGGCTGAGCTTCGTCGGGCGGGCCGAAACAGCGATGAGGTCAAGCGCGATCCGGCGCCAGGCCGCTCACGCGGCCCGGGAGCTCCTGGACGTGATCGCGGCTGCGATCGAGCGCCCGTCTGGGCTCCGCCGCCAGGCCCGCGCCGCAAGCTGAACTGGTCGATCGGCCGGCTCACTCTCATCCGGCCAACACCTCATTACCGTCGGCTTCAAGATTCCAGAGCAGCTCGGAGCAGATGAGGATGTCGGCAGTGGAAATGTTGGTCGCGAGCGGCACATTTCTCACGTTGCAGACGCGCATGAGGGTTTGGATGTCCGGGTCGTGCGGGTGCTTGTCCAGAGGATCGACGATGAAAATGACCGCGTCGATCAATCCTTCGACGATTCGGCTCGCAATCTGAACGTCGCCGCCATACGGTCCGGATTCCAGGCATTCCGCCGCGAGCCCGACCTTCTCGACCAGCAATCTCCCCGTGGTTCCGGTCGCGGTCAAGCGGCACCGCTTCAATCGCTCGCGGTTGAACGTCGCAAATGCGACGAGATCCGCTTTCTTGCCATCGTGGGCGATGATCGCAACGCGAGGCATCCGGGCATCCGAAATTTCATTGAGTTGCATATTCACTAAAACAGCCTGAGGCACGCGGACGTTTCATCAGAACATGCGTCTCACACAAATTTGCTACATACGTCATGGGTGCTCGTGGGCTGCTTGAAACTGTACGCCCGGCCTGTTAACGAGTCGATCCGGCGTGATTAAAGGATCGAGTTCTTCGTGCTGGCAAACGGATAGCCCGGGTCGAGTACACGATGGCCTCGGCGATCTCTCGTTCGCCCTGCACGATGACCTGGCCGCCGGGTTTCGCGAAGATGGCCTGCATGCGCAACATGGTGATCATGGCGATCGTCGCCTTCGGCGCCGTTCGAATCGCATGGCGGATGCTCAGCCCGCCCCAGCCGCCCGCCTTTGCGACGGAGTGGGCCGCGGACGAATAGCACCCGGGCGCGCCGCCTCGCGCGTCTATTTAATAGTGGAGAGTGGCCGACCGAACAGACCGTCCTCTGGCGATACTCGTCGCACTCGAGGTCGAGGCGCGCTTACTGGTCCGGCATCTCGCTCGCTCCACGATCTCGTCGCCGCACGTTTCGGTTTGGGAGGGCGAGGTCGAAGGCACGCGGGTGGTTCTTGTCGTCACGGGCGTCGGCAAAGTGTCCGCTGCTCTGGCGGCCCAGTTCACCTGCGACGTCTTCGCTCCGCGATGCTTTCTGTCGGTCGGACTCGCCGGAGCGACTGACAGCGAGGGGCAGCGGGGCCGCCTGATCATTGCATCAGGTGCCTTGCAGCACGATGTGGACGCCCGACCTTTCACCGATGCCAAGGGCGTGATTCCATCGCTCGGGAAGACGGTGTTCGCCGCCGATGGGACCCTGTCCGACAAGCTGCGCCAAGCAACCGAGGGTGTCGTTGACAATCAACAGCTCGTTCTCTCGGGCGTCGTCCTCACGGGAGACCAGATCGTCACATCACGAGCCGTCAGAGACGGTCTCCAGGCCGATTTTCCTGATGGCGCGTGTTTCGACATGGAGACCGCCGCCATCGCGCAGGTAGCCCACCAGAACGGCATTCCGTGGGCGGCATTGCGGATCACGTCTGATGGAGCAGATGAGAATTTCAACCTCCAGGAGGTACTCGGTTTCGGCGTCGAAACTGCGGCCGGCCTGTTCGACCAGATCGTCCGCGCGTTCCTGAAAGCGCTGTAATCCTTTGCCCTTGCCGAACCCTAGACTGGACGGGGCAAGGAGGATCGCGAGATGAAAGCGACGCTCGACTATCTGCTGGTGGAGGATGCGATCCCGGCGGCGGTCATCACGCTGAACCGGCCGCAGCAGTTGAACCCGCTGTCGACCGGCATGATGAAGGAGCTGACGTCCGAGCTCGAGCGCCAGGCCGCTCGGCCCGAGGTGCGCGCAATCGTGCTCAAAGGCGCCGGCCGCGCATTTTCTGCCGGACACGACCTCAAGGAAATGCTGGAACGCAACCTCGACGAGGAGCGCGAGATCTTCGCCGTCTGCAACAAGATGATGGCGACGGTGCAGTCGGTCCCGGTCCCCGTGATCGCAGCGCCACACGGGATCGCGACCGCGGCCGGATGCCAGCTTGTCGCCACCTGCGACCTCGCCATCGCCAGCTACGACTGCCGGTTCGCCACGTCTGGAGTCCGCTACGGGCTCTTTTGCTCGACGCCGGGAGTGGCGGTCGCCCGCAACGTGGGCCGCAAGCACGCGATGGAGCTGCTGCTGACCGGTCGATTTGTCGACGCGGCGACCGCCGAGAGATGGGGCCTGATCAACCGCGCCGTCCCGCCGGCTCAGCTGGACGCCGAAGTCATGGCGCTCGTCAAGGAACTGGCCCAGCTCAGCCCATATGCGCTGCGGATCGGCAAGGAGGGTTTCTATCAGCAGGTGGAGGAGAAGCAGGCAGAGGCCTACCGGATGATGGGCGAAGCGATCTCATGCAACGCGGTGGCCCCTGACGGCCAGGAAGGGATCGCGGCCTTCGTCGAGAAGCGAACTCCGGTCTGGAAGGACGGCGCTTAACTCGACGCGGCGTCCAGGGTTGCGTCGATGACGTCGTCGTCGTGCGCGTCCGAGACGAACCAGGCCTCGAACTGCGATGGCGGCAACAATACCCCCGCCCCCTGCATTAGGT
>WNFT01005320.1_pt1 | contig 12003 bp, 8 predicted proteins | sample 5400191 | NCBI WGS metagenome assembly WNFT01 (sample SAMN13153359, study PRJNA577476) | soil metagenome | isolation source: 80 cm saprolite under Madrone tree | place: USA:California | collected 2016-06-14
GTTGTGGCCAACCTCACCTGAGATGCAGAAGGGTCGAGCGATCGAAATTGACATTCAAGCTGACGTACGGGGTCTCCAAAGATTGATAGGCGCACTCAGAATCGGCTATTTTGCGACGGAAAGTAGCTAGTCCCTTGAACAATTCTCAACCGTGCGCAAAGTTGCTTCGGCAAGGCACACATCCAAAGGCTACTTAGCACCGCACAGGTTTCGCGGCACTCGATTGCCTTACTGTTGGACGCCACCGCCCGGATCCAAGTCGGGTTTGCCTGGTATTCTTACGGTGTAATTGTATATTTTCGGGCCCGGCAAGACATTACGCCTGGCCAGGCCGGAAACGGGAGCATCACTGCTGAATTGGGACTCGTAGAACGGCGAGCCGTTTTTCTCAAAGTCCACCGTGAAACAGGGTTCACCCTTGGGGTGTTCATGCTCCTGAGCGCAAACCCATTTCACTTCCTGGTTCTTGCTTTTGCTAACTTGAAAGTATTCCGGGTCTGCCTTAATGTTCGCTCTACTACTATCCAGCCCAATCTTGACGATAACCTCTCGACTGACTGGATCGCGTCCTGGTCCTGGCGTAGCCATTCTGTACCTCCTCCTTACAAAAGATGTCGTTATTTCTCCCGCAGTAATTCCCGAGATTGTGGACTCGCCCACAACGGATCGAAGTTCGGGTAGTCGCGAAGGCGAGACCGGGGCCATCCTGCAGCGACTGCTTTCTTTAACCAATCGATCGCCTCTTCCGACTGACCGAATTGGTTGTAGACCAGCGCCCCTTGATAAAACAAAAGCTGATCTGTCGGCGAGAGATGGAGCCCGCGCCGCAGTGCGTCTAAGGCCGGTTCTCTCTCCCCGAGCATTGCGTGGCAGGCGGCGAGAACGCCATATGAAGATGAATTGTTCGGATTGACGCGGAGCTCTTCTTCCGCAATCGCGATCCCTTGCTTGTATGCAGCGACTGATTGACTGCGTTTTCCAGGTGTCCAGTAGTATCCGTCCCCCAGATTCCACCAAAGGAGGGAGTCCTTTTCCGTAAGCTTTATCGCCTGTTCGTAGGCGGCATCGGCTTCTTCATAACGCCGGAGGAAGAAGTAAGCGTTTCCAAGGTTGGTATAGCCATAGGCAATCGGACGGATGGCAATTGAACGTTCGAGAACCGTAATTGCTTCCGTATAACGGGCCTGCTCAACGTAGACGGCACCGAGGTTGGAATAACCAAGGAAGCTATCCGGAGCAAGTGCTACCACCTGATTAAACATCTCGGCGGCTTCCCCGAAGCGTGCCTGGCGGTAATAAAACACCCCCAGCCAATTATAGCCAGCCCAATAATGAGGCCGCAGTTCGATTGCCCGGCGATACGTTTTTTCTGCTTCCTCTGATTTGCCCAAATGGTCGTAGGCGTCCGCCAGACCGCGAAATGCGTCATCATTGGTCGGTTCGGTCTCGGCGGCCCGTTCGAACTCTCGCGCCGCCTCTTGATAGTTTCCCGTTCCCGCAGATAGCGTCCCTAAACAGGCATGGGCGGAAGACAACCTGCCGTCCAAGCGGAGAGCTTGTTGGCAGGCTTCGCGGCTTTTGCCAATCCAGGAACGCTCCTTGTTCCTCTCATATTTCTTCCAATAAGCGTCACCGAGACCCGCGTAGGCCAAGGCATAGCCGGGATCGATACCTAGGGCACGCTCGAAGACTTGGACGGCACTATCGAGATTCTCCACTCGGTCATAGTTTTGAAGATATCCTCTCCCCTGTAGGTAATAGTCATAAGCTCCGGCTACCTGTGTCCCGTGACTCTCGAGAGCTTTTCGCTGGCGACCCTGGATCTCGAGTTCCAGCATCTGTATTGCCCCATTTACGACCGCGTCTTCGGCCGCAAAGGAATCCATCGCCGCAAAAGTCAGGCTCTCAGCGCGCAATTGGCGGCGCGTCCGAGCATCCACCAAGATGTAATTGACCCGTACTTGTTGGCCCGATTTATGCAGGCTGCCTTCAAGTACTAGATTTGCGCCGAACTCCTTGCGTGCTTCGTCCACCGTGCCAACATGCTTGCTGCGTATCTCAGTGGCGGGGACAACTTGCAACGAGGGATCTCCGGTGAGTTGCGTGAGCTTGGCGGTAAGGGTCTCAGTAAGGCCGGCCCCGAACGCTGCCGTTTGCGCATCGCCACCCACAAGGCTGAGCGGCAATACAGCGACCTGTTTTGTACGGGGTATTGGACTAAAGCCCAGCCAAATCTTGAGTCGCTGACGAGCGGGCGTATAAACTGCCATCGCAACTGAGAACGCCGCCACAATGAGTGCGACCCAGGGCAGGGCCCGTCGACGCCTTGCCACGGGCAGCTGCCTGATAACTCGCACTCCTGACTCAGTGAGTGTCAGTTCCAAAGCGCGCAGGTCAACCGCCAAATCGGCTGCCGTTGAGTACCGCTGTGCGGGGTCCTTAGCTAACATTTTGCCGACGATGCGGTCGAACTCCGCAGGCAACTTCGGATTCAATTCGCGCAATGGAAGCTGGTCATGGTGCAGGATGCGATCGCTGGTCTCGAGAAGGCTCTTGGCGCGGAAGGGATTGCTTCCCGCAATTGCCTCGTAAAAAACTATTCCAAGAGAAAAAATGTCGGCGCGAGAATCGGACTCCCTCTCGCGAACCACTTCGGGCGCCATGTAATTCAATGTTCCCGCGAACTCCATGCTGGTTCGAGTACTCAAAGTCGAAGTTTCAGGGCGGCTGGGAAGGTTTTTTGCCACACCGAAGTCCAAGACCTTCACTTGGCCTGAGGTAGTCAACATGATGTTCTCCGGCTTGATGTCGTGGTGAACGACACCCGCATTGTGTGCCGCCGCCAGGGCCAGGGCACACTCCATCGCGATGGGCAAGAATTCGATGACTGAGATCGGCTCACCAAGGCGCCGACGCAGTGTTTGCCCTTCAACGTACTCCATGACGATGAAAAGTTCGTTCTCCTCCTCGATGACGTCGTGAACTGCAGCGATGTGAGGATCGCTGAGGCGAGAGGCCCATTCCGCTTCTTTCCAAAGCCGCTCTCGGGAACGTTTGTCACCACGGAGGTGCGGCGCGATGCGCTTGAGAGCTACTTGGCGCTTCAAACGAACATCACTTGCACGGTAGACTTCGCCCATGCCGCCTTTGCCGAGCAGTTCCTGGATCGCAAATCTACCGATGGTTGTTCCGCTCAAATCGCGAGCGGAAGTCACGTCGATGTCGGATTGCATGCGGGGCTCGGCCATTGGAAGAAGCACCTAGCCCCAGTGGACCTTCTTAGCTGCACTGGGAAATCGGCAGGCTACTGCTTGGCCTAAAGATACAGTTTGCCAGACCGAGGTTGTACGTGATGTTACTCCCGCTCATACCGAGAAGTAAACCAGAAGCCTAAAACAAAATCCTGATGCTGACTGCTGTTAATCCGGATATTGTTGAACTGGATGCGAATCGCTGATCTGCTGCGTGACGATCATTTCACCCGGCAATTTGGTGACAGTCCTAGAGTGCACTAGGAACGAAGCCTAGAGCTTTAACAACACAACAAGCAATGGCACGAAGTTGCGTTTCATTCAGTTTTCTAGTGGCATTTTTCGGCGGCACTAGGGTCGCTTTTCGAAGCGTAGTAATGCTCTCAGCCTGAATGTCACAAACGATTGCTAAACCTGTTTCTCCTGGCTGCATTGTTATGTGGGTTGGACTCTCCCTAACTGTCGTAGAGAACGGAACTGCCAAAACAGTGTCGGCCTTTGGATGGAGATTCCGGGTGTCCGGAGAAACGATTACGACAGGTCGATCAGCTTTTCCAGGCGGGTCGCTAGGAAAGGGAACGAACCAAATCTCCCCTCGTCTAGGTTGAGGCGGCAGAGCGGTTGCCGAGGTTGACATCCGCTCTATCTCTCCGCACTCAGGAATTCACGTTCTGACAATTGCCCCCAGGCAGAGTTCTCTGTCCGTTCCGCATCGGAGATCGCGTCATAATAAGCGGTTGTCTGTGTGTTGAGTTCTTCCAACTCTAGCTGCCTCCGACACTCGGCAATGATGTTCTCCACACACGCGCTCAGAGACGGAGCTTTCGCTTCGACTTGGCGTTGCTGGAGAAATTGGACGGTTTCCCGTTCAAGTGAGAGAGTCAATCGACTCTTCCGACTCGACTCTTTCGCCGCTGGTTGCGCGGGTAGTTTATGTACGAGGTCCATACGCATCTCCTTATGAGCTTGCATCATACGAAATTAGGACACGTCTGTCAAGGAAAACGACGAAGTCCCAGAATCATGTTTATATATCTGACTATACAGGCCTTATATTGCGGATTGTTCGCCAAAACCTCGCCCCCGACGGCCCGATTCACAAGCGAGGTATCTTTGTTAATTGGGATCAGTGATTCAGTAATAGCTGCGTCCTACCAACGAGCCCCCATGGGCCTACTGCTTGGTTCCAATCACGACCACCGATACGGGAACGTTTCCTGTCACGACCGTTCCTGCACCAGTCAAAGTGCCATCTTTGTTAAGGCTGTATATCGAAACACTGGCGCTATTTTCATTCACTACGTAAGCGAACTTGCCGGAAGGATCGACGACAATGCGGAAGGGCTGCGCTCCTGTTGCGATGGTGGCAGGAATGTTCGGGATCAAGTTTCCACTGCTGGAGTCAATAGTGAACATCGAAACCGTGTTGTCCATTCGATTCACGACGTAGGCGAATTTGCTGGATGGATCCACGGCTACCGATGTGGGGCTGTTTCCTGCAATTGCGATACCTGGCGTATTAGGAGTCAGGACTCCGGTGACGGAATCGACAGTGTATTGCGACACCGCGTTTCTAACATCGTATGCGTTGGGGACGTAAGCAAACTTGCCGGCGGGATCCACGGTGACGTCAAAAGGAGACCCTCCCGAGGGCACTGTCGCAGGCGACAGCGGCGTTAAGACTCCGGTGGTGCCGTTGACGCTGTACATCGAAACCGTGCCGTCATCTTGATTCGACACGTAGGCAAACTTGCCGGAAGGGTGCACGGTCACCGAGAGTGGGCTCCATCCTGCTGCCACCGCAGCGGGCGTCGTCGGGGCCAAAACCCCCGTGCTTGCGTTGATGGTGAACATAGAAACCGTATTGTCGTCGCTATTCGCCGTGTAAACGAATTTACTGGAAGGGTCGATCCCGATTCCTTGGGGGAAAAATCCCGTTGGGACTGTGGCAGGCGTTGTCGGAGTCAAGACTCCAGTGCTGGAATTGATGGTGAACATTGAGATCGTGGCCTGGTCACTCGCATTCGACATAAGATTGGCAACATAGGCGAACCTGCCAGCAGGATCGACGACCATCTGTTCGGACCCAAAGGAGTTGGCTCCGGTTGCAACCATGGCCGGCGTTGCCGGCGTTAGGTCTCCAGTGCAAGAATTCACTGTGAAGATGGAAACCGTATCCGTAGATGAACCGTTCAACACGTAGGCGAATCCTGCCGAGGATGCGGGCTTACACGCAGACATAGGCGTAGAAGGGGGAGTCCCTCCGCCACAACCGGAGCTCAGAACCGCCAGCAAACCCAAAACCGCAGTCCGCAGATACGTTGCCTGATCGAGCATTGGACCTAAGCCTGAAGCCTTGCTTGCGACTCGAGGAAACTGCACATAGGGACTCCCTGGATAGCGGAACCTGCAGCTGAATTCGGCCCGAAAAAACGCCGAAGGAACTTTACGCAGAATGGAACAGATTTCAATCAGGTGAATTACTGCGCGCCGGTACGGCGTTGCTTCGCTGTACATTGCCGATTCCGTGGAGAACCCCCGCCGCTAAAACGTCAGTCGAGCGCCGAGCTCGATCAGCCGGGCATTGTTCACCTGAGCGGCAGTGACGCGGCCAAAGTTGGCGCTGCCTGGGTTGGTATTGGGGGCGTCAAAGCGCGGATGATTGAAGACGTTGAAGGCGTCGAAACGAAGCTGAAGGTTCATCCTCTCCCAGTGCTCGTCCAGGTGGACGTTCTTATGGAGTCCGACGTTGGCTTCGTTCACGCGGCTGGCTCGGACGTTGCTCCAACGGGTTGGATAGCTGCGGATAAAATTAGCGAAATCCTGGTAGACGCCGTTCTTGATTGAATCGCCGGGCGCTGGTTTGTAGCTGTAGCCCGGAAGGTTCTGGATGCCAGTCCAAGCAGGAACCGTGGAAAGGTCCGTGTTCTTGTTGGGAAACGGGAAGAACTGGCTGGTGTCGAACCACTGATTGAGCGATTGCTGATTGTTGGGAAGAGCGGGGTCCTTGCCAGTGAAAAATGAGTCGGAGCTGAATACTACAGGTGTGCCGGACTGAATTGTATACTGCCCGGTGAGTTCCCAACCTCCGACAATCGGGTCCACGAATCTGGGGATGGAGCGCCCGAAGTACTTCCCGCGGCCAAACGGCAGATCCCAAATACCGGCCACGGAGAGATGCAAGGGACGATCCTCGCCGCCAAGCTTGTGCTCGACGACAGCGCCTGCGATCTCGGGTCCTATGAGGGAAGTGTCCTCGAAGAGTTTCGACCAAGTAAAGGCGTTGATGATGCTGAAATCCTTGGTGAAGCGGTGCTCCACTTTGACGAGCATGGCGTCGTATTGGTTCTTGCCCAAGGGGTTGTCGTGGCGGGTGATGCCACCCAACAAAGGGTCTGGATTGAGTAACTGGTTGAGGGCTATATTCTGACTCCTCCCAACGGATCCGGTAATGACGTTCACCCCATTGAGCTGCAGATTGTTGAATGGATTGGGAACCAACTGATTCCACAGGAGCGTGTCCAAGGGGCGTCCGTTCGAGTCGAACTGCGGCGCGAGCAACTGCTTCCAGAGGGAGAAGCTAGGAAGATTTTCATTGCGGTCGCCGATCGAACCGGCAGCACAGCAGGTGAAGATACGGTACGTCTTATTGTGCGAATAACCGGCTTCGAAGAGCCATCCCTTTAATTGATGCTGAAGGTGGAAGCTATACTCCCAAGAGTACGGGCGCTTGAGGTCTTGATTGAACCAATCCACGCCTTGGCCGAGGTTTGTCAACGGGCCAAGGGAGGCACCAGTTGGAGGAAGGATGCCGCTATGGAACGGGTTCGCCAGCGTGTCGTAGGGAGTGAAATTATTGTCCTGGGAGGCGATCAAGGGTGTTGTCAGACTGAAGCCGTTCTGACCGCCGGTTTGGTAGGTTGCCTGGGTGAAACGGCCCACGCCGCCACGGATGACCGTGTTCGTCAAGAGCCGATAGGCGAAACCTACGCGAGGCCCGAACTCCTGGTAGTCCGTGTTCGAAAACGTGCGAGGTTGTGAGCCAACTCCGGCAAAGAGTTGCGCGCCGGGAACTTTGAAAGCGCTCGCGGGAAGGAGTTGGGCAAGCGTCTGAACACCCGACTTGCACGCCGCGTTACAACTAGCCGGGGGTGAGGCGAGGATTTGAGCGTAGGCAGCCTGCGCCGCCCCGCTGATGGGGTTTAGAATAGTAGGATCGTAGTTGGTGGTCATGCGGTCGAAGCGCTCTTCAATGGGCCGCTCATAATCCCACCGCAGGCCAATATTCAGAGTCAGTTTGGGTGTGACGCGCCAGTCATCCTGGGCATAAAAACCCATGAAGCGCTGCGAATAAAATCCGCTCACATTCACCGGGACATTGCCGCCTGAAGGCAGGCCGAGCAAGAAGGAGCCGAAAGTGGATCCGTTGCCTGTGCCACCGCCGACGGTAGCCTGCTGACGCGTCCAGACACTGCTGAAATCGAACCTGCCGCCAGCATTGCTGAGACTTGCATCGGCCTCTTGCAGAATCCAGTATTCGCCACCGTAACGGAAGACATGGTTGCCGTGGACGTGGGTGAGGGAGCCGGACCACGTGTAATAGGTGTTGTCCTGATAGGTGCCGGACTGTCCCGTGCCGAAGTGCTGAGGGTTGTCCGTGGTGGTACCGGCGAATCCAGTGATGTAAGGAAAAGATGGCTTCGGCACCTGAGAGACGAAGTTTGAAGAGAAGCCGAGTTGCGTGGGGTCAAAACCCGCGCCTTTGTCGTAGTTGGGCTGTTGGAAGCGGCTGACGCTGAAACGCAGGTCGAGAACCTTGCTGGGACTGATGGTCCACACGTGATCCAAGCCCACATTCTCGGCGACGCGCTCTTGAAAACCACCCGTGGCGGCGGACTGAAAGAAGTCGTCCAGGAATTCGTGCAGGTGGCTCCAGCGCACCACGGCAAAGCTATGGTGCGCATTGTTCCATGCGTGGTCGGCGCGAACACTGAGCACAGGAAATTTGTCCTGGCGCGTGGCTGGGGACACGTAGTTGTTCAGCGCATTACTGTTCGGATCGCTGGCGGTGTTCGGGAGCGGAACATATTTCAGAATATTCAGCGCGATAGGGCTCATCATCTCGGCAGGAACCTTGGCGCAGGCCACGCCCGCCGTCTGAACGTTGTTTACGGGTGTGATGGGATTCCCGGCAGCGTCGCACTGGAATTCTGTGCGATTGCCTTTTGAGTCTACAGCGAAAGGATTGTAGAGATGGGCCGGGAATTTCTGGCCTCCGACCACAGTGAATGATTGGCTGAAATCGCCGTTGCGCTCGAGCTGCGTAGGGACGGAGCGCGTGCCGCCCGGACGGGGATCCTGATTCCGCGTATCGTCGAAGGACACGAAGAAAAACGTCTTCTGTTTTCCGTGATACACCTTGGGAATCCACACGGGCCCGCCAAACGTGCCGCCGAACTCGTTGAAATGGACGGGCGGCTTTGCCCCACCTACCAGATTGTTCTGGAACAGGTGGGCATTGAGGAAATTGTTCTGGTTAAACTCGTACAAACTTCCGTGGTAATCCTTGGTACCGCTCTTCGTCTCCATGTTGACGGTCGAACCAGCCTGGCGGCCGATCGAAGCGTCGTAAGCGTTGGTTTGCACCCGAAATTCCTCCACCGAATCCATGGGCGGAATAAACGAGACGTAGCCTCCGGCCTTGGTGTTGGGCATGCCGTCCAGCTGGAAGTTATTCGAATAGATGTTGTTGCGGCCTCCGTCGGCCGTGAACTGGGATGCTCCAATGTACGACCACATATGCACGACGTTTCCGTTCTGGTCTTGTGCTACCACGCCTGGGGAGAGTACCGCGAGCAGCGTGGGGACGTGGGTCATGGAAGGCAGCTCGGCGAGTTCTTGAGACGTGATGACGGTGCCGGACGTGGCAGAGGTGGTGTCGATCAGCGGTGTTGCGGATGTGACCACGACCGATTCCGTTTTGGAGCCGACTTCGAGCTGGGCATCAATCTCCTTATCGTCCGCCGTTTGCACTGTGATTCCGCGGTGATCCGTAATTTTGAACCCGGGCGCGGTCACGGAAAATTGATAGGGACCGGGCAATAGAAACTCGACAATCCAGTTCCCCTGGCTATTCGTTCGGGTCTCCCGCGTTACTCCGGTGGCGTCTGAGGTTACAACGACAATAGCATCCGGTACGGCGGCACCTTGCGGGTCGATGACGCGTCCACGCAGGGTTGCGCGGACCTCCTGGGCCCACATAGGGGAGTATATGGACAGCGATAAAAGAGCCGCGAGAAACAAGGCGCACGCGGTGCGGCCTGCCGTCTTTCCGGGAGCAAATTGGTCTGAACAAGTGGGCATGGGCAACTCCCTGTACCTCGCGTCACAAGTGAAACGAGGTGAGCGGGCGCATTCTTGAGCGGATTTTTGTCCTGCGTCAATCCATGGTTTGCCCTAGTTCGGCAGTCGTGATTTACCCTAATGCCGGCGGGCGGCGCACCATGCTGAATGGGGACATACCCGGTGGCGAAATGCGATTGCCGACTGCGTAAGCAACTTTTGTCAAGAGAAGCAGAGCCAGAGCGAACCAGGGGTGCCGTTTTGAGCTTGACAAGTAGGTCGGAATCCGATATATCGGAATACGACTATGACAGCGCAGCTCGAAGCGTTCCCCCCATTGTCCGTCGCGGCGCAGCACATCCTGCTCGCGCTATCGAATGAAGACCGGCACGGCTATGGAATCATGCAGGAAGTGGCGCGGCAGTCGGGAGGGAATTACAAGATGGGTTCCGGCACGCTCTACGACAACCTGGAAAAACTTATCGATCAGGGGCTAGTGGCGGAGAGCTCGCGGCGATCCACGAAGGAAGATCCGCGACGGCGCTACTACCGGCTGACGACGTTTGGCCGACGTGTTTTCTCCGCCGAGATCATGCGTCTGGAGGGAGTAGTTCGCGAGGCGAAGTTGCGCTTGCGCGGAGCAAGGCCGAAGGAGGCTCTATGACGCGCACTTTTTACCGGTCGCTCCTTTGGCTGCATCCGCCTCGGTTCCGCGAACGCTATACCGAAGAGATGGCATGGATATATGACGAAACGGCGACCGCCGGGGAAAAGGCGTTTCTCTTTTGCGATGGGCTCGTCTCGCTGGCGAGGCAGTGGGTAGTGCGGTCCGGGATGTGGAAAATAGCCCTCGCCGTGCTTGCAGCGCTCATTCAAGCGCACTTCATATTGCACCCGTACTGATCGAGCATGCAGGAGGCCGGCATGCCGCCTCGCACAAAACAGAGGATCCGATTCCTCTCGAAATGCCTGCTGCTACTAGTGGTTGTGTTGATTCTTGCGGGCATCACCTACGAGCAGATTGGCGAGCGGCTAGATCGAAAGCGATTTCCGCAAGTTGGGCGCTCCGTAGATATTGGCGGGCGTTCCCTCAACATCTATTGTTCGGGCGAGGGAGGACCGGTCGTAATTCTGGATACGGGCGGATCCGCGTCGGGCTACGCGAATCTACTTTCTCAGAGACAGGTCGCGCAGTTCACGCGCGCTTGCTGGTTCGATCGCGCTGGTTTGGGCTGGAGCGATCCGAGCCCCGTGGAGCAAACAAGTACGGCGATCGCGGAGGATTTGCACGCGTTATTGCAAGCCGCGGGCGTTCCTCCTCCGTATGTACTGGTGGGTGTGTCGTTCAGCGGATTCAATGTTCGCGTCTTCGCGGGTAAATACCCAGCGGAAGTTGCGGGGGCGGTTCTAGTGGATTCGGCGCACGAAGACCAGTTTCGCTACGAACCGCGGGTTACGGTGGCTCCCGTCAACCGGCTTCCAAAGCAGATTCGAAATCTGCTTTGCGCAAGCGTGCCGCTGGCGGCGCGCGTCGGACTCGTGCGATTCCTCCTCCAACGATCCGGGCCTCGCCGAGGCGCGCCTTCCGGATTCACCGCAGAAGAAGCGGCCACGCTCCGCGGCCTCGAACTTCAAACCAAATCATTAGTTGCGAGGCGATTCGTGAAGTGGTCACGGAAATTCGCCGAAAATAGAAAATCGGGTGCAGGTTTTCGGTCTTACTTGAGCTCGAGTGTCACGATTCACGCAAAGCGACCAGAGGATCCACACGGCTGGCGCTGCGCGCGGGGAGATAGCAGGCCACGAAAGCCACGAGGAGAAGAACCAGAGATGCGGCTCCGAGGCTGACGGGATCACTGGCGCTGACTCCATAGAGAAACCGGGATAAAGCGCGCCCAAGCAGGAACGCCAAGCCTACTCCCAATGCAACACCGCTCAAGACCACGGTCATTCCCTGGCGAAGAATAAAGAGCGACACATCGCCCTGGCCGGCTCCCAAGGCCATGCGCACGCCGATTTCCCGGCGCCGCTGATTGACGGAATACGCCATGATGCCGTACAAGCCGACCGACGCGAGGCCCAAGGCCAACAGTCCGAACACGCCAAGCAGGGCGACGCCGATTTTTGCTCCCCAAAGAGCCTGCTCAATAACCTTTGTTCCGGTGCGGATGTCTTCGACAGCGAGGCCGGGATCGAGGTTGCGAATTTCGCCCTGGACCGCGGCGAGGGTTGAGGACGGATCACGTTCGGTTCGGACGTAAAGAATCATGGCATCGGAGTAGTTCTGGCGGAGGGGAATGTAAACGCACGACTGGGGAGCCTCGCCGAGCGTTTGATAGTTGGCGGTCTTCACAACGCCGACGACTTGCAAGAACTCCTTGCCACGTGGCAATCGCAACCGTTTGCCAAG
>WNFT01016302.1_pt1 | contig 12001 bp, 9 predicted proteins | sample 5400191 | NCBI WGS metagenome assembly WNFT01 (sample SAMN13153359, study PRJNA577476) | soil metagenome | isolation source: 80 cm saprolite under Madrone tree | place: USA:California | collected 2016-06-14
GAACAGAGCCCCGTTGGCCTTGACCAGGCGGGTGCTCAGTTTGTGCAAGAAATCTTTTCGCCGATTCGCGATCTTGGCGTGGATCGCTCGGGATCGCTGTCGATGACGGGCGCGCTGGGCGCGGGCCAGGACGGGTTCCAAGTCGCGGTAAAAGCGCTCGGCCTCGATCGGCGGTATCGCCTCATCACTGAACGCGGCAAAGGTCCTCAACCCCAGATCGATGCCCAAACTCGGGACCGAGCGATCGAGAATCGATCCGACGGACGGCTTATTTCTCTCATCCCCCGGCTGCGCGCGAGGCACACAGACATTCAGATACCAGCGTCCGCGGCTATCTTCGCTGAAATTCCCCGCACGCAGTTCGACGCTTCCCAGACCGTAACTGTCCCACAGGGACAACCAACGTCCCGCGAAGTAGATCTGTCCCCCTCGATAACGAATCGTTCTGACCTTGAAGGGAATCCAGCCGAGGGACCGGCGTGCACCGCCACTCTTTCGCCAGGCCAGTCGGACTTTCCGATGCTGGCGGCGCCGCCGCGCGTATTCTTCCGCGATCTCCTGCACCGCTTGAACCGGCAGATGCAAGGCGCAGTCACCGCGCGTGACCCCTTTGAGGAACGGCCAGAAATCAAATCCCGACAGAAACCGCCGCTCGCGCTCGAACACTTGGACCGACAGTTCGTTGCAGTAATTGAATACCGTGTTGACCTCACGCGCCAAGCCGCGAAGCCAGGCGGCGTGCTTGTCCTTCACCCGCAGGCGCAGAACCCGAGCAGCGGTAGGTCGAGAGCTGGACATCCATACAGTATACCAACAAATCGCCCCGTAACACCTTCGAAAACATCGAGAAATGCGGACCATGGGATCCATGCCGCGCTACGCGCGTCGCTATCCCTCGCCGGCCTGAAGGCCGGCGTTTCTCGCGGAGAAATATGATGAACCCCAGTGTTCGAATTCCCATTTGGACCATCGCCGCCCCGATGTTTGCGGGAGCCGTACTGCTGGCAGCCGGATTCGGAATCGGACTCGGCGGAATTATCGTCGCCCTCGTCTCGCTGAGTCTTGCCGCGAGCGTCTTCGCCGCGGTCCATCATGCCGAAGTCATCGCCCAACGGGTGGGCGAACCCTATGGCACCCTGGTACTGGCGCTTGCGGTTACGCTGATCGAGGTTGCGCTCATCGTGTCGTTGATGGCCGCGGGTGGGGAGGAAGCGGCCGGCTTGGCGCGCGACACGGTATTCGCGGCCGTAATGATCATTCTGAACGGCATCATCGGCCTGTGTCTGCTCGTGGGCGGCCTCACGCACCGCGAACAGACCTTCAGCCTCGACGGCGTCAGTGCGGCGCTGGTTGCGTTGGCGACCATCGTCATCATGACGCTGATTTTTCCCAACTACACCGTGACCACGCCCGGGCCGTACTATTCCTCCAGTCAGCTGATACTGATCGCCGTCGTGACGCTCGTGATCTATGGCACATTCGTCCTTGCCCAAACCATCGGCCACCGGCAGTACTTTCTGCAGGATGATGAGGCCGAGAAGTCGACGCAGCACACGGCGCTGCCGAGCAACACGGTAGCGGCCTCGAGCGCCGGCCTCTTGCTGATGTGCCTGGCAGCGGTGGTGCTGCTGGCGAAGAAGCTGGCCCCCAGCCTCGAGGCGGCGGTGATGACGATGGGAGCCCCGGAAGCGCTGGTCGGAGTGATCATCGCCGGCATCGTGCTGCTTCCGGAAGGGCTGGCCGCGCTGCGGGCGGCGCGCTCGAATCATCTGCAGACCAGTCTCAACCTTGCCCTGGGGTCGGCGCTTGCCAGCATCGGACTGACCATTCCCGCCGTCAGTTTCGTGTCGCTCTATACGAATTCCCGCCTGCGCCTGGGGATAGACGCCAAATCTTCGGTGCTGCTCCTGCTCTCGCTGTTCGTGGCGGTGCTGGTGCTGCGAACCGGGCGCACGATCATCCTCCACGGCGTCGTGCTGCTGACCATTTTTGTCGTTTACCTGTTCACCATCATCGTGCCATAGGCCGCCATCGCCGCGCCGCGGCTCACCCTCATCGCGTAGGCCGGGCTTGGGCGTGCATCAGCTGCGCGCGGCAACCTCATCGATATGCCTGAGCAGATCCGCAGGATCTTCATAGACGCGGAAGGCGCCGGCGCGTGCCAGTTCCTCTTCCCCGTAGCCGCCGGACAACAACCCCACGCCGAGCCCACGCGCGCGCTGCGCGGCGATCATGTCCCAGATGCTGTCGCCGAGCACCAGCGAGTCGCGAATATCGACGCCGAGGCGGTCGGCCGCCGTGAGAAACAAATCGGGATCGGGCTTGGCGTATTTGACCTGATCGCGCGTGACCACCGGCACCTTGGCCGGATCGACACCGAGCGCGGCGAGATTGTGCCCGGCGGTTTCCATTCGCCCGCTGGTCGCGATTGCCCAGGGCATGCCTTGGGCGGTGAGATAATCGAGCAACTCGCGCGCACCGGGCAGCGGCTGAACGCTGGCCGACAGCTCGCGGTAGGCCTCGGCATGGCGTACGCGAAGCCGCTCCAGACGCTCGGGCGTGTTGTCGAACCCGGTCTCGCGCAACAGGATGTTCGCGAACAAACCGCCGCTCATGCCGATCTTGCGATGAATGCGCCACACCGACAGCGGAATGCCTTCCTGATCCAGCGAAGATTTCCATGCGAGCACATGCTGGTACACGCTGTCGATGAGCGTGCCGTCGAGATCGAAAAGAAAAGCTGTCTTGTTGCGTGCCATGCGCCGCGCTCAAGGCCGCCGCGCCGGCGGCCGCCGCATCGGCGCCGCGAGATAGCAGCCGAACTCTTTGACGAAGTCGACCGAGACGCGGGCATGAACGCGGCCCTGACGGTCGAGGAACTCGGCCTCCTCGTCCAGCGGCACGACCGCCCCGTGCCATACGTTGGGGTGCAGGTACAGGCCGCGGCCGCCGTCGCACCAGAAAGTCACGAACTTTTCCGGAGTCACATCGTCTCCCGGCGGCGCCAGCGGAATGACGAAACTCTGTCCGTTGAGGGGATAGAAAAGCTGACCACCGTCCGGATGATAGTTCGCGCGCCAGATCAGGGCGCGCTCGCGCGATCGGTCGCAGGCGCCGGCGGCGGCTTCTTCCGGCCAGTTGCTCCAGCCGAATAGATAGCTGTCGCCCACCGCATTGTTTCGCGCATACAGAGTCTCGCCCTTCCAGCAAAACTCGAACAGCCCCTCGGTGACTCCGCCCTGATCGCCGGAATTCGGGTCGATGGGCCGCCACCCTTGCGCCGGCCAGCGGACGATCTCGATGGGGAAGGTTTTGGGATCATCGACGAGACGGCCAAAGCCTTCCAGGCTGGCCTCCGTGGCGAGGACGATGGGAGTTTCATGCGCCCGCCGCACACCGGTGGTTGGCACATGAGCGAATTCCCATTGAGCGATGTCCATGACGGCTCTCATTCCCGCGACTAGTGAGATTATGCCTCGCCGCCGGCAGCGTTGTTGGCCGATTTCCTGCCGCACGCCTGCCGGCGGCCGAGGCACCGTCCGGGAGCGCTGCCGGGATTCATCCGGTATTCTTAGCCGCCAAATGAATGGCCGCGCGGATGCGCGGATAGGTGCCGCAACGGCAGATATTGCCGCGCATGGCGTTGTCGATGTCGGCATCGCTGGGTTGCGGTGTCTTCTTGATCAATGCGCATGCCGACATCAGCTGCCCGCTCTGGCAATAGCCGCACTGAACGACGTCGACTTCGGTCCACGCCCGGCGCAGTGCGTCGATCTGCGCGCCGCCGACGCCCTCGATGGTCACGATCTCGCGCCCCTGCACGGCCTCGATGGGCGTTACGCAGGAACGCACCGCTTCGCCGTTCAGGTGCACGGTGCAGGCGCCGCACAGCGCCTTGCCGCAACCATACTTGGTCCCCACGAGCTTCAGCTCGCCGCGCAGCACCCAGAGCAGCGGCGTGTCCGGCTCGGCGTTCACGGTGACTACCTTGCCGTTGATGATGAGCGTGGTCATATCATTCCTCGCATGCGACGTTTCCGCGGAAACGTCACGGCCATCCGCCTATTGGACATTTTGACGTTTCCGCGGAAACGTCGTGGTTATCTGCGGCTCGGACACTCCAACGTTTCAAGCGACTTTCAGCGGCAGGCTGCGCAGCCGCTGTCCTGTGAGCGCGTACAGGGCGTTGGCGACCGCAGGTGCGATCGGCGGCGTGCCCGGTTCGCCCACACCTCCGGGAGGCTCTTCGCTGGGAATGATGTCGACCTCGATTGCCGGACACTCGTCGATGCGCAGCGGCGCGTAGTCGTGAAAGTTGCTTTGTTGCACTTGACCCTTGTCGATGGTGATCTCGCCCTGAAGCGCAGCCGACAGTCCGTACACGATGGCGCTTTCCATTTGCTGGCGAATCAGGTTCGGATTCACGGGCACACCGCAATCGATGACGCAGTGAACCCGGTGCACGCGAATCTCTTTATCCTGCGTCAGCGAGACTTCGGCGACCTGCGCGACGACGCTGCCGAATGAGCGGTGGATGGCGATGCCCCGCGCGCGCTTCGCACCATCGGCCGCTCCACCATCCGGCGCGGCGCCCTGCGGCTGCCCCCAGTGCGCGAGCTCGGCCGCCCGGCGGAGTACGCGCAGATGACGTGGGTCCGAGTCCAGTAGCTCGGCCCGGAACGCCACCGGATCCTTCCCGGAGGCGGCCGCGCACTCGTCGATGAAGCTTTCCGTGAAGAAGGCGTTCTGCGAATGCGCCACGGAGCGCCAGATGCCGGTGGTCACCGCCGACTCGACCGGCTGGTGCGCGATGCGTGCATTCGGAAAAACGTACGCCGTGTTGGACGCGCCGTCGGTGGAACTATCCAAGAAGGACGGAGCGCCCATGCTCGATCCTGCGGAAGTAGCAGTCCAGGCAACCAGTTTGCCTGCCGCATCGAACCCTGCCTTACAGCGGGACAGGTAGGCCGGACGGTAGTAGTCATGCGCCATGTCCTGCTCGCGCGGCCACAGCAGCTGCACCGGCGCGCCGCCGGTCTCGCGAGCGAGCAGCGCCGCCTGCACGATGAAGTCCGTGAAATACCTCCGGCCGAATCCGCCGCCGAGATAAGTCACTTTGACGTCGACGTTGGCTGCCTTGATGCCCAGCGCCTTCGCCACCGCAGAGTTCGCGAAACCCGCCGCCTGCGTCGGCGCCCATACCGTCGCGGCGCCATCCTTGACCTGCACGGTGCAATTCATCGGTTCCATGGTCGCATGGGCCAGGAAGGGCACGCGGTATTCCGCCTCGATGACCTTGGCCGCCGCCTTCATCGCGCCGGCAGCGTCGCCACGCGCGAAATGTACTTTTCCATCCTGAGTGTCGAGCGAATGCGTCAATTCATCGAGGATGGAGCGGCTCGACAAATCGGCGGCGGCGCCATGGTCCCACTCGATCTCGACCTTGGACAGGGCTCGCATGGCATGAAACGGTGTGTCTGCGATCACCGCGACACCCCCCGACGTTTTGCCCGGCAGGAGGGCACTCCCGGCCACCGGCTCCAGAGCGACGACCTTGCGCACACCAGGCATGGCTTGCGCCGCCGCGGCGTCGAATTTCGACACCTTGCCGCCGAACGTCGGGCACATGGCGATGCTGGCATACAAGAGCCCCGGCGGCAGGACATCGATGCCGAAGACCGCCGACCCGTTGAGTTTGGCGGCATTGTCGATGCGCCGCACCGGGCGGCCGATCAGCTTGAACTGCGAGCGATTCTTCACGGTCACGCCCTTCGGCAGACCCAATCGTGCGGCGCTCGCCGCGAGTTCGCCGAAGGCCGCACTGCGTCCCGAGGCATGCAGCACTCGCCCCGTCTCTGCGCGGCACTCACCGGCGGGAACACCCCACTGCGCGGCCGCGGCGGCGATCAGCATGGCGCGGGCCGAGGCACCCGCCTCGCGCATGGGCAGCCATTGGTCGGTGATGCTCGACGAACCACCGGTAACGAGCAGTCCGGGTATCTCTCGCAACAACTTGCCCATCAGATGTCCGGTCGCACGCTTCACGACACCGTGATCGTCCGGCTGGAAGGGCAGCGAATCGATCACTGCCGCCTGGTTGTCGTAGATGGCGTCCAGAGTCGATTGCTCGAGCTTCACTCGATTCCAGTCAGCGTCCATTTCGTCGGCCAACAGCATGGCAAGTCCGGTGTGAGAGCCCTGCCCCATTTCGGCCTGCGACATGACCACCGTCACGGTATTGTCGGCGGACACCTTGACCCAACCGTTCAGGACGGTTTGCCCGGGCGCAGCGGCCAAGGGCGTACTTGGCGTCAGGCGGCGGCGCTCCGGCGCAGCCGCCCAACCGATCACGAGGGCGCCCGCCGCGCCGACGCTGCCGAGGATGAAGTGGCGTCGCTTGAGATTGGGCATATCAGATCCTCAAACCGCGGAGCGTCCGGGTATCGCTAGCGAATCGACTCACGTTTGTATCTTACGAAATAACGATCCCAGAATTCGGTAAGATGCAGTGAGTTTTGGCAACGGTCGACGAAAAACGCCTTCTTGGCAGAACAATCGCGACCCGCAGGGAGTATCGATGAAGCACTTCTTGGTGGCCTGGTTCGTACTCGCCCTGAGTTTGGGGGCCGGCAAGGTCGAGGCCGACAGCCAAAAGCTGCGCATCATCAGCTGGGCCGACTACGTGCCCGCCGACCTGATCGCCGCATTCAAGAAAGAGACGGGCATCGATGTGGAATTGACCCTGTCGAACAACGAAGAAATGATCTCCAAGCTCCGCGCAACCCCGGCTACGATCTCGCGCAGCCGTCCCAGGACCGCATCGTGGCCGCTCAGCGTGAATTCGGCATCTATAAGCCCTTCGATCTCAACAAGCTCAAGCTGGACCAGTTTCAGCCTGAATTTCTGGACATCGTCCGCAAGAACACCACGGTCGACGGCAAGGTGTACGGAGTGCCGTACCTGTGGGGCACCGATGGGCTCGTGGCCAACGCCAAGCGCGCCCAGGTTGCCGACTATACCGACCTGTGCAGGCCGGATCTCAAAGGCAAAACCGCCGTCCGACTGAGGCGTCCGACGCTGATGGCGTTCGCGTTCGCGGCCGGCAAGGACCCGTTCGCGCTTTACGGCGATCCGAAGGCGTACGGCGCGCTCATGGATCAGGTGGGTGCCGCGCTCATCGCCTGCAAGCCGAATTTCAAGTTCTTCTACGATAACAAGGACCAGCTGCTCAACGGCATCCGCTCGGGCGAAGTCGTGGCCGCGATGATGTGGGACACGGGCGGCTGGACGCTCAATCGCGACAACCCCGACATTCAATTCATCGTTCCGCGCTCCGGCGCTCTCGGATGGCTGGACACCTTCGCGCTGCCCGCGCGCGGCCGCAATGACGCCGCCGCCTACGCCTGGATCAATTTCACGATGCGCCCGGAGAATGCCGCGCGAGTCGTCAAGTCCGTGGGCAGTTTCTCGGCCGCCATGAACACGGCGCCGCTCATCGACCCGCGCCTCAAGGCGCAGTTCGCAGCCGCATTCCCCAACAACGATCTCAAGCGCATCCACTGGTACCCCGCCATACCGCCCGGCCTCGAGGAATTGGAAGGGCGGGTGCTCGACCGCGTGAAGGCCGCCAATTGAGCACGCCGGATCTGGCGGCGGACGCCGTCGTCAAGCGTTTCGCGGATCACGTGGCCGTGGATTCCCTGTCATTCTCGGTCGAGCGCGGCAGCTTCTTTTCGATTCTGGGTCCGTCGGGCTGCGGCAAGACGACGCTCCTGCGCATGATCGCGGGATTCATCGCGCCGGATGGCGGCGACATCGCCATCGGCGGCAAGAGCATGCGCGAAGTGCCGCCGAATCGCCGCCCGGTGAACATGGTGTTTCAGCAGCTGGCGCTGTTCCCGATGATGTCGGTGGGTGAGAACGTCGCCTTTGGATTGGCTCGGCGCGGCACGCCCAAGGCAGAAAGACTGAGACGCAGCAATGCAATGCTGGAGCGTGTGGGATTGGGCAATGCCGCGGACAAGCGCGTCGACGAACTGTCGGGCGGCCAGCGTCAACGCGTGGCCATCGCGCGCAGCCTCGTTTTGGAGCCCACGCTGCTGCTCCTGGATGAACCCTTGGGGGCGCTCGATCTGAAGCTGCGCGAGCACATGAAAATCGAGCTCAAGCAGCTGCAGGCGTCCTTCGGCACGACCTTCGTCTACATCACCCACGATCAATCCGAAGCGCTGGTGTTGTCCGATCACGTCGGCGTGATGAGTCACGGCCGATTCGAACAACTGGGCACTCCGCAGGATTTGTACTACCGGCCGCAAACGCCGTTCGTCGCGGGATTCGTGGGCGCGAACAACCGGATCGTCGGGCGCACGACCCAAACGGACGGCGCGATCGCTGAAATTGCCACCGCCGATGGTTGGTCCGTGCGCGCGCTCAAAATCGGCGCGATCGCCGCGGGCAGCGCGGTCGAGGTATTCGTGCGTCCGGAAGTTGCCATTCTCGCGCGCAGCGACGCGCAATTGCCGCCCGGCCAGCCGCGTCATGCGGGAGAGGTGCAGAGCGTGCTGTTCGATGGGGCGAATTCGGCGGTTCTTCTTCAGGAAGCGCGCACTCGCCGCGAATTTCGCATCGCCCTGCCCCAGACCGGGCAGTTTTCGGATCTGAAGCCCCAAGAGAAAGTGGTATTCAGCTTCGATCCCTCCCGGGCGGTGTGCTTCGCCGCACGTAGCGGCACGGAAGGGCAGGATGCCTAAGGCGGCAATGGACTCCCGCTGGCACGGACGCCTCGCGCTGGGTCTGTTGCTCGCACCCGCTCTGCTCTGGCTCGGCGCTCTGATCATATTGCCGCACGTCGATCTGGCCGTGCTCTCGTTCCGCGAACGCGTCGGACCCCGCCAGTACGCGGCGAGTCTCACGCAGTACAGGACCTTCTTCGCGGAACCTCTGTATTGGCACGTATTCCTGCGCACGGCGGTCATGTCCGTGATCGCGACCTCGTTGACGCTGCTGCTGGCGTTTCCGATCGCCTGGATCATTGCAAAGCTCGCGCGGGGCCGCGCCGGCTCCCTGCTGTTCATCATCTGCCTGATCCCGTTCTGGGTCAGCGAGACCGTGCGCACGCTGGGGTGGATGATATTGCTCAGAGAGTCCGGCGTTCTGCCGGCCTTACTGGTAAAGCTCGGCCTCACGGCGATGCCCGTCGAACTCCTGTATCGGGATGCGACCATTCTGGTGGGATTGGTATACACCTCGCTGCTCTTCATGGTGGTGCCCCTGGTATCCAGCCTGGAGAGTCTGGACAATTCGCTGATCGAGGCGGCCTACGACCTCGGTGCGGGCGGGTTTTCCATTCTGCGCAGCATCGTGATTCCGCACGCCGCGCCCGGCATCACGGCCGGCTGCATCGTGGTATTCATGCTCACGCTCGGCAACTACCTGACTCCGACGCTGCTCGGCGGTAAAAACTCGCAGTGGTTCACCGAGCAGATCTATACCCAGTTCATCACCCGCTTCAACTGGGAACAGGGCGCCGCGTTCGGCTTCCTGCTGCTCGCGCTGTCCACCGCGCTGGTGATCCTGGGCTTGGCGGTCAGCGGGCAGCGCTTTGGCGACGTCATGAGACGAACTTGATTCCCTCGCTGCCGCGACCTGTCTGGCTCCGTTCCGCCACGGTGGCGTACTTGATCGCGTTCCTCGCCTTCCTGTTTCTGCCCTTGGCGGTGGTTGCGGTATTCGCCTTCAACGACGCGCCCTACCCCGCGCCGCCCTGGCGCGGCTTCACGCTCGATTGGTTTCTGGGCAACGCCGCGCTCGGGCGTACCGGCCTGTTCGCCGACGGCGAATTGCTGGGCAGCATCTGGACCAGTTGCATCGTCGCCATTTGCGTGACGGCGCTGTCGGCGCTGGTCGGGACCACCAATGCATTCCTCATCGAGCGCGGACGCTTTCGGGGCAAGCAGACCTTGTCGATCTTGATGCTGGCGCCGCTGGTGATTCCCGGCGTCATCCTCGGTATTTCCATCCTCGCTTTCGCGAGCCGCATCGCGGATTTCGCGGATGACACTTTCGGCCTGGAACTCGATTTTCTGCGGCCCGGGCTGCCCCTGGTCGTGTTGGGTCAATTCTCGTACATTGCGACCATTGCGACGCTGACCATCAGCGCCCGCCTGAGACGCTTCGACCGAACTCTCGAAGAAGCGGCGCTCAATCTCGGCGCCTCCAAAGCGGCGGTGTTCCGCACCATCTTGTTGCCCTATCTGCGGCCCGCGCTATTGGGTTCGGCCGCCATCTCCTTTCTCATGTCGTTCGCGGACTTCAACACCACCCTGATGTTGGTCGGCGCCGATACCCCGTTGACCGTGATGATGTACGGACGGATGCGCGAAGGTGCGACTCCGGTGCTGAACGCGGTCAGCCTGTTTCTCATGATCGCGTCGGCGGTTCTGGCGCTCACTCTGCTCCGGCGGGGCGGGCCGCGCGTGAAGCCTGCGGAGTGAGGGAATCCCGCCGCGCCGGCCCTTGCTGGCAGACACAGCGAATTCGAGTGCCGCCATCCGGCAGCCGCTTGATCTTCATGACTCCGCCGATCACGGCGCAGCGGTACTCCATGAGCTTGAGCCCCATGCCGGCGCCCCGCGCCGGATTCTCCGGGATCCCCACGCCATCGTCGGTAATCGACAGGGACAGCCGCGCTCGGTTGGTGCGCACGGTCACGGTAATCGATCGAGCACGGCCGTGCTTGACGGCGTTGTTGATGGCCTCCTGTACGATCAAGTAGAGATGGGCCGCGGCGGATTCGCCGATGAGCAGCGGAGACCTGACGGACAGGCTCAATCGGACGTCGACGCTGTAGCTTGCTCGGGACCATCCGATGAGAGTCTGCAAGGCGGGCAACAATCCGCCGCGTTCCAACGTCACCGGCGAAATGCCGAGCGCCATCTTGCGCGCGCTCTGAATGGCGTGGTTCACGAGGGTGATGATCTCGTCGAGCTCCGGAACCGCCTCGAATGCCGCGAGGCCGGCGCGCTTTGCGAGGCTGCGCAACATGAGCGAGATGCCTGTCAGCTCTTGGCCCAGGCCATCATGCAGATCGGCCCCCAGGCGCCGCCGTTCTCGATTGGTGATTTCTATGATCTCGGATTCCAACTGCTTGCGCTCCGAAACGTCCTGCACCACGAACAGAATCCTCTTCTCGCCGCTCAGTTCGATTTCCGCGGACAACACTTCTCCCACTAAATGGCTGCCGTCGCGCCGGCGAAACAGCATGTCGCGCTTGCCGCCGCGGCCATGCTGTTCGAGCAGGCCTTCCAATACGGCGGCCGGAGCTTGAGCCTGCCTCGTGTTGAACAACTCCAATACCGAGAACCCGACCAGTCCCTCGGACTCGCGGCCGAATAGGCGGTCGAAGGCCGGGTTGGTGAACTCTATGCGCCCGTCGAGAGCGACGAGAACGACGCCTTCGCGCATGGTTTCCAAAATCATCGCCTGCGTCCGCAGGCGCGCCTCGCTGTCGCGCAGCGCCAGCTCCATGCGCTTTCGTGCGTCGATATCGATCGTTACGCCGGCAAGGCGCGCGATGCGCCCCATGGCATCGCGCGCTGTGACGCGTCCACGGCTCATGATCCAACGCCAGTTTCCGGATCTGGCGCGCATCCGGTACTCCGACTCATAGATATCGCTTCGACCCTCGAGCAGAGCCTCGTATCTCTCGTTGAAGTTCGCGAGGTCGTCGGGATGAACGTATCCGTCCCAGCGCACCGAATGGTCCGGACCATCGCAGGGGTCCAGATCGACGCTGGCGCACCAGTCGTTCCACCAATGCACGGTGCCGGTCGCAAGCTCGTGATCCCAGAATCCGACGCTCGTTCCCCAAACGGCGTGCGCGAATCGAGACTCGCTGCGCTCCAAGGCGTGTGCGGATTTGTGCCGCTCATCCGCATCGAGACACAGGCCAACCGCGCGCAACGCTCGCCCGGTCGAGTCGCGCTCGATGACGCGGCCACGC
>WNFT01004967.1_pt1 | contig 11995 bp, 12 predicted proteins | sample 5400191 | NCBI WGS metagenome assembly WNFT01 (sample SAMN13153359, study PRJNA577476) | soil metagenome | isolation source: 80 cm saprolite under Madrone tree | place: USA:California | collected 2016-06-14
GTTGTGGATCTTGGGAGAGGGCCTGCAGTTCGCAAGCGTCGTGGCGCTGACGGTATCTTTCGGATTGGGCCTCAGCGCTACAATTCACTTCTTGAATCGATTACGGCACGAGGAACAGCCGGGCCAGGACCCGGCGATAGCGGTGGAGCGAGCAACTGTGCTGGTTGGCCCGCCTTTGATTCTGACCTCCGTCGTGCTTGCTTGCGGCTTGATTGTAACGGTCTTCTCTGACTTGCCATCTCTGCGGCTGTTTGGCTGGTTGAGCGCGTTTGCCATGCTCGCCGCATTGGCTGCGGACCTGTTGATCCTGCGCCCGACGGTCACGTTTTTGAGCAGGCTCGCACGGCGGTTGAGCGCCAAACCGTTTTACCGATAATGGCGGACGAGGAGATTCTGCTCACCTTGTTCTAGTGAGCGCGACGGAGACTTCGGTGATATCGTGACCGGGCGACTCAATGGTGACGGACTGCCGGTCACCTCGCGTACTTAAGGTTAATTGCGCTGAAAATCCGGCGCCGTCAATTCTCGCCTCTCGACCGGACACGCTTCCAGAGGCGTTGCGGCTGGTTTCGGTCCAGCTTCCACTCAGCGTTCCGCCTTCCGAAACAATGTTGCTATTGACATCAAACCGGTAGCTGTCGCTCGCGCAGCGCAAGCTCTGCACCAGGCGGGTGCCGTTTTCACCTACGTTGTAGTTTGCACGGCAGCGCAGGCGTTCTCGTTGGCCGTTGGTCAGCTTGATGAAGCCGGCGCCCGACCAACTCCCGATTAGCCCCGCGAAGGGGCCCTGTTGGGCATGACTCGGTACCGAAGAATGCAGCAGGGCGACGACGAATATGGCCAGTCTCATTGTCCTGGGGAATGTCCTGGTTAACATATGATCGTCCTTCGGGATGGTGAGGCAGAGGCGCATCGAGGTCTTGTGCTGGTATTGACACCTATTCCGCGGCTAGGCGCAGATTTGCGTCCTGTTCGGAATATACCTTTACTTGCCGCGGCGGACCCATCAGAACCGGCTGGAAGAACACCGCGGCTCCCATCGTGCACAGCAGCGACAAGGCCATCAGCTTGCCCATGCTCGACATGCCGGGATAGCTCGACGCCCACATGCTTCCGAACGCAATCGCGGTGGTCATGGCGCTGAATATCACCGCCCTGGTCAGCGTCGATTGCAGCAGGCCGGTTTTTCCGGCGCGCCACGCCATGATGTAATAGATCTTGAACGCGACGCCGACGCCGAGCAGCAGCGGAAGCGCGATGATATTTGCGAAATTGAGCGAGAGGCCGCCGAGTGCGCAAATCTCGAGCGTAAGGACGCCGGCGAGCAGGAGCGGGATCAGCGTCAGCAGCACATCCGTCAAACGCCGCAGCGCGATAAGGAGCAGGATGGCGATCGCACCGATTGCCAGGATGCCTGCCTCGGTAAAGGCCGATATGACCGTTCTTGCGGCTTCATAGAGGCTGATCGCACCGCCCGCCGCCGACGGTTCAGCGCGAAGCACTGCGGTTGCGAAATCACGCAGCATGTTGGCATCGTTCGGATCGCCCTTGGGCAAGGCCTGAACGCGGGCTTGGCCGTCGGGCGCGACCCAATCGCGCACCAGATCCGGCGGCATGGTCCTGATCGTCACCAGTTCCGGCGCGAGCGACTTGCGCAGAAGGTCGAGATCGTAAGTCAGCGGTGGCATGATCGCAGCGTCGGCCTTGGCCCGGATGCCGGCATCTGCGCTGGCGAGCTGCCTCAGCAAATCGGAAACATGCCGCGCGGCCTCGGCAGACGAACCGTTTCCGTTTCCTGCGGCCGCGGAGAGAGCTTCGGCTGCGTTTTGAAGCGCAGCTATATTCTCCTGATCGCCCGGGGCAGGCCGCACCATCGGTGGATTGAGGGCCGGCCCAAGGCGTTGCGACGCCGCCTTCAACGCGGCGGTCTTCTGGTCCTGATTGGCTGGAATCAAGCTGTTCAGCGTCAGGGTTCGCGAGACTTCGGGAAGTGCGGTCAGACGTTTGGCCACTTCATCGGCCTTTGCGAGCGACGGCGCCAATATTTCCGCATCGTTGCCGCTGGTTTCCGGATCGTTCTGCAATTCCCGATAGGTCACCACGGAAGGAGAGTTCGGATTTTGCAGATCGACCGGATTGAAGTCGAACTGCAGATGGAACAACAGCGGTATGCCGGCGAGAACGACTAGAAACGTGCCGGCGATCACCGCAATGCGATGCCGCTGCAGGAAATCGTCCAGCGCCGCGAGACTTCGAAAACCGACCGGCGCGGGCTCGCCCGGAGGCTTGAGCAGCGCCAGGCTCGCCGGCACCAATGTGATGCTGCAGGCGAATGCGACCAGCATGCCGCAGCCGGCGATCAGGCCTAACTCCGAAAGGCCACGATAGCTGGTCGGCAGAAATGCGAAAAACGCGACGGCGGTGGCCGCAGCCGCCAGCGACAGCGGATTTCCGGCCTTGCGGGCGGCCCATCGCAGAGCCTCGTACAAGTCAGGGTGCTCGTGCCGTTCGGTGCGATAGCGCACGCTGAACTGGATGCCGAAATCGACGCCGAGGCCGACGAACAGCACGAACAAAGCGATCGAGATCAAATTGAAGGAGCTGACCAAAACGAGGCCGAGCGCGGCCGTCGCCGCAAGCCCAGTCATCAGGCTGAAGAAGACAGCCGTGATAATTTTCCAGGAGCGAAGCGCGAGCCAGAGAATAATCAGGACGCCAAATACCGCGGTCAGCGTGTCGCGCACGGCGCTGTACCGGATGACCGAGAATTGATCGTCATTCATCGGCACCTCACCGGTCAGAGCAATCGTGGCGCCGAACTTGTTTTGCAAGTCGAGATCCGCGGCGGCGCGCCGAATTCCATCTTCCGCCTTGCGGCCGGGCTGAAGCTCCGCAAAATCGAGCGTGGGCTGAACTCCGATAAGGTGCCGCAGCTGCTTTGTCGGCGGCGGCTGACCTTGCAACAGCTCCTGCCAGGAAAACGTGGCCGGCTTCCCGGCCAGAACGTCGCTGAGTGTTCGATCCGCCAGTGCGAGAGGCCACGCAAGCTGCTCCAGCTTGACCCGGCCTGCCCGGGCGGCCTCCGCCGCAAACGACAGCGTCGTCATCACGCCGCGCAGACTAGGGTCGCTTGCGAGCGCTGCAATCAGCGGCTGGACTCTCGTCAGTCCCTCCGCGGCTTTTCTGACATCGGCTGGAGACTCAAACAACAATCCATTGCGTTCGAAAAAATCCCCGCTGTCGAGTTGTTCCACTGCGGGAAACAGATCAGGATTCTTCGAAAGCGCCTGCGCCAACGTGGTGGTCGCCTGTTCGGCGTTTTCAGGTGTTGTCGCTTTCACGACAACCACAATGCCTTTTTTCGGAAATGCCTTGGACAACTCCAGTTCGCGCTGACGCCATGGCAGGTCCTGGGAAATCAACCCCTCTATATCCGTATTGATCGAAAATCGCGCGGCATCGAAGGCCCCGGTTCCAAGCATCAGCAGCACGCGGCAATAGCAATCGTCCAACGACGGCGGGCGCAGAAATCCACAATTTGGACGATTGCTGAATTAATCATAGCTGGCACCAGCTCTCGATTGCGCCGCCAGGACAGGGGCGAGCCCGTAATCGATCAGGGCTCGCAATTTGCGAACTGCGAGGAACGCGACCATCGCGCTCATGTTCGTCGCTCTGGTCCACCTCCAGCATCCACAGCCACATTATCGGCCACAGGACCCTGGATGACATTGAGGCCTGTCAACAATCCGGCGGCCGGAGTAGTTCAGCGGACGCGGACGGGCCGCACTTTTCAGGAATGAGCCGCTGCGATCTCTCGTTTGTGCACTTGGACAGACCCCACAAAGCAGAAGGGCATTGACGCGTCCAATACCGCCCGGCACCCCACGCTGGGGCGCGGCATGGAAAAAGGCCACCGTCGATAACTATGTGAGCGCGATCTCGGGTGCCACGCACCTCTTCGAAGAGCCGGAGCTTTGGTCGTGGTGGCGCAATTGGCGCGCGACTGGTTCTAGCGTCATCTCATCTCGGGCCGCACGCGCCATCGGGGTGAACTACAGATCGAAGCCTCGGGAGCTGCTGGAACCGGAACACCGGCCGAGCGTTTATCCGGCTGGATTATTCCGGTTGTCAAAGCCGAGGTCCATTACGTTTTACCGCGAGCCGGCTCATGAAATTCAAGGCGGCCTTTGAGGGTGGGGGCCGGACATTCGTCCTGGTCCTGGATCAAGGCGAAGAGGCCTTTGCAGCCGTGACGGATTTTGCGAATGACAAGGCAATCACCGCGGCATCGGTCGCGGCGATCGGAGCGTTCGAAAGCGCCAAGGTTGGCTGGTTTGATCTCGCGGCCAAACGCTACAGTCCGATCTCCGTCGATGAGCAATGCGAGGTATTGAGTCTGCTCGGTGACATCGCGGAAGGAGACGACGGCAGGGCCAGCCTGCATCTCCACGCTGTACTCGGGCTTCGCGACGGCAGCGTGCGGGGAGGTCACTTTCTGTCTGGTAACGTTCGGCCTACGCTGGAGGTCACGATCGTCGAGACGGCGTCAAAGCTTCGTCGCAGGAAGCGAGCAGATCTAGGTATCGCGCTGATAGATATTTGATCTGGTCTATCCGCGCACTCCGCGACCGGCTTACACGAGTGTAAGTTGATGTTCGTCAAGGCCGGTGAAGACGGTTTTGCTAGGGTCGTCGCCTCGACGCCGTGCATCGTCGGTGCGATTGAAGCGACGTCTTGATCAGGCTCCGACACGATCATGAATGCGATGATCAAAACTTCTGTCCTCGGCTTGAGCTTCGTCGTTCTCGTGGCGGCATTTATCGGAGCGGCCCAGGCGCGCGACGATGGCCGCTATTCGCAATCTCCTCTCAAGCCATGGTTTGACGGCCTCAAGTCCGGCAAGGGACCGTGTTGCTCGGATGCTGATGGTTTCGCTGTTTCAGATCCGGATTGGGAATCGAGGAACGGCCATTACGTTGTCCGCATCGATAACCAATGGATTGACGTTCCTGATGATGCGGTAATTACAGAACCGAACCGGGTTGGCAGGACCATGGTCTGGCCGATCAAGGGGTCTCTCGGGATTTCAATTCGCTGCTTCCTGCCGGGCAGCATGACGTGATCGAAGCTTTGCTTCAGCCTTCTCGACAATCTTGTCTGCATTCCGGCGCGAGCCTGGCTCTCCGCCTTGCGCGAGCACCAAAGACTGGCTGCTCGCTACCGCCTTTCGCATTGGCTTCATAACTAGCGCGAAGCCGATCGATATTTTTGACGTCGGTCAAGGTATTGCTCTCCATTTCGCCCTATCAACGTCCCGGATGCGGAGATCAGTGGAGAAAACCCATGTGCGACTATAGCCTGCATGCTGTAGCATCTCGTCCTGCGAAGGTTGGAGAGATACTTGTTACAACCAGTTTCTACGGCACGTCGACGCGCGGCTTTGCCGCGAAGGAGGAGCCGGGGGTCGCAGTATGTCTGCTTCCCGGAACCGAACTCGCGTTCGAGAGCGACGTCAGATACAATCGTTATTGGTTGTCGACCAGGAGCACAGGCTTTCGCGTTGCCCGATTTTGCAGGATTCAACCGCGCGCGCCGGAGCAGCATCACGACGCCCTCGCGTTTCCGGACGGAAGCATGGTTCTCGTGAATCTGTTGTCGGAAGGACAGCGTGCACGGGTGCTTCAACTGCCTGTTATTCGGCAGGCAGGCAGCGTCAACGCCGATGCCGAGAAAGCTCTAAGGCCTGCAGCCGATGCCAGGATTACAGCCTAGCGCTTCAGCCCATCACCACGAAGTGGACCTTCGCGATCGGTTTGGAACTGATATCTGGATTGCGAAGGTCGCCGTGCGCGGCCCTAAGCCGAGCTTGTGCAAATGCCGGCGTGAAGGAAACATCCCATGCGGCTCGGGACAGCATGCATCGCTCTTGCAATCGTCGCGGGCTCGCCGGCCTTCGCGCAAGGAGGCCGGTATGAGCTGGTTCCCGAGCCGGATGTCCGGCAGACCTCGACCAACAGGGTGACGTCGGCCTATGTAATCGACAAGAAGGCCAAACAGTTCTGGATTTGCACGGCGCGATATAATTTTCAGGACCTCACCGCCAATAATGGGGACTGTGTCAAGCTCCCGAGCGATATCGGCAGGCCATCGTTAACCGAGGCCTACGATATGCGCGCGGTGACAGGCTCCGCCGCTATCAGTGTTTTTCTTCCGGTATTCTGGTTCATCGAACCCACCAGCGGCGAGGTTCAATTTTGCGCCGTACGGCACGCCGGATTATGCGTGCAAATGAATCTGCCCTGACAGTTCCGAGAGGTTTTCACCGCCAAACACTTTCGGTTTACCGGAACCTCTCGTTCTCTAAACGAGCATTGACCGCGCGATGAGCCAATGATGCGTTCTTCCGCGGTTTGACTGACGCCTCGATCGACAGTGTTGCGAATGCGAGTTGGATCATGAAAATCGGAATCATTGGTGCGGGAAGGGTTGGGTGCGCTTGTGCTCTCGCCGCTGTCACGCGCGGGAGCGCCCGGACCATCGTCATCGTGGACCGAACGCGCAAACGCGCGAAGGCGGTTGCGACCGACCTTCGCTACGGATCACCACTTTGTCCAAAGACCACTGTGGTCGATGGAGACTACGACGCCTTGGCGGATGCTGAGCTCGTGATGATTACCGCCGGCATAAATGAAAAAGCCGGTGGCGCCACTGACCGCAGCGATCCCCAAGGCAGATTGCGGCTACTCGACAAGAACGCTGAAATCTATCGCGACATCGTTCCGCAAATTGTTCGCGCAGCGCCTCGCTCGGTCATATTGGTCGTAACCGATCCTCCCGATCCGCTCGCCGATATTGCCCGCGCCCGCGCGGGGCACGATCGCGTGCTGAGCACCGGCACCTTCCTCGACAGCCTGCGGTTTCGTGTTCATCTGGCGGAGCATTTCGAGGTCGATGCCAATCAGGTGGAGGCTCAGGTGATCGGCGAACATGGAGTTTCGCAGGTATTTCTTTGGTCAAGCGCCCGTATCGGCGGCGTTCCGATCAGCACGCTGGTCGAGCAGCGCGGCGAAACGCTCGATAGCGTGCGCAAGCAAATCGAACAGAGCGTTCGTTACGCGAATATCACGATCATCGAAGGCAATGATGCGAGTCAATTTGGCATTGGCATTGTTTCGGCACGGATCGCGGAAATGATTCTTCGCGACGAGCGTGCGGTGATACCGATCGGCAGTTACAATGAGAAGTTTGGCGTTACGCTGTCGCTTCCGAGCATCGTCGGGCGCGAGGGCGTGGTGCGGACCTTCGAACCGGAAATGTCAGGCGAGGAGCGGCAGGCGCTGGAGTCGAGCGCCGCCAGTATAAGGAAATCGGAGAGCCGAACCTGAGGTCGTTGATCGTGAGGATTTCTGAGACGCAGCTTCACCTCCAGCTCTGGTCGACGCAGGCCTTCGGCTGCTCGCCGCGATCCTGGGCCAGCGAAGGATAGTCGGTGTATCCTTTCTCGCCGCCGCCGGGCGGGGGGCGTCCGCGTAACCGTGGCGACTTCGTCCATATTCTCTCCTTCGAGGATGGAATTGAGGACGCACAAAAAGCAACCTTGGCGTTGGCTCCGGAATGCCACTTAGTCGGTTAGACTTGTCGCACGTGCATGAGGGTTGCGACCACTGATGAGACGAAAGCAACGAAGTGGAGGAGGAATCGTACCAGATGCGAATACTCCCACCGCGTGCGCCATCGCTCCCAATCCCGCGGAATGTCGGCAGCAGTCCACTTGGCGACTTGGCGGTTAACTCGCTCCGTGACCACCGCCCACACTACAAATGCGATGATAAGCAGGATGCTTGCTATAAGGCTGGCGCCAAAGGTCGCCCGGCCGAAGGTGAAATAGGCAAGCGCCGCGCTGATCAACACCGCTGCAACCTCGATGGGGCCGCCGATATACCTGAAGAATCGGTAGAGAATGTGCTGACACTCGACCCAGAACGAGCCGGATACGCGCATTTTTGCCGGCATCTCAAGGGCATGCGCCAATGTCGTCCCCATTACCAGCGCGACTAGGAGAACCGTTGCGACGTGCATGGCGGTCAAAGACATATCGCCACCTCACTAGGGTTTGAAGACCAGCCGCAGTACGCGTCCCGTCAGAGTGTGCATCCGGCCAAGGCCGCCTTACAAGCTTGTGACTGCACTATGCGCCTAGTGCGAGGGATAGGGTACCCGGTTCAGCGTCCCACGCGCCCGCGCAGTTCCGGATGGAGTTCGGCGCGAACCGTAGTGACGACGTTTGCGGCATTATCTTGGGAGAAGCCGCAGACGAGAAGCACTTGATCAGCCAACGCCAGACCCGCGGCGACGTTCTCTGGAAACACCGTGCTGGCTCCCGCCCGTGCAAGCGGTAAGAGTTCTTGATCATCGGCTACGCTTACAATGGAGGATACAGCTGGATTTTGCTCGCGTGCATAGTGAAGAACACGCTCAACCGTATGGCGTCGATCAAACGTGACAACGACGAGGCGCGCACGGGCGACGCCGGCGGCTTCCAGAATCCTTTTCCGGCCTGCGTCGCCGAAGACCACCTTGTGTCCCGCCTTTTTTGCCCTGCGAAAGCGAATCAGGTCGGACTCAACCGCAATGTAAGGAACCTTTGCGGCCTCGAGCACAAGCGACACCGGCCGGCCCACGCGTCCACAACCGCACAGGATTACGTGATCCTTGAGACCCCGGCTTTCCTCGCGGATAGCGGCTTCTTCGGCGTCTGCTCTGGCGCGATGCGACGCGCCGCCAACGAGCTCTGCAAACCGCGCACTCCCCTGAATCAGCATTGGGCCAAGCGCCATGGTTGCGGCCAAGGCCAAGAGAGCAGGCTGCCCAACGTTCGGTTCTATGGCACCTACTCTCATTGCCTGGGTAAGTAGCAGCAAACCATCTTCTCCACCGTGTGCTAGAATAAGGGCGGCTCGCGCACCAACCGGTGCCGGCCAGCGCATGATCGCGCCAACGAGCATCACGACGAGGGCCTTTCCCGGCAGGCACGCGATCATCCAGGCGAGGACGGCCATGGGTGCTGCAGTGACGGTTGATGGATCAACCTCCATGCCGGTGGTGACGAAGAACAGGCCCAACAGGACATCGCGAAAGGGCCGGATATCATCCTCTACCTGATGACGGAAATCGCTTTCGCCGACTACCATCCCGGCGAGGAACGCCCCGATCGGCACGGAAAGGCCGGCGTGGTGTCCGACGAATGCCGTGCCGAGCGCAAGCAACAGAACGGCAAGCAGAAAGAGATCTGCCGAGTTCGTCCGGGCAACCCAGGCAAGCCAGGTGCGAAAAACCGGTTGGCAAACGAAAGCTGCGACGCCGAGTGCGATCGCCGCTATTCCGAGCTGGCGCAGCGCTCCCAACGGTTCCGGCCCGCCCTGTTGCCATCCACCGAGGACAACGAGAAATGGAAGGACCGCGAGGTCCTGGAAGAGCAGGATTCCCAGCACCAGACGGCCTTGTCGGCTGCTGACGTCGCCCTGGTCGACCAATTGCTTGAGCGTGATGGCAGTCGATGACATTGCAACCGCGCCGCCGAGCAGCATTGCGGTGGGTAAGCCGGCGCCCCACAACATGGCAACTCCTGCCATGATCAAAACGGTGAAGCCGACTTGCAGGCTGCCGGCGCCGAAAACATCGCGCCGTGCGGCAATCATTGCCGAAATAGAGAACTCAAGACCCACCATAAACATGAGAAAAATGATGCCGAGCTCGGCCAGAAATCTCGTTTCATCGCTCGTGGCGATGAGATGCAAACCATGCGGCCCGATAACCAGGCCGGCCAATAAGTAACCTGCGGCCGCCGGAAGCCTCATGTGCGCGACCAGGCTGATGGCGCAGACCGAGGCAAGGATCACGACTAGCGTCTTGATCAACAGGGCGTCGGCCATGCGCAGCTCCGATGCGCGTCGTGCTCACTGTATCGTACCAATTTGTCGGCGCCCTGACGGGCGTCAAATTCCGCCAACCTTGAAAAATGCCAGTGTTCAGCGGTCACCATGGCTGACAATCGTCAATGTGACGACGGCGGGCGAAGCGTAACCTCGATCCTGCAAGCCTCTCATTCCGGAGGCTATGGCGGCGGCGGCGCGCGGCGGAAATCCGCATGACGCTCCGGCGCAACTCGGGGTCACTGGACAGCCATGATCAAAGCGACCGATACGATCACGGTGGTTGAGGGCTATGACGCGATGCGCGTCTTCCTCGAGACCGTTTGGCGCCGCCATGACAAGCCCGTCGAGGAGATCGCGTTTTTGCTCGGTAGCTTGAAATGGGCGGATGGGTCGCCAGTCGATCCGACGATGTGGCAAGACTGGCTGGCAGCCGTTCAAATGGCGGCGTCAGCCGGAAGCTGTAAGATCGCCGCAGGCCGATGATCGCGCTGCCAGGGCGTCAGCGCTAGATGTGTGCGCACTAACAAGCCTTTACAGCATTGCCAGCGGTAGCGCCTCGGTGGGCGGGGGAAACGCGCGATCGAGCGCCGCGAGATCTTCTCTTGTGAGGTGAAGTTCGAGGGCAGCGTGGTTTTCCTGCACATGGGCAACGTTGGCCGCCTTCGGAATGGCCACAACGCCGTCCTGCCGGAGTAACCAGGCCAGCGCAATTTGCGCGGGCGTGGCGTTGTGTCGGGCAGCTACATTTTTCAGTTCGCTATGACCGAGCAACCGCCCTTGCTCGAGCGGTGAATAGGCCATGATCGGGATCCTTCGGTCAAGGCACGAGGGCATCAGATCGTACTCGATGCCGCGCCGGGTGAGGTTGTAGAGAACCTGGTCGGTCGCAACCTTTGCGCCGCCGAGTCTCCAAAGCTCTATCATGTCTACCACGTCGAAATTGCTGACGCCCCAATAGCGAATTTTGCCGGCATCGACCAGTTCGGCAAAGGCGTCGAGCGTTTCCTCCAGTGGCACGTTGCCGCGCCAGTGCAGCAGATAGAGATCGAGGCGATCGGTGCGGAGGCGCCGCAGGCTATGCTCGCATGCAGAGACTGTCCCGGGCTTGGTCGCATTTTCGGGGAGGATCTTGCTGACGAGGAATAGCTCGTCGCGGCGTCCGGCGATCGCTTCGCCGACCAGCGCCTCGGCTCCGCCATCGGCGTACATCTCCGCGGTGTCGACCAGGGTCATGCCGAGATCGAAGCCGACGCGGAGCGCCGCGATTTCGGCCTCTCGACGCCGCGCGTCCTCAGCCATGCCCCATGTACCCTGGCCAAGCGAAGGTATCGCTTCGCCCGAGGGCAGTTTCGCAGTACGGACGCCGTGCGCCGAATCGGCAGGTCTGATCGTCATGGCAGCCGCGCCAGCCCCTTGAGTGAACTTGCCTTCGCCGCACAAAGAAATTACCTCGGCGAAGCAACCCTACGGGCCAACTCGCACACGGGTAATTTCTTGTCCCTGGTCATCCGTGACGAGAACGAAGGATCCATGCCAGTCGTCGTCCTGGCCAAGTTCCCGGGCAATCACGAAAGCATGCGCCCTGGCGTCGTCGGGAGTGGAAAAAAAAGATCCTGTTTCGTCTGGATAGCGGCTCTTGTTGTCAATGTGGAAATAGAACCGGCTTCCCGCCGGAACGCCGGTGAGGGATTCGTCGAATATGCCGGATCTCAACGAAGCGAAACGCTCGATATAGCGCCGGGCTGCGTCCTTCAGGGGGACGGCCACGAGACCCAGCGTCGAATCGGCCCTGTCAGAGAAGCTGCGACCGATCTGCTGGTGAATACCCATGATGACGCAATGATCCGAGGTATCGACAATCCGCGCCGCCAGGATATCGCGAACGCCGCACGCCAATACAAAATCGTTGTACCACTCGCTCTTCCGTAACAGCTGGTCCGGAAGACACTCGGAGAGCTTTTTCCAGCCCTCATTGAGCAACGGCAAGTACGGGTCCACAGCGGCGTAATACCGGAGGTAGTCGGATTTGAACTCAGCGCTAAGGCCGGAAAAGCAGA
>WNFT01004638.1_pt1 | contig 11993 bp, 9 predicted proteins | sample 5400191 | NCBI WGS metagenome assembly WNFT01 (sample SAMN13153359, study PRJNA577476) | soil metagenome | isolation source: 80 cm saprolite under Madrone tree | place: USA:California | collected 2016-06-14
ACGCACCTTTGAGCACGATATTCTCGATGGAGGAGTCAGTGCCCCCGTGGGGACCGAGGGGGTCTTCTTTGAGGCAAGGGCGGTCTATCCAGCGGCGCACCAGCTCAGTGGGTTCCTGTTTGCCGTCTTGGGGTTGTATGACTACGTAGCTCTGCCGGGGGAGAGCCGCATCGAGCATCTGGTGGCACGCAGCCTCAGGACGCTGCACAATCTGCTAGAGGATTTTGACAGGGGCTTTTGGACGTGTGCGGACCTGCTGCAGCGACCCTTATCCTCGCCTGCCCACCTGGGACTGCAAGCTCAGTTGCTGGAGGCGCTTGCCAGCCATACTCACTGTGAGCACTGTGCCGCTGTGGCTGCCCGCTGGCGGCTCTATCTGCATCGATGGCCCTCTCGCTTACGCTATTGCATCACGCGTCGTTGCCAGATGCTGCTGGGGCGGATCCAATCTGTGCTTTTCCCCAGGCCTCGTAGGGGCGGAGCTTGCCTCCGCCCTGGCGGTCGCGAGGATCACGAGGGCGGAGGCAAGCTCCGCCCCTACGCTCCGCCCACTATTACACGTGCCTGTATTCCTGTAGAGATATTCCCGGCTACGGGCGGAGTGTTCACTGTCCTGGATGGACTTGCTCTGGCAATGAAAGATAAATGGCACATAGAGTATCTCACTCAATGTATTGGACCGAGTCCAGAAAGATATACCATTCATCGCTTTGGCACCAGGAGCATGGTTTCCTGGACTTTCCCTTTCGTCTGGCTCTACGTGCTGTCTGGTACTCGTAAACTTATCTCGCTGATGCGCAAGAGAGCTGGTTATGATGTTCTTCTACCTCAAGATGGTGTCGCCACAGCAGGATTGGCAGGATTGGCAGGCAAATTAACCGCTGTGCGGGTGGTATGTATTGACCACGGTCACCTGAGCCTGTTTACTGATCGCAATCGTCGTGTCTATTATGCAGAAAATATGGATGCTCTGGCAGCCAACCGTCACCATCGGCCTTGGGTCGTTCAGCTACTGGCCCGGCAACTATTTATATGCTACTGGCCTTCTCGCTGCCTGTTAGCGCGTATCGCTGCTCGCTTTGTCGATCATTATCTGATCCCTGGGGTTCCAGGCGATAGTATAGAAGAGGGTTGTAATATAATTGGCATCCCTACCAGCCGTATTACCCGCTTTGGCAGTATGATCGACATCAATCGTCATGTTCTCCCTGATGCTGTTTCAAGAGCAACTTTACATGAGCAAAAAGGCCTGGCCGTTGATGCCATCGTAGTAGCGATCGTCTGTCGGCTCTCGCGTGAGAAAGGCTTGGATATCGCCCTGGAGAGTATACACCAGGCGCTCTCCTCACTTCCCGACGAGCGGCGTGAGCGGGTGCGCGTCATCATCGCGGGTGATGGGCCACTACGCAAACAAATAGCAGAGATCATTGCCCAGCTCGACCTGAGCCAATACTGTTTGCTCTACGGAGAACTCTCTGCTGACGAGGTCATCACGTTGCTGGGCATAAGTGACATCTTTCTGTATACCAGTACACGTGGTGCATGCATTCCTATGTCTGTTCTGGAAGCAATGGCCTCTGCTTGTGCAGTTATTGCCTCAACGGAACCACTAGCAAATGCAGTGCTGCTCGCTGATGGGCGGGGCATTGCGGTACCTTCCGGAGATGCAGTACAGGCTGGCAAGGCTCTTACATGTCTGCTGAATGACGTAGAACTCTGTCATCGTATGGGGACGTTGGCGAGAGACTATATAGCAGAACATCATAGTCCTACTCAGTTCAGACGAACCTTACTGCGAGCGACTCACTGGTCTGGACTGGATGAACTTTTAGCTGCTGAGAAAAAGGATGGGGTAGAGGGTTGAGATTGTCCCGAGCAGGAGGAGAAAGATGGTGAGGCAAGAAAGCGGGAGCATGAGAAGAGGAGCGAGTCAGATGTCTAGACCACTGAGGCAAGTCAACGAACAGGTCCAGGTAGCGGACAGGAAGGCTCAGTTGACTGCCTATCCTGTTGACCTCTCAGCCTACCTGAGCTTAGTCTATGTTGATGAGACGGGCGTGTCCTCTCAGCTACATCTGTTCGGCTCTGAGCCCAGCTCGATCACCCTTGATGGCCTGCTTCACTGGAACCACTACCTGGCAAGCGGAGATGAGCAGCAGCGCCAGGCGTTCCTGGCCCAGGTTTGCTGGCTGGTGCAGCACGCCGTGTGCATTGGGGAAGATGCTGCCGGCTGGCCACACGCCGGTCCTGTCCCTGGAAGGCCGACGAGCGGGGCCTGGCTCTCCGCGGTTACGCAGGGATGTGCTCTTTCGGTGCTGACGCGCGCCTGTGTGCTGACTGACGACCCGACCTTTCTGCACCTGGCTGATCGGGTGGTATGCACCTTTGAGCACGATATTCTCGATGGAGGAGTCAGTGCCCCTGTGGGAACCGATGGGATCTTCTTTGAGGCAAGGGCGGTCTATCCAGCGGCGCACCAGCTCAGTGGGTTCCTGCTTGCCATCTTGGGGTTGTACGATTACCTGGCTCTGACGGGGACGAGCCCCATCGAGCATCTGGTGGCACGCAGTCTCAGGACGCTGCATCGTCTGCTTGCGGAATTCGACAGGGGCTTTTGGACGTGTGCGGACCTGCTGCAGCGACCCTTATCCTCGCCTGCGCACCTGGGACTGCAAGCTCAGTTGCTGGAGGCGCTTGCCAGCCATACTCACTGTGAGCACTGTGCCGCTGTGGCTGCCCACTGGCGCCACTATCTACATCAATGGCCCTCTCGCTTACGCTATCAGATTATCAGCCGCTGTGCCACCTCTGGCCATGCTCTCTTGGAATACTTTCGATCCAAGCTTTTCCCCAAGGTGCAAGCATCACCTTTTCTCCGTGTGTGCATTCCTCTCCCTGGTTTTCCTTTTACTGGGGGTGTTCTCACCGTCCTGAATAGCATAGCCCAGGTAACTAGGGACACATGGTGCATTGAATATGTGACACAACGCCTTGGACCTAACCCGGATAGATTTGTTATTCATCGTTTTGGTACTGCAAGGATGACACCCTGGCATTTTCCTTTGGTCTGGCTCTATGTCTTAACCGGAATGCAGAAGCTCATCTCTCTTATGTTACATGGTGCTGGTTATGATGTTTTTGTGCCTCAAGATGGTGTCTTCACTGGAGCCTTTGCAGCCCTGGTAGCAAAGCTAGCAGGTGTGCGAGTGGTCTGTATTGACCACAGCACCTTGACCTGGTCCGAGAGCCAGCTCTTCCACACAGAGTGGAGAAACATTTTGGCAACGAAAAATTGGCCCTGGATGCTTCGTCAACTTGTCCGACTCCTCCTGGTGCTATATCGGCCTTCTCTCTCCCTGCTAGCACGTATTTCCGTTCACTTTAGTGATCTCTTTCTGATCCCTGGTGTTGCAGGTGATGAAATGGAAGAGGTATGTAACCGACTCAAAATCCCTCAAAGTCGTATTGCGCGCTTCGCGAGTATGATCGACATACATCAGCATATCCTGCTTGATGCCATATCAAGGGCAAAGGTGCGGGAGGAAAAGGGCATTGCTGTTGATGCCATCGTGGTAGCGATCGTCTGTCGGCTCTCCCATGAGAAAGGGTTAGATATCGCTCTGGAGAGTATACACCAGGCACTCTCCTCACTTTCCGACGAGCGGCGTGAGCGGGTGCGCGTCATCATCGCGGGTGATGGGCCACTACGCAAGCAACTCGAAGAAGGTGTTCACAGTCACGGCTTAAGTCAGATATGCTGGCTCTGGGGAGACATTTCAGCGCAGGATGTCCTCTTGCTCCTTGCGATAAGCGACATATTCCTGTACACAAGTACACGCGGCGCATGCATTCCCATGTCCGTCTTGGAAGCAATGGCTTCTGGTTGTGCAGTCATTGCCACTACTCAACCGCTAGCAAACGCAGTGCTGCTTGCTGATGGGCGGGGCATTGTTATCCCCCCGGGCGATACGACCCGGGCCAGAGAAGCTCTCGCACGTCTTCTCAATGACTCAGAACTCTATCGTCGTATGGGAAAGCTGGCAAGAGACTACATAGCAGAACATCATAGTCCGGCTCAGTTCAGGCGAATCTTGCTGCGAGCGACTTACTGGTCTGGACTTGATACTCTGTTAGAGGTTGCAAGAAACGACACGCTTGGAATTGAGAATGGTGATCGCCCATGACATCATTATTGGATGACCACCAGGATATTGCTACACAAACCCATCCCAACTCTGTTTCACTTATTCAGAACCTTGTCAAAAGTTCAGGGATCTATGCGCTCGCCTCATTGGCGTCTCCCCTAGTTGCGCTTTTGCTCACGCCATTTTTGACCCATCACCTCTCACATTCCACTTATGGAGCTCTAGCTGTTCTCAATACCGTCATTACCCTGGTGGCTGGAGTGACGGAACTTGGTCTTCACTCCGCTTTTTTACGAGCGTATACGTATGATTACGAGACTGAACGGGATCGAGCACATGTTCTCTCAACTGTGGTTATACTGTTGTCACTCACCTCAATACCCGTAGTTATTGTAGGGTCAATAGCAGCTCCGCAATTGTCTGTGCTCCTGGTGAATAGCAGTTCTTTTAGTGACTCTATTAGACTTGCAGCCTTCGTTATTCTTCTACAAAACCTCACGATACCGGGATTTTGGTGGTTGCGTGCTGAAAACCGTGCGGCATTTTCTTCGATTTTATCCCTCCTCAATCTCTTTGCTACCGCAGTCGTTACTATCGTTTTAGTGGGAGTACTGCATATGGATATTGTCGGCGCGCTTATTGCAACGGGCGCAGGCTATGCAGTTGTAGTGATTTGTACGATGCCTATCATTCTTCGACATGCAGGCCTGCGTCTGCGCTTCGATATTGCCTGGAAGCTTCTCACCTTTGGAGTACCTAATGTCATTAATCTTCTATCGGGCTGGGTGCTACAACTTTCAGATCGCTATCTATTGGGGCATTTAGGATCGTTATCACAGACAGCAAGTTATGCTGTGGCCTATAGTTTGGGTGGCATAGCATCTTCTATTATCATCGCACCATTTTCGTTGGCCTGGTGGTCTGTGATTTATAGCATTGCTAAAAAAGATGGTGCCCCGCGTGCCTTTCAACTGATATTTCGTTGGTTTAGTATCGTCTTGCTCTTTGCCACGTTTGGACTTTCACTCTTTGGCATCAGTGTGCTTGACATCTTCTTTCCCCCTGCCTATCATTCAGCAGCACCTGTTATCCCAATCATTGCGCTATCTACTATGTTCAGCGGTACCTACCTCATCGTGTCGCTCGGTCTTTCACTACAGCGAAAAACATGGCTGGCAGCTATCTTTTTTACATGTTCAGCTCTTTTGAATGTTGGCATCAATATCATTTTAATTCCTCCTTATGGGGCGATGGGTGCGGCGATGGCAACACTCGTTGCCTATGCTGCGCTCGCTTTGATGGGATATATCGCAAACCAACGTATCTACCCTGTCCCTTTTGAGATTGGTTTGTTTACCATTGCACTATTGGCTGGCACTGCTCTGTACACAGGAAGCGATTTCCTGGCACGGGCTCAAACTACCTATGTAGTTTGGAGCATACATATCGGTGCCTTCGTTCTCTACAGTGGATGTCTTTTGTTGCTGGGGAAGCTTCCAGCTTGGAAGCTATATAAGCGACAGTCTGAGGAGACTTCTTGATCGTGAAAATAGCACCACATATTGACGCTTCGGTAGCACAAGACGTTGCCGCAGCACAGCCACTCGTCAAGGTTTGCATGCACGTTGTCGGTACAGCACGTGCTGATGTCCGGGCAATGCGTGCAGCCACTGCACTTGCAGAGGCTGGATTCGAGGTCACCATTGTTGATGTCGAAAGTGAACCCTTTCGACTTATTGAGGAAGACATCAGTGGAGTCCACATGAAACACCTCCTCATACCTGACTGGCATACCTCTAAGAAATTTGAGCCATGGTTTTTCATGAATGCCATGCGTACCCTCATTCTGAGCATATTTCGCTTAGTTCAGTCGCAGGCTGATGTTTATCAAGCAAATGAATTAACGGCATTGCCCGCAACTTACATGGCAGCACGATTGCGCCATAAGCCACTTATCTTTGAGATCTATGATCTACAATTTCCCGTGCCTGAAACAAGTATTGGATTCTGGCATAGATTAGCTGGGCTATTAACACGCTTTCATGCTATAGCATTGCCTCGCTGTGCAGGTGTGATCGCTACCTCACCTCTTCACGCACAAGAAATTCGTAAGCACTTCCACGTTCCAGGCGTGACACTGATCCGTAATGTTCCTCGCTATCAGACAGTTGTGAAAAGTGATCGGCTGCGCCAACACCTTGGTCTAAGTCCGCAGGTGCGTATCGCTCTTTATCAAGGAAACCTGCAGCCTGACCGTGGACTGGATAAACTGGTCCTCGCAGCTGCACATTTAGAACAGAACATTGTGATTGTGATAAAGGGCGCGGGAAAGGGGTCAACGCAGGCTGAACTTGAAGCCCTGATTGCCAGCACTGGCGTCGCTGATCGTGTCAGAATCATGCCCCCTGTTCCTCTTGCAGAGTATCTCGATTGGACAGCCTCAGCTGATATCGGCTTAATTGTCCATCCTCCCGGCTATTCGCTTAACGTTCGCACCCTGCTGCCCAATAAGCTCTTTGAGTATCTCATGGCTGGTCTTCCGGTGCTTTCATCCACGCTTGATGCAGTCGCGGAAGTTATCAAAGTCTATGATGTCGGACAAGTGATGTCTTCACTCGCCCCCGTAGATGTGGCTGCAGCAATCAATGCTCTGTTGGCGAATGATGAAGCGCTTACACGCATGCACCGCAACGCATTACGCGCAGCGACCGAACTCTGCTGGGAAAACGAATGTCAAACCCTCATTGATCTGTACCAGGAGATTGTTTCAAAGCATGATGTGAAACGGGGAGAGAGATAAAATATCGAAAGGAGAGACCTGGTATGGGGAAAATCGTCGTACCAAAGCAGACAACAAAAGATCAAGCTTCACCTTCACTTAGAAGTAGTGACGTTGATACTGGTACCCTTAGTACCGAAGTCACTCATGAACCTTCATTACTCTATCATGAACGCTCATTATTCTATTATGCTTCAAAGCGTCTTATCGATGTCGTACTCGCTATGTTGGGAATAATAGTGCTAATGCCCGTATTCTTAATCATTGCTCTTTGCATCCATTTCGATGATGGAGGAGATATACTCTATTTCAGAGAACTCGTTGGGCTACGAGGTCAACGCTTCTTCGCGCTAAAGTTTCGCACGATGTTACCCAATGCGGACGCCTATTTAGAGAATCACCCTGAGCTCAAGCGGAAGTATCTGCAGAACATGAAGTTGAACCCCGACCCGCGTGTCACTCGCGTAGGCATATTTCTCCGTAAGACAAGTTTGGATGAATTACCGCAACTGTTCAATGTCTTAGTTGGGCAAATGTCGCTCGTAGGACCTCGTGGTATTCATCAAAGTGAGCTGGCACGATATGGCAAGTATGCACAGAAACGGCTCTCAGTAAAACCCGGCATCACCGGCCCATGGCAAATCAATGCACGCCGGCACAATTCTTACGCTGAGCGCATTCCGCTTGATATGTACTACATTGATAACCGTTCTTGTATTCTTGATCTCGTTATCCTCTTAAAGACGCTGAAGGTCTTTATCATTCATACGGGAGTCTAGCGAGTTAGCGATAGTAGATAGAGGCCTGACCCTCATTGCGCCAGTACCAGGAGACTCCATCCTCCAAAAACGCGCACGGCTAAATCGCTACGAACTGCAAAAAAAAGCTTTCTCGGCAGTTTTTTAAGATTTCTTTTGATCTCGCTTGTGATTGTTTTTTCTGGAAGCTCAAGAGCCTCGGCTGTATAGAAGTAGTCAAGCACCTCATAACCAACATCTTTCAACATCTGAAGAGCGATATCCGCGGTAAAATAGTGCAGGTGCCCACTAATCTCACGCTTGCTGATCAATGAGCCGCGCACAACCGCACTCAACGTTACATCCAAGGGAATGTGAAGTATCTTATACTGGCTCTTTGGCTTTATTTCTCTCAAGAAACTAAAGTAGTCTTCCAAATGCTCAATAACATCAATAAGTAAGATGAGATCAAAAACTGCATCTGCCTCTTGCCTGATATCTGCCAGCCGAAAATGTAGCTTTTCATTCTCCCTGCTTTTGCAAAGTTCAAAAGCCTGTGGAGAAATTTCATAGCCCCAGAACACGCATTGACTCCCTAAGTGCGCCTGTAATTGCCTCAGTATCTCCCCAGCTCCACACCCCACTTCACAGACCGTTCCAGGTACAATATCATTCTGCGTCATTATTCGAATAATTTGCTTTGCTTTCCAGGGCGAATCTTCAATATACCAGGTGGGGTGTTTCTCCAGGTATTCACTGGATGTATACATATTTTTTTCAATCATGAACCTGCTCTCCTCATGAGTGGCGAAGCCGACAAGCCACCCAATCTATCGCCGTTTCATCATCCTAGGAACAGTATACTGAGTACAACCAAACGGATGAATCCCTTGCACACATGCACTATAATGCATTGTGTGCAGCAAAAGAGTTCTGTTGGGAGAAGGAGAGTCAACAGCTTTTTCGGCTTCACCACGATATTACAGGAGCTTCCCCTTGCCGGGAACCGATCATGCACAAATCCCATTCGCACCTGTGAAAAAACAAGCGTTAGAACGTCCTGCAATAGAGAACATCATTTTTCACCAGGAAACGCCAGCTACATATGCGAAGACTGCCACCCAACTGGCAAGACTCCCAGTCACTAGAGAATATCTTTCGCGCCTTGCCTCGCCGATACATCAAAGTGCTGAGCAAACCATCGGTAGCGGCCTTCAGCGCAGAGGCGAGTCAAGCCGAATGGCATCTTGTGGGGATACACATCCTCGGTTGGATGACCATGCTTGTCATATTTGGCTTGCTCACGGTGTTCATCAGGGCACTCGTCCTGGGCTTGACAGGGAGCCTCGATTTTATTAGCGGGCTGGGTTTCACTTTTGGCTTGACACTGGTGCTGGCTCTATTCATACCCACGTTCCTGCTTGTCGATGCAATCCTCACCTATCTGATGGCCAGGGCTTTCGGCGGCCGGGGCACCTTATCGGCTCAGGCTTACACCAGCCTCCTCTTCCAAATACCACTGAGCACGATCGGTTGTTTGTTGGCATTCATTCCTTCCGTCGGCATTTTGCTCGGTACCTTGTTCGGCTTCGGGGCGTTCATCTATAGCATGATGCTCCAGGTCTTCGCGACTATGGCAGTGCATCGCCTGGATGCCAGAACCGCCACTGCGACTGTTTTCATTGCGGCTGTAGTCGTGTTGCTGCTCGCCTGGTTCTTCGGCGCTTTTTTCTTAAGCACGCTGCTGTAAAGTAACTCTTCAGGACTCCTCGCCACAGGCTCAACACACTACCAGGCCTGATGTGATAGGCTACCACGATGCTCGCGAAATTCCCAACTACTGGACCTATGCTGAGCAGTTCGCCCTGCAGGACCGCATGTTTGAGCCCAATGCTTCATGGAGCCTGCCAGAGCACCTCTTCATGGTATCAGAATGGTCAGCAAGATGCACCACGCCCGGCGACCCGATGAGTTGCCAGAACGCGCTGCAAAATCCTCAATCGTTAGGGCTAGGCCGCAGGCTATTTGGCCGACAATTCAGACCCGACTACGCCTGGACAGACCTGACGTACCTGCTCCACAAGGCAAACGTGAACTGGGCGTATTGGCTAAACGTGCTTTCGTAGCAATCACGACAAGTGACGCACGTCACCATCAGCCCTCAGATCCTCCAGCTGTGCCAGCACGGTCGGCTGGGGAAACTTCCGTGGAGTCGGCGGATGCCGAGCTTGATGCTAGCAAGTCCAGAGAGTGACTGGGCAGAGCAAAGAATAGCGCTAAAATGAAACTGACGATAATGCTGGCTGGCGTATTAACCCAGGCTAGACCGAAAGTAATGAGGTAGGTAAGCGGTCCGAATAAATACTGTCGGCTAATAGCGTTAACAGCGTGTGGGTTTGCATTTTTGCCCAGGAGCCGATTGTGATAGGAGGCATAGCGCCAGAGCCCATTGAAGCAGCAAGCCATACCCAAACATGTGCCGGTGTACACAATAGCTGCCGCGTGCAGATCAGGACGAACAAAATATTCAGCTAGCAATGCCGTGGGAACAGGTATGAAGACGATGGTTAATAAGAGCAAGAGATTAAGCAGCAGCAAGATAGTATCAGTGCGCCTAATATGCACAAAGAGCCTATGATGATTTAGCCACATAATACCAATGGTTGTGAAACTAGTTGTATAGGCCGCCAGCATTGGCCACTCACCAAGCAACACAGGCCATAAATCTTTATCACTCAGCAGTTTACCAGGAGTATCCAATCCTGGTATCCTAATATTTAGCACGAGCAAGGTAATCGCAACAGCGAACACGCCATCACTAAAAGCCTCCAGGCGACCAGTTTCTTTTTCATCCATGTATTTGCCCTCCTTCATTACACAATTATATATCAGTGTATACAGTGGCCGAAGCAATGACAACGTCAGTATAGACGGGCAATACCTGTAAAGATATGCAGGCATGCCAGTAAAATACCTACCAATGGAAGTTACACCACCTGATAAACAGATGTCCTTTTGCTGGCTCTGTGATCAAGCTGGTGCAGCTTATCCTTCATCATGTCAAGGGACAATAACGAATTGGGTGTATGAAACCCTTGTTGGCAAGGAGGCGGCGAACGTGCGTAGGGACCCGCTTCAGCGCGTCCGCGACGAGGGCGTGCCGACGGGGGGCTTCGGGGTGGAGCCATGAGGCACGCCCTCGTCGCCCTCTCGGCATGCCACCCCTTTGGTCCGCATGCTTGCCTGCCTACAACTTTTTCATACACCCTAACGAATTAATGGGAAATACCTCTCAAGCATTTAAACGCTTGACTAGCCAATCAGCTTGCGATACACTTTATGTCGAGATTAACCAGCCTATTACCCATACACTGACTATAGATAGGTTGCAGCCATAGGCGCCAGAACGGAGGAGTGTGAGCATGTCCGATCCATCCATGGAATCCACCCGCTATGAAATTAAAATAGACCTGCAAGGCCTCATTCGTCTCCTTGCCAAGAATCTCTATGCCGAGTCGGATGTGTTTGTGCGTGAGTTGATACAGAATGCGCACGACTCGATTAAGCGTCGCAGTCTGCTTGAACCCAATGCTCCGCCGGGCATTATCCGTATCCGCACCGACCGCGAGGCTGGCACTATTACAGTCTTTGACAATGGCAGTGGGCTTACCGAACAAGAGGTGCATGATTATCTTGCCACGATTGGGCGCAGCGGCACCGCTGAATTTCGCCAGGAGTTGCTGCAGAAAGGACGCCAGGCAGAAGTGACACTGATCGGCCAGTTTGGTATTGGCCTGCTCTCAGCCTTTGTCGTTGCCTACAAGGTTGAGGTTGAGACACTGAGTGTTCAGCCTGACAATCCTGCCTGGTACTGGATCAGCGAAGGCCAGAAGGACTACGAACTGCGACGTGGCACGCGCAAAGATACCGGCACGACTGTCATACTGCATATCAGCGATAACTACCGGGATATGCTGAACCCCGAAGAGCTGCGCAAGGCGATCAAGAAATACGCGGATTTCATTCCTTACCAGATTTTCCTCAATGATGAAGGAGAGCGCCGACAAGAGTACAGGGTGTTCGTCGATAGGCGCTTTCCAGACTACATTCTGGAGGTGATCCCCGTCGAGTTGAAAACTCCCTACAGGGTGGATGGTGCGCTCTACATCTCTGACCGGCACGTGCCTGATGTCAACACGACTGGCATGGTCGATATCTACCAGGCGCGCATGTTCGTCACGAGCAACAATCGCGATATGCTGCCCGGCTGGGCCAAGTTTGTGCGCGGCGTGGTTGACTCACCGGACCTGACGCTTACAGCAGCGCGAGATG
>WNFT01019811.1_pt1 | contig 11993 bp, 9 predicted proteins | sample 5400191 | NCBI WGS metagenome assembly WNFT01 (sample SAMN13153359, study PRJNA577476) | soil metagenome | isolation source: 80 cm saprolite under Madrone tree | place: USA:California | collected 2016-06-14
AGTGAAACCAGGAAGTGCCTGAATTCCAGAATCGAAAACCGCGGCTTGATTCCTGTGCCTGCGATGGAAACCGCTTCTGGAGATCTCTCGGCGATGTGCTTGGTGGCCTCGATTCTGAGTTGGCGCAATTCACCTTCACGCTGAGACAGTTCATTGTTCAGCCGTGCAATTCGCTCATCCCGGGCAATGATTTGCCGTCTCAGCTCCGAAACCGTGTGCTGCGGATCTCCCGCCAAATTCTCGTCCGCCGGCGCCGGTACCCCAGCCCCCGCCCCCTCGCTCGCGACATCATTGCGGTTCTCTTCTTCGAAAGATCCTCGGGCATGCTGAGTCATAAGCGCTGCAAGTTTATCTGAAGTGCGGCGGAAAGCCTTTATCAGCAACTTGCGGTGTCTACGATTTAAGTCGAAGCCGAACCATGCCAACACATCCTTCCCCAGGGCTTTGCCTGACAAAACCGGGATGAACACACGATACCTAAACAAGACCCTAAGATTGGATAAACGCAACCTCCAAAACTTGGTCACGATATCCTTAAGGTCGACAGCATCAAAAGGACCGGACAGATATTGGTAGCCTCTGGCATGAGGGTGAACCGATTTCGCCAATTCAACCGGATCGATCGGAACGATCGTGGACGTTCTCGCCAAGTTGTTGCGGACAAAAAGCTGAAAAACCTGCGAGAAAGGGATTGATACGTTTTCTCTAAAACTGTTGACTCTGTACTTTCCTTGTCCGAACTCAAAGCCGGGGAGCATCTGCGACAAGAAGTCAATGAGTATCCGCTCGGGTCCCCGCGCATTCCAAAATCGGCGCACGATAAGGTTATCCGCGCCAAATACGTCGGCGAAAGGATCGAGCAAGACGGAATAATCTGAAGTGGGGCATTTCTTGAGCTTGCTGGCGGCAAACAATTCAAGGAATTCCGGGAAATCGAGGGTGAAGCCGTGGCGGACGAATTCTGCGTATAGCGATTCTGCATATTCGCCCTGCGGCCTGAGATAAAACAACACTTTGACCTTGTAGCCGATTTCGTTCAACTGTGAACGGAAGGTTTTCAACGCTCGAGGGCTTCCATAGAGATACTCAAAATCTTCAGAACTCAAGCATGCGCGCGACGCGCTGACCGAGGAAAGCTCTGCCAACAGATCGCTCACCGTTCCGTGAATCGGATCGTAGCGCGCGTCGCCCGTGAGTTCCCAGGCGATGTTGTGATGACCACTCGGGCTAACGCGTCCGGCGACCGGTACGTACAACCCTTCGACCGCCAAGGCATATTCGTTACTTTGAAGAAAGTTCTGGAGATAGGTACTGCCTGACTTGTGGGTGCCAGCATGCAGGAAGCAGATTCGCGACATTGGGCGAAGAGGGGCTACCGAGCCCGAAGCGTTTCCTCTCAGGCACGACCCATGAGGGTTGGGCCTTTGGCTGCAGGGCACATTGTATGGAGAATGTACAACTGGTGCAATACTCCACGATTTTGGGGATTTTGGGTAGTGGGTTCGTATCTTTTCCACAGGTGGATTTCCTGAACTCCCGGGTGCCTGTCGAATCTGTGAACGGGTAAGTCGGTTCTGGGGGTGAGGTTTGAACTTGCTGTTGAGAAGTGGGGGGTGTTGTAGTAGTACTACCCCTCAATTCAATTCTATCGATGTAACGCGGGTGTTGGGACTGGAACCGCTGCCGCGCACCTGAAAGCACTCGGTGAGAAAGCGAGCTGATCTTTATTTGCTGAACTTTAGATTGTGGCTGACTATTCGCCGAGCAAGACGCGAGATAAGGAACGTGGCCCGACAGCGTGTTCCGAATGCAGGAACGTTCAGCCTGCATAGAGCTAGAGCGACTGAACCCCGCCTTGTAGATTTTTGGATTACGACTTCCACCGACAATGAGCCTGATATTCTCCGTCAGGCCCCGGAGACTTACCAGCAATTTTGTAACGCGTTGCGGAGGGTTGCTATCCGCATGATGCCATTTCCCGCGTGCATTTTCGTATTGAATCGCAGGAGACCGTGGACCGGGAGTACGGAGGCAATTGGCGCGAAGCTGCCGAAATGCCGTGAGCCTGTGGGAATCAAACTGACCCACTACCCGATTTTGCGGGATTTTGCGGGAGTCAGTAAGCCATGGCTGTCTGTGGGCTTGTCAGTAACTCTTGATAGCGGCCGACCACACGGGAAGGCTCTCCGTCCTCGAGAAGCCGCCCATGATGAATCAAAAGCAAACGACTACAAAAACTGCTCATGATGCTCATCTCGTGCGAAACCATAAGAATGGTTTTTCTAGAATCTCGAAATTGCCGGATGCGATCGAGACACTTTTCTCGAAATCCGCCGTCCCCGACACTCAGTATTTCGTCGACAATCAGAATGTCAGGATCAACCTCGGTTGCAACAGAGAATGCCAGCCGCATGTACATCCCGGAGGAGTACTGTTTGATCGGAGAATCTATAAACTCGCCCAGTTCGGCGAACTCAATGATCTTAGCCTCGCGTTGCTGAACCTGCCGCTTTGTCAACCCCAGAAGCAATCCGTTAAGGAGAATGTTCTCGCGGCCCGTCAGCTCATGATGAAATCCCGCACCAAGTTCGATGAGCGGCGCGATGCTTCCGTTAACCTCGACACGTCCCGATGTGGGCGCGTAGACTCCCGCAACCAGTTTAAGGATCGTGCTCTTCCCCGAGCCATTTCGACCGATGATACCCACCACCTCTCCCTTTGAAACCTCGAAGGAAACATGCTTTACGGCTTCAAATTCGTGATAGGTAGTGCGACTCCGCCTAATCCTTGCGAAAGCTTCCCGTAGAGTATCGTGACGTTCCTGGATGACCCGGAAGCGTTGAACTACATCGTCGAACCGAACTGAATACTTTGGTGACATCGAAATGTTAGACGTAGTACACAAATAAGTTCTGGTAGCGGCGGAAGATAGCAAATCCAACAATTAATGAGGCCGCACCACATGCCATGGTTAACCCTACCGACTGCAAGGATGGCAAAATGCCATAATAGATGCTCAACCGAAATCCATTCAGAACATACAACAGAGGATTTAGTCGAAATATCCAGTGATATTTGGCGGGCACGAAGTCCAGTGAGTAAATGATTGGCGAAAAATAAAACCACGCGGAGAGAATGATCTGCACAATATGGCTCACGTCGCGATAAAACACATTAATCGTGGCAAAAAAAAACGATGCCCCCAGCGTGAAAAGAAATAGGCCGAGCATCGGTACTGGCAGATAAATCCACGTCCAGTGCAGCGGAAAACGCATCAGCACTATCAAGAGCATCAATGGCAGCAGCGACAATAAAAAATTAATGACATTCGACACTACCGATGCGACTGGAAATACCAGGCGCGCCACGCGCACCTTCTTCAACAAATCTGCATTTCCGACGATCGATTCGATGGAGTATGCCAACGACTGAGAGAAAAAGGTCCAGGGAAGCAACATGCTGAGCAAGAAAACCGCGTAATGGTCAATCGAGAATCGCATGATCGTGCCAAAGACGAGGGTAAGCACGAGCATCATAAGGGCGGGATTCAGCAACGCCCAGAGAAAACCCAGGACGGAGCGCTTGTATCTGACTCTCAGCTCTTTCTGGGCCAGAGCCCATATCAACTCACGATAACGATATGTGTCTCGAAAAAGCTCGCCCATCAGGCAAAATGACCTCCTATCCGCAGATTGTGTATCGTATCACTTCAAGAGTAGAACGGCTCGAGCGCGGAAGGAATCGCTTTTTGGAACATCCTAAATCACGCGAATAGCGGAAAGTCCGTCGAGAAAACGAACCTCATGGCAACGCGGTTTCTAGGCACTATCATAGTCGTCACCCACAATTCGCGCAGCTGCATCCGCGCGTGCCTGCAAGCGCTCGTGACGTTTCCCCAGTGGAAAGTTGTAATGGTCGACAACCATTCGACCGACGACACCATTCGGGAAGCCGGCACTTGCGCCCTCGAAGTGCTGACCTTGAGCAATTCTCACAACATAGGTTTTGCCGGCGCAGTGAATCAAGCCGCTCGGGTCGCCGAAGGCGACTTGCTGGTGATCCTCAATCCTGACACCATCGCGACGGCGTGTTCGCTAGACAACCTGGCTGACGCACTCCGCACGGATTCGGTCGGAGCATCCGGCGGACTGCTGCTGGATGCAGACGGCCTGCCACAGAGGGGCTTCATCATTCGAAGGCTCCCTACCATCGGAAGCATGCTCGCCGAACTCTTGCTGGTAAATCGCGCCTGGCCGAGCAATCCCTGGAATGTCCGCTACCGCTGCCTGGACCTTGATTATCAGAGTGCTCAAGAAGTTGAGCAGCCCGCGGGAGCCTGTCTTGCGGTGAAGCGCCAGGCATGGGACGCAATTAACGGCTTCGATGAGGGATTCTTCCCGGTGTGGTTTGAAGATGTCGACTTTTGTCATCGGCTTCGGGATAAAGGATGGAAAATTGTGTATCGTCCCGATGCGATCTTCTCTCACTCCGGAGGGCATAGTGTGAGCAGACTCGCATTCCGTGATCGCCAATCCTATTGGTATAAGAATCTCGTCCGATATTTTGCTAAATATCACGGTCGCGCGCAAACTGCCATCTTGCGCGTGGGCATTACCGTGGGCCTACTGCTTCGCGCACTGTTATCATTAACCGGATTCGGCCCCTCCGGAATTCCGGTTGCCGAAGCCCTGGAAGGCTACGGCCATGCAGCCTGGCACTACGGGGTGAAAAGCACGGATCTCTAGAACACCGCGTGCTGTCGTGCCGCCCTGTTCTTGATGCATCACCAATCGAACGTTTTTCCATGAACATCGCCATCGTCGGTACTCGCGGTATTCCCGCCCGCTACGGCGGGTTTGAGACGCTTGCAGACCAACTTTCCAGACGCCTTGTGGAGCGCGGCCACATGGTAACCGTTTACTGCAGGAAGCCGTTCACTTCGCCTGACGATGTTTTCGATCAGCGCATCCGACGCGTGATCTTGCCCAGTCTTCCCAGCATGCATTTCGATACCCTGTTTCACACGTTCCTATCCACCGTGCATGTCCTTTTCGGCGATGCAGAGGTTGTGCTCATCTGCAATGTCGCTAACAGTCCGTTCGCATGGATGCCACGAGTGGTCGGAAAACCTACTGCGCTCAACGTCGACGGACTGGATCGAAAGCGCCGGAAATGGAATTTCCTGGGGCAGTGGTTTCTGCATTTGTGCGAGCTGCTTTCTACCTACACCCCCACGCGAGTTGTGACGGACGCTCGCGCGATTCAGGGTTATTATTGGCAACGGTACGGTAAGAAATCGGAAATGATTGGTTACGGGGCCGAGCCGCCCAGCACCAGCAACCATTTTGCCAGCTTCGGATTGTCCCGCAGGCGGTACATCCTGTACATTGCAAGGCTCGAACCGGAAAATAACCCAGAACTCGTGCTTCGCGCTTACCGAAGTTTGCAGACGGACTGGCCGCTGGTTATTGTAGGCGGCAATCCTTACCAACCCGTTTATGTTCGCCAGCTCCAATCCCTTGCCGATAAGCGTGTCATTTTCACGGGACCCGTCTACGGGGATGCCTATTGGAGCTTGCAGAAAAATGCTGGGGTATTCGTGTTTGCAGGTGAAATTGGAGGGATTCATCCAGCCCTGGTTGAAGCCATGGGGGCGGGAAATGCAATTCTGTATCTCGACACCGAGGCAAACCGCGAGACGGCACGAGATTGCGGCATTCCATTTCATCCAGAGGAGAGCGACTTGGCGAGAAAGCTGGAACAATTGATTGCCGCTCCCGCGCGAATCGAAGAATTAGCACAGCAGGCGCAGGCTATCGCGCGGGCTGCCTATGGGTGGGATAAGGTGGTTGATGACTACGAAGCTCTGTTCGTGAAGATGTTGAGTTCCGTAATTCCCATGCAAAATTCGTAATTTGCGCCGCACTAGGATAGTGTCATCCCTCGTTCTGATATGGTGCGTATTCGTCGCACGCGGAGTTTTCTACTCCACGGCAATACCCGTCTGGGAAGGATACGACGAGCCTTTTCATTTTGCCTTCGTCCAATATCTGGCAACCATCAATCGTCTTCCCATTTCCACCACTCTCGTCTCAAGAGAAATCCAGACGTCATTTCATTCGCTTCCTCTCCCCTGGACGCTGCAAAACCTCGCGCGCGCCCACCCTATATTCACGCACGACACGTTTTGGAAACTGGAGCGCCAGCAGCGCGAGAATCTTCAACACCAATTCCTACAAATTCCAAAACAATGGGCTAAGGAATCCGCGACGGAGCCGATAACAAATTACGAATCACAACAACCGCCCCTGTACTACGTTCTTCTTTCTGTGCCGTTGCGCAGCATGGGCACCCTCGAACTGGCTTCTCGCATCTGGTGGCTTCGTGTTTTGAGCGTCGTCGCGGCATCGTTCCTGGTACCTCTCGGTTTCCTTGTTGCCCGCAAGCTATTGGGGAATGAAATGACAGCGCTAGGCATTGTAATGCTAGCCACCGCTATGCCCGAATTGATGGTTAATATTTCGCGCGTGGGCAACGAAAGTCTTGCCATCGTCCTATATACGCTTTTGGTCTATGTGACTCTGAAAGTGATCGAGGGACCAAAACACTTTGTCTATATGCCCGTTGTCGGCCTTCTGCTCGGCCTTGGCTTGTTGACGAAAGCTTATTTCCTGACTGCACTGCCGAGCCTCTTTGTAATACTCGCGCGGTGCTTCTTGCGCTGGCCAAGCCACCGGAAGGCTCTGGCTCTGCGATCCGGAGTAGCGATGACCATCGCTGCGGCAGTTGCGGGTTATTGGTACTGGCGTGCTCACCGGGTCTTAGGGTCCTGGTCCGGCCTGTATTCCGAGGCAGCCCTCTGCAGCTCATCGTGGTCCGAACTCCTCAAAAATATTTGGCACGTTAACTGGTTGAGTGCTGTCATTTCTGTTGCGCTATCCCATATTTGGTACGGCGCTTGGAGCTTTCTGAGAGTCTCCAATTCTGTGTATCTGGTATTTGGGGCTGTTATGGTCCTTGCCGCGCTGGGCACGTTTATTTTATTTGTCAGGCTTTGGAAGGGAACCACCAGCAGGGAATCGGAATCCCCATTTCGCGATCAGTACATCGCGCTGATCTGTTTTTATGGTTTCTTCTGCCTCGGCTTGGGGTATCAAGTATTGACCCTATTCATTAGCGAGGGGGTTTCCGCCTCCGCGGGATGGTATATCTACAGCCTGGTTATACCAGAACTAATTCTGGTCTATTGTGGCCTGCGAACTGCTTTGCCGTTCAGTTCACATCCCTGGATTCTGCCCTCACTGACAACAGCTTTTGCATTGCTGGACTTGTATGGAATGCATTTTCTTCTACTCCCGTACTATTCAGGGATCATTTCACACAGCGCCGTCTACACGGGAGTCTTTTCTCATAGCACGCTAAGTTGGGTGCCAGCGGCACGATTGCAACAACTCAGGCGGACCGGGCTCTCTGACCTCGCCGACCGGCTCGTCATCAATAAGCCGGCCTTTCTGACCAGTCGTACCTTGCTCTTGCTGTGGACGATTTACTTTTTTGCAACCGCGTGGCTATTCATCAGCAGCTGGATGTGTGGTAGTTTCGCGAGCAACCTGGAAGAGAGTAACAGCCAAGCAACCCGAGTCCACAAACGCCCAACTGTGACCTAGTTGCCCGGGATTGGAGTTGCGTCGCTGCGGGCTAGCGCAAGGGAACCGACGCTTCCAGCGCAAACGAGTCCAACCATGTCGGCCGGTCAAGCGTTCGGCCCACCCAACAGTTATCCGGAGTAAACAGCCTGGTGACGCCTAGAATGCGTTTAGTGAGCTGAATGCAACGGCGCACTGCCTGCTCCAGTCGAGAACCAAATTGAAAGCTCTCCGTCGGACACGCGTCGATGTGATTGCACGAGGCGGCGCTTCCTTCTGAGTTCATGACGGCATTTCCAGACCGCTGTCAGTGCCGAAGTGAGTCGACGGTCGACAAATAGACAATAGCCAACAACCTGCAAATCCCGGAAAGTGACTGGCAGGAAATATCTGGCATACAGCGGAAATGAGATATTCTTGGCGCGCATCAAAAAGCGATTCTTGATGGAATGCCAGTTGATCTCGGTGGGCAATTCGCTGCGACGCTCTGGGGTGACTCGCCTCACATGCCATGCCACTGCCCGAGGGGTATACACGCACCGCCAACCCATTAACTGGGCCCGCCAGGCCAAGTCCGCGTCCTCGCGGTAAGCAAAGAACTGCTCGTCGAAAAATTCGCCGTTCACCGAGACATCCTCGACCATGCTCCGACGGTAAAGGGCGGCTGCCCCGGTTGCGCCAAAGACGTACTCCGTTTGTTCAAATTGCCCACGGTCCGGCTCACCCGCCCCGCGATCAAGATGACGCAGGTTGGGCAAGAAATAAATCCCAGTTGAGTCGATGATTTGGGTGAATTCTGGATTTTCTCTAGGCTTCCACCGCAAAAGCTTGCCGCAAACTGCGCCGGTTTTTGGATCTAGGTTCCCGCACTCAACCGCTTTCGCGACAAAATCTCGACTGACGACAACGTCCGGATTAAGGGAGAGTAGCCAGTTCCCCTTTGCCAGTCGTGCGGCCTGATTCTGGGCTGCGGCAAAACCGATGTTGCTATCGTTATAGATGACGGTGAGTCCAGGTCTCGCGTTTGCAAGCACATCTCGCGTGCCGTCGCTAGATGCATTATCGACAACGATTACTTCAATTGGCTTGTAGACTTGCTGTAGTAGCGATTCCAGACATGTTTTCAAGAAGCGTGCTGAGTTGTACGTTGTGATGAGAACGGAGACCATGGCACGGCCAGCTGAAACGAAGAAATGAAGATCTCATTTTGCCGCATAGCGCCACGGCAGTCTGCTCATCTTAGCATTCCAGATGAAGCACCAGCGGATGGGCGAGGATTCCGCGATCACACGACTTCCGGAACGCGATGAACGAGCGATTTTCCTACCTTCATACTAAATCGTGCGAGGAGAAGATCCACCGTAAGCGTCCGGCAATGGCCGTCTGGACAACAGAGTAATTGGAAGTTATGCTCGCGATGTGGACACAAGCGATAAGTTCACAAAAGAATTCGATCGTGCGAAGTGCGCTGTGGATTTGCACATCGACAAATTGAAATCGGGGCCGCAATTGATATAGTCTGGCGGCGATTGCATATGCGTCTCCGTTCTATTTTTTCTGCACCGCGCCGCTTTCGCGAACTCAGCGGAACGATCGAGTCTTTGAGGACGGAAATCTCAGAACTCCGCGCTTTGAAGGCGGAAATTTCAGAACTCCGCGCGCAGATGAAGCCCGTGACCTGGGTTCCTCCGGGACATTTCTATTCACCGCTTGTGAATCCGAATGACGATGTAGTACAAGACGTGCTCGCGTGTGCCGTCAGCACAGGGTTGCCCGACTCGGAGGATTTTCGTCTCGACCTACCGCTGATCCTGAGTTGGTTCGAAAAGATCAGTTATCACTACAGGCAATTGCCGTTTCCTGAAGAACGTCAGCCGGGTTTCAGGTACTGCTACGAAAACGGAATGTTCTCGTATTCCGATGCAATCTCCCTGTTCGGTATCCTGCTGGAATTACGCCCGCGGCGAATAATCGAGGTTGGCTCCGGTCACTCCTCTTGTGTCTCGATGGATACAAATGACTTGTTTCTGAATCGAAGCATAAAAATGAAGTTCATCGAACCTTATCCCCAGCGCCTGTTTTCGCTCTTGCGGCCAGAAGACTCCTATCGCGATTGCGTCGAGCCGATTCGGTTGCAAAAAGCGCCACTGGAGTGGTTTAGCGAACTGCAGGGAGGAGACATACTCTTCATTGATTCATCCCATGTGGGGAAACTCGGAAGTGATGTAAACTATTATTTCTTTACTATTTTCCCAGCGTTAGCGTCAGGGGTTTACATTCACATTCATGACGTCTTTTACCCCTTCGAGTACCCCTCATTGTGGATCATGGAGCAAAACCGGTCCTGGAATGAGGCGTACCTGTTACACGCATTTCTTCAGTACAACGCAGCCTACGAAGTCATCTACTTCAATCATTACATGTCTCAAGAACACAGTGGATTATTGGAAGCTAAAATGCCAAAGTGCCTTAAGAATGGCGGCGGAAGCATATGGCTGCGAAAGAAATGATCCCGCGATTGGTTAAAGCGTGCGGGTAGGCCATATTGACAAGGTGTGTGGGGAATTCAGAGTGTCCACTCAGGAATGACGTGGACACTTACGGTTCTCGGGATACCCGTAGGGCGGGTTGATTTCGTTGGTGTCGGCTTCGTCAGTAAGGGCTTCGTCGATTGGCTTGGTCTCGACTTGAATCTGCTGACCAAGCAACAGCTTCAAAGCTTGTTACCCGACGGCGATGTGATTGGATGTCGGGTAACATTTTATCCCGAGACTCTGGTCGCCTATCGCCTGCCCGAGCTTGGAAGCCAGAGCTCTACGATAGAGGCTAGTGTGCTCCCTTACCGGAGAGCACCGCAGGAATGGTCTTTAACAGAATCTTGCAATCCAGCCAAATGGACCATCGGTCGATGTAGAGAAGATCGAGCTTGACCCACCGATCGAAGCGCAGTTGACTACGTCCCTCCAGAGCCCACAAGCAGGTCAACCCAGGGCGCATGCGCAGGCGTCGCCGCTGCCAAGATTCGTATTGTTCCACTTCCCGTGGTAAAGGTGGCCTCGGTCCGACCAACGACATGTCGCCGCGCAGGACATTCCAGAGCTGAGGAAGCTCATCCAGACTAAACGCCCGCATCCAGCGCCCGACATTCGTACACCGCGGATCATCGCGCATCTTGAAGGCAGGACCGTCGGACTCGTTCAGATCCTCCAGATGGGGCAAACTGTCTTCAGCGTTGTCAACCATTGAGCGAAACTTGAGCAGGCTGAACTTGCGTCCTCCCAGCCCGCAGCGGGTCTGTCGATAGAAAATTGGTCCAGGTGAGCTTAGGCCGACAAGCGCAGCCAAAAAGATAAACAACGGGAATAACACAACCAGCGCCACAGCGGCAAGGGAGAAGTCCATGACGCGCTTCAGCAACATCCCTCCCTCGTCTGGAGAGGCGCTGGTGAAAGTCAAAAGGGGGACGTGAGCAAAGTGCTCCACGTAAACGTGAGCGAAGACAGTCGACAGAAAGTTCAGATGCATACGCATGCGCACCCCTTCACGCTCGCATTGCTGCATCAAAGGCTCTAGTTTGGATAGCTCCTCCATCTTTTCTGCAGTCAACACAACCTCATCGACAACATGGTTGTGAAGTAATTCAGAGAGTTTCTCCAGGGGAACCACGGGGTATGACCCGCGCAAACCCGCTGGCGGGCTGGCCTCGCCAGTCGCGGTGTTCACGAAGCCCAGTAGACGCAAACCAAATCGTTCGCCCTCTTCCAACAGCGAAGCCAATTCGGCAGCGGCTACACCGGTCCCTACAATGACGAAATGGCGATAGCGTTCTTGCCTGTTTCGGGGGCTGATTCCGAAGATGAATACTGCCCGGCCCACACCTAACAGCAAGACATGCAAAACAGCAAATATCAGCAGGAGGCTGCGACTGACATACTCTCCCTTAAAAAGAAAAATGCCTGTTAAGAGAATCAGGAATCCCAAGCTGGTCATTTTGACAACGTCGTTCGCGATATCCTTGGGACGACGCATTTCCACACCTTGATACGCTCCGAGCAAGTACCCAAGGATGGGAAAGACGAACAGGGATGCCAGCAAAAGCGGAAGATAGACCCTCAGTGGATAAATCGGAGATAGAGAACCTGTACGGCCAATCCACACTCGAACCCAATAGGCGAGCAGAAAAGCTAGTCCTGTCGGGATGGAATCACTTAGTACGCAGGCGACACCAAGAAATCGAGAACGACGGGAAAACATTTTGCCTTACTGAAGCGCAGAAAAACAAAGTGTACCATAACGCCTAGCAACGGCCACGCAAGAACAGGCGTGCGAAATGCAATTGAGAAATGT
>WNFT01004639.1_pt1 | contig 11992 bp, 11 predicted proteins | sample 5400191 | NCBI WGS metagenome assembly WNFT01 (sample SAMN13153359, study PRJNA577476) | soil metagenome | isolation source: 80 cm saprolite under Madrone tree | place: USA:California | collected 2016-06-14
CTGTTCGACCGGCTCGCGCAACACCTGGCGAGTCTGGCGTCAGAGCTAGAACGTGCGATCGAAGCGAAAGGAACAGGCAGGACATAGCGGCCGTCACGCCGCGCACCTGTTCATCAAGATACATTCGCTGTTACTTTCACGCCGATCGGCGAGTCCCGCAAGCTGACGTTGGTTCAATGCTCCAACTGCGGCGCGCTGGTTGGCGCGCTCGACCCGGGAGGCGGCCCTCAGATCGAGGCGCTGAGGCGCGAGGTCGCGGCGATCGACGAGAAGCTCAACCGCATCGCGCGAGCGCTGCAAGACTGAGGACGATAACCTGATAGCGCCGTTTTCCACTGAACAGGCGCTTGGCGATCGGCGCGAAACTGTCGGATCTCAGCAATTTGAGATTTGTCCAACACCTCATGTTCGCGGCTTGAAGGGCTGCGAAAGCAGCTAGATATCGTCAATTTGACCGTCCGTGTTCGAACCTCGCGTCCGTGATTAAACCTATCTTTACGTGTCTTAATTTTTATTTCCGCGTGGAGAGGCGCAGGGTGCTCATGAGCAAAAGAAAGGTACGGGATAAGACGGCCGAGGAGCTCGAAAGGGAAGCCTCCTCCCGGCTCGTCGAGGCACGGTACACACCCGACCTTCGCGCCAGACAGATCCTGCTGATGGAATTCGAGCAGTTGCGTGCGCTTGCCTCATTGAAGCGTCGCGCGGTAGAGCCGCGCAAGCCAAGTCGATAATTCCAAGCCCGCCTCGCTCGCGACACAAAATTCAACCGCTCGCGCATCCACCAACGATTTGATGGAGGACTGCCTTAGTGAGATGAGCGGAGGTTCGGAAACGACGGCCGTCAAATCGGTGTAGCCCCGCTTCCATGAAGCGAATCTTCGACCCGCTCATTTCCCTGGTGAGCAACAGGAAGTAGTCAAGTACACTATTGTTTCCCTCGCCAAGCCTGATCGCGGCGATATGGCCCTCAGGCAATACGGCGCGACGATTGATCGTCCAGATGGGCTCTCTACCTGAACCCCGCCAAGAGCGCGCGAGGCGAAGAGAGATCGCGAACCGATTGTTGACCGTTAGTACGTCTATCCCTGGCTCGAAACTGGCAACCGAGCCGGCTTTTTGCAGCCGGGCAGCGAGATCGGCGGCAGTATCCCTGAGAAGCTCGTTGAATTCGCTTCTCCTATCAATCCAGTCCAAATCCCATTTGAGTTCATAGCCAATGCGTCGGTAGGCGTTCGAGAGGCTGCCGAACCGTACACAATAGACATCGATGCTGGGAACCCCCAATGTGTTGTTGATTATCTTTTCGCTGAGGCGTCCTTCTTTTTCGAGCAGCAACTTCAATCGTAAAAGTAATTCGTCGTTAGCGAGATGTAGCCATCGAAGCGTCAAGCGTCTTTGGGCGCGGAGAAAAACACCGCAGTCAACCACGGGTGCGATCGAACCCTTGGTTCTGATCCACAGGTTGGGGGGATTCTTGATTTTTCGTCCGCGCAGCGGAAACGACTCGCGATTGTAAACGGTGTTGCCGATGTAGTTTTCATTGCGAAGGATGAAGTCGATCATTCGTCTCGTCCAAGGTCGTCCAAGATGGTTGGGAACGCCTTCACGATTGAGCTGCCGCACGATCTCTTCTTCAGACTTTCGGTCCTCGACGTACGCTTGGAATATTCGCTGGATCACCTCGATCTCGTTTGGCAGGCCGAGACACAAGACGACGTGGTCAGTTTTCAGGCTCTTCTGTTGGCCGCGTTTGAGATAACCCTTTGAAAGTCGATTTTCGTCGATCAATTCCCGGCGAAGGCCATATGCCAAGGGGCCACCCTGCCGGAAACCCAAAGCAGCTTGGCGAAGTTGTCCCGCATGAACCTTGGCGGAAAGTTCGCGGCTGAACTCCGCAGCCATTACTCTCTTGATGTTCTTGACGATGCTCGACACGATGCTGCCGTCATTGTCGAATTGCTCGGCGCAGTACGCGACCTTGATACCAGCTTGTTTGCATATGAATTCGTAATACGCGGCTTCGTCAGTATCTTGAAAGCGCCCCCATCGGCTTACGTCATAGACCAGGATATGATCGAACTCTGCTTGACCGGATCGAACATCATCAAGCAGTTGGATCAATCCGGGCCGGTTTTTGATTTTCAGTCCGCTCTCACCTTCGTCGCGGTACGTATGGACAATCGAGAGATTATGCATCTGGGCGTAGGCTGCTATCACGGCAGCCTGATTTTCGATCGAATACCGCTGATAGTCCGTCGACATTCGAACATATTGCGCAGCGCGGCAGCTCTTCAGAGATTTCGGCAAGTTGGCTTTGCGAACGACGAGCGCGTTGACCATCGATCAGCTCCCCAGCTCCTGCGCACAAAGGAGCACCTTATTGCAGATCAAGACATGCTGCACCGATTTCGTCAGAAAGTGCCGCGTCAGATTATTTCTGGAAAAATTGAGGCCGAGGCTACTTTCTTGCACATCAATTCAAACTGCGCCTTGGTCCCGTGTGCGAAAGCAGACGATCCAATGGGCGGAGGCACCTTTACTTGCTCGGTGTGGGGTCGTGGTGGTAAATGCAGCCTCCAAGAGAGAGGACCGCGATGAGCGCTGTTGATGTTCTTCGAAAACGGCTTGCTTTCGCAAAGCCGTTCTTAGAGGCCCTGTTTTCACTTGAGGCACGCGTATCAGAGTGGTGGGTAGCGGGCGCTCATCACCGCCTGTTCTTAGCCCAGTGGGGATTACTTCCCGTCCCCGAATTTTTCGATCACAAGATCGGGCTATACTGGATGTGGAAGGCGCAGCGCACACCTCATTGGGTCGAGCGCGGTGTATTTTCGCTTTTAGCGCTTGAACCTGGTTGCAAGGCTCTTGAGCTGTGTTGTGGTGACGGATTCAACGCTCATTTTTTTTACAGTGCTCGCGTCGGCTCCATGTTGTCAGTCGATTTTGATCCGAAGGCCATCAACTATGCCAGAAAGAATTTTCGCGCTGAAAATGTCACTTATGAAGTTGCTGACATCCGTACACAAATGCCGGAAGGCGTTTTCGACAATATAGTGTGGGATGCAGCGATTGAGCATTTTACCGAGACTGAAATCGCCGACGTGATGGCCAACATCAAGAAGCGATTAACGCCAACCGGCATCCTTTCTGGATTTACTATCGTGGAAAGATCAGACGGCAAGAAAATGCTCCCGCATCACGAATATGAGTTCAAATCGAAAGACGACTTGGCCAGATTCTTTCGGCCTCATTTCCGAAACGTGAAGGTATTTGAGACGATCTATCCTGATCGACACAATCTTTATTTTTGGGCCTCAGACGGGATCATCCCATTTATGGACGAATGGAAGTCGGCAACTAAATGATCCGCATTGTATAGTTGCAGACGAACGTCGGCTGGACGACCTTGAATGCCGTCCAGAGCCATCGAGTACGGTTGAGGCACCGTGATGTTTTTCACAAAGATCGCGCGTCGCCCGTCGTACCCCATCACCGGTTATGGTATGCTTGACTAAAGCAGGAGGGGCAAATGTCGGCTGACACCACGGTAGAGAAACTGATTACGAACGCCATTCACACAGCCTTTATCAAGTACCCCGAAGGCGATGGCGGTCCGAACCTTGACTATGAATGGATTCCGCCTGAGCACAGCGCGATTATCACCAGGGCCATTCTTTTGGACTTGGCGGCCAATGGATATAAAGTTGTGAAGGTCTAGTCGCCGTTGCCCTGAGAGCTGCCAGGGGTGTTGAAGGAAGCAGCCTTAGATTCCTCAACCGCTCTTTTCCTCCAGTAGTTACGATCTCCCTCGTCGATAAAGGGCCACTCCTCGATAGGTCTCAACCTCCCAAAATGCTCTTTTGCTCTGGCGTCAATTTCTTCAAATTTTGTCATCTGACTTTTTTGCGCTCCGTCAGTTTGCCCTCATCTGCTTCCTTAATAGAGCGGAGCAGACGCGTAGCGTTCGCGGAGCTCTCAAGGAGGTGTACGGTCTCCATGAGCCCCTCATAGTCATCCTCTGACATGAGGACTACACTGCGAGCATTCTGGCGAGTTACCAGGATAGGCGCGTGATCGTCACATACCTTATCCATGTAGGATGCTAGCTTGTTGCGAAGCTCGCTGTAAGAAACGTGTGTCATGGTTACTAGCTGGCCCTCAACGCTGACCTATGTTTGCCGCGGCATCCCGAGATGATTGGCGCAAACACTTCCATAGATGTCCACGCCAGCGAGTCCGAGAAGGCCGCCAGTCCCGCTGGAATCTTCGGTCGTAAGCTTGGTGACAATACCAGTTGACGACGCGATCACCTTGACCTTGCAGTAGTACGTCTTTGCGCTGCCGCTGCTTCCGTATTTATCTGAACTGACGGCGATGTCTGTTTCGGCAGCCAATTGCCAAAGATAAGCTGTTTCACCGCTGTTCATTCGGAATGTAGTCGCGGGAGGCCCAAACTGGGACACTAAGGCATCAACGTTTTTTCCGATGTATTGATCGCCCAATCGGGCTACGACTTCCTGCTTGGACGCCGCGCAACCGCAAAGGGCGACAGCCAAAGCCACTATTCCCAGAATTCGCATTTCTACTTTGCCCCCAGATTGGCCCATCCAAACGCAACCTGCGAGCGAGGGCAAGACCCTGCATGCGCGAAGCTCGCGGGCCGCTATACCGTCGCCTTCGCCGTATAGGTCCGCACTGCCAGTGGGGCGCAGCGGGCCAAGCCTGAGACCATCGCGTACATCCGTCTACTCAGGGCTCCAGGATGGGCTTGGCGCCGATTATGGGGGGCTTCGCGGCCGGCTCGTTTGGGCTTGCTGCTGGGGGCTTGGCCGGCGGGGCGGGGCAGGCCTTTGAGGGCCATTACAGCCGGCTCCCGGGCCGACCTGAATGGGGAGCCGCCGACCTTCCCGAGCCTAGTCCGCCCGGGCTCGCTGGACTACGCTGGACTACGTGGAGAAGGTTCGATCCCGGTTCCTCTCCCTCCGCCACTTGGCAAAAAAACCTCACGGGCTCGGTGGTAGCCACCGATGTTGACGGGCGAGATCTTCCGCCGATGACGAAAAAGTCGAAGAGCTCCGGGAACAGTGGGGAGACGGCCGGCTCGGACAGGTTCGACGTCGCCGCATTGCGCGACATGGCCGGCGAGAAAGTTTTTGCCCGCGGCGCCGATTATCATGACGATGAGCGGGTCGAGATCGTCACAATCGACAGGACTCGCGCTCTGGCGAGAGTCATCGGTTCGGAGGCCTATCGCTGCGAACTGGTCGGGATGGGGACGAAATTCTCCGGAGAGTGCTCCTGTCCAGCCTTTTCAGATTGGGGATTTTGCAAGCATCTGGTGGCAACTGCACTTACCGCAAATAGCCTCGGATCAGGGGCGCTTGAGCAAGCTTCGAGCCGCTTCGCCAAAATCCGCGAATATCTCCGCACCAAGGGCGTCGAGGGGTTGGTCAAGATGGTGGTCGGCCTTGCCGAGCGCGATTCCTCGTTGCTGAAGGAATTGGAGCTTTCCACTGTTGCGGCCACTGCCGACGACCCGACGCTGCTTGCACAATTCAAGATGGCTATCACCGAAGCCACCCGCACCAACGGCTATGTCGAATATCCCAAGGTGCGTGGCTGGGTGCAGGGGATCGAGAGCGTGCTCGACCGCATTGCGGCCCTGATTGAAAGCGGCAGAGCGGCATTGGTTTTGAAACTGCTCGAGCATTTTTTCGCGCGAATGGATCAAGCGCTGCAAAATATAGACGACTCTGATGGGGGAGGCGCCGACGTCTACGCCAAGGCCTGCGAAATCCATCGTGCGGCTTGCCGCCAGGCAAAGCCCGACCCGATCGCCCTTGCGCGCTCCTTGTTCGCGCGCGAGGTCGATTCGGAGTGGGAGTTTTTTCACGGGGCGAGCGAGGCATACAAGGATATCCTGGGAGAGACCGGGCTCGCGGAGTATCGCGAGCTTGCGAACGAAGCATGGAAGAAAATAAGGCCGCTGCGAACGGGCGCGCGGCGAGTGGAGGACGATCAATCCAGCGAGCGATTTGTGCTCGAAGCGATTCTCGAAAGTTTTGCCGAACGGGAGGGCGACGTCCATGGCATCATCGCCATCCGGGCCAGGGCCCTGTCGACTGCATATGACTATCTGGGAATTGCTCAGCTGTGCCTCGACCATGCTCGCGAGCCGGAGGCGCTGAAATGGGCCGAGGAAGGGCTGTGGCAATTCGAGGACCACCCCGATGAGCGCCTGGTCTTCTTTGTGTCCGATCTTTACCGGCGGATCGGGCGCGAGCAGGATGCCGAAAAGCTGCTTTGGCGGACGTTCGAGCGAGTTCCGAGTCTCCAGCTTTACGAGCGGCTCAAATCCGCCGCGGGCACTGACCGGATATTGGCGGACGCCGTGCGCGATCGTGCCCTCGCCTGGCTGCGGGCGGAGCTTGGAAAACCGCTGCCGCGGGCGGGTATGCGGTGGTCGTCACCGCCCGAGCTTTTCATTCGATTGGCGATGGCGGAGGGACAGCTGGCAGACGCCTGGATAGCCGTCGAGAAACATGGCTGCAGCGACGTGCTTCTCGGGGAGCTTGCCGAAGCGTGCGAACACAGCCATCCCGCCAAAGCGTTGAAAGTCTATGCCGATCGCGTCGAACGAATGCTCCGTCTTGGTGGCCAAGGCAACTATGAATACGCCTACAAGCTTATCGAACGCATGCGCCGGCTTCGGCAGGCTATTGGCGAGACCAAGCAACACCTCGCCTATCTTTATGATCTGATGAACCGTCACAAGGCGAAGCGGAATTTCATGAAGCTGTTGGATCGCACGTGATGCGTGACGAGCGACGGCGGATGCGCTATTGGGCAGCGGAGAGAGGTCGGTCGTTGGCCGGCATGGATAGGCGAGACTTCGATGAGGCTGGGCTGGCAACCACGGAAGTGGCTAGACAAAAAGAGCAAGCGGGGCTTTCGCGGCTATCCGGTCGGCACCATCGCCTTCTATGGACCGGATGCTCAACGTGCCAGCAAGGTCGCAGTCGCCGTCATCGTTGCGCCCGATACCGAACCGGTCGCGTTGCGGAGGTGGTTCGCCGAGAGCGGCGATGTCCAGAACGACGCGGCAATATTTGAGGAAGTTGCCTTGTTTCTTCGAGACCATGAGGTAAGTTCGGTAGCGATGACAGAGGGAATATTCGGGTGCCCGCATGAAGAAGGGATCGATTATCCGGAAGGCGAGCCCTGTCCGCTTTGTCCGTTCTGGGCCGGTCGCGATCGGCCAGCCGCCGTATAGTTAACGCTGTCGGCGCAAGAGAACGTTGGATCAAAGCTCAGATAGCCTGAAATTTCAGATCGGCATAAGCAGCTTCATTAGCGACCGTGCCTTTGTGTAAAGCGCGCCCGGCCTACTCGACCGAGACACGAACCACCCCGGCCTCCATCATGCCGAGAGTTCGTGCCGCCTTCACGGAGAGGTCGATGATTCGGCCTCGAATGAATGGCCCTCTATCGGCTATCCGGCACTGGATCGACCGCCCGGAATAGGTGACGGTGACAAGACTTCCGAAAGATCGCGTTCGGTGAGCACAGGTCATGTCGCCACGCGCGCCTCGATTACCGTAACTGTAGTAGGAGGCCAATCCGGACTCCGCGCGGGCTTCGAAAGCGAGTGCGAAAAAGCAAAGGAGAATCAATAAGGAATGGTGCAAGGGACACCCGCTTACTGTCTGCCCCGGCAAATAAGCTTCAATGCTCCAATAAGTTCCGCGAGGGCGGCATTGGCCGGCCATTGTTTGTTGTTTCGTCCTTTGGCGGAAAAGTCGCCGCAGCGCATTTTTGCGTTATGCCGGGTCGCTGCCGCGAACTCGGCCGCGTGCTTAATGCTTCTCGTCCGGATGCAACAAATCGGCCGGATGGCCGAACACCCTTCGGCGCAGCCGATGCGAGAGTGACGGCCCTGGATCGACCTTGGAGCGATGCATCGCGGGTCTATTCCGCATGGTCACAACCAGGCTCTGATCCTTCAGGCGGCGGGGCTTGCGAGTCACCTCACTCGACTCGTGGAGTTGCAATACAAACCACGGATATGATGAGGCACAGCTTTGTTTTGCACGGTTCAGGAATGATGCATGACAGCTCGGACGGGGTGAGCAACAACATTTTGTTGCATCATGCGCCACGTTTTCGCCACGCTGTTGCCCAAACGTAACGGTTGAGAATCGACGGTGTGCTAACTTCTGCGGAGTTCTAATCGCGTGCAACGGGCGATCTCGTGGCTCCGGCCATTGGGTTCGCGGGGGGATCACGGAATGAACCAGCGTTTCCGGCCGCTGACTTGTTTGTGCGCCTTGGCCATGCTCACCGCGTTCTCGAGTGATGCGGTAGCGGCTGCCCGTCACAAGCAAACTCACCAAGCCAAGAAGCCAGACGCGGGCCATAAGCAAGCGGGCCACAAGCGTTACGCCGCGCACAAGAAAGGCAAGCATGCTGCGGCGGCGCGGCGCAAGTCGGCAAAGTCCACAGATGCGCCCGCTCCCGATGCGACGGCTGCTCCGCTGACCGGCGACCTCGCTGCGGTGAGGCAGGCGATCGATCTCGTGCGCAAGGGCAAAACCGGCGAAGCCACGGCAGCCGGAAAAACCATTGCCGATCCGGCGGCCCAAAAACTCGTCGAATGGATCATCCTGCGCCACCCCGACGGGCAGGCGAATTTTGATCGCTTCGCGGCCTTCATTGCCGATAACCAGCACTGGCCGAGCCTGGCCCTGTTCCGCCGGCGGGCGGAAGTGCGGCTGTGGCAGGAGCGAAGCGACGCCGCGACGGTTCGCCGCTTCGTCGCTGGTCAGCCGGCGAGCGCCAAGGGCAGGTTCGCGCTCGCGCGGGTCATGCTTGCCGAAGGCGACCGCGACGGCGCCGCGCGCCAGGTTCGCGAAGCCTGGCGGGCGGAGGAATTGACCGAGCGCGCTGAGACCGAGGCGCTCGAGACATTCAGCGACCTTCTTACCCGCGAGGACCATCGGGCGCGCATGGACAAGCGCATCGGCGCCAAGGATTTTTCGGGAGCGTCGCGGGCAGCGCGCCGCCTCGGAGACGAAGACCGCGCGATCGTGAAGGCCTGCGCGGCTGTTGCAGTGAACGCGACCAAGGCGCTCGACCTGCTCGATGCGGTCGCGACCGACGCTCGTCAGGACTTGGGCTACACGCTATGCCGTATTAACTGGATGGTGCGTCACGATCGGCTTGAGGACGCAACGCGGCTGATGCTGGCGGCGGCGCCGGAGACCATGGCGCTTCAGGACACGGACGAATGGTGGCGGCAGCGCCGTATTCTCGCCCGCAAGCTGCTCGATCAGGGCAAGTTCCAGGCCGCCTATGACGTGGTGCACGACGCCGCGCCGCCGGCCAATGAATACTACCAGGCGGATTTCCATTTCATGCCGGGCTGGATCGCGCTGCGCTACCTCAACGATCCCGCGACGGCGCGCGCGCATTTTGCCCATATTGACGATGGAGCGTGCAATCCGATCGTCCTTGCGCGGGCAAACTACTGGCGGGGCCGCGCCGCCGAGGCGATTGGCGCGAAGGAGGAGATGCGCGCCAGCTATGAAGCTGCCTCGCGCTATCCCACCGCCTATTACGGACAGCTTGCGCGCGCCAAACTCGGCCGTGACAAGATTGAGCTGCGGACGCCGCTGCAGCCCGATCCGGTTAACGTTCCCGCGGCGTTGGACGAAGTCGTGCGCGCCGCCGACATGCTCTATACGCTAGGCGAACGCGACGTCGTGCTGTATTTCGTGACGGATCTCGCAGAGCAGAGCGTTGACGAGTCAGCACTTGCCGCGCTTGGCGAATTGACCTCCCGCCGCAACGATGCGCGCGCCATGCTGCAGATCGGGAAGGCGGCGCTCGGGCGTGGCCTGGCGCTCGACCCTTATGCCTTCCCGACGATCGGGATTCCCCAGCACACGCAGATCGCTCCCGAAATCGATCGCAGCATCATCTATTCGGTAGCACGCACCGAAAGTGCGTTCGACCAGCGCGACAAGTCATCGGCAAATGCGGTTGGCCTGATGCAGGTCACGCCGGAGGCCGGACGTGACACCGCCAAAAGGTTCGGCGTCAGCTACGACTGGGAGCGAATGATCTCCGATCCCGTTTACAACACGCAAATGGGCGCGGCCGAACTCAGCGCGTTGCTGCAGGATTATAAGGGCTCCCATATCATGACCTTCGCCGGCTATAATGCCGGCCGCGGCCGCGTGCGGGACTGGGTGAAGCAGCGCGGCGATCCGCGCGATCCCAATGTGGACGCGGTCGATTGGGTGGAACGGATTCCGTTTTCCGAAACGCGCAACTATGTCCAGCGCGTGATGGAGAATTTGCAGGTCTATCGCGTCCGTTTTGGCGCCGACGCTCCGGTGGTCTCGAAGTTCGAGCAACCTCACGGGGCTGTGCAGGAAGTCAGCTCGGCGTTGCCGCGTCCGTCGACCCAACCTTCCCAGTGATACAACCGCCGCGATCGACGCAACATTCATTCGTTGTACGGGCGCGCACATCAAGAGCCGCGTTGTGCGATTGCGGCTTATTTAACCGATATTAAGACAGCCGCTGTTCAACGCCCTATTTTTGCCGCCGCCGATCTGGACAACCATCTGCGAGCCAATCAAGCCAGCGACCGGCCGCTTTGGCCGTAGCCGCGCTTAACCGGGGTGCCCGATTTTCTTCCCGTCGGGCGCTCAGGGGTGGCTTTTACGAGGGCAGGCTTCATGACAGACCCATCGATGTCGCCGGAACCGCCCAATGTCGCCGACACCGCAAGGTTTCTGCGCCGGTTTGCCGACTTGATGTCCAATACGTACAACGCCACCTACCTGCAACGGGCAGCCGAACTTCTCGAAACCATGACGGCCCGCGTGCTTGCAGCGTCGGATGAGGACGAACTCTGGCGCCAGAAGTACGAAAGCCTGGCTGACCATGCCAGCGCGCTGGAAGCCGAATGCGACGCGCTGAAGCTTGACATTGAAGGGCACTTGAACGTCACTTCCTCGATCCTGAGCGAACGGGACGCGCTTTCTGCATCGCTGCAGTCGCGGGAATCAGAACTTTCCGAGCTTCGCGACGGATTGGATCGGGAGCACAAAGCGCTCAACGCGGCGCTCGAGGCACGCGGTGAGGAACTGGACCGGCTTCGCCGCGAACGGGAGGATTCCGCGGCAAGATTGAAAGTGTGCGAAGGAGAACTGTCCGCTCTTCGACTTGTCGCCGAACGCGAGCGCGCTGAACTTCAGGTCCGGTTGAAGGCGCAGCAAGACGAATTTACTGCCTTCCGGATTGCTTCTGACCGGGAGCGCGATGCGCTCGAGGGGAAGGTCGCCTCCCTTGAAGCCAAACGCGAAGAACTTCGTGCCGCCGTCGATCGGATCAACGATCTCAAAAATCAGGCGATCGAACCTCGAGACGGCGCCGACCGTGTTTTTCCTGCAAGGCCTCGGCTTGAAGCGAACCCGGTTCCGGCGCAGTCGGGCGACCGGGATGCTATCGTCGGAGAGGCCAACGCCGTGGTGCCGAAAACGACGCTGCGTCAGGCGCGTGCCCAGTTCGAATATCTGGCAAAGGAGTTCATCCCGCTCGGCGATATCGCTTCGCAGGTGATGTGCGAGCTAGGCGCCTACACCATGGACCTGGCCCTGACCGCGGGCCAAAAGATCGAGCATTTTCCGGTCGACGAGGTCGCTCTTCGCCTGCTCGCACCATCCGCTCCGGTGTCTCCGCGCGCCGGTTTGGACCCTCCGTCGCCGGCTCAGCCCCCCACCGCCTTCACCAGCGCGAGCAACTCGTCGCCGTAGCGTTCGAGCTTCTTGTCGCCGATTTCCGGGAAAGCCAACGGAGTTACCTGAACGCTGGCGCGAGGTTACGATGCCTGTCGCCGAATCGAATTTGCGCGCCGGGTCGCCGACGCTCCCCTACTGAGCACCGGTAATTCTGCGATGGTTTCGGACCACGCTGCCCCGGCGCC
>WNFT01004640.1_pt1 | contig 11991 bp, 10 predicted proteins | sample 5400191 | NCBI WGS metagenome assembly WNFT01 (sample SAMN13153359, study PRJNA577476) | soil metagenome | isolation source: 80 cm saprolite under Madrone tree | place: USA:California | collected 2016-06-14
CCTGCTGCGCGACCTCTCGGATCTAACCGCCTTGTCCCGAGGCCGCACAGCGTGCGCGCGCCGCACACAGGAGGCGCGGGAGCGGTCGGAGCATATCGCGCTAAACGGGTTCTGACGCTGGAAATCCTCTTGACAGACCCCCGGTCCGCGCTGTATCTGTGGGCCGCTTGTGTGTCTCCTCTTCTGTCAACGCCGCGAACCAGCGTTCGACGAGATCCATCCACGACGAGCCGATCGGCGTGAAGCGCCAGCTGACCCGTGTCTTGTTTGCCGACGAAGTGACCGACACGCTCGATGCGGATGCCGAGCGGGTGTTTGTTGCAACACCCGCAGCACCGACGAAATGACGATCGTCGCACTCATGCATCGCGAGGCGCTGTATGCGATTGCGGCCCAGACGCTCATTGTCGATGCTGCGAGCGGTCGCGAGCCAACGGTGGGATCGCGGTAGTCGAGGAAGTTCCTGCGTGATCCTTGCGCTGGGTGACACGGTATGAGACGCGTTGTGATCCTTGGCGCAACTGGAATGCTCGGGTCGACCCTCGTCGAGTATTTTTCGCGCACCAGAACCTGCGACGTGGTCGCGACCGGCCGAAACGCGGCGGAATTGAAATCGCTCGAACGTATCTATCCCAATGTCCTCTGGAAATTCCTCGATGCGGAGATCGCGACCGCCGCCGACGTGCGAGACGTTGCCGAGGGCGCCGCATGGGTCATCAATGCGATCGGTTTGATCAAACAGCGAATCGTGGATACCGACGACGCCATCGTCGAGAAGGCGATCCGCATCAACGGGCTATTTTCTCACGTCCTCGCGCGCGCGGCCGAATCGTCTGAATTCAAGATCATTCAGATCGCGACGGACTGCGTCTATTCGGGCGCCACCGGCCGATACTCGGAGACGGCCGTGCATGATTGCCATGATGTCTATGGCAAGTCGAAGAGTCTCGGCGAGTTGCGCACCGAGCAAATGCGCATCCTGCGATGCTCGATCGTCGGACCGGAGCCGAAGTCGAATCTGTCCCTGCTCAATTGGTTTCTGAATCATGCGCCGAACAGCACCGTCAACGGCTACGTCAATCACGTCTGGAACGGGCTGACGGCATGGCACTTCGCGCGAATCTGCGAAGCGGCCATCGAGCATGATCTGGATATGCCTCATCTGCAGCACGTCGTGCCGGAGGGGGAAATCACCAAGGAAGGACTGCTCCGCCTGTTCGCGCACGCCTATGGGCGTTCCGACATTACGATCAACCCCATAGCAGCTCAGGAAGCCATTAATCGAACATTGGCGACGGAGAATCCGGCGTTCAATCGCGCCCTTTGGGCCGAGGCAGGGTATGCGCGTGCGCCGACGATATCAGAAATGGTTATGGAGCTCGCCGACTATCAACGAACCAGAAGTCACAACCCTGCTGCGCTCCTGGTCAAGAGGTAACATGGGAACATTGGCGAACAAGGTTCTCGCGCGTGCAGTATCGACACTCAATCTGCCCTTCATCGATCTTTCACACGGCTATGCAACGAATTCCAAATGGCACCAGGGTCTCATCATCCATCTCGCCAGCATCCTCCGGCCGCGCGTCTATCTGGAGCTGGGAATCTTCAAATGCGGGTTGTTCAATCGCATGATCCCTTTCGCCGAGCAGTTGATCGGCGTGGACGCCAACCCGGAAGCGGGGACCCATATGGCCAAATCGCCCAAAGTCCGTTTCGTCGCCTCGACGACATCGAACTTCGCGCGGCACCTGCGCAGCGAGCCAATCAGCATCGATATGATCTTCATCGATGCGGATCATTCGCGCGAGGCGGTTGAGCAAGATTTTGTCAACTTCTTTCCCTTCGTGAAGCCGCATGGACTGATCCTGCTGCACGATACCCATCCGATGGATAAGGCCGCGACATCGCCGGAGCGCTGTGGTGATGCGTATCAGGCGATCGAAAGTCTTTCAAGGAAATTCGAGCAATTCGAGATGATGACGTTGCCCTGGCATCCCGGCCTCACGTTGTGCCGCAAGCGAACAGCTCAATTGGCGTGGCAAGAGAGGTGAACCTCAACGTCCACGTCACGGTCTCGCATAATTCGCTGCGATATTTTGACTACATGCGGGCGAACTATGCTGCGCTGACGAGCGCCGAGAATTCGGCTCGCTTTCATGTCTATTGCCTGGATCGGCACAGCGCGCTCATCCTCAGACGGGACAATTCGGCTTTTGCCATCACTGAATTGCCCTATGGCCGCGGGTCCTGGGGGCATGCGCAAGCGATCGAGCGGGCGATACAAAGCATCGTGCCGGATGAAATCAATATCATTGCGGATTCTGACGTTGTGCTGCTGATGAAGAATTGGGACCGGCCGCTCGTCGAAGCCCTGATCGAGAAACGATCGTATGGGATCGTGGGCACGCGCCTTGAAGATATCGGCGGGTTCAGCTCGGGCGATACCCAATATCAGCAGTACAAGAAAAAGCCGACCACGACCTGGATGGCGTTATCGCCGTTCCATGATTTTAGCGCTCTTCAAGTCCGCCCAGACAAAACGAACTTCATCGAAGTCACGAATGAAGACGTCTCGAAACTCTATAGTCTTCCGATCGGATTCTTCGTGGTCAAGGATACCGGCTGGCAAATCCCCTCGTATCTCGATGATCGCAAGATTCCGTATTTTGCACTCGATATCGTCAAGCCAACATCGACGGAAGCCAAAGCACTCAAAGGCACAAATCCCTATCACGATGAGTTTCAATGGAACGGGGCGCCCTATCTTGCGCATCAGCGTGGATCCATGACGCACCGTTTTCGCATCGATCCTCTTTCAGTCGATTTCTACGATGCGTGCGATTCATTTCTCGGGAACCCGCCGTGGTCGGTGCACGCGACATCAAGCGATCGGATTCATGCGCGCCTGCAAAACGTCGTTCGATTTGGCCGGAAGTCTGCGTCGATGGCGCTCAAACCCTTCCGGTGAGACGCGGGGCTGAATTCCGTCGGGTTTCCCGATCCGTCACCGTGGCATCGGCCCGACGGATGAACTCCACATAGAGGAGCCGCGACCAGGCGAGCACCACCACCGCCACTGACGCTGCCTCGTCGTGGTGACGAAGGTAGTCCTTCAGGATGGCGTCGCCGCCGGCAGAGCCCCTGCGCGGAACTCGCGACGGAGCGCGACGCAGTTCTCGACGCCCACGGGCGGCCGGTCATGCACGTGGTGACGGAAGGGATCCAGCTTTAGGGTGGCCGCCAGCCGGGGGTCAATTTCGATGGGTACGGGGTCAGTTTGAGGCCGGCGATGACCGTGCGAGCAGCTCGGCGTGCCGGCCGACCGTCACGACCGTCCCACGCTCGCCGACGACGATCTCGAACGGCGGTGAGCGATGATGCCGCGCCAGGAACACTTGTGCTTGTACGGGATGACTTGATAGCCTACAGTTCGTGGGGCGCACCACTCGATCGCACGCGCGCCGCGGTCTGTGCACGAGACGGGCTCAGAGCCTGTCGTGAACACGGTGCGCCCTCACCAAGTGCCACCCCCAGTGGTCGGTGAACGCGTGCTGATCTTCGGGGGCACCGGGTCGCTGGGGCGGGCCCTGGTGCGCCGGCTGTCCGCGCAGAACTCGCTGATGCTGTACTCGCGCGACGAGGCCAAGCACTGGACCATCCGGAACCAGGTCGGCCCCGCGGACATCAGCTACGCGGTCGGCGACATCCGTGATGGGGCCCGCGTCGAGGAGGCCCTGCTCCGCTTCCAGCCTACGATCGTGGTCATTGCGGCCGCCCTGAAGCAGATCGACGTCTGCGAGATGACGCCGTTCGAGAGCGTGCAGACAAACGTCCTCGGCATCAAGAACGTGGTCGATGCGGTCAGCCGCCAGGTCGACCGGCTGCCCGCGCTGGAGACGGTCCTCATGGTGTCGACCGACAAGGCGTGCGCTCCCACCAGTGTCTACGGGATGTGCAAGGCGCTGGCTGAGCGGCTGGTGACGAGCCAGTGTGTGGCGTTCGCGCGGCCGCGGTTCGTCGGGGTGAGGTACGGCAACGTGCTCGATTCGCGCGGCTCCATCATTCCCCTGTTCCGCTGGCAGGCCGAGCACAAGCAGAGCTTCACCGTCACCCACCCCGACATGACACGATTCCTGATGACGCTCGACGAGAGCATCGACCTCGTCACGGCCACGGCCAAGGGAGCGACGTCAGGAGAGATCTGGGTGCCACGCCTGCGGTCGATGAGGATACTCGATCTCGCGCAGATCTTCGCCGCGCGCTTCGATCGCTCGATCGAGTTCATCGGCATGCGCCCCGGCGAGAAGCTGCACGAGGCGCTGATCAGCGAGCCGGAGTCAATCCGGGTGACAGCCGACGGAGACATGTTCCGGATGGCGCCCGCCCACGCGACGATCGCGACCGATGCGAAGATCTTCGGCTACCAGTCGAGCGACGACCTGCTCACCAAGGACGATCTTGCTCACTACCTCGAAGGCCTCGGGATATTCGCCCGCAGTCTGGACGACTTCGTCGGCCGGCAGATCGAGGAGATTGCCCCACCCGCAGCGAGGAGACCGAGCCCATGACCGACTATCCGATGTTCAAGGTTCACATGGACGTCGAAGGCGCCCTGGCCCAACTGCGGACAGTCCTCGAGTCGGGCTTCGTCAACGAGGGTGTGCAGGTGACGGCTTTCCAGAAGGCCGTGGCCGAGTTCCTCGGCGTCGAGGGCCTCGTGCTCACGAATTCGTGCACGAGCGCGCTCACGCTGGCCCTCAGACTATGCGGAGTCGGTCCCGGGAGCGAGGTCATTTCCACCCCCATGACCTGCGTTGCCACCAACACGCCGATCGACAACCTCGGCGGCACCGTGGTCTGGGCCGACATCGACCCCGAGACGGCGTCGATCGATGCCAGCGAGGTCGAGCGCAAGCTCACTCCGGCCACGCGGGCCATCATGTGCGTGGCCTGGGCGGGCACGCCGTGCGATCTCGACGCCCTCGACGCTCTGGCCCGCCGGCGCGGTGTTTCCCTGATCCAAGACGCTGCCCACGCGTTCGGCGCCACCTGGCGAGGCCGGCCGCTGTCGGACTTCGCGGACTTCACCTGCTATTCCTTCCAGGCCATCAAGCACCTCTCGTGTGGCGACGGCGGAGCCTTGGTCTGCCGTGACACCGAGGCATTCGTCCTCGGCCGCAAGCTGAAGTGGTTCGGCTACGATCGAGACGCGCACAAGGACCAGCACGGTGAGTGGAAGGGGCAGCGCTGGGACGCCGACATCGAGCCCGGCGAGATCGGCTACAAGTACAACATGAACAACATCGCGGCGGCCATCGGGCTGGCCCAGATGCCGCATCTCCAGCGCATCCTCGGTCAGCACCGGCGGAACGCGGCGGTATACCACGAGGCCTTTCGGGGCTCCTCGATCATTCGGCCGCTGCGGGTACCCGAGGGAGCCGTGTCGAGCTACTGGGTCTACTCCGCGCTGGTGGTGGACGAGAACGTCGACCGCGACCGGCTGCTCGAGGCTCTCAACGCCGACGGGATCGCCGCCGGGCTGGTGCACCTTCCCAACGACCTGTACAGTGCGTTCGGGAAGTACGGCGCCGAGTTGCCGGGTGTCCGACGCTTCGCCGACCGTCAGATCTCCCTGCCGTGCGGGTGGTGGCTCTCGGAGGAGGATTGCGTCGAGATCGCGGCTCGTGTGCACGGGCTGGCCCGAGGGGTGTGATCGGTGTCCCTGCCGCGCATCTTCGTCGGCACTCTGGCCTGCGGCGAAGCGGAGCGTGCCGAGTGTCTGGCGGCAGTCGCCGCGCAGACAGGGGTCTCGATTACGCACACCGTCATCGAGAACCTACCGGAGCTGGAGGCGCACAATGCTCTGTGGGACGCCTGGGAGCTGGCCAAGGCCCGCCACGACCTGTTCGTGAAGATCGACGCGGATACCGTGCTCGCACGACCGACTGCGCTCGAGGAGATCACCGCGCTGTTCACCGACGAGGCGGTGACGGGCGCCCAGATTCTCCTCCATGACTTTTTCACGGACGGGTTGATTGCCGGCCTGAATGCCTTCTCCCGCGCGGTGACGTTCCAGCGTGCCACCGATCGGCTATGGACCGACCGCGTCGATGGCGGTCACCGGGTGGTGCTCAAGGGTGAGCCCGTACGCCACCTGGCGCCGATCGGGTGGCATTGCCGCGCGCCCCACCCTCAGCAGGCCTTCCACTTCGGCCTCCACCGGGCGCTCAAGAAGCAAGAGGCGATGATCGCGCGGTGCGCGGAGGTGTGGCTGGTGGAGCGCGACGAGGCGCGGGCATGGGCCCTGGTCGGAGCCATGTCGGTGGAGCAGCTGCAGCACCATGTGGACTACGGTGACGCCCGCTTCCAGGCGGCGGTCCGCGCCCTCGGCCGGGAGACTGATCGGCTCGACCGCGTGGAGCGCTTTGCGCGGAAGATCGCGGCAGGAGGGCGGCGTGGCGCTGCCGGCCAACGGCACTGAGCGCCTCGTGATCCGCCTGCTGGAGCGGCGCGATCTCGAAGAAGTCCGGTGCCTGCACAATCACGACGAGACGTTACTGCGTCTCACCGACGTGTGGCACGTGTCGGAGACGCAACAGGAGGCGTGGTTCCAGGCGGTCTCGAGCTCGCGCACCTCGCGGCGCTATGTGGGCCGGCGGCGTGCCGACGACGCTCTCGTCGGCGTGTTCCGTCTGGATCGGCTCGATTCCTGGAACCGCAACGCCTACGTCGGAGCCGACGTGGTGCCGGCCATGCGCCGGCAGGGATACGCCGAGGAGATGTTCGCGTACTTCCTCCGTTACCTGTTCAACGAGTGCGGCCTGCATCGGGTGGCGCTCGTCACCATGTCCTCGAACACCGCGGCGCTGGCGCTCTATCGGAAGCTGGGATTTGTGGAAGAAGGGCGAGAGCGACAGGCGATCTTCCGTGACGGCCGATTCCAGGATCTCGTCCTGATGGGACTGCTCGCCGAGGAATGGCACGGAAGGACAGGGTGATCGGTGCGCCGAGGTCCGCGATCGACCCTGCTCCTGCTGGTGACGTGCTCCCGCGACGAGACTCGGAGGGATCTGGCGATCAGGGTCACCACGAACCTCGCGGAGCTGGCGCCCACCGCCGGCCTCGCCGACCGCTTCGTCGTATTCGATAACGGGTCGACGCTCGACGAGCATCTCACCCTCGTGCCGCCCGGTACGATCGTCTGCCGCTCGGAGCGAAACCTCGGCTACTGGTCCGCCATCCAGTGGGTGCTCGCCCACCGCGACCGCCTGTTCGGTCAGCCGTTCGAGTACCTCTACATCGTCGAATCCGATCTCGTCCACTGGGACCTCGTACCCCTCGGCGTCTGCGAGCGCTTCCTGGCGTCGGAGCCGCGAGCCGCGTGCGTGCGGACCCAGGAGTTCTCCGTCCGCTGGCGCTGGCGGTTCGACAAGCGCTGGCAGCGTTTGCCATTCCACGTGCTGCGCTCGCAGATCATGCTCCGAAACGCGGTGACCCACGAGAAAGCGTGGTTCCGGCCTGCGGCCGGGTTGGAGGGAGTGTACCTCTCCAACCTCCACGCCAAGCTTCCGGCGCTCAACCGGCTCGACGCGCTCGATCGGGTGTTCGGCGAGCTGAGCGAGATGGCGTCGTTCACCGAGAGAGACTTCTTCCGCCTGATGATGGAGCGCCATCCGTATATCGGCGTGTACGAGGGCGGCTTGTTTTGCTCGGCGGTCTCCTGGGCCAACCGGGACCGATTCGTCACGGCGAGCTACACGGACGAGGGACACCTCGCGCGGCTGGGCTACCAACCGACCCGGGCCGCGTGGATCGAGCGCGCGCCGGGGGAGATCTCCGTGCAGCGGGTGGGGGTGGCATGAGGCGCCTGCTCCTGCTCGTGGACAGCCGGAGCTACATCCGTTCGAACTGCTACCAGCACCAGCTCGCCGCGACGCTGGCCCGGTGCTACCGGGTGCGCATGATGTCGGCCCGGGAGATACGGTTCGCGCCGCTCGTCCGCCTCGCCGCCTACGACCGTGTGCTGAGCGTGCTCCGCCTGCGAACCCTGGTGCGCCTCGCCGGATCGCTGGCGCGCGTGCTCGGTGACCGGGCGCTATACGTGTACGAGCAGGACGTGTGGCAGGCCTTCATGGACGATTCCCCGTACAAAGGGGCCTATCAAAAGCTCGCCGCGCAGCTCAACATCGCGGCATTCCTCGTCACGTCACGCTGGTGGCGCGACTTCGTGGCCGCAGGTGGCCTCCCGGCGAAGTTCGTGCGGATGGGGATGCTGCCCGAGTACTGTGACGCGGGTCCGGCGTGGGAGGATCGTCCGATCCGCCTGGGCTTCCAGGGCACGCTGCATCCCCACCGGCAGGCCTTCTACACGCAGCTGGCGCAGATGGGACTGGAGGTGGAAACCCTACCGCCGGCGTCGTACGAGGCGTACCTGGCGAACCTGCAAAGGATGCGAATCTACGTCCACACGGAAGACGCGCCGTGGTGCGTCGACGGCCGAATGCTCCGACGCAATGCCCTGTGGATCAAGGAGACCGAGGTCGCCGCCCGCGGAACCTTCGTGGTCCGCGACGCCGAGGAGGAGAGCGAGGCCTACGGCATCGCCGAGCTGCCCACGGTGGTGCCATTCCCGTCGCGGGAGGCGGTCGCGGAGATCGTGGCGTGGATCGAGGCGATGAATCCACGGGAACGGCGGGATCGGATGGTGGCCTCCGCCGAGACCATGCGGCGGCGCGACGACTGGATGACGGTGGTCCAGGCGATCGAGTCATGACGCGCCGCTGGGTCACGTGGCCGGCTTCTCGGCCTCACCTCCGGCGCCTGGTGGAGTTCGTCGGACGCCACACGCTGCTGTGGGGTGCGGCGAGCATCGTGGTGGGGCTGGTGACCTTTGCCCTGGATCTGGCGTTCGCCTTCGCGCTCGAGCGATTCCTCGTGGCCATCGGGCTCGCGGCGGCCCCGGTCAGGGTCGGCAGCGTGCGGAGCCTCACCGTCGAAGCGGCCATCTTCCTGGGGATCGGCGTGCTGCGCGTCGTGGCGCTCTGGGCAGGGACCTTGACTGCCGGTCTGTGCCAAGTGGGTTTCGAGGTCGACCGGCGCCGCGACATCGCGCGGTGGGCGCTGCACTCGGATCGGGCGGGACTCGGCGATGTCATGACCCTGTTCAACGACGTGGTGGTCGGCGCCGCGGCCGCGGTCAGCGGAATGTTCTTCCTCGTCGCTCGCGTGGTGCTGCTGGCGGCGACGCTGGCGGCGCTCGCATATCAGTCGATCACGGTCACCGCCGCACTCGTCCTGATCGTGGTGTTGGCCGAGCAGATCCATCGTCGGCTTGACCGGCAGCTCAACGACGTGTCGACGGTGATCCAGGGCTCCCTCGCGCGCGCGGTGGCGCGTCTGCTCTCAGGGGTGAAGAACGCCGCATTCCTGCACATCCACGGGCTGGTGGGCCGCGAGACCAGGGGAGTCATTCGAGAGGTCGAACTGTATGGCCGGAGCTTTCATGGCTACTATCGGATGGCCGCGACCCGGGTAGCCGTCCCACAGCTGGCCGGGCTGCTCGTGGCCGGCGGAATCGCCATCGGCGGCAGCGTTCTGTTCGGCGATCAGAAGACCCGGCTGGTGGTCTTCCTGTTCCTGACGCTGCGCCTGTTCCAGAACCTAGCGGAGGTAGCGGGTATCACCGCGAAGATGCGGGTCAACCGCGCGCGCCTCGTCGTCCTATTCGCGTGGTGGCGCGACAGTTTCGCTGCCTCCAGGGCGGCGATCGACCAGGACCTGGCCGATCGACCGGCGGCGGAGCGCTTCGCGGCACCGGTGGGGTGGCGCCTCGAGAACCTGTCGTTCGCGTGGACGCCGGTGGTGCCGGTGGTGTACCGACTCGACCTCGAAATCCCGCCGGGCTCGGCCACCGTGATCGTGGGCCCGTCGGGGGTTGGCAAGACGACACTCCTGCTGCTGCTCACAGGGCTGATCGCCCCCACGGCTGGGACGATCCACTTGCTCCTGCCGGAGGGCCGCCGGCCGCTCGCCGAGAGCCGTGAACGACTGCTGGCGAGTACAGCCTATGTCGGGCCCGACGCGTTCGTAGTGCCGGGAACGCTGCGCGACTTCCTCGCCGTCGGAGTCGACACGCCGCCATCGGAGCAGGAGCTGGCCGAAGCGCTCCGCCGTTCGCGGTGTGACTTCATCAACGCGCTGCCGGCGGGCCTCGATCATCAACTGACGGAGCAGGGCGGCGGCCTGTCGGCGGGCCAGAAGCAGCGACTGGCGCTCGCGCGGGCCCTGCTCCGCAAGCCCACGGTGCTTCTCCTCGACGAGGCGACTGCCAATCTCGACGTCGTGACCGAGCGCGGCATCGTGACGGCGCTGGACGAGCTGAAAGGCGCGATGACGATCGTGGCGGTGACTCATCGCGAGGAGCTGAAGGCCATCGCGGACCAGTTGGTCGTGCTCGACGCGCCGACGGTCGAGGCGTGGGTGCCGGCCCAAGCCATCTAGTGAGCGCGCATGCCTTCCGGATCCACGCCGTGGTCTGCAGCAACGCCCTGCCGTATTTCCAAGACCTGGTCCGGAACGCGAGTGAGCTCGCCTCGAGGGACGCGAAGATCGCCGTGGTGGCGCACTGCACGGATGCGGACCTGCCACTGTCGGCGCCGTTCTACGCTGCCATCGAGTCGCATCTTCAGCGGCTAAGCGCACCAGCCTCCAGGGGTCCCGGAGCAGCATGAGGTCAGAGCTGGGATGTCGGACGTCTCCACCGGCCACGCCGTGCGCGTAGCGTTCCGAACCGCCGTGGGCTCCGCGATGGGGCTGGGTCATCTCGGTCGCTGCCTCGCCCTGGCGCACGCGCTGCGCGCTGTTGCGGTCGAGAGTTTCGTGCTGCTCGACAATGACGACCGGGCGCTCGACCTCGTGATGACGGCAGGTTTCCAGGCGTCCCAGGTGGCGTGCGGAGACGATCGTAGAGCCACCGTGGAGTGCTGCGAGCGGCTCGGGGCCGGCGCGCTGGTCGTCGATTCCTACGCCTTCTCGTCCGACGACCTCCGCGCCCTCGTCGCTGCCGGACGACCTGTAATCGTCTTCGACGACACCGCGGACCAGGAGCTTCCCGTCGACGCCGTCATCAACGGTGGCGCCGGAGCCGCGCAGCTCGCGTATCGCGGGAGCCCGCACACGCGCTACCTGCTAGGTCCGCGCTACCTTGCGTTGGGGCCCGAGTTCGCCGAGGCCGCGCCACGAACGATTCATGATCATGTCCAGCGAGCCCTTCTGACAATCGGTGGAGCCGATCCGGGGCGACTCATCGCTCGTCTCGTCCGCTGGGCGATAGCCGGGCTCGGTGGGATCACGCTCGACGTGGTGGTGGGGCCGCTCGTCGAGGATGTCGCCGCCATCCGTGAGGCCGTGCGCTCGGTTCCGGGCCGAGTGATGCTGCATGAGAGCCCGAAGCATCTGTACGATCTGATGTTGGCGGCGGACCTTGCGATCACCGGCGGCGGACACACCGTGTACGAGTTGGCCGCTACCGGCACCCCGATGGTAGCGATCTGTCTCGCGGAGAACCAGCGGCTGAACATCGAGGCGATGCGGGCCGCCGGCGTACTCGAATACGCCGGAGACGTCCACGACGCCGCGCTCGAGCCGGTACTCATGGCAAGTCTGGCGACCCTCGCTGCCGATACTGGGCGGCGCGCCGAGATGAGCCAGCGAGGTCGAGACCTCGTCGACGGACGAGGGGCGGCCCGGCTGGCCCGCGCCGTCCTGGACCTCGTGCGGCAGCGTCGATGAGGAGCCGCGGGATCGTGCCGCGTCGGTCGGTGATCGTCCCTCCCGGGTCTCGCTGGACATGATGCGCGGCTGGCTCCGGCGAGTGCTCACTGCCGAGTGGCTCGGTCGCCTCGCGACGCAGACCCCGAGCGCGCCTGTCGCGCGCGTGGCCGTCAACATGCGGCCGACCTCGGCGCCGTGGGGCGGTGGGAACCAGTGGCT
>WNFT01005632.1_pt1 | contig 11988 bp, 10 predicted proteins | sample 5400191 | NCBI WGS metagenome assembly WNFT01 (sample SAMN13153359, study PRJNA577476) | soil metagenome | isolation source: 80 cm saprolite under Madrone tree | place: USA:California | collected 2016-06-14
CTGCTCGACCCGGACGTCGTCTACCGAGCCGACTATGGTGCCGCTCTCGCGGGCAGGTCACAGGTGGTTCGTGGGGCGGTGGCTATAATCAAACAGGCAAGAATCTTCATGCGTCTTGCCCGATTCGCACAACCAGTTCTGGTGAACGGCGCAGTCGGAATCGTCGTGGCCCCGTATGGACGGCTGCGCTATGTCGCCCAGTTCACGATCACAGGTGGCAAAATCGCCCAGATCAACGTGATGGCTGACCCCGCAGTTCTTCGCCAGTGGCATCTTGCGGTGCTTCCCGACTGACGAGCGGGCACAGCCTCCCGGCCTGCTGCCTCCAGCCTCGGGTCCAGGCTATGGGCCGAGGCTGTGCTCATGGCTTCCCCTCCTCGAAGGTCTTGCAGGCATGAGCAGCGTGCCTGCAACCTGCATCGGCTCGGGCGCCTCATCGGGGAACGGTCCTCCGCATCGATGGCAGGAGATGCATAAGGAGGATCTGGTAATTGCGCTGAATGTTCGACACTATGGCCCTCAGCCCAGTATTTTCGTTCGATCATTCAGCGCAATTACAGCAATTCATAGGAGAGAATTTTCCTTTTTAAGTACCTTCTTTCCAACTCCTGCCTTTTCGCGTCGCCAAGGTTGTTATTTACAACGCTCAATTCCAGTATATGAGATGGGGAGCGGTTTTCCTAAACGCACCTGGTTCGATTCCCTGTTCTATTGTCCCTCCTGCGGCCTCATGCCATGCCGCGGCCGTTTTTGGCTCATTGGCCAGGCAGGCCAGGATCAACACGTCTGGTTGAGAGAGGCACAGTTCTACGTGTTGGTGATGGTGCATTCCATCCTCCTGGTGATGGGTTAGCCTGGAGCCAGGCGTTGTTGCCCAACAGAGACCACCTGATGCAGCGTCTTGAGTTGGGCGCGCAGGGCGATCTCGCCAGCACCTGTGATACGATAGGGGCGGCGGCGCTCCTCGGCTTGGAGCGCTTCGATCCATCCTCGTCGCTCCAGGCGTGTGAGGGCAGCGTAAAGTGTACCAGGTTCCAGCCTGGTTCCGCAGAACGCGGCGATATCTTCCATCATGGCATAGCCATGCTTGGGGCCGCTCGCCAGGCTGGCCAGGATCAACAACGATGGATCAGAGAGGCGCCCCAGGTCAAATTCCTTGGTGTGCATCGAACATCGTCCTCTTTGCTCTACTCTTTCACACTACACAGTATCGCTTACTATGTGAAACAGAATATCATGAAGAAGGACGGATGTCAAGCGTGCCTTCCGTTTGTCCGTTTGGTGCGTTGTGGATTGAACAGCGAAATCACGCAAAAAAGCATGGAAGAAACGGGGGCCAGGATGTAAGGTGAAGCAGATACTGCTATCGGTTATTCGGATAGGCTCTTAGCAATGTATAATCAATAGCACAGTTTGCATACTTCAAACAGGGGAGTTCAATCATGGAAGTTGAGAAAAGCAACATGCAGCAGCCTATGTCTATCAATTTTCGCGCACACTATGGACCCTGGGCCGTGGTGGCCGGAGCTTCCGCCGGTCTTGGTGCCGAATTTGCCACACAACTGGCAGCCAGAGGACTCAACCTTGTCTTAATCGCACGGCGCAAGGAGTTGCTGGATGAACTCGGCGCTCAACTTACGCAGGATTACACGATAGAGGTGCGGCCGTTAGAGCTCGACCTGGCGCGTGAGGATGTCAGCTCCGTGGTAGAGGTTGCTACCAGCGATATCGACGTTGGCCTGCTGGTATACAATGCGGCTATCTCCATGATCGGCCCATACTTACAGACCTCGCTGCAAGATCACCTGAACGAGATTGCCGTCAATTGCCGCGCCCCATTGACGCTCTCTTATATACTGGGTCAGAAGATGGTGAAGCGCCGTCGTGGTGGGATCGTGCTGATGTCTTCGTTAAGTTCCTCACAAGGCTCAGCACTGATTACCAACTATACAGCGACCAAGGCGTATAATCGATTATTGGCCGAAGGTCTATGGGAAGAACTTCGTACACAGGGTGTGGATGTAATGGCGTGCTGTCCCAGCGCGGTAAGCACTCCCAACTACCTGGCCAGTGCACCTCGCTCGGGCCGCATATCAGCCTCAACCATGACCCCACACGCGGTCGTGACTGAAACGCTGGCCGCGCTGGGAAAACAACCCGTAATCATCCCCGGTTGGAGCAACCGCCTGGCTAACGTCTTCATGCAGCGGGTGCTTCCTCATAAGACAGCCATCAAGTTGATGGGCAGGGTGATGCGAGGTATGTATCTCAAGTAGGGGCGGGAGTGGGGATGTGGTGGGGAGGGGGTGCTTGCACCGCCCGGGGTGGGGGAAACGCTGCACTCCCGACGACCTCGCCCTCCCTTATCTTGACGCCTATTGTTGCCCCTTGCGGGTACCCTAAGGAACAGGAGAAAAATTAAATGTTCGACAGCAGCAAGATCGGTCATAGTTTCCCACCCTTTACGGTGGACATCGAACGATCGAAAATTCGGGAGATGGCCCTTGCCATCGGTGACGACAATCCCGTGTACCAGAGCCGGCAGGCGGCTCAGGCCGCAGGTTACCCCGATGTTCCTGTTCCCCCTACGATGGGTAGCATGTTCATGTTCTGGGGCAATGCACACTTTGTTGAGCAGCTTGCTGAACTGGGTCTGAACGTTGCCCGCATAATACACCTGGAAGAAACATATGAATATCTTGCCCCTCTACATGCTGGCGAAAGCGTGACAGGAGTAATGACCGTGCTCGATGGCACCACGCGCAAAGGCCCTCAAAATTCCTCCATCGACCTCGTTACGCTCCAATTCCGCTACACCGATCAACGGGACCAGCCGGTTCTCATCGCCACGAGCCGCTTTGTTGTCCGCGAATGAGCAAAACATTGCACTGCTAAGAGGTGTAAGTACGCATGTGTTAGAATAGAGAGGATAAAAGGGTGTCACTCTTTTTGGCGACGCTGCCGAGTTGTTGGCGTTCCAAAGCATACAGGTAAGTTGCTCGATGAAGATCCTAATTGTCGATGACGAAAGCCTGGCAAGATCCACATTGAGGAGCATGTTGCAAGAGTTGCAGGTGCCCCTGGAAGTGCTGGAAGAGGCAACCAATGGCGAAGAGATGGTAGCGCTGGTGCAGCAGTATACACCTGATATCGTCTTCGTTGATATCAAGATGCCCAAACTGAACGGGCTGGAAGCCATAAAACAGGCGAAAGCATTTGCCCCCGACGCCAGGTGGTTTATTTTAACCGGCTTCTCCGAATTCACTTATGCCCAGGAGGCGTTGAGAATAGGAGTTTCCGACTACCTGCTCAAGCCGGTAGACCCGGCAGAGGTAGGAAAGGCCGTAACAGCGGTAATAAGAGAGCAGAAAAAACGCCTGCTCGTCCTTAACCGGCAATTTGAACGTGATCTCGCCGCCATCTATCATGGTCTCAGTTCTATTAAGCTGGAGGATCCCGATAGTCTGCTCATGAAAGCTCGCTTCATTGGGGCAATTTTTTATATCGATAGCTTCTTAATGGAGGCAGAGAAAGCGCAACGGCAGAGTGATTTTCTGCGCGATGTTCAGGATGTGGTTAACAAAGCCTTAGCGGACAAGATAAGGATTGCACTTTTTGCCTTACCAAGTGGAGAGATAGCCTTGATCGGGGCCTGGAGGGCAGAGCACGACGCGCAAGGTGAACAGCTTTGCCGCTGCTGCCTGCAGCTGGTCGAGGGCGACCTGCCGCGCTACTCCGATGACACTTTTTGTGTCACCATGTTCCAGACCGCCGTCTGCCGCTCTTATGACGAGCTCTATGAGAGATTGAACTGGCTGCAAAAGTTCTCGGCGCTCCGCTCGGTGTATGGTATTGGAAAAAAGATACATATAAAAGAGCTTTCGCACTACGCGGCACAGCCACATCTCGTAGAAATCTGCAGGTCGTTAGAGAAATTGAGCTTCTATTATCGAGAGAAGATGTATGTCCATTACATGCATACCATCGATGATCTGGCATATGCCTTCTCTGGTAAGAGAGCGATTGACCATGGGTCAAAGAAAAGTGCGGCCAGGTTTCTTTGCCATACACTTCCCTGCCAGGTCACTGCCGAGCAAGATGCTGCCGAGTGGAAACGGATCCTGCAAGCCTGCGGTGAGCAGAGGTTGATTGCTCAGCCAAAAAAGGATCAAGGGGATATGATCGCACAGGTGATCCTGTTCATCGAGCAAAACTATTCATCTGATATTAGCATTACCGAGATCGCAGAAAGCATGCAGGTGACCCCGAACTACCTGAGCGCTCTCTTCCATAAAAAGATAGGCATTACCTTTATAAAGTATTTGACAAAGATTCGCCTGCTGAGGGCGAAGGAACTGTTGGCCGATCCTGAAATGCGGGTGCAACAGGTCGCGGAACTGGTTGGCTATACGAGCACTCGTCACTTCACGAAAATCTTCACCTCCTACTTTGGCTATTATCCCTCAGAACAACATAAAAAAAGCCAGTAGCCTGTCAATTTTGCGGTATTTCAATCGCCACGCGTGTGCCATTGCCTACCTCGCTGCTGATAGTCAGAGAAGCTTGCTCATAGGCCATTTTCAGGCGTTCACGTACGTTGGCAAGACCAAGACCCGTCCCAGCGCCTCTGATCTGCGTTGCAAAACCGAGACCATCATCTTCTATCAGGATGCGAAATACTGCTATCTCCTCTTCTCCTGTTTTCACTGCGCTTGCACAGACGTGTAACCGGCATGAATGATCGGCTGGTTCTATACCATGAATGATGGCATTTTCGACCAGCGGTTGTAAAAGAACTTTGGGTATTTTGAAATTCGCCAGTGCATCCTCGTACTCCAACACAAATGTCATTTTTTCCCGAAAGCGAAGCGCCTGGAGGTCACAATAGCGCTGCAAGAAGAGAAATTCTTCCTCGATTGTAACCCATTCCTCGCTGCTCAAGACGTAGCGCAGCAGACCACTCAGTGCGATGATGGCCTTTTCGAGGGTTTTGCGCTCACCCAGCCGGTTTAAACCGATAAAGCCATTTAATGTGTTATTCAGAAAATGCGGTTGAATTTGCGATTGCAGCGCACGATATTCCGCGTTGCGCTGATTCAACGCCATCACATATTCACGCTCAATCATCTCATTCAGCCGCATAATCATCGTATTGAAAGCGTTCCCTAAGTGCGCAATCTCATCTTCCCCTTTGACGATAAAGCGCGTTTGCAGATTCCCTTCCTGTACGCTTTTCATCGCTTGCATCATCTGCTGAAAGGGCGTGACGATCCAGCGCGAGAGGACGAAAAAAAGGAGCAGTGTCACGCATAGCCCGCCAATGGCAAATAGGCCACCTGCTATATACATCCCATACAGTTGCGCTTCGATACCTGAGCGCGATAACAATATGATGACGCTCCAGTGAGCCAGATTGGTTGATTTGATGTTCGGAATGTAGCTATCTTTTGTGTCTTGAATACCGTTCTCTCTACGCGCTATTGCCTGCACAACTTGCGTAGATATTGGTTGGCTCGAGTAAAGCAGTTGTTCATTCGAGCCAACGATAGCGATGATGGAACTGACATGTAACCTGATGCCGCTGACAATATTCTGCAGGACACTGGTATCTTCATCCGCCATGATCACCGCCAGGCGAACACCAGTATTAGGATCCTTGATCAGGCGAGCGACAGAAAAAACCTGAGGTGCGATAGGTGTCAAGAGATAATCTTGCGGGTGGGGATTGACAAACACTACATCTCCCCCGGCTGCAATGGCAGCGTTGTACCAGGCCTGTTTCGTAAAGGGGTAATTGGGAACAGGACTCGCAAAATTATACTTGGTAACCACAAAAGGGGAGCCGTCAAAAGGAGTACCTGGTATACATGGGCAAGGCAAAACGATAGTACTGAGGATATCCCCCCTGGTGTTGTCCAGAATACTGAGCAGGGTGCTAGTGAGGGCCCGATTGGCAGCAAGTTGATCCGAAAGGGAGGCACTGGCATACGCGGGGCTTGCTTTCAACTGGAGTGCAGCCATTACATTATCGTTGAGGTAGGGAGTCAGGGTTAAGTTATCGAGATCCTGGAGATAGAGGTCAATGTTATTTGACAGCGAGTCGAGGGTTGCGTCAGTCAAGGTCTGACTATTTTGAGTGATCACATTCTCATAGTAACCTGGCAAGGCAAAAACAATAATCACCAGGGGAACCACGATGGTGAGCAGATACAAAATAGATAACTTCACCCGCAATGATTTCGCAAACTTCATGGCTCTGCTCCTTGCTTCACCGGTTGAGGATCCCCACCCAGGGCGGTGCAAGCACCCCTACCCCGCATCCCAGCCACTCCCGCCCCTACTGGTTGATGTCCCTCATAGCAGGGATGAGAACTGTGTAGAAATGAACGCGCCGATCGTAGATTTGCTGCATACATTTTTGGGAGCAGAGGTGTTACACTTCCAGCAATGTAGCTCTTCTTAACGAGGAGACCTGAAGAGTTACGCGACTGCTCCTCTTAGTCATGGTAATTGGTCAGCTATACTTTGTCAATAGCAAAATTTGCTACCATGCCTGTTGGAGAAGTCCCTACGAGTTACCAGGGCGACCACAAGGGATCGCCCCTACATTGGGCAAACAGGAGGTAACAGAATGCAACGACACGCACGACGATTTCTGTATGTTGTTGGCTTAGTTTTATTTGCCTGGCTCTTGAGCGGCTGTGGGTCCAGCACCACATCGGCAGGCGGGGGCGGCACGATCACGCTCACCGTCTCGACCAACGTGGTGGGTGATCAGGCAAAGGTATTAGAGGATATCGCTCGCAAATTTGAGAAGGCGAATCCTGATATCAAAGTGAATTTCTCTGCCCCAGGGGCGAACTACGAAACCCTGATGAAGGTGAAGATGGCTTCCGGGCATCTTCCGGATGTGTTCTCCACACACGGCTGGGCAAAAATCCGCTATGGCAAGTTCCTGGCCGACCTGAGAGATCAACCATGGGCCAGCCAACTCAGCCCCACTATTAAGGACGCCGTCACGGATGACACTGGGAAGGTCTATGCCCTGCCCATGGACCAGGATAAGTCAGGGCCAATCTACAATGTGGACATTTTAAACCAGTATGGCATCGCGGTGCCCGGCACCTTTGATCAGTTGGTCGCTGCCTGCCAAACAATCCTGGCTAAGAGCCATGGACAGATTATCCCTATCCACATGGGCGCCGGAGATGCCTGGCCGGTAGGGCAGTTCTACGACTTTTTCGCGACGGCATCGCTCATCAGCCCGCAGACCAACTACAAAACAGCGCTCACCAATGGTACCTTTAATTGGTCGGCGAACTGGACTCCTCTCGCACAAAAGCTCCAGGTACTGCAACAGAAGGGGTGTTTGAACAAAGATGCCGTGACAGCAAAGTATACTGATTCGGTGGAGGCTTTTGTAAAGGGGAAAGTGGCCTTTGGTTTCTATGGCCCTTTCCTGATTGACGAGGTCAGGAAGACCAATCCGAATGCGCACCTGGGACTGATGCCTATTCCTTCTGTGGTGCCAGGAGATGTTCCCACCTTCGCCGGTGGTGAAAAAACAACCTGGGGGGTATGGAAAGACTCGCCTAACCTGGCGGCTGCCAAGAAATTTGTAGCTTTCTATGCGCAACCTGAGAATGATGCTCTGGTGGCCCAGTCTGATGAATTGCCCCCCGGCCTGAATGGCGTCCAGGCAAATCTGGGCGTTATGGCTACCTCTTTCCAGACGTACAAAGATATTCGGGTCCTCCCGTACTTTGATCGCGTCTACTTACCCAATGGAATGTGGGATGTGATGTGTAAAAACGGGCAGGATCTGCTTGCGAACGCGATCACACCCGGTAAGTTCTCGGACAACATGAAGCAAGCGTTTGATCGCCTCAGGACCTCCGGGAGTTAATCTCCATCTGTCCAGATACCAGGGAGAGGAAGTAGCGCATCCAACACTACTTCCTCTCCAGGATATCAGGCCATTCCTGAGCACGAGCGACAAGCGTTTGTCCGCTGGCTCTATCTGCAAGGGTCGCCTGGAAAGCTAAGCCGTTGTATCCAGAGGAATGGCCTCAGACCCTGCCTCTCCTCCCCTAGAACAAGGAGCCATCCATGTTTCAACTGGTACGATTTCGCCTGGCACAACCACAAGAGTTGACAAAGACTCGACCACAAGAGTTGGCAAAGAAAAGAGCATTCCTCCCGCGTGGTCGCAGGAAGCAGAGGCGAGCATCGCATTGGATGATTAATCTTATGTACGTTCCTGCGTTGATACTTATGTCCATATTTATTTTTTATCCTTTTATGCAAGGAATTCATTACTCTTTTACCAATTGGGATGGCTTTTCCGCGCACTTTAGCTGGGTTGGGTTAACCCAATATGGCCGCATCCTGAACGATCCCGAGGTTCAACGGGCAATCGGAAATACCTTCATTTATGGATTAGGGAGCACCTTGCTGCAAAATATTCTTGGCCTGGCATATGCTCTATTCCTGGACCAGAAGATCCGGGGCAAAGGGCTTGTGCGCACCATTGTTTACCTGCCCATCATTATCAGTCCTTTAATTATGGGCTACATTTGTTACTTCTTCTTTCAATACGATGGAGGCGCTGCCAACGATGTCCTTCACCTGCTGGGTCGTGCTCCACTTGACTGGTTGAGCAACGGAACCGCAGCGGTATGGATTATTACCTTCGTGAATACTTACCAATACATGGGTATCGCGATGGTGATCTACCTTGCAGGTCTGCAGGCGATCCCCAAAGAATATCTTGAGGCTGCTGCAATAGATGGAGCCGGGCACCTGGCTCGCATCAGAATGGTCACACTGCCTCTCTTGATGCCCTCTATTACCATCAGCGTGGTCTATAACGTTATTGGCGGCCTCAAGCTATTTGATGTGATTATGGCTATGACCCAGGGTAATCTTGGTTCTAATTCCATATCGACAATGATGTACACCCTCTACTTTAGGCGTGAGGATGCCGGTTATGCCGCGGCATTAGGCAACGTCATGTTTCTCATGATCACCGTGGTCGGTTTGGTCCTGTTGCGGTATCTCAGACGAAAGGAAGTGCAACTTTGAAGAAGAGGCTTGCATTGGTGCTTGTCATAGGCATCGTTCTACTGCATATTATTCCCTTTTTTATCCTGGTCAATGTCGCTTTCAAGTCCCCACAGGATACGAGTTCGAAATGGTTGACCCCGTTCTACCTGTACTTCGATAATTTCGTCACTGCGTGGCAAAATGCTAACCTTGGTCAGGCTCTCATAAACAGCTTTATCATCACCGTATCGGCAATCGCGTTGGTGGTATTCATTGGTGCCATTGCCTCTTATCCTCTGGCCCGTTTCCCAACGCGCTGGAATACGTTGATTTATACACTATGCATCTCCTGCATGATCGTGCCAGCGCTCACGATCCTTGTCAGCCTCTACAAGCTGGTGGTGGATATCAATGGTATTGACACCTATTGGGCCATCGTCCTTGTGCACGTGGCATTTGCTCTCCCATTAACAATCTTTCTCTACACCGGTTTTCTCAAGACCATCCCACGAGAACTGGATGAGGCCGCGCTCATTGATGGATGCAATCGCTTTACCCTCTTCATACGGGTCCTGCTGCCGCTCTTAAAGCCCATTACGGCAACTGTGATCATCCTGGTGGGAGTCGCTATCTGGAATGACTACCAGTTCTCCGTGTTTTTCCTTCAGAATCCTGATATACAGACGGTACCGGTTGCTTTGTCTGGCTTCTTCTCGCAGTTTCAGAACGAGATCAGCTGGGTAGCCGCGGGATGTTTAACCAGTATCCTACCGGCTGTGCTCGTCTATGTGTTCTTACAACGCTACTTTGTGAAGGGCTACACCGATGGTATCGCAAAATAAGCAGAGAAGTGGATCTCAGTCCTATTCCCCTTGACAACCACTTACCCCGTCAGTATACTTATACGTAAGCGATTACGGAAGCGCTTCCGCAATCGCTCATCAAAGGCACGTTTCGGAAGCGCTTCCGAAGACGTTTTCACTAGCTCTCGGTGAGAAGAAAGTCTATGCGCAAGAAGTCTACCATTGATGACATTGCTCGCTTAGCCGGTGTATCCAGGACTACTATCTCGCGTGTCTTGAATCATAAGCCGGACGTGGACCCTGCTACACGGGAGCGCATTCTGCGCATCATCGAGGAGCAGAACTTTGTGCCGAGTACCACGGCCTCCGGGCTTGCGGGGGGTCGCAGTCGGCTGATCGGTATGCTCATTCCGGCGTGGGCGTGGTGGATGATCTCCGATCTCGCGCCTGGTATTATCGAATACATCAAGCAGACGCCGTACGAGCTGGTGCTTTATAGCATCAATGACGAGGATATCGAGAGGGACCGCAGCGAGGTTATCAATCGTCTTCTGGCGACTCAGTTGACGGCAGGACTCTTAGCTATCTATCCTGATCGCGCATCGCAACATTTAACGCGGCTCTACAAGCAGGGATTTCCGGTTGTGATTATTGATGACCAGGAGGTACAGGTGACTCCGTGGGTTGGAGTTGACAATACCAGCGGGGCCTACACTGCCGTTCGTCATCTTATTGGGCTTGGGCACCGCCGTATCGCTCACATTTTGGGGCCGGCCGAATATCTTGTCTCGCAAGATCGTTACAATGGCTATCGCCAGGCGCTGCTCGAGGAGGGGATTGAGCCGGATCCCGAGCTGGTAGTAGAAGGGGACTTCTTGCCTCAATCGGGGCGAGCAGGCGCCGAAAAGCTGTTCGAACTCGCGCCGGAAAAACGTCCAACTGCCATTTTTGCCAGTAGCGATCAGATGGCCTATGGCGTGCTGGCTGCTGCCGAAGAGCATGGCTTATCTGTTCCACGGGATATCGCGGTTGTGGGTTTTGACGATGATGCTCCTTCGGCGCATACGCGCCCGGCGCTGACGACGATAAGGCAGCCTTATTTTGAAATGGGCCGGTGCGGCATTGGTTTCGGCATCATCTGGCAAGCCATACCTGTATTGAGGTAACAGGCATCCCGTGCAGGGTAACCCGGCATGGGAGCGCTTCATCATCCGCCTGTTCGGGGCGACCACAAGGGTCATACAGTTGATTGATCCAGGTTGTATTTATGGATCCTGGCACCTGTCCATCCTGCCAACAAACGAGCGCAGGCAACCACGATGTAGAGTGCGGATTTATCCAGCACGTTGCGGATTTATCCAGCACGTTGCGGATTTATCCAGCACGTGGTCGCCCCTACGGGCGGGATGAGAGGAGTAAGAGTGATCCGTTCATCCAGGAGGTTTTCGATGACTCCTAATCCATTCTCCACGGCGTCGGCACTAAGCCACGCCGCCTGTTCTTATGCGTTCTGCCAACGCCGCTTGATCGCGGCTAGTGCTTCGCACTCAGGCAGAACGAGAGGCAACGCTGCTCGGTCGCAGCTAGCGCTACGCGCTCAGGCGGCGTGCAAAGAGAAGACAAAGGCCAGAAGGGGCATGTTGCCCTTGTCGTTCCTGCTGATCCTTACTATCGTGCTTGCCGCCTGCGGTAGTTCGCAAGCGCATGTGTCCCGCGCACAGACTCCGCTAGGGATTGTGGCGAACACGGGCGGTGACTTCACGAGGAACTCCAACCCGTACAATAACAGTCTTTCTACGTTCTGGTCGCGGGGTCTGATCTATGAGACGCTGCTCATCTTCAATAGTGCGGATAACAGCGTTAAGCCCTGGTTGGCGAGCAGCTACAAATACTCAAGCGATGCCACCAGTGTCACGTTCACCTTACGCCAGGGGGTGAAGTGGTCGGATGGTCAGTCTTTCACGAGCGATGACGTTTTATTTACGCTGAACCTGCTCAAGAAATACCCTGCGATGGATTACAATGGGATAGATTCGTCTATCAAGAGTGTAGTTGCACCCGACGCCAGTACAGTGGTAGTGACGTTCACCTCGGCCAATGTCCCCATCTTGTGGTATCTGGGGGGTCAGACCTGGATTCT
>WNFT01004643.1_pt1 | contig 11986 bp, 11 predicted proteins | sample 5400191 | NCBI WGS metagenome assembly WNFT01 (sample SAMN13153359, study PRJNA577476) | soil metagenome | isolation source: 80 cm saprolite under Madrone tree | place: USA:California | collected 2016-06-14
CCGGGTTCGGGCGGGGTCAACCTGACGGTCCTGATCGGTCAGCGCCTCGGCGGCAGCCGCGGCGCCTTAGTGGCTGTGGTCGCACTCCTCGCGGGGCCACTGGCCATCGTTCTGGCATTGGCGATCGGGTACGCAAGGGTCGGGTGGAGCCCCACTCTGCACGCGGTTCTCGACGGCATCGCGGCGGCCGCGATCGGGCTGACCTTCGCCACCGGCCTCACCTTGCTGCGGTGGCGGCGGGCGGAAATCGGCCCGCTGACGATTACCCTGGCGACTGTGCTGTGCGTCGGAGTGCTGCGCTGGCCGATGATCCCTGTCGTCCTCTGTCTGGCGCCGATTAGCGTCGGGCTCGCCTTGCTGGCGCGGCGCGGCGCCAATGCCTGACGATTACCGGGCACTGCTAACGCTGGCGCTTGTCTTCGTGCCGTTGTCATTATTGTCGATCGGCGGCGGCGCATCGCTGCTCGCGGATATGGAATATCAGTCGGTCACCGTCCACGGGTGGACGACGCCGCGCGAATTCGCCGATCTCTTCGCGATATCGCGCGCCGCACCCGGGCCGGGGACGATGCTCTCGACGCTGATCGGCTGGAAGGCCGCGGGCTGGGCGGGTGCGGTGACGGCGACAGTGGCGCTCTATCTGCCGTCATCGCTCCTCGTTTATGGCGCCGCGCGGCTGTGGGGCCGCTGGCGCGGCTCGGTCTGGCACAGCGCGATCGAGCGCGGCCTCGCGCCGATCGCCGCCGGCCTGATCCTGTCGGGCGGTATCGCTGTGCTGCGGGTGTCGCCCGGAGGACCGGCGATATGGATCGCCGCCGCCGTGGCAACCGTTTTGCTGCTGTGCTGGCCGCGTTTGCACCCGCTGGTGCTCTTTGCCGCTGGCGGAGCGCTGTTCGGGCTCGCCGGCGTGTGGTAAATCCTAGCCTGCGTCCGTACCAGATCGGGCGATCTTAGGGAGGCACATAATGCCCAAATATCTGATCTCTGCGTCCTACAGTGCCGACGGCCTCAAGGGCCTGCAGAAAGATAAGGCGTCAGGCCGCCGGCAAGCGGTAACTCAACTTGTCGAGGGTCTCGGCGGCAAGCTCGAGTGCTTCTACAATGCCCTCGGCCAGGACGACGTCTACATCATCGCGGACCTGCCGGACAACAGCACGGCTGCCGCCATCGGTGTGACTGTTTCGGCAACTGGGCTCGTTCGCACTCGGACGACGGCGTTGCTGACCGTCGAGGAGACCGACCGGGCGCTCGAAAAGAGCATCAACTACCGCGCGCCGGGCCGCTAAGAACAGACGCGCCGCCGGCCGCAGTCAGAAGGTTGCGCCCGACTGCAGCCAGTGGCGCACGATCTGCTCGCCGGTCGCAAACCAGACGCCGGCATGCGAGCGGATATACTGGAGCGCCGCGTCGAGGCCGGCGATGCGGTGCGGCACGCCGATCAGATAGGGATGCAGGCAGATCGCCATGACCCGGCCGGATTGGGCGCCCTCGGCGTAGAGCGTGTCGAACTGGCGGCGGATCATCTTCTCGAACTCGTCGATCGTGCCGTTGCGGTTATTGAAGTGCGGCGAGTCGTTGATCTCGTAGGAATAGGGGATCGAGACCAGCCGCTTGCCGCCGATATCCATCAAATACGGCTGGTCGTCATTGACCCAGTCGGCGACATAGAGACAACCCTCCTCGGCGAGGAAATCGAGCGTATGCCGGGTCTCGGCGAGGCCGGCGCCGAGCCAGCCGGCGGGTTTCTTGCCGGTCATCTCGGCGATGCGGAAAAGGGTGTGGGCGATCGTCTGGCGCTCTTCGTCGGGGCCGAGGGTGTCGAGCCACACGCTGTTGGTCCGGTTGTGGCCGAGGATCTCCCAACCGAGCTCGATTGCGGCGCGGACGATCTGCGGGTGGTGGTCGCAGATGTCGCTGTTCAATGTCGGGCTGGCGCGGATGCCGTGCTTGCTCAGCACATCCATCAGCCGCCAAATGCCGACCCGGTTGCCGTAGTCGCGCTGCGCCCAGGCCCGTACCGAGGGTGCGTTGCCGGGCGGCGCGCCGGGTTGGCCGGAGACGCCGCGGGAGAGCGGAAAGAACTCGATATTGGGGATGACCCAGACCGCGACCCGAGCGCCGTCGGGCCATTCGAGCTTTGGCCGCTCGTTGATCGGGACATAGGGGAACGGACCGTAATCGCGCGGCTGCATGGCACTGAACTCCCGGAATTCGATTTCAGATGGCGTGTGTAACTATCGGCCTATTATTCGTCACCCCCGCGAAAGCGGGGGTCCAGAACCTGCCCTGTGGCATGACTTCGGGACGGTCCCCGAGACCCCGGGCCCCTGGATTCCCGCATTCGCGGGAATGACGAATAACCTGACCACCATGCCAAAGATCACGACGGAATGGCAGCGCTTTGAGCAGCTCTCGGCCGACCTGCTCTACGAGGTCTTGCACTTTCGGCAGTGCATCTTTGTCGTCGAGCAGCGCTCGCCTTATTCGGACCTCGACGGCTTCGACCAAGAGGCGTGGCACCTGCTCTTGCGGTCAAAGGGCGAATTGGCCGGGTATCTTCGTCTGATCCCGATGCCGATCCGGATGGGTAGGGTGGCGGTCGCCTCGCAGCTTCGAGGGCGCGGGCTCGGCCGCCGCTTAATGGAGGAAGGGCTGCGCTTCTGCAGGGAGCGCTATCCGGCGCAGGACATCATCCTTGCAGCACAGCTGAAACTCGTGCCCTTCTATAACAGCTTCGGGTTCGCGGTGATTTCGGAGCCTTACGACGATTTCGGCGTCATGCACGTCGAGATGAGAATGCGGCCCGGCGATTAAGCCGCGACCTCGTCGGCGATCGGGACGCGCTCGACCTTGTGGGCGTGCAAGGCCGGGAGCACCTCGGCGGCAAAGCGCCGTATCTGCTCCATGAACATCTCGTGCGGCAGCACCCCGCGATTGAGGCTCACCTGCACGGTGTTGGCGCCCGCACTCTCGGCGGCGTCGATGATCCGCCGGGCCACCTCGTCCGGGGTACCCCACGGCATGTGCTCGGCCTGCCGCTCGACATCGGCCATCGTCAGCCCGCGAAAATCCTCGCGGGCGAATTGCGCGGCGCGCAGATTCTCGGGACTGACGTAATCGGTCGACCCGGCACTCGCATAACCGGTCTCGCGCTGCCGCTCGGTCTCGGTAAAGTTGCCGTGACTGAACAAGGTCCGGTTGAAGTAGAGATGGTGGGGTCCCATCTCGCGCACCGCGCGGGCCTTGCTGTCGGCGACATAGGCGCTGATCCCGAGCGACAAATGGTCTGATGTAATCCGGTGGCCAGATTGCGCGAGGCAGCGGGCGTAATAGCGGATGATGTCGTCGCGCAGGCCCTGCGAGCGGCCGAGGCCGGGGGTGATCGGCAGATCGTGCCGGGCGGCGAACTCGATCGATTCCTTGCTGCCGACGATCGGCATCCAGATCGGCGGTCGGGGCCGCTGCACGGGCCGCGGCCAGAGTGCTACGTCCTTGTACGACCAGAAGACGCCATCATAGGAGAAAATCTCTTCGGTCCATGCCCGAGTGATGATGTCGAATGCTTCCTCGAAGCAGGCGCGCGACTGCGCCAATGGCACGTTGTGGACCTGGTACTCGCGCGGGATGCCACGGGCAAAGCCGGAGATCAGCCGCCCGTTCGACATGCAGTCGAGCATCGCCAGCTCTTCGGCCAGTCTGAGCGGCTCGTGCAGGGGCAAGAGATTGCCGTAGATCAACAATTTGAGGTTTTTGGTACGCTGCGCCGCGGCCGCCGCCAACAGGTTCGGCGAGTTCATCAACCCGTAGGGCGAGCAGTGATGCTCGTTGAACCCGACGCCGTCATAGCCCAACCGGTCGAGCTCCTCCCAGGCCTCGAGGTGCTCGGCGTAGGTCCGCGCCGCCACCTCGGGCTTGAAGTATTTGTTGGGCAGCGGATAGGGCAACTCGTTGCCGACCTTCAAGTGCTCAAGCTGCTCGCCATAGGCCAACAGGTCGAAGACAAAGACTTTCATTATCCGCCCCTCACCCTCCCGCCCCTCTCGGCGCACGCATGTGTGCGTCTGTCGGATGGCGCATCTTCGATGCGCCAAGGGCCCCTCCCTCTCCCCGCAAGCGGGGCGAGGGGCTCCCACATGCTCCCTCGCCCCGCTTGCGGGGAGAGGGTCGGGGTGAGGGGCTCTTCGCGGGAGGCAGGGTAGGAGCGCGGTAAAGGCGTTTCAACCGGAATCCGGACTGTTCTATCGTGCCGCCGCGGAATCATGCAGGAGTGATGATCAGTGGATCAAATAGGCGTAGCGCCGAACTGCCTCGACGGGGTTCGGGTTCTCGACCTGTCGCAATTCGAGGCGGGCCCGTCCTGCACCGAGGCTCTTGCCTGGCTCGGCGCCGAGGTCGTCAAGGTGGAGAACCCCAAGGGCGGCGAGCCCGGCCGGGTGCTGGGCAGCGGGCCGAAGCCCGACACCGACGCCTATTATTTCATGATCTACAACGCCAACAAGAAGTCGGTCACGGTCAACCTCAAATCCGAACGCGGCTTGGCGCTGGTCAAGGAGATGGCGCAGAAGGCCGATGTCTTTGTCGAGAATTTCGCCCCCGGGGCAATCGAGCGGCTCGGGCTCGGCTGGGACGACCTGCATGCGCTGAACCCGCGCCTGGTCTACGCGCAAGTGAAGGGGTTCGGCCAAGGCAGCCCGTACGAGAACAACCTCGCTTTCGACATGATCGCTCAGGCCTGCGGCGGCACGATGGCGATCACCGGCGAGCGCGACGGGCGCCCGTGCAAGCCGGGCCCGACATTGGGCGACACCGGCACCGGCATGCTGCTGGCGATCGGCATCCTGGGCGCGCTCTTTCAGCGCCACACCACCGGCCGCGGCAGGCGGGTGCAGATCGCGATGCAGGACGCGCAATTGCAATATACCCGCGGCGCCTTTGTGCAGCATGCGCGCAGTGGCCAGCCGGCGATGCGCAACGGCGCCAAGCCCTTGGCCGGCGGCATGGCGCCCTCCGGCATCTACCCGTGCAAGCCCGGTGGCCCCAACGACTACGTCTATCTCTTTACGAGCCATGCCAATCCCGAACACTGGCGGCGACTTTTAAAGGTGCTCGGGCAGGAGGATCTGCTCGAGGATCCGCGCTTTGCCACGCGCGAAGCACGCAGCCAGCACGAAGCCGAGATCGACGAAATGATAACCGAGTGGACCCGACGCCACGACAAGCACGAGGCGATGCGGTTGGTCGGCGCCGCTGGAGTGCCGGCCGGTGCGGTGCTCGACACCGGCGATCTCTTGGCCGAGCCCAGCTTCGCCGAGCGCGGCATCATCCAGACCATGCAGCACCCCAACGGCGAGCTGCGCATGCCGACCTTCCCGGTGCGCTTCGACGGCGCCCCGGCGCCGGTCAAGCCGTCGCCGCTCCTGGGCGAGCACACCGCCGAAGTGTTCAGCGCGTGGCTCGGCATCAGCACCGGCGACGTTGCGACACTGCGCGCCGAAGGGGTCGTCTGACCCCGGCTTTCACTAATTGCCGTGCGACTTGTGTTAAGTTCTGCGAGGATGCACGGGTAGGGTAGGAACCCGGTCGCCGGGTCTTGGTCCGGCGAGCCGCGGGAGTGGATCTTCGGTCTACGGCCGATCGTGCTCCGAAAAATTCTCGCCGCCGCGCAATGGCGGCGCGCGATAGAGGGAGAAAGCGTATGTGGAAGAAGCTGATCCTCGTACTCGTCGCTGTCGTGCTCATGCCCGGTCTTGGCTATGGCCAGGATCCGAAGGCCGTCCTTGATGGTGTGGCAAAGTCCATGGGCGATGTGAAATCGCTGCAGTATGCCGGGAGCGGGGCATATTTTTTCTTGGGCCAGGCTGTGGCTCCGGGAACACCGTGGCCGCGCTTCAACCTCAAGAGCTACACCCGTACCGTCGATTACGACACGCCGGCAATGCGCGACGAGTTTGTCCGCACGCAGGCTGACCCCGGAGCTCGCGGTGGCGGCGGGATACCGCTCGTCGGTGAGCAGCGCCAGCTCCAGGCGGTGAGCGGCACTCAGGCCTGGAACCAGGTCGGCGATGCTCCCGTCACCCCTCAGCTGGCGGCCGTCGTCGACCGCCTGCATCAGCTGTGGATCACCCCGCACGGGGTCATCAAGGCGGCCATGAAGCACAACGCCACCGTCGAGGCGCAGACGGAGGGCGGCAAGAAGATGACGATTATCTCGTTTGCGGTGCCTGGCCAGCTCAAGGTCAAGGCGTTCGTCAACGAGCGTAATCTGGTCGAGAAGGTGCAATCCTGGAACACCAATCCTGTCCTCGGCGATACTCTGACGGAGACCACCTACACGGACTATAAGGGTTTCGGGGGCGTGCAGTTTCCGACCAAGATCACGCAGAAACAGGGGGGCTTTCCCACGCTCGATATTGCGGTCAGCGAGGTCAAGCCCAACGCGCCTGCGGATATTCAGGTGCCCGACAATGTCCGGCAGGCGAGCGTGAAGGTACAGGCGGACAAAGTCGCCGATGGCGTGTGGTACCTGACCGGCGGCACCCATCACAGCGTGCTCGTGGAGATGAACGACCATCTGGTGGTGATCGAAGGACCGCAGGACGATGCTCGCGCCCTAGCGGTGATCGCCGAGGCGAAGAAGACTGTGCCGAACAAGCCGATCAAATACGTGGTCAACACGCACCACCATTTTGACCATGCTGGCGGTCTCGGCGCTTTTGTTGTTGAGGGAGCCACCATCATCACGCACGACGGGAACAAGGCGTTTTTGGAGCAGAGCCTTGCTGCGCCGCGCACTGTCCAGCCCGATAAGCTTGCGCAGTCGGGCAAAAAGGCAACAGTCGAGGGTATGCAGGACAAGCGTGTGTTGAGCGATGGGTCGCGCACGGTGGAACTCTACCTGATCAAGGGGACCGTGCATGATGATGGGATCATCATGGCCTACCTCCCCATGGAAAAGCTCCTGGTGGAAGCCGACGTCTTCACGCCGGCGGCACCCACTGCCGCACCGCCGGCGCAGCCCAATCCGCTGCACGTGAATCTGTACGACAACCTCGAGCGGCTCAAGCTGACGGTCGACCAGATCCTGCCGCTGCACGGGCGCAAGGTGCCGCTGGCCGAACTCCAGAAGTGGATCGGCAAGTCCTCGTAGGAGGTCCGCCTCATGCGTTTCCGCCACGATGCGATCCGGCTGCTCACGGGTTTAGTGATCGGGCTGCTGTACGGGATCGCCGGTCCCGGAGGTGCGGCTAAGGCTCAGGCCCCGGCCGCCGGTCCGATCCAACCCTGGGGGCTGCCGCCTCTGCCGGCGGGGGTCGGGCCCGTGGAAAAATTCGCCGATGTCAGCGGCACGCCGCAGGGCCAGTTCCTCGAAGGGGGCTCGTTCGACACCCAGGGCAATCTGTGGTTTGTCGCGATCGGCAGCGGCTGGGTGTCATACTTGACCCCCGAGGGCAAGCTCGTCCCGGTGTTCAACTGCAACCCGCCGCCCGAGCTGGGGCAGACTTGTGAGCCGCAGGGCACGCGCTGGCTCGACGGCAAGCTCTATTTAACCACCCGGCATCGGGGCATCCTGGTCTATGACCCGCAGACCAAAGAACTCAAGACGCTGGTCTATACCTATCGCAACCAGTTGTTCAAAGGGCCCAACGACCTCGATTTCGATGCCGAGGGCAATCTGTTCTTCACCGATCCTTGGGGAACCGGTCCGGGGCCGAACCTGACCGACCAGACCGGCGCCGTATACCAGTATTCGCGCGACGGCATGCTGCGCAAGGTAATGGACAGCGGCTTGTTCCCGAACGGGATCGCCGTGTCGCCGGACAACACGCTGCTGGCCGTCGGCGATTTCAGAGGCGGTCGAATCTGGTACAGCACCTTCCAAAACGGTCCGACAATGGGTTGCCCGCAATGCCCAAAGGATCCGTCCCATTCGACTTTCAGTTCCGTGAAGGCCGGGACCTTTTTCCCCGGCAATGGCGGCCCGGACGGCATGCACTACGACGTGCGCGGCAATTTGTGGACAGCAGTGGCCGGGCTTGGCGGCATCATCCAAAGCGATCGGCGCGGTCTGATCCTCGGTTTCGTCCCGATCCCCAATGGCGACGCGGCAACGACCAACTTCGCCTTCGGCGGCCCCGACAATCAGATGATCTATCTGGAGGGAGCGATCAGCGGCACCTTCTGGCGTTTCAAGGCGCCCTATCCCGGCCTGATCGGCCCGGGAGGCGTCCGCCTGCCCGCGCAGCAGTGAAGGCTCAGTCGACCGGGAAGTGCCTCGTGACGATGCAATTCTCGAGGTTGCCGCGGCCGCGATCGGGGAGATGGCGCTCTTGGGCAAAGCGATCGAGCGCGCCGCCGATCGCCTCCGGCCCGTTGCCTGGAGCCGTCGGCACGTACTGGGCGAGGTTGTCGCGGAAACCCCGACGGGTTACGAAGATCGGCTCGAGACCGCGGGCGCGGGCGACCGCGGCGAGCGCCTCGGCCATCGGCCTGACCGCCGGGTTGACCGCGAAATCGGCCCAGTTGGCGGCGAGGCAGCCGCCCGGGGCGAGCGCGTCGAGGCAGTGCACCCAGAACATCTCCTCGCTCTCGGCCGGCCCGGCGGGGCCGTAGAGGTCGACGAGGATCACGTCGAATTGCGCCGTCGTCCCGGCGACATAGCGCTGCGCGGTGTCGTGCACGACGGCCTGGCTCAGGTAGAACCAGCGGCGGGCGAGGGCGATGATCGTCTCGTCGGAATCGACCAGGGTCGGCGCGCACTCGGGCAGGTAGGCGCGCAGGAAACGCCACATCGCGGCTCCGCCGACGCCGAGCAGCAGCGCCGTGACCGGGCGCTCGCTCATCGCAAAAGCGAGCGACATCAGCCGCTCATAATGGAAGACGAGGCGTGCGGGGTAGAGCAGATCCATGCTCGACTGCTCGGTCACCTGCGCCACGCCCCCGAACGAGCCCAGAGTACGGAAATGGCGCGTCCCGCGACTAAAATCGACGACGAAGACCGCGGCGCCGAAGGTTGGGGCACGGCGCAGCAGGCGGATGCGCGCGTCGCGGCCGAAGTAATCGACGATCAGGCTCTTCTGCCGCTCCTCGCTGTATTCGGTGATCATCAGAAAGCGGCCGGGCACGGTTGGACCGGAACCGACGCCGGCGGCAGCGCGGGGGCCGGCAGTGCGGCGATCGCGCCGGCAAAGCGGGTCAACGCCGCATCTCCGCCGCCGCTCAGCATGTAGGTGCCGCGATCGACCCGGGCGAACCAGCCATAGACGTTGCGCTGCAGGATACGCGCCGCACCCGGGACCCCGGCCGCTGCGCGCACTGCCGCAATCCGCATCGGCCCGCCGCGGGCGAGCGCTCGGGCGCAGCGCAGGGCATCCTGCCGGTAGGCGGTCACGACGGGGGCCGCCGCCGCGCCGCCGATATTGGCGTCGCCGAGGCGGCGGTCGAATTCGTCCTTGAGACGCAATGCCCGCAATTTTGCCGGTCGCGGCCGGTAGGGAACCGGCTCCTCGATGATCTCGACGCTGCGCGGGCCGACCAGCAGCACGCCCAGTCCGAGCCGGCGGCACAGCTTGCGAACATCGGGCGCATCCGGAGCCGTCCCGCGCGAGCGACGGTGCCGTGACGACGGACGCGGGACGGCGAGATACACCCGCTCGGTAAGCGCCAGCCGATCGACCCCCTGCAACACCAGCGCGAGGCTGAAGCGGAGCTTCAGCTCAATGACCACCAGCGGCTCGTCGCCGCGCCGGGCCACGAGGTCGCAGCCCCTGACTTCGCCCTTGACCTCGTAGCCGCGCCCCTCAAGGAATGCTTTGACCGGCATATAAAGCGCCGTCTCGCGGAGCCGTGCGAGCGCAGCGACAGCGGGGCCGGAACTGTTCTTCTGGATCACGTCGGCACTAGTAAATATGTCGGCGGTGATTGCAAGGCGGAACTCGGAGGATTGCGATGCATGCCCAGCTACTGACCGCCCCTCGGCGGCCGCTCGTCGCGGCGGAGCTGCCGGCGCTGCGACCGGGGCCGGGGCAGTTGCTGATCGCGGTGCGGGCCTGTGCGGTATGCCGCACCGATCTGCATGTCGTCGACGGCGAGCTCGCCGAACCCAAGCTGCCGCTGGTGCCGGGGCACGAGATCATCGGCACTGTCGTCGAGAAAGGTGCGGCAGCCGAGCGCTTCGCGATCGGCGACCGGGTGGGCGTGCCGTGGCTCGGCTGGACCTGCGGCATTTGCGAGTATTGCCGGGGCGGGCAGGAGAATCTGTGCGACCGCGCCCGTTTCACCGGCTATCAGCTCGACGGCGGTTACGCCGACTTGACCGTCGCCGAGGAGCGCTATTGCTTTGCGATCGATCCGCACTACGGCGATGTCGAGGCCGCACCGCTGATGTGCGCGGGCCTGATCGGCTACCGCACCTTGCGCATGGCGGGCGAGGCGCGGCTGGTCGGCATCTACGGCTTCGGCGCCGCCGCGCACATCGTGGCGCAAGTGGCGCGCCATCAGGGCCGCCGGCTCTTCGCCTTCACCCGCCCGGGCGACGTGGCAGCGCAAGGTTTCGCTCGCTCGCTCGGCGCCGAATGGGCGGGCGATTCGACAGCGCCGCCGCCCGAGCCGCTCGACGCGGCGCTGATTTTCGCACCGGTCGGGGCGCTCGTGCCGGCCGCCCTGGCAGCGACGCGAAAGGGCGGCACCGTCGTTTGCGGCGGCATCCATATGAGTGACATCCCGTCGTTCCCGTACCGGATCTTGTGGGAGGAGCGGATCCTCCGCTCGGTCGCCAACCTGACCCGGCGCGACGCCGAGGAATTCTTGGCGCTGGCCCCGGATGCCGGGGTGCGGACGCAGACAGTGGCCTATCCGCTCGCCGAGGCGAACCGAGCGCTCGCCGATTTGCGCCGCGGCGCGCTGCAGGGCGCCGCCGTGCTGGTGCCGTGACGAGGCGAGGTCTCAAACCGCGTCGGCAGCCGCAACGGTTAACCGTAAACTAGCGAATTTCAGGGACAAAGTGGCGGTGCCTCGCCCGGGGCTGGTTGTCGGCCCGGGCCGCATGGATGAACAAGACCGTCGGTTAAATGCATCACAACCTCGAGCGGCCGATCGAAACCGAGCGCGACGATCGGCTATTGCACAAGGAGCTCGTCGCTCGACTCCTCGGCGCACTGATCGACCCCGAAGGGCGGGCAACCGGCATCGTGCTGGGCCTCGCCGGGGCAAACGGCTCCGGCAAGTCTTCCGTCCTCAATATGGTGGCGGAGCGAGCCGAGCGGCACCACCCAGCCGCCGTCGTCATCAGGTTCAACCCGTGTCTGGCCAACCCACGCAACGGCCTGGTTCACGCCTTTTTCGCCGAAGCGATGGCAGCACTCGATGCGAGCGCCAAGAGCCGGAGCTGTCAGCGACCAGATAAGCTGAAGAGCTTGGGGCAGGCCCTGTTCCGGTATGCCAAGCGCATCGCCCCTGCCGACAACATATTGCTGTGCGATGGCGGGGCCGCCGCGGCTGGTCTCGACACATTGCGGCAGAGCCCCCCTGCCGGCGAGGCTCTGCACCATATGCATGCCGAGCTTGTCCGCGAGCTCGACGAGAGCGGGGTCGACGTCGTCGTCGTGATCGACGAGGTCGATCGGCTCGATCAGCGCGAGCTCGCCGTGGTTGCGCGGTTGGTCCATCTGGTCGCGAACTTCGAGCGGTTCTCGTACCTCCTCGCCTATGACCCCGATCGGATTGCCGGAGCGCTTGGCAAGAGTGACGCCGACAGCAGCCGCGCCGCGCTCGAAACGCTGGCGCATCTGCAGGTGGCGCTGCCGCCCGCTCTGCCTCGGCAGGTCAGGCGGCTCCTCAACCAGCGCTTCGGCGAGCTGGTGGACGAGCCCGACGAGCACCGGCAGCGCCTGAGCCAGCTCCTCAGCATTCTGGTGCCAAGCATCCTCGGCACCCTGCGCGACGCCAAGCGTCTGCTTGCCGGGTTCGAGATGCTGCACCGGCTGCTGCG
>WNFT01004644.1_pt1 | contig 11983 bp, 11 predicted proteins | sample 5400191 | NCBI WGS metagenome assembly WNFT01 (sample SAMN13153359, study PRJNA577476) | soil metagenome | isolation source: 80 cm saprolite under Madrone tree | place: USA:California | collected 2016-06-14
GCTGCCTTCCGAGAGATGCTCGTCGAGGTCGGTCGGCGAGCGCCGTCGGCGCGCCTCGACGGCGCGCTGGTCCAGCGCATGATCCCCGGCGGGCGCGAGATGATCCTGGGCGTCAAGACCGATCCGCTCTTCGGCCCGGCGGTGCTGTGCGGCTTCGGCGGCATCTTCGTCGAGCAGCTGCGCGACGTGTCCCTGCGCGTGCCGCCGATCGGCCCCGCCGACGCGGCGGCGATGATCGCCGAGCTCCGTGGCGCCGCGATCCTGGCGGGCGCGCGCGGCCGCGCGCCGGCCGACACGGGCGCGCTGGCCGACGCGATCGTCCGGGTCGCGGCGCTGGCCGAGGCGCACCGGCCGTCGCTGCGCGCCCTGGACATCAACCCGCTCCTCGTGCTCGACGACGGGCACGGCGTGGTGGCGGTGGACTGGCTGATCGAGCTCGGGTGAAGCCCAGGAGGTAACGACATGGCCTACGAGACGATCGTGTACGAGAAGAATGGACCGGTGCTCACGCTCACGCTCAACCGGCCCGACACCATCAACGCCATCAATCCACAAATGACGGCAGAGCTTCACGGCGCCCTGGACGAGGCCGACGCCGACGCGGAGGTCAGGGCGATCATCCTGACCGGTGCCGGGCGCGGATTCTCGGCGGGCTTCGACATCGCCCGCCGACCCGACGGCCGCTCGTCGCTCGACGCCACCGGGGTCGAGGTCGCCGAGTACATCAAGCGCTGGTGGGGGCGCGACCGCGACTCGGCGATGGAGCTCATGCATCTCTGGCATCTCACCAAGCCGGTGATCGCGGCGGTGCACGGCTGGGTGATGGGCGGCGGGTTCTGGTACGCGCTCGCCGCCGACATCACCATCGCCGCCGACAACAGCGTCTTCGCCCAGCCCGAGGTGCGACACGTGTCGAACACCACGTTCCTGTTCGCCGCGCTGGCCGGCTGGAAGGCGGCCCATCGCTATTCGCTGACCGGCGACCACTTCGACGCCGCCGAGGCCCTCCGGCTGGGCATCGTCAACGAGGTCGTGCCGGCGGCCGAGCTCCTGACGCGCGCGCGAGCCCTGGCCGAGCGGATCGCCAAGGTGCCCGAGCCCTCCGTGCGGCTCAACAAGGCGATCACCTGCTACGGCCTGCTCGCGATGGGCCTGGGCGCCGGGATGCTGATGAACATCCCGTTCTCGAGCATGGCGCATGCTTCGTACAACGCTCAGCGGGCCGAGCTCATCGCCGCGATGCAGTCGGGGGGCCTCAAGGCGTTTCTCGAGGCCCGGGACGGCGGGTTCAAGCCGGAGCCCTTCGGGCCAAGATCGGCCCCGAAGTCCTGATGTGATAGCCTTCCAACGAAGCTAGAAGGGCAGTCATGGAGGACACGACGTCCAGGTCGCTCGAAGACTAGGAGCGTGGACCGCACTCGTGGCGTCGGCTCTGACCTGCCCGCGATGTCGCCACGAGAATCCCCCCGGCGCGGGGTACGGCACCGAGTGCGCGCTCGGTGCGATCGCGTGAGTCGATCCGCACTTCCGTCCGTGTCGGTCGGTATCCACGTGCCGAGCTCCGCGCTCGGGCCGCTTGATTCCGGTGAAGCCTACTCGGAGTTCTTCCGCCAGGTCGAAGCACTCGGCCTCGACGCCGTGTGGACCGAGGATCGGATCTTCCACGACGCCAACATGCTCGACCCGCTCATGCTCCTGGCCTCGGCGGCAGCGTGCACGCGGCGCATCGAGCTTGGCACCGCGGTCCTCGTCGTCACCTTGCGCGCGGCCGCCGTCGTCGCCCGCCAGGTGTCGACGCTCCACCATCTCTCGGGTGGGCGATTGGCTCTCGGCGTGTCGCTCGGCGGGCGCCCGGAAGAGTACGAAGCCGTCGGGGTGCCGATGAGCCGTCGCGTGACGGTGTTCCAGGAGAGCGTGACCGTGATACGGCGGCTGCTGGCCGGCGAGCCGGTGGACTACCAGGGCCAGTTCTTCCGCCTCGAGAAGGCGACCGTCCGTCCAGCCGCGCGCGTCCCGCTCTACGTCGGCGGCCATGCCGAGGGAGCGCTTCACCGCGCCGGCGCGCTGGCCGACGGCTGGATCATGAGCCCGTTCGGTGCCGTGCGCGACTTCCCTCGCCTCTGGCGCACCGTCCAGGACGCCGCGCGCACGGCCGGCCGGAATCCCGACGCGCTGGTCGCCGGTCGTCTGCTGTACGTCGCCGTCGACGACGATCGCGCCCGCGCGCGCGACGCGCTCCGCGGATTCCTCCACGGCTACTACGGCTCGCGCTTCGACGTCGACCAGCACGCCATCTTCGGGCCAGCCAGCGAAGTCGCCTCGCGACTCATCGAGCACGCGGAGGCCGGCATCACGAAGCTCATGCTGGGCGTGCCGAGCCTCGATCCGGCCCACCTCCGCCGCATCGCGAACGAGGTGGCGCCGGCCGTGCGGGCCCGGTCGGCCGCCGCACGATGAGCATGCCGCGATCGTCGGCGGGCCGCGAGAGCGGCGTCGTGCTCGCGCGCTGGGGTCGGCTCGTCTACCGCGCGCGCTGGACCGTGCTGGTTCTGTCGGCGCTCTCGCTGTTCGCGTCCCTGTGGGTGATCCACGTCGGCGGACGGCTCGATCCACCCGACATCCCGGCGGAGACCGAGTCAGGCCGCGCCCGCCGGCTGCTCGAAAAGGAGCTCCCGGGCCAGCCTCCGTCGTTCAGCCTGATCTTCAGCAGCGAGACTCGGCAGGCGCTCGACCCGGCCTTCCGTGATGAGATCGCGCGCGCGCTGGCGCCGCTCCGGCAGGACCCTCGAGTTTCGCGTGTCCGCACCGCGTACGACCCGCCCGGCCCGGTGCCGGCGGCCTTTCCGCTCGTCTCGAGGGACGGACGACGCACGCTCGTCATGGTGGAGCTCCGTGGGACCGCCGCAGGCTTTGCCTCGCTCGAGTTCTCCGGGCTCCCGCCCGACCTGTACCCGGCGCTGCGCAGACTGGTCCGGTCCGAGACCCTGGACGTGGTGTCGGTCGGTAACGTCGCGCTCAATCACGACTTCACCGAAGTCGCCCGGCAGGATCTCGGCCGCGTCGAGATGCTGATCCTCCCGGCGGTCGCCGTGTTGTTGCTGCTCGTCTTCGGCTCGGTCATCGCCGCCGCGCTGCCGCTGGCGGTGGGCGCCCTGGCCATGACCGGCGCGATGGCCACCACGCTCGTGCTGGCGCGGTTCGTCTCGGTCTCGATCTACGCGCCGAACATCGTCAGCATGATCGGGCTCGGCGTCGCCATCGACTATTCGCTCTTCGTCGTGAGCCGGTTCCGCGAAGAGATCCGCGAACGGGCGCCGGTCGAGGCGCTGGCCCGCACGGTCGCGACCGCCGGACGCGCGGTCCTGTTTTCGGGTCTCACGGTGGCGATCGGCCTGCTCGGCATGCTGTTCCTGGGTCTCGGCAATCTCGGCTCGATGGGCTGGGCCGGGACGAGTGTCGTCACGCTCGCCGTCGTCTACGGTCTCACGACCTTGCCGGCGCTCCTCGCCGTGCTGGGTCCGCGCGTGAACGCGCTGCGCGTGCCGTTTCTCCACCGCGAGCGCGCCGGGCACGGCCTGTGGCATCGCCTGGCCGCAACGGTGATGGCCCATCCCTGGCGGGTCTTCGTGCCAGTGGTCCTCCTGCTGCTCCTCTTCGGGGTGCCCTTCCTCCATCTGCGGGTCGGCTCGGGTGACGCGACCTCGCTGCCGCCGGAGGCGGAGTCGCGCCGCGGGGACGAGCTGCTTCGCCGCGAGTTTCCCGGCGGCGAAGCCAACCGGGTCGTGATCGTGCTCGACGCGGGCCACGCCTCTCCGCTCGAGGCCGGGCGAGTCGCTCAGACCTACGCGTTCAGCCGGTGGCTGGCCGGCCGGCCGCACGTCCAGCGGGTCGACAGCTTCGTCGACCTCCATGCCTCGCTCGATCTCTCGATGTACCAGCAGATGGCCGCGCTGCCGCCGGCCCAGCGGCCCCCCGAGCTCGTCGAGGCGCTCCGGCACACGCTCGGCGAGCACGCCGCGATGCTCGTGGCGACCACGAATCTCCGTCCAAGCAGCGACGAGGCGCGGGCGCTGGTCCGCGAGATCCGACAGGCGCATCCGCCGTACGACGGCGAAGTGCTGGTGACCGGCCAGACCGCCTTCGATCTCGACTTCATCGGGCTCGTGATCCGCCACGCTCCCCTGGCGATCGGTCTCGTGGTCGTCGTCACCTACGTCGTGCTGTTCCTGCTCCTCGACTCCGTGCTGCTTCCGCTGAAGGCCATCGTGATGAACCTGCTCTCGATCACCGCCTCCTACGGCGCGCTCGTGTGGATCTTCCAGGACGGTCACCTGGCCACCTGGCTCGGCTTCACCCCCGGACCGATCCAAACGGCCACGCCCCTCATCATGTTCTGTCTGGTCTTCGGTCTCTCGATGGACTACGAGGTCCTGCTGCTGAGCCGTATCCGCGAGGAGTACGAACGGAGCGGTGACAACGCGGGCGCCGTGGTCGTAGGCCTGGAGCGGACGGGGCGGCTGATCACCGGCGCCGCCGCGATCATGGCGACCGTCTTCTTCGGCTTCGGGCTGGCGAGGTCAGTGGTCATTCAGGCGGTGGGCGTCGGGATCGGCGTCGCGGTCATCGTCGACGCGACGATCGTCCGCGCGCTACTGGTCCCGGCCGCGATGCGCCTGCTCGGCCGGTGGAACTGGTGGCGGCCGGCGTGGCTCGCCGCGCGCCCCTGGCGCCGCGCGAGCGGTGTGGTCGCGAACCGAAGCTGAGCCATCGGGCGCTCGCGTCGAGCTAGCGCTGGCAATTGGGCCGGCCGTGTCGGATACTCTGCCCCGCGGCGCGGCGAACGCGCCGCAACCCACTCACGTGGCGCGCGGGCGTGCTCACATCCCGTCCTGCGCGTCGCCGTCGGGGCTGAGGCCCCGCCGGCCGAGGCGCGTCAAACTATCAAGGAGGATGCGATGGCGATCAAGGTTGGCGATCGGATTCCCGACGGCACTCTGACAGAGATGATCGATACCGAGCGGCCGGGTTGCACCGTCGGCCCGAATGCCTTCTCGGTCGGCGAGATCTCCAAGGGCAAGAAGATCGCGATCTTCGGGCTGCCCGGCGCGTTCACCCCCACGTGCTCGGCCAAGCATGTCCCGAGCTACGTGCAGAACGTCGACAAGCTCCGGGGCAAGGGCGTCGATGAGGTCTGGTGCGTCTCGGTCAATGACGCCTTCGTGATGGGCGCCTGGGGGCGCGACCAGAAGGCCGGCGGCAAGGTCCGGATGATGGCCGACGGCAGCGCCATCTTCACCAAGGCGCTCGGGCTCGACATGGACTTGACCGCGCGCGGCATGGGTGTGCGCTCCCAGCGCTACTCGATGCTCGTGGACAACGGCGTCGTCAAGGCCGTCAACGTCGAGCAGCCCGGCAAGTTCGAGGTCAGCGACGCCGACACGATGCTGAAGGCCCTCTGATCGCGGGGGCCGACTCATGGCGGCGATTGCCGAAGGCAAGAAGGCGCCGAGCTTCACCCTGGAGGACGGCGCGGGTCAGCGCGTCTCGCTCGGGGACTTCAAGGGCGAGAACGTCGTCGTCTATTTCTATCCGAAGGACGACACGCCGGGCTGCACGAAGGAGGCCTGTGGCTTCCGCGACCTCTGGAAGGAGCTCCAGCGGGCCGGCGTGGTCGTCCTCGGGGTCTCCGCCGACGGCGCCGAGTCGCACACGAAGTTCGCGACGAAGTACAAGCTCCCCTTTCCCCTGCTCTCGGACCCGGATCGAAAGCTCATGCAGGCGTGGGGCGCGTACGGGGACAAGATGATGTACGGCAAGAAGACCAAGGGCGTGATCCGGTCGACCGTGTGGATCGGGCCCGATGGGGTCGTGCGCCGACACTGGCCACGAGTCGCCGACGCCGCCAAGCACCCCGCCGCCGTCCTCGAGGCGATCCGCGGCGGCGGATAAGCTCGACAGGAGATTTCGGCGATGTCCTACGACCTCGTGATCAAGAACGGCACGCTGATCGACGGTTCGGGATTGCCTCGCTACCGCGCCGACGTCGGGGTGCGGCACGGTCGGATCGCCGCGATCGGGCGCATCCGCGAGCGGGCCGACGAGGTCATCGACGCCGACGGGCTGGTGGTCGCCCCCGGCTTCATCGACGGCCACACCCACATGGATGCCCAGATCTTCTGGGACCCGCTCGGCACGTGCTCCTGCTGGCACGGCATCACCAGCGTGGTGATGGGCAACTGCGGCTTCTCGCTCGCGCCGTGCGCCGCATCCGACAAGCACCTGGTCGTGCGCAACCTCGAGCGCGCCGAGGACATCTCCGGCGCGGCGATGGCCGCGGGCATCGAGTGGCGGTGGACGACGTTCCCGGAGTGGCTCGATTGTCTGGAGAGCTTGCCCAAGGGCATCAACTACGCGAGCTATCTCGGGCACTCCGCGTTGCGCACGTACGTGATGGGCGAGCGCGCCTTCGATCAGGCGGCGACCGCGGACGAGCTCGCCGCGATGGAGCGCGAGCTGCGCGACGCCATTCGCGCGGGCGCGATGGGCTTCACCACCTCGCGCTCGCCGATCCACGAGACGCCCGACGGCCGGCCGGTCGCCAGCCGGCTGGCGGCGTGGGACGAGATCCGGTGGCTCGTCGGCGTGATGGGCGAGATGAACGCCGGTATCTTCGAGCTGGCCGGTGAAGCGGTCGGCCGCGAGCTGATCGATCCCGCCGCCTTCCGCGGCTACCACGAGCGCCTGCGCGATCTCGCCGTCGAGACCGGGCGCCCGGTGACGTTCGGCAACTTCAGCCGGCTCGAGGCCCGTGAGGTGTGGCGTCACTACATGAATCTGCTCGACGAGACGGCCGCCCGCGGCGGCCGGATGTTCGCCCAGGTCCACAGCCGCGGCCTCGACGTGCTCTTGTCATTCAAGACGCAGATGCCGTTCGACAACCTGCCGGCGTGGAAGCCCTTCCGCGCGCTGCCGCTCGGCGAGCAGAGGGCGGGCCTGCGCGATCCCGCGACGCGGCGCCGGCTGATCGAGGGCACGCGCGAGCAACCCGATCGTCGGGCGCTCGGGACCGAGGCGCGGCCGTTCCCCTACGAATGGATCTTCGTCTACGACACCGTGGCCGGCCCACACCGCACGGTCGCGGAGGTCGCGCGCGAGCGCGGCGTCGAGCCGGCCGAGGCGATGATCGACCTGGCGCTCGAGACCGACTTCGAGCGCTTCTTCGTGCATCCCGTAGCGAACGAGATGCAGGACGACGTGCTCGAGATGATGCGGCATCCGCGGGCCGTCGTGACGTTCTCCGACTCGGGCGCGCACGTGTCGCAGATCATCGACTCGTCGCTCCAGACCCATCTCTTGAGCCACTGGGTCCGCCGGCGGAAGGTCTTCTCGCTCGAGCAGGCGGTGCGCATGCTGACGCTCGTGCCGGCGACGCTCTGGGGCTTCGCCGACCGCGGGCTCGTCCGCGAGGGCTTCGCCGCTGACCTGGTCGTCTTCGATCCTGACACGATCGCTCCCGAGATGCCCGAGGTCGCCCACGACCTCCCCGCCGGCGCCCGGCGGCTCGTCCAGCGCGCGCGCGGGATCGCGGCGACGGTCGTGAACGGTGAGGTCCTGCTCCGCGACGGCAAGCACACGGGCGCGCTGCCGGGGCAGCTCCTGCGTGGACCACTCGCGCGACGGCGGTAGGCGTCGGGCTGCGCGCCGGCGCGGGGCGTGGGACAATCGAGGCATGCGGTGGCGAGTCGTGCTGATCGGAGCGGCGGTGATCCTGAGCGCGGGCTCGCTCCACGCCGCGTTCGGGCAGATGAAGTCCCCGCCGGGCGGGACGACCCCGGGCGGCGCGATATTCGACCGCCTGAACCAGTCCTCGACGCGTCCGCTGCCGCAGACGCCCGCGCCGACTGTTCGCCCGCCTGATACGAGCTGGGTCCCCGATCGATTCGTTCAGGTCCCCGGCGTCGACGGTCAGGTCCTTGTGCCAGGACATTGGGAGCGCCGACTGTCCGACCACGAGGTGTACACACCGCCGTTGACCGGCCGAACCCCGCAGGGCGATACCACTATCCACTTCCCGGCCGGTACCCGCGCGCCCGTCAACGAGCGCCAGTTCCCCTGATCGGCGTCCTCCCGAGGAGCCCCGTGCCGACGGATCGTCGGCGTCGCGCGACGGCCATCGCCGATCTGCTCCAGGGCTTCGAGGGATACCTGGTCGAGCATCGTGACTGCGCCGGGCTCGCCGGCGGCATCCTCGAGGTGACCGCGAACGGTGCCCGGTGGGGTGTGGCCTGGCTCTCCTGTCCGGAGTGCGGCCTGCGGTGGGAGCGGCGCCTGGCGCTGAACGGAGCCCCGTAGCCTCGAGCCACACTTCGGGCTTGACTCCGTCGCCACCGTCGCTGTATCCGGTGTCGATGGGCCGCAACGCCTCCGTGACCGACGCGCACCGTCACCTTTCGCGCGACCCGGTGATGCGCCGGCTGATCCGCCGTCACGGCCCCTGCGCCCTCGCCCCCCTCAGGCGGTCACCGTACGAGGCGCTCACGCGCGTCATCGCGCACCAGCAGCTCAACGGCCGCGCGGCGGAGACGATTCTCGCCCGCTTCGTGGCTCTGTTCGAGAACGGACGCTTCCCTTCGCCGGCCGACGTCTCGGCGGCGCGCACCGCACGGCTGCGGCGGGCGGGCTTCTCGCGCGGCAAGGTGCGAGCGATCAAGGACATCGCGCGACACGCGCTCGCGGGTGCGGTACCGACGCGCAGGGCCGCGGCGTGGCTCGCCGACGAGGCGATCATCGAGCAGCTGACGCGAATCCATGGGGTCGGGCGCTGGACGGTGGAGATGCTTCTGATCTTCACGCTGGGACGGCCCGACGTCCTGCCCGTGGACGACTTCGGCGTGCGTGAGGGCTACCGTCTCGCGTACGGGCTCCGTGAGCGGCCGACGCCGAAGGCGCTCTACGCCATCGGCGAGCGATGGAAGCCGTACCGCTCGGCCGCCGCCTGGTATCTCTGGCGCGCGGCGAGCGAGCGCCGGAAAGCACCTGGACCGGTGAAGGCCCCGAAATCGTGAGGAGGCTCGATATGAATGGGCTCATGCGAAGAATCCTCCTCGGTTCCTTCATCGTCGCGGCGACGCTCGGGACAGCCGCGGCCCAGGGTCAGCCCGTAGGGCAGCTGACCGTCGCGTTCGACGCGTCGATCGCGCCCACGTTTCTCGATCCGGCCGAGACCCCGGGGATCGGCACTCCGTTCGTGTTCCTGTACGCCATGCACGACGCGCTGGCCAAGCCGCTGCCCGGTAACGACATGGCGCCGTGCCTGGCCGAATCGTGGAAGGAGAGCCCCGACGGGCTCACGTACGAATTCAAGCTGCGCCCGGGCCTCAAGTTCCACAACGGCGATCCGTTCACCGCGGAGGACGTGAAGTTCACGTTCCAGCGCTACAAGGGCGCGTCCGCGAAGCTCCTTCACGACCGGGTGAAATCGGTCGACGTCCTGGATCCCCTGCGCATCCGGTTCGTCCTGGACCGGCCGTGGCCCGACTTTCTCCAGTTCTATGCGACCCCAGCCACCGGCGCGGCCTGGATCGTGCCCAAGAAATACATCGAGAAAGTCGGCGAGGAGGGCTTCCGTCGCCAGCCCGTCGGCCTCGGACCCTATCGCGTCGTGCGCCAGACGCCCGGCGTCGAGCTCGTCCTCGAGGCCAACGAGCAATACTGGCGCAAGAAACCGTCGATCAAGACGCTCGTCATCAAAGGCGTGCCCGACCGGACGACGCGCCTGGCCATGCTGAAGACCGGCGAGGCGGACATCGGCTATCTGATGGTCGGCGTCGAGGCCGCGACCATCAAGGCGGACTCGAAGCTTCGTCTGGCCCGCGTGATTCCGCCGGCGACGTGGTGGCTCGACTTTCCCGAGCAGTTCAATCCCAAGTCGCCATGGCACGATCGCCGCGTACGGCTGGCCGCGACCATGGCGGTAGACAAGCAGGCCCTCAACGAGGCCGAGCGGCTCGGCTTCTCGCGGCTGACCGGATCAATCATCCCGAGCGTCATGGACTTCGCGCTACGCATCGAGCCGTATCCGTACGATCCCACCCACGCCAAGCGACTCCTCGTGGAAGCGGGTTACCCGAACGGCTTCGACGCCGGTGAGATCACGCCGCTGCCTCCCTTCGTCACGATGGGCGAGAGCGTGGCGAACTATCTGGGCGCGGTCGGCATCCGCGGTCGCGTGCGCAGCATGGAGCGCGCGACGTTCATGGAGGCGTGGCGGACGAAAACCCGACAAGGTGTCTTCGTGTCGGTCACCGCGGCGCCTGGCAACGCGGCCTCACGGATCGAAAACTTCGTCATCGGCACCGCGCCCTACGCCACCGGCGGGCATCCCGACATCGACGACCTGTTTCGCCAGCAGGGGCAGGAGCGCGACCGCAAGAAGCGCGAGGCGCTCTTGCATCAGATCCAGCGCCTGATGTACGACCGCGTCATGTACGGGGGCATCTTCGAGCCGGCCACCCTGCACGGGATCGGTCCGCGAGTCGAGGAGGCGGGAGTCGGCTTGAGCCAGCAGCTCTACTTCACCTCGCCGTGGGAAGACATGCGCCTGAAGAAGCCGTAACGATCCAACACTGTCGGAGGTACGCCATGGCCATTCAGCTCGATCACATCATCGTGCCCTCTCACCAGCGGCTCGCCTCGGCGAAGCTCCTGGCGGAGCTGCTCGGCGTGCCCTGGGAGGCATCGCGGGGCGAGTTCACGCCGGTGTACGTCAACGAATCGCTGACGGTGGACTTCGCCGAGCGCGAGCAGTTCCAGCGCTATCATCTCTGCTTCCGCGTCACCGACGCCGATTTCGACGCGATCTTCGGCCGCATCCAGAGCGCCGGGCTCGCGTACCGGAGCCGGCCGCGCGGCGACAACGACATGCTGATCAACCGCCGTCTCGGTGGGAAGAACGTCTACTGGGAGGACGGCGACGGACATCTCTGGGAGATTTTGACGGTCAGCTACGCTCGCGCTGACTCTCCGGTCGCCGTCTAGATCCCCCCGGAGGCGGCGGCGCCTGGCGCGCGCGGTAGGGGTCGAGCGGACCACGCGGCACGCGTGCGCTGCTCCGCCGGAGCCTTCTCCTGCGACGTCGGCTGGGCGGAGCTTGCGTGGTCAGCGGGTGTGAGTGCGGGGGTCCAGGAGGTCGCGGAGCGCGTCGCCGACCAGGTTGAGGGCCAGGACGATGACGAAGATCGCGAGGCCTGGGAGCAGAACGACGTGCGGGCTCAGGACGACGAACTGTCGGCCGGTCGCCAGCATGCTTCCCCAGTCGGCGGTCGGCGGTTGCGTGCCGAGCCCGAGGAAGGACAGCCCGGCCGTGGCGAGGATTTTCGCGCCCACGTCGAGGCTGAAGGCCACGATCACCGGTGACAGGAGATGCGGCAGGATGTGCCGCCCGAGGATGAGCACATCGGTCGCGCCGAGCGCGCGGGCCGCCTCGACGAACTCACGCTCGCGCAATGACAGGACCACACCGCGCACCAGGCGCGTGTAGATCGGAAAGCCCACGATCGCGATCGCGACCATCGCGTTACGTAGGCCCGGCCCGAGACCCGCGACGATGGCGATGGCCAGCAGGATATATGGAAACGCCATCAGGATGTCGGTGAGCCGCATCACGACCGTCTCGATCCAGCCCGTGTAGAAGCCGCCGAGAATTCCGAGCGTCACGCCGATCACCATCGCCGCTCCCGCCGTGGCCACTCCCGCGAGCAGGGACACACGCGCGCCCCAGACGAGCCGAGCCAGGAGATCGCGCCCGAACTCGTCGGTGCCGAGCCGATGACCGTGTGTCAGGGGGGGCCGCAGTCGATTCGGCGTGTCGACCGTGTCCGGATCGAGCAGCGGCAGCCAGGGCGCCAGCAGGGCGGCCAGCACCACCGCGAGCAAGGCGAGCCCCGCCACGACGGCCAGGCGGTCTCGGCGCGCGACGCGGCCG
>WNFT01004645.1_pt1 | contig 11983 bp, 12 predicted proteins | sample 5400191 | NCBI WGS metagenome assembly WNFT01 (sample SAMN13153359, study PRJNA577476) | soil metagenome | isolation source: 80 cm saprolite under Madrone tree | place: USA:California | collected 2016-06-14
CACATACTGCGCCGGTATCAGCCGCACCTGGTGTCTCTGTTCCCGCAATGCCCGGCCAAGAAAATGCGCACCCCCGCAAGCTTCCATGCCAATCAACTCGACGTGTATGTTCGCGGTGAAGCGCAGCAGTTGGGTGCGCGAGAACTTCTTGCACACTACGACCTCGCCGCGCAGGTCAAGCCCGACCAGATGAAAAACTGTCTTACCAAGATCAATACCGATGGTGTGTAGTTCCATGGGACGCCTCCTCCGCAAGCCTCTCATACACAGGTCACTGGCTAGGTAGAAGCGACGGGCCATCCCATTAGTAATCCAGTTGGGCAATTTAACCGTCACTGCTATCGCGACTAAACCCTAGACCGCCCGCACTTGCAATGGTAATATCACCCACAATGTGGTTTAGGACAAAGGCAGCCGTGCTTGGCGATTTCGAACAGCTTGTTCTCTTGGGCGTGTTGCGCCTTGAGCTCGAGGATGCAGCGTACGGAGCCGCCATCCGACAGGAGATTCACGCCCGCTCGCGGCGGGATGTGTCGATCAACGCCGTCTACACCACCCTCGACCGGCTCGAGAGCAAGGGCCTCCTGAAATCGTGGGTCGGCGATCCCACACCGCAGCGCGGCGGCCGCCGGCGCAAGTTCTATGCGCTGCGGCCTGCCGGTATCGCCGCGCTGCGGCAGGCGTATCGGGCGTTTACCGCGATGGCCGATGGCCTTCAGGCGCGGCTGGAGACGAAGTGAAGATCAATCCCCCTCGGTTCGCGATCTGGCTGCTGAGCCTACGGCTGCGTGACGAGTGGCGCGACTTCGTCGTCGGCGATCTCGAGGAGGAGTTCGCAACAAGGAGCGGCGATTCGCGACTCGCGGCGCGTGCCTGGTTTTGGTGGCAGACGATGCGCTGCCTCGTCGCGCCGCCCGCCGTGCGGCCTCATACACGGCAGCTCGAACGCTTACGAGGAGACTCCACGATGCGTAGCTTAATTGCCGATGTTCGCTATGCCTTGCGAGTGATGTCGCGGACGCCGTCCTTCGCCGTTGCGGTGATCGGCGTCATGGCGCTTAGCATCGGGGCCAACACGGCGATCTTCAGCATCGTCAACGCGGTCCTGCTGCGTCCCCTGCCTCTCGAAGAGCCGGAACGGCTGGTGCGGCTCTTCACCAGGACGCCGGGGGGAAGGGCCTTTGAGCTATCGCCCGGCAAGTTCTATGACTGGCAGCGAGACGCACGATCGTTCGAGGGCATGGCGATGTACCGCTTCAGCCAGTTTGCCCTCAGCGGCACTGGCACCTCACGGGCGATCAAGGCGGGGGCTGTCGGCGTGGGCTTCTTCGAGATCGTCCGCGCCCGGCCGACGCTCGGACGCACATTTCGCCCGGAGGAAGACACGCCAGGCGGCAAGTACGTCGTGATCCTGAGCGATCGATTCTGGAAGACCGAGCTCGGCGGCGCCCCTGACGTGATCGGTCGCACGTTGAAGCTCAATGACGAAGCATACACCATCGTCGGAGTCATGCCGGCCAGTACCTCGGTCGCGTCATGGGCCGCGATGGCGTGCGACGTCTGGGTCCCGATCGCACTCACCGACGAGCAGCGCGCCGCCCGTGGGAATCACAATCAGCAGGGTGTCGCCCGCCTGAAGGCCGGCGTCGAGCTCTCTCAAGCACAGTCCGAAATGGATGCGATTTCGACGCAGCTCGCGCGTGAGTTCCCCAAAACGGACAAAGGCTGGGGTGCGGTGATCATCCTGATGCAGGAGGAGATCGTCGGCGACAGCCGCACGATGCTGGTCATGCTGCTCGGCGCAGTCGGCCTGGTCCTGCTCATCGCCTGCGCCAACGTCGGCAACCTGCTATTCACTCGCGCCCTGAGCCGACGCAAGGAGATCGCGATTCGCTCGGCGCTTGGCGCGGGACGCGGACGCGTGTTTCAGCAGCTGTTGACCGAAGCATTGCTGCTCGCGGCCGCCGGTGGCGCGCTCGGGCTTCTGCTCGCGCACGGGACCCTCACCTCAGCCTCGACGCTGCTCGCCAGCCAGGTGCCGAGGGCAGAAGAAATCTCGATCGATGCGCGAGTGCTGCTGTTCGCGTTGGGGGTGTCGATTCTCGCCGGTACGCTTCCGGCGGTGCGCGCAGGCCGGTCCGACCTCAACGACGCGCTCAAGGAAGGTGGGCGCGGCGACGGTGCGATCGGTGTCGGCACGCGCCGCTTGCTGATCGTGTGCGAAGTCGCGCTGTCGCTGGTGTTGTTGATGGGCGCTGGCGTGATGGTCCAGAGCCTGCTGGCCCTAAGGCACAGCGACACCGGCTTCGATCCGAACAACGTCCTGACGTTGGAAGTGACGCTGGTGCAGACGCGGTACCCGACGCCGGCGCAGCGATCTTCATTCTTCGCCGCGGCGTTGCAGCGCATTCGGGCACTTCCCGGCGTCGAGGCCGCGGGGACGATCGACGACCTGCCCCTCATCGACGGATCCTCACAGACGCTCGGTCTCGAGGGATACCCGCTTAAGCGCGACCAGGTGGCGGTGCAGGTTCGGCAGGTCACGCCCGGCTACCTGCGTGCCATGCGGATTCCGGTGCTGCGTGGACGCGACATCGTCGAGAGTGATGCGGAGGTGCTGCTCGTCAGCCGGGACGCCGCGAAGCTGTATTGGGGAGCGGACGATCCGATCGGACGCCGCGCCACCCTGCCCTTCTCGAAGACGGTGCTTCGGCAGGTGGTCGGAATCGTGGGCGATGTCAAGCAGCGGAATCTCATTGAAGCCTCCACGCCCACGGTGTACTTCTACACGCGTGAGCGGTATGGCAGGGCAACGTTCGTAATACGGACATCGTTGCGGCCCGCCACGCTCGCCCACCCTGCCGTTGCAGCGATCCGCGCGATCGATCCAGAGCAACCGGTCGGAGATATCCGGACGATGATGCAGGTGCTCGACGCGGGACTGACGCCGCAGCGCTTTAGCGCGCTGCTGCTCGCCGCAGTCGGAATCCACAGCGTGCTCTCTTACATCGTGCGCGGACGCAGCCGCGAGATCGGAATCAGAACCGCGCTTGGCGCGCGGCCAGCCGACGTTCTTCGTCTGGTGATCGTCGAGAGTATGTCGCCCACGCTCGTCGGCATCGCGGCCGGAACGATCGCCGCGCTGGCGTCGGCGAGGGTCATGAAAACGCTCGTCTTTGGCGTGAGTGCATCAGATCCGCTGACGCTTGCAGCCGTCGCGGCCACGCTGGCCCTCGTTGCGTTGATGGCAAGCCTAGTGCCGGCGTACCGTGCGTTGCGGCTCGACCCGGTGAAAGTCTTGCGCGCGGACTAAGGATTGAGCGTGTCCTTGCGAGACCGGCGTTCCGCGATGGCGTTGCCCACAGTCCTTTGACCACGGTCCTGTTGAAGGCTAGCCTGGGCTCCGAACAGTACCAGTCGATGAATTCACGAATGGCACGGTCGTAAGAACGTTTTGAACTCGCCGAGGTCAGGCTGTTCAGGGCGGCCGATTTCGATTGTTCTAGATCGGGTAGTTTGAGGACTGTCTTCGGGGTGCGTTTACGTCTGCTTTTCGCCATGGCGCGCAGCCTCCATTTTGCCGCGGCGAAAAGCATGATCCCCCTGCTGCTTTTGCACCCAGCAGCGCTAACGTCAATCGCCGAGGTAACAAGGTGGAGCACATCTCCGGTTAGGCGGGTTCTAAAGTCGGGTCGAGGCTCATCTGTTGGACGCAATTGGCCTTGCCTCTGCGAAGGGCATTTGTCACCATCAACTCGGTTTCGTCAATCGCATGGCGAACCGACCTGAACCTTTGAAAGGAGGAGTTGATGCATGCCGCCGTGCTGCACGCGTTGGGGAAACCGCCGCTCTTCGAAGAATTTCCAGACCCGACTCCGGGCGAAGGTGAGGTGCTCATACATGTCTGCGCGGCTGCGCTGAAGCCTGTGGACAAACAGTTGGCGGGCGGGAAGCACTATGCCAGCCCGCGCGAATTTCCTGTCGTTTGCGGCGCGGATGGCGTGGGGCGGCTCGAGGACGGAACGCGGATGTTCTTTGGTGGGCCACGGCGACCGTACGGCGCGATGGCAGAGCGCACTGTGGTGCGGCGAGCGCAATGTTTTTCGGTCCCTGAGGATGTGGACGACGACACGGCCGCGGCCATTCCCAATCCTGGTGTATCTGCCTGGCTTTCGCTCAAGCACAGCGCAAAGCTGGCCTCGGGCGAAACCGTGCTGGTCCTTGGCGCGACCGGGGTCACGGGCAAGCTAGCAGTGCAAATCGCCAGAATCTTGGGCGCGGGACGCGTCGTGGCGGCGGGACGAAACGAACGCGTGTTGAGCACACTCCTCGAACTTGGCGCGGACGCGACGATTCGGCTTGACAAGCCGGATCAAGAGTTAATCGAAGCCTTCCGCCGCGAGGCAGGCGAAAAGGGTTTCGACGTGATCATCGACTACCTATGGGGCCCTCCGACGGAAGCACTGCTGACGGCCATTACACGCGCAGAATTTGCGGTTGCGGGTTCGGAGACTCGACTGGTGGAGGTGGGCGAGAGCGCGGGACCGACAATCACGCTGCCCGCAGCAGTGCTGCGGAGCACGGCGCTGACGATTCTAGGAACGGCGGGCATTCCGCCTTGGGATGTGCTCACCGAGGCGTTCCAACAGGTGATGAACCACGCAGCGAGCGGCAAACTGCGCATCGAGACCGAGCGGGTTCCGCTCGCCGAGATCAAGGATGCCTGGGAACGCAACGTACAAGCCCGCAGGCTGGTCGTGATCCCGTAGCGCGGCAAAAGTAGACCGCTGCCTTCTTTCAGGTGTCGAGCTCAACCAGTCTCTCAATTTCATGAAATGTGCTGTCCTCAACAGAAACAGACGAAGACATTCTGCGCACCGCTTAAGTCATGAAGCCAAAGGTCCGATTGTATCGTCCCCTCAGAGGAATGGCCGCCCGCCCCTATTCTTCGCGCAATGTCTTGGCCGGGTCGATCCTTGCAATTCTCAGGGTTGGCAGGATTGTGGCCAGAAGCGTCACCAATCCAAGGGTGAGAATCACTGAGGCCAGGGTTGGGGCATCGAAGACGCCAATGCCGTAGAGCACACTGTGCATGGCTCGCAACGCTCCTGCACATAAGATCAAACCCAGGATGAGCCCCAGTGCGGATGCTCGTACTCCCGGCGCTCCGATATGGATCATGGCTTGACGAATGGTAGAGCCCAGCGCGAGGCGGATGCCGATTTCGCGCGTTTTCTGCGTCACGATATTTGCTATCAGTGCGAAGATTCCGACAGCACTCAGCAACAGCGCCAACGCCGTCATCGCGCTCAGGAGTGCTACTTCTACACGCTGGGTTGCCAAGGTCTTCGCAAGCAGGTCACGCATACTATAGAAACCCGAGAAGGGGAGATTGGGATCGGCGCTCGCCAACGCGCGTTGCATCTGTGCGGTCAATCCTTCCACCGGGCCAGACGTGCGAACAATCCAGCTAGGCTGGAACCACACGTGAAGCAACGAGAGCTGCCTTACCTCCATTTGCGCGGCAGGAACGTACATTGTTTCCTCACTGGTGAGAGGCGCAACAGGATCAATGCCCGGCGCCATGGCCACATTCTCTACCACTCCGACAATCATTGTGTCTTTATCTAGGTAACGGCCAATTGCATTCGGACCATGGAAAAACTTGCGCACGAACATCTCGTTGACGATAGCCACCCGTTGCGTATCCGGACCGTCCGCTTCGGTGAAGGACCGCCCCGCCAGGACTGGAATCTGCAATGCAGCGAAATAGTCGGGGGTGGTGTATACCTCATCCGCCATAACCTTCTGCCCGGCTTCTTTACCGTCGCCGATGGCTATGCCTCCCGTAATCAGCGATCGCTCATACGGCAGGCTCACGCCAACAGCGGCCTGCTGCACTCCTGGGATCTGCCGCATGGCAGAGGTGCTCTCATTAAGCAATTTTCGGAAGGCTGCCGCGTCGTGATATCGCACATTGTCCAGCGATGCCCTCGCGGTCATCACCCCAGTTGGGTTGAATCCCGGCGGCAAAGTCTGAAGGTGGATGAGAGTTCGAACGAACAGGCCTGAGGCGGCCAGCAATACGACCGTCAGGGCAACCTCGGTCGTGATCAATGCCTGCCGCAAACGTAAACGGTCTCCGCCGGTTGAATGGCGACTGGCGATGCTGGAGCGCAGATCGAACTCTCGTGTTGTAAGCGCCGGAAGCATGCCATAAAGTGCGCTCGTTAGCAGCGAGACAAGAAGTGTAAATGCCAGCACGCGGCCGTCCAGGGATACGTCAGCCACGGGCAGAAAATGTTCGGGCAGTAGTAGGAGCAATCCACGTAACGCGGCAAGACCGACCGCGACGCCGGCTATTCCGCCCACGAGTGCCAGCAGGAGATTTTCGATCCACAGTTGTTTTTGAATCTGCCAGCGCGAGGCGCCGAGCGCTAGCCGCGTTGCAATTTCGGGTGTGCGCCGCAGCACGCGTACCAGCGTCAGACCAGCGAGATTAGCGCAGGCGATCAGCAGGATGAATCCCGCTGCCAGCATCAGCGTCAAAACCTGCGGACGCAGCCCAGCCGTTTCCCCCTTTTGGAGCGGAACGGAATAGTACGTCACGTCCGCGCCGGGGTTGTTCTCTAATTCATAGCGCTGGGTGCGGAGGGACCAGGCGCGGTTAATTTCGGCATCCGCCTCCTCCCAGGTCGCGCCATCACGCAGCCGCGTAATGTCCTCAAAGTTGGTTCCCGTTCCTTCGCCCTGGCGGCTGGGCTGAAGCGCTGTATACAGGTCAGCGTCTAACGGAATAATCGCTCCCTCAGGGAGCACCCCGATGACCGTATGTGGCTCGCCTTTCAACAGAACCGTCTGGCCCGGAATCTCGGGATTAGCGCCGAAGGCGTTGCGCCACAAGCCGTAGTTCAAAATGGCCGTCTTCGGCCCATGCGGACGGTCTTCTGCATCCGAGAAATTGCGCCCAATGATGGGATGAATAGCCAGGACATCGAGGTAATGAACTGAGATACGTCCCGCGTGAACATACTGCACTTGGGAACCCGCCTCTAAGTTGACGCCCGAAGCCCTTATGCCTGAAACAGCCGATATCAGAGCCGGGACATTGTCTCGCAGCAGCTCCCATTGCTCACCATTCACGTGATGTCTCTCATCCGACCTTACTGGCCCTGTCACCCGCGTGTAAATCGTGCCCATCCGTTCAGGATGAGAATAGGGCAGGTTCTTCAGGAGTAGCGCGTTCACCATGGAAAAAATCGCGGTGTTTGCGCCGATAGAAAGCGCAAGGGTAAGGACCACCGTAACGGTAAATCCGGGGTTCCGTGCCAGCATTCGTAAGCCGAAGCGAAGGTCCTGCCCGAGGCGATCCCACCAGAGCCAGCGGCCGGACTCGTAGAACCGCTCTTCGGCTTGCATGACGTTGCCGAATGAGCGACGTGCGGCGGCTCGGGCCTCCTCTTCACTCAGCCCCTGCTCCCGCAAGCGCTCGCTCTCATGCTGTATGTGTGCTTCAATTTCGGCGCTGAAGTCGCTTGCCTGCCGCTTGCGTCCGAACATTGCACTAGCCCTCCTTTGCGGGGTCTAGGATGCGCCCGATGGCTGCTGCCAGACGCTTCCACTTGGAGGTCTCCATCACAAGTTGTTTGCGGCCGGCCGCAGTCAGCGAGTAAAAGCGGGCCCTTCGGTTATTTGATGAGGTTCCCCACTTGGCAGAGATCCAGCCGCGTTCCTCCAGCCGCTGGAGCGCGGGATAGAGTGCGCCGTGTTCCACCAGCAATTCTCCGTCCGAAGTCTGCTGAATGGCGCGCGCGATCCCCTGACCATGCTGGGATCCAAAGATCAGTGTCCGCAGGATCAGCAGGTCCAGCGTGCCCTGGAGCAGTTCGAGCCGTTCTCTAGTTTCTTGGGTAGACATCTAACCTGAGTATGCACACGTTTGGGTAAGATATCAACCCAAAACAGAAGGAGTGACATCCGAAAGCTAGTCTTCCCGGCCGCCTCCGATAAAGCGCTAACGTGCGTTCAGGAAAAAAGTGCGCACGAGCACGGTCGCGTAGCCGCGCATAACCCCGTGATCGTAGCCAAACAACCAGGCGTAACGGCCGCAAGCGGCCATTCGCAGTAGAGATGCTTGCCGAACGGCTTTATCGAACGCTCGCAGAGCACCGTACTCACGCGCACTTTTTTCGTGAAAACGCGCCTCCGATAAAGCGCTGACGTTAATCAAGACTTAGCGTACGCAGGTTTTAGCCCGCCCCGCTGATTGCATCCTCAGCATAATTAACTGGACGGCAATCCACTTTTGCACACCTGGGCGTTGGTCACCCTGATTTTCAAGTCTCCTATAGCGACTTTGGCTGCCGCCCTCACCTCTATCGCTTTTGGGGGCCACATTCAGGTCGTTCCGGAAGTGCTTGAACCTGAGGTTTGGATCAACCTAGAACTTCCGTTCCATCTCATCCAACCTTCGTTCCATTGAGCACCACGGAAGCGTGCCCCAAAATTTTTCCAAGGGTGGAACTCGCAGCGAACGGGAGGTCCCAAATGATGCATCGAATCCTAGCCTGGTTGCTCATCGGCAATCTTGTCAGTGGTGTTGCGTACGCCGGGCCCAAGGGGGCTAAACCACACAAGCCTGCCTATCATTGCATGTGCGGGGACATCTGCGTCAAGGTCGCTCCAGGTGAGCGGTGTAAGCTGAAGAGCTGTAATGGGAAGTACGTAAGGGGAACCAAAGCAGGCAAAGAAATTCCAGACTAGCTAAACGACTTTTCTGCTCCACTCCGCAAATAGCGTTTGCTTGTTGGTTCAGCGAACCGATCAGCATATAATCCCTCCAGGAAGCAGTGAACCGGTCTCCGGCATGAGACTTTAGCTTCATTGACGGAGAACGGTTGCACCTATTCCGGCCCGCACTGCAACCAAACCACTCTCCTCGGCGCATATCTCATCTTACGGATAGAGTCGCCGATGCGAGAAAGCAGGTTGGAAGCCTGCTCATGAAAAACCAAACAGGAGGTAGACAGGATGAGAAGGACACTGAGTGCGTTTGTTTTGTTGTCTATGCTGCTTGCTACGTTGAGCCTGGTCGCCAGTGCCCAGGATCAAGCAACGACCTGGACGGGCTGGATCAGCGATAGTAGCTGCAAGGCAAAGGGGATGAACGCAAAGCACAAGGACTGCGGCCTGAAGTGCGTCAAAGAAAAGGGCGCGAGCTGGGTCTTCGTTAATTCTGAGACCAAGGCCGTCCTAAACATAACCAACCAGGATGCCGTGAAACCGGACACGGCACTCGGACAAGAGGTCAAAGTTACGGGCCACGCAGCGCAAGACGGATCGATCCACATCGACAGCATCGAGCCAACTGCTCCTGTAAAGTAGTGCTACTACCCCTAGAGGGGCCCGGCATGTTTGGCGCTCCGGGCTCCTCCTTTCAACTAAGCGCCTTCGGAAATTTTCCGGCCTGAACTTCTGCGCGGCAAAAAAAGACGAATGGCCCCCGCCTAGATTTTCCGGAATGCGATAGTACGAAATTTCCATCGTGATCGCTAAAGCAGGCAGCGCTCATGGGAAACCATCCGTTGTCTTATTGGGAATCGAAAATTGCTCGGCGAGAACGCGGATTTTGCAGGATGTCAGAGACGCGGAAAGTGCAGCATTATCACGCTAAGATTGCCTGGGGAAGGCGGAATCTTGTGAGAGGAGTCATACCGCAACGGGTCGAGAAGCCGATTGACGCCAGGTGCGCGTGCGACTAGGATTTTCTTTAAGATGGGTTTTCGGCGGGGAGGAAGTCATGCCCCAGTACGCCTTTCTGTGTCGGGCCTGCAACAAAGAATTCTCGAAAATCCTTACAATTTCTGAGCATGAGAAGGGCGGGATCGTCTGCCCGCACTGCAAGAGCAAGGACGTAGAGCAGAGCTGGGCAGCCTTCTATGCGGTGACCTCGAAGAAGAGTTAGTAAGTTGAGCCTCCGGGATCACATCAGCGCTCGAGAAACTCCAGGCCAAGAAAAAAGTAAGCCGGGCGGGGTATTCTGTCAGGGCGTTTCCCCCTGGGATGAGCCGTGCATGATTGTCGCCACCAAGTATTGCGAACGGTGTAATCGCTGGTTCTGCCAGACACACTTCAGCGATCCAGACTGGCATTCCTGCACAGCGGAAGAGCAATGACGCGTGCAAAGCAAAGGCAGCAGAGGACGCGCTAGCGCGCCTTTGAGCTGTTTTCCCTCAGAGAAAGCAACTCAACCTACGAGGCGCTTGCTGCGCTTGCCCGTGCCTGCTTTAGCCGAATGCGGAACGAGCGCTTCTCGGGCGTGATCGCAATCTGGTTTTCGCGCGCCAGCCACCCAATTGCCCAGTCGAAGGTTGGTTCCTTCCCTTTTACCGTTTTCTTCAGCTCGCTGAGAGACTGTTCGCCCTTCGTGTTGAGCGCATCCCAGATCGCTCCGGCAGTCTTGCCGATTTCTTCTTCCATTGTGATTCCTTTTCCTTCGCACAATCCTCACCGCGCGACTACACACCCCATCTTCGACCAAATGGAGCGGGTGAGGCCCGCTCTCGTGAGCCAGATTTGAAGTCGTCCGAGATCTACGGCTGCGCTGCGACGGCTTTGGTTTTGGTGAGTTCAGGGGCGACCCCGAGCTGCTGCATGAGGCCCTGAGCGTCCCAGTTGACCCAGCCTTCCGCCATCTTGCCGTTCGCGAGGCGGGCGATGGTCACCCCGGAGATGTTGAACTGCTTCCCCGTTGGCGCAATCCCGCTGAGATCACCTTTATGGGTACCCCGACAGGACCATCGGGCCATCACTGTTTCGCCTTCGGCAAGGAGGTCCTCGATCGTCAATTGAAGGTCAGGGAAAGCGGTGCGGTAGAGGGTCGCTCTCTTCCTTTCACTCTCCGGGCCCCGCCCAAAATCGAGCGTCGAAGGATCATGGTGAGCGTAGTTGGGGGAAAAGAGCTGCGGCGATACCACAGATTGTTGTTGAAGAAGCAGCGAGGCTTGTCGTCTGCCCCGGGTGAGGCTCAGTCCCGGGTGCCGGCAGCAGGAGGCTTAGAGGGCGATCTCATTGACCAAGCCAATGCCGACGAGGAAGCGGAGGTGCAGATTCACTTGCATCAAACTGAGGGGCGTCTTGCAAGAGCAATCGAAGAGGCACTCGTTCGGATCAAGAAGCGCACTTACGGAGTGTGCGAAGCGTGCGGACATCCCATTTCAAGAGTCCGTTTGAACGTCGTCCCCTGGGCACGACACTGCCGCGAATGCAAAGAACATGAGCACTCGGCCGCTTGACACCGGCAATATTGCTTTGAACCATCAACGGGAATCGGCAATGGGACGTGGATTGTTCGCGTCGAGTTTGGCCAGACTCCGTTTCTACAAACAGTGAACAGCCCCCAACGCAAAATTGCCAGAACTATTTCTCCTGCCGTCAATTACACGACCACGGAAAGGGCGGTATATTTTGCTTTCCTCAATTCCGCTAAGGTGCGACGTGCCTATGCGTATTTCCTATATCACAAACAGCTAGGCCCATGAAGCGTGACGCGATCCTCATTGCAGCGCGGGATGTCATCTTGACAACTCTCGGAAACGGTGCAATATGACCCTAGGGACCCAAACCTGCCGACTGCTTTCCCACAGGAAACCAAAAAGGAACGTCCCACAGGAGACCGAACATGAGAGCCAAGATTCTGACATTTTCATCCTACGGCGATACAACGCTTCTCGAATACGATCCGGCAACCGCGGACATGGAAGAAGTGAACAAAGTGATTGCCGAATATGAAGCCAAGACCGGCGCGCAGCCATTTGACATAGCAACCGGTGAACGTCTCGAGAAAGTCACGCGCGAGCAGAGCGAGGTCTTGATGGTTCATCCCATCGCAGGCGGCTAACCGCGCGCTAGCCGCTACCGACACCAGCCCCGCTGGCAGTGTAAGACTTCGTTGGCATTGGGCTGAATCGGACGCTGGCGGTGG
>WNFT01004646.1_pt1 | contig 11982 bp, 6 predicted proteins | sample 5400191 | NCBI WGS metagenome assembly WNFT01 (sample SAMN13153359, study PRJNA577476) | soil metagenome | isolation source: 80 cm saprolite under Madrone tree | place: USA:California | collected 2016-06-14
GTCGTCGATCGGCTTGCCGTCCACGGTGATGTGCATCACGTTAAGATCGTAAGGGCTCTTCGGACGAAGCTCCTGGGTCAGACGCGTGATGTCAATGCCCTCGTAATTGTCCAACGGCAGCGGTTCGTCATATACGACCTGCACGCGCACGAACGACTCCTGGCCCTGGGTAAAGCCGGCGTTCACCACGTCGTCGGATTGGACGTAGCCACGCCCCTCGTGCTCGGACTTGGCGCCGGACAACACTGGATCCTGCATGACGATGTCCATGGCGCGGCGCGCCCGCGCCGCCGAAAGGCCGATGTCGTCGCCGTATACGGACGCCGTTCGGCGGTCGAGTCGCTCGTTCTTCGCATAACCGATAAACCGCAGTCGCGGATTGGTCCGATCCGCGATGTCCGTCAGTGCGCGCCGCAGGTTCGCCGCGTAGCCGGGTGGAATGATCGGCTGGCCGTTCGCGAGCTCGAGCGTCGCGATGCTGCCCCAGGCCGGCTCGTAAACCCTGGTCACCATTTCCTCAACGTCATCGGGACAGAGTTGCGGCTCGTCCGGCAAGGCCTGGAGAGGGTCGTCGTACCAGAACTCCACTTCGACGCGACGATTCAACGCTCGTCCCTGCACTGTGTCGTTGGAAGCAACCGGGTGTGAGGAACCGCGACCGTCGCTTTCGATCGCCGAGGCCGGCAATCCCAGCTTCTCCTGCATGGCCAGCGCGACGCGCTGCGCCCTTGCCTTCGACAATGACAGGTGGTTTCCGTAAGTCTGTTCGTCTCGGCCGGTCAGGGGCCCGTCGTCGGTATAGCCGACGAACCGGACGGTCACGCCCCGTTTGTCCCGCAGGTTGTCGAAGGCCTCCCGGATCTGTCTGGTGAAGGCTTCGGAAATGGGAATGTTCTCGTCCTCATATCGCTGTGGCACGACGAGGTTCCTGACGCGCATCCGCGGCGTCTCGCCTTCCTTGAATCGCATCTTGCAGACGGTCTCCACGCGGCACACCTTGATGCGCTTGATGTCATCGGCCACTTTCGGGTCCAGCGACCATTCCCGGAATTTCTGGTCGTCGGACAGATGCCGCTCGACCGGCTCGCCCGGCTTGGCCGTTTTGAACGGACCAGTGGGCGTGTTGACCTGACCGGCGTTGAATGGACCGGTAGCCGCGTTGAACGGGCTGGCAGTCGTGTTGAACGGACTGTTAAACGGCCTGGCGGCCGTGTTGACCTGACTGGCAGGCGCGTTGATCTGACCGGCGGCCGTGGAGGCGGCCATCATCAGGAATCCGAAAATCAGCCGTAGATGGCGGTGCTTGTTCATATCGTTCATTTGCTTCCCGGCAAACGCACTTCGGGCTGTTTCGGCGGGGCGCCACGCCGCCAGAAGACTTCAGGCTCGATGGTGAGCACGTAGTTGTCGTTCGCCGCACCCCACGCTTCGGTCACCTGCCGTTTGACCGCTTCAACGCGCCGTTTGACCAGTGCCGCATCCTCCGTGTCGGCGACGTAGGACAGGCGCAGCACCGCCGGCGCTTTGCGCAGTTCTTCGAGGAGTAAGTTGAGGCGTGGCCTCCATTGGACTCGGATTTCGGTCGTACCCGGCTCGAACGCCGCATCCAACAGGTCGATGGAGACCACCCGGTGAATGGATGCACCGAAATTGACCTGCAGGGCCTTGCCGCGCGTGGCGCGCTTGATCTGCACCTGGTCAGTCGACATCCGGAAGCCGCTCGGCAGGGTCCTGTCGTCGAGTTTCAGCACGAAATTGCTGCCGCGGTCCTCATCCGGAGTGATTGCACAGGTGATGTGGTACCGCCCGTACTGATCCGTCGTCGCTTCCAGACCCCGTGCTGTCACGACACGCACTCCGGCAAGACCCTCTTCGCCGTCGTCCTGCAGACCGTTGCGATTGGCGTCGTTGAAGACCTTACCTGTCACGTCCGTGCAATCGAACGTAGGATCGGGCACGAGGCGCACGGTGGCGGTTGCTTCCCCGGACATCGCGTTACCGGTCACGACGTTCAACGCCTGTGCGCGATTCACGTATTCGCCCTCGCTGACGCCGGCGCCCACGGCGAGCAGCACTTTCACCGTCCGCACCTGGTTGCCCGCGATGACCAGGCCGTTCCAGGTGAGCGTCCGGCCCACGATCGATGGCTCGGTCGGCACGCCGTCGAGAAGGGCAGAGCCCTTGATATAGCTGAATCCCGCAGGCAAGCGATCCACGATGCCCACATCCGTGAGCAACAGGCCGGAACGGTTGTTCGCGGTGATCGTGTACGGAACCAGCTGCCCGCGGGTCACGTTGAGCAGCGGCGTCGTCTTGGAGATCGTGATTGAGCCGAGGACCTGCGGATCCAGCGGGATGTGGTTGTTGAAGATCTGGCTCGTGCCAGGCACCCGGCTGCCGTCCAGCCTCAGGTGGACATGGTAGATCGTGCCGGCGCTGCGCGCCGTAACCGATGCAGGCGGCGCGAACTCGGAAGGCTGCACTTCGCAAAACAGGGCCGTGCTCGGGATCGCATCGTTGGCGCTACCCGGGCAGGAAGGCACGGAGAAGGCTGGAGTCGAAGCGTTGGACGTCGGAGGGATGATCTGCGAATAGCCTGCAACGTAGTTCGTTCCCGGCGGCGGCTGCACGGCGATGAGGTAGTCACCGCCGCTCGGGCAGGCCGGGTCGCTGAAGTTGATATCGAACTTGTAATAGCCGTTCGTGAGCGTGATCTGCCCTTGCTGGGCCGCATCGTCAAAGCAACTCGCCGGGAGCGGAGTGCCGGCTCCCAGCATCGTGAGCGTGGCGCCCAAAATCGGCGCGCGCGACATCGAGTTGTAGGTAACGCCGTTCGGATGGATCGGCAGGTTCAGGCCCTGCAGATTGGCGCCGGACCGCACGACGATGTCCGTGATCCGCTGCATTCCGTTCGTGAACGGCGAGACAGCGCGGCCCAGCATCGCGGTGTTCGCACCCGCGCCCGGCGCGCGGAACCGCAGCTCGTAGCGAACGCCTGTCAGGTCGTTCGGCTCGACGCCGATGATGCGATAGATCCCGTTTGCGTCCGTCAGTACTGATTGCCACAGCTGGCTATTGCGGTACAGCTCCACCGTCCAGCCAGCCAGCGCCCGCTCGCTGGAATCCCGGAGATCGTCGAAGTTGGCGTCGTGCCAGGCTGCCCCGTTCAGCACGGCGAAGCCGGGGATGCTGCCGACGACGATCGAGACACTGGCGCTTACCGTCTGGGTGGGGTTGTTCCAGGCGACCACGCCCGTGTTCGTGACCGTCGTGCCTAGCACAAGGTTCGGGTTGAGAGTGGCCCGGAACCTGAGCACTACGGTCCCGCCCGGCGCCAGCGGTCCGTTGACCGCGGCGTAGTTGGCGGTGATCGTCGAACCGGCGAAGCTGACGCCCGCCGCCGAACCGTTCATCGTCCCGGACAGGTTCACATAAGCGAGCTGGCCAGGCTGCGATGCGTTGAGGTCGTCGGTGATAACAACATTGACGGCTGGCACGGCGGCGTTATTCACGATGCTCACGAGGTATTCCAGCTGCGCGCCGGGTACGGCAGCGCCGCCCCCGACGACGGAGACCTGCTTCGAGATCGAAAGCTGCTGGCCGGCACCCACCACGACGACTGTCGGCTGTGGACTCGCGGGATTGTTACCGCCGTCGGTTAGCAGGTTTGGCAGCCCGGCGCCGCTCACCACGGCCTGGTTGCTGATCAGGGTGCCTGAGGGCGTGCCGAGGTTGACGCGCAGGTCGTACTGAAGGACCGCCGTAGTGCCGGGCGAGATCGTGCCTGCACCTGGGCCCGGCAACGGTGGCGTCAGGTTGGATGAGCTGATGTTGATGCCCGAAGCGAGTGGGGCGACGCCGCCGTCGGGCTGGCCGACAGGCAATCCGTTGAGGAGCGTGGAATTCGCGACGTAGGTGGTATTCGCCGGAACCGAATCCTTCAACACGACATCCGTCGCGGGAATCGCGGCGGAATTCTGTACCGTGATCGTGTAGCGCAGCACATCTCCTGGATCGACGATGCCCGGCGAACCTTGATCGATGAACAGAGCGACGCGCTTCGTAGCGTAGAGCAAGGGATGATTGCCGACGATGTTGCACGTCGCATCATTGGGGATCGGCGTGCGCGGGTCATCGGATCGCTGGTCGACGATGCCGTTCCCGACGGCGCTCACAAAGCCCTGGTTACATATGACCGTGCCGTCGAGGACATTCGTGTTCACCACCGCGTCGAATGTGATGGCGGCGACGTTGGCGTTGCTGTTGGACGCGTCCGCAGGCATCGAACCCGGCGTCGGATTAGATGGCGAGTTGATCGACATGCTGTTCACGAGCGGGGACAAGCCCGCGACATCCGCAACTGTGGCGCCGTTCAGGGTCGTGCTTCCCGCGACGTAGGCTGTATTCACTGGTACCGCGTCGCGCAGCACGACGTTCGCCGCGTCTGCATTGCCGATGTTCTTTACGGTGATGGTGTAATGCAGCTTGTCGCCGGCGACTAGGACATTCGGGTCGCCGGTCATGTCGGTTGAGGTCTTCTGCACGCGGAAGGCGGGGGCCGACACGATCGTCACCCGCGTCGGGTCTTCGCCGCCGGGAATAGTCGGATCGGTCGTACCGTTGACGTTCGGGTCATCGCTCCAGGCGAAGACCGTGCCATTGGCGAGGCGGACAGTCGCCTGGTCGGTGACGATGGTGCCGTTAGCAATCGCCGGCTTGAGTGTGATGTCGAACTGGATCAGCGCCTCGCTATTGGCCGGCAGATTCAGGTTTCGAATGTCGATGACACCGGTGCCTTTGGCGCCCCCTGTGCTGCTAGTGGCACTGATGTCGGCACCGGTCGGGTACGTGACGAGCGTGAGCGTGCCAGGCGCGAAATCCGCTTGTGCGTTGAGAGCATCCATCTCGTCAAAGATGCTGAAATTGCTGAGCGCCTGATTGGTTGTGCGGAAGCGCAGGGTGTAGCGCAGCTTGTCGCCCGGCGCGGCCGTTTTGGCCGGGTTTACACCGCTCGTGAGATCCGCAACGGTCTTGTCGAAGAAATATCCCGTGATTGCCGTCGTCACGGTATGGGCGTCCTGAAAGTCCAGGATGCCGGGCGTGCCGTCGGTCAAAGTGCGGGTGTAGGACAGGCGGTTGGGATTGCTGCTGTCACCATTGAACCACTGGATAGCGCCCGCGACATTGGTGAGCGTGACATTATTCTGCGTGTTGGAGTCGAGCTGGGTCCGGTAACGGATGATCAGCCGCTCATTCGGGCCGATCCTTCCCGCAGCCGTGAGCATCGTGATGTCGAGTTGGCAGTTGGGCGCGGCGCCGTAGCTCAATGAGTAGTCGCTGCCTTGGTTAAGCGGTCCCTTTCCCGGAGCGGGAGTGACGCCGTCTGCCGCAAAGACCTGCGCGCTCAGGATTTCAGGCGTCTTATCGCACATGCCGCCCGTCGCGCCGTGGGGGAGCAGGTCACGGAGGCTGGTGTTCCAGGCGTCGCCGAGCCCGGTGTTCTGGACGTCGATGCCAAAATTGCCCCACTGTCCGAGGTTCATCGTCGCCGGGCCCGACTTCGTGACCACGAGCACCGGTGCTGCGATCGTCAACGGTGGCGTGACGCCCGACTCGCCCGGCAGGGGCTGATAGAACACGCCGTCGATGAGCCGCCCGAAATCCCACTTGGCGGTGTTGATGAACTGCATCCCCGGGGCGTTCACCGGGGTGTTGTTCAGGACGACCGTGAGGTTGATGATGAACTGCCGACCAGCCGTGACGATGGGGATGTTGTCGAACGTGAGCACGTTGCCGACGTTGGTGAACGTGTGCGGCACCGGCGTGCCGTCGTCGAGCCAGGTGATGGTGTGGCTCACGTATGTGAGGTCCACGCCCGTGGCGTTGAGGTCGTCGATGACCTTGATGCTGTGCAGATCGTTCGGTGACCCTTGGAAGTCGACGACCGTGCCGGTGGCCGGGTCGAACAGGACCGGGATCGTCAGCTTCCAAGTGAAGGGGACGCCGACTGTGACGAAGGGCGGGCCCGGCGGATTCGCCTTCTCGATCTTCTCGACGGGGATCAGCAGGTTCTGGCAGCTCTGCTTGAGCGTGCTAGACGAGCCGTTGACGAACCAGAGCTTGTTTTCGTGAACGGAGTCGCAAGACATGTTGCCGGTGAACACGACGTTGTCGAAGATGACCAGCACTCCCCTGAGGGTGCCGACGAAGCTGATGTTGCTGGTCAGCGGGTTGGACGCCGGAAAATTCCGGATCGTGCAATTGCCGTCGATGTTGATCTGCGAGGGAAGAACAGGGTTGAGAAAGCCATCTATCACGCCGCCGAAATTGGCGACACAACCGCCGACGGACTGCGCCCGCGCCGGGATGGCGGTCAGCAGCAACAGTGCGAAGGGGAACAGCAGGAATTTGAGCCACCTGCCGCGCGCCCTCGCTTTGTTCGTGTCGCCAGAAGTCATCTACGCCCTCGTCCCGCTCACCGAGCGATTTCATCGGGACCGAGGCAGCCACACTGTGGACTGGATTTCGGCGGTCCCGCCGTCATGGGGCCTCGGGCCCGTTAGACCGGTGACTTTGCGTCGCCATCTTTCGATGGCTTTGCCTTTGTCAAAATCGCGTCGGACTGAAGTGATCAGATTCGCAGCTTCTCTAAACCTCCTGGCGTCCGTGCCATTCCGCTTCGGCCGCCGGCTTCACGCCGCCGGCAGGAAGTCGATCGGATACAGGATCGTCACGGCTGGCACACCATCCTTCGATCCGAAATTGATCGTCCGGACGCGGCTAACCACCTGCGTGGCGAGATCCGGCGCATCCATGTCAGTCGACTGCAGCGCGCACATCGACACGCTGCCGTCCGGCTCAATCGTCAGGCGCAGAACCATCTGGCCTTTTAGGGCTGGGTTATTGCGCAGCTCCCGGTTGTACAGCCGGTAGAACGACGCCTTGTAGCGGTCGAACACGATCTGTATTTCCTCGTCAGTGCGGGCAGGACCTGGCCCGCCGCGTGCCTTTGGTCGGTCGGCGCCGGTGATCGGGGTGATAGAGCTGACTGCGCGGCCTACACCCACGCCACCAATCCCGCCTGCTCCGCCACCGTCAGCGCCAGTGCCGCGGCCGCCCACACCGCCACCGCCTCCTCCGCCACCTCCTCCCACACTGCGACTCAGGGAAGCGACGTTGATGCCACCGCTCGATCCCGGCGTATTGCTCGTTAACAAAGAGCGTGCGGAAGGCTGGCCTACCTCATCAGCGGCAACGTGACGCGCATCGGCTCCGAGAGGCACCACGACGTTGTCCTGTGCTAGGCTCGCGAACTTGTCCTTGAGTGCCAGGATTCCGGCGTTTCCCACCTTTGGCTTTGCCTCCACTGGCAGGCCAACCTCAGGACCTGGTGGCAGTTCCGCTTTGCCAGCCAGGTCTGGACCTGCCGGGGCGTTCGGCTTCGGTTTCAGCGCAGGTGCAGGCGCCCCCGGTGGAGACCCAGCCTCACTCGCCCCTCGCGGCATCGGACGCGAAACGGTTCGCGAGTTGACCGCGATTTCCGGTGGACGATAGAAGACGATGTCGAGTTCTTTGTTGGGGGGCTCGCTGCGAAACAGCGCTTGCGCCGGTAAGACCATCAGCACGGCCATAACGAAGACATGGATCGCTAGGCTCTTCGCCATGCTGCGGGCCGTCGGAGCCCCGGACGTTTTGAAAATGCTCTTCGCTTCCATGGTTGTCACCAAGCAACCACCTCAATCGGTCGCGACAAATTCGATCTTCAAATCCTCAACGCCTGACTTTGCCAGATCAATGATGCGTAGAACCCCCTCGTAGTTCAGGCGGTCGTCGACGGCCAGGAACAGGGCACGCTGTTCCGCGGGCCGGCCACCCAGAATCGACGCCACCCGCGCGGGTAATTCGGCTGCAGGGATCTTTTGATCCGCCAGGGTCACCTGACAGTCCTTCGGGATCCCCTCGCCCGCCGGAGGCGTGAGGATGGGGCACGCCGCGGAGCCGATGCTCAGGATCAACTGGGATTCGGCAACTTGAGCCGATGTATCGGCGGAGGCTTGAGGGATATCGACGTCGTAGCCCTCCATCAGGAGTGGGACGACGACCATAAATATGATCAGCAGCACCAGCACCACGTCGACGAGCGGCGTGATGTTGATTTCAGACTGCAGACGGGAGCCGGAATCGTTGTTGTTGAACTGCATGATGTCACTTTCCTTCTGCGCCGGTGCGCTTAGCGATCAGCCCCACCCCGCGGAAGCCTTGCTGCTCAATTGCAATCATGACCTCCCGAACCTCGCGGAAATTGAGCTTTGCATCGCCCCGGATCACGATCCTGGGGTTCGTCTCGGCGCCCACCGCAGCGCGGAGAGTCTCGTCGAAATGCCCGGCTGCGACGGGCTGATCGTTGATCCACAGCCCTCGAGCCTCGTCTATGGAGACGAGGATTCGGCCTCTCTCGTCGCCCTGCCCGTTCGGTTTCGTCGTGTTCGGCAGGTTGACGTCGGGCCCCTTCCGCATCTGCGGGGCCATCACCATAAAGATGATCAGCAGCACCAGCACCACGTCGACGAGCGGCGTGATGTTGATGGCCGCTTTGATCGGTGTCGGCTCACCGAGTCGCATAGGCCGGGCCTTCCTTTTTGACTGTCGACGGCTTGATTTTAGCCTCTTCGACTTGAAGCCCCTTGAGCTCCGGTATTTTGAACAAGCAGTTCACGAGCTGTGACGAAGCCCGATTCATCTCGACATGGAAAGTCTCCATCTTGCCCGTGAAGTGGTTGAAGGCGACGACGGCCGGAATTGCGACGAAGATACCCAGGGCCGTCGAGACCAGGGCCTCTGCGATGCCGCCCGAAACCACAGACATTCCGCCGGACCCCGTGGCCGCGATGCTCCGGAAAGCGTTAATAATTCCGACCACGGTGCCGAAAAGACCAACGAACGGGGCAGTGGAGCCGATCGTGGCAAGGAACCCGAGACCCCGCTTCAGCTGAATCAGCGTTTCGGAGATGGAGTCCCGGAGTGCGCTCGTGACGAGCTCGAGCGAAGCCGCCGGATCGCCTCCGCTCTGGCCCACGCCGTCGTACTCGATCATGCCCGCCGAGACCACTTGCGCCACATAGGAATTCGGGTGCAGCCGCCCGGCTTCGATCAGATCCTTGACTTCTCCCCCGTGAAGGAACTTCTTGAACTCGGGCTTGAACTTTTCCGACTCACGCGAGGCTGAAGAGAAGCGGCGGTGCTTTTCTATGATCATCCCCACCGAAAAAACGGAAAGCAGGGCGAGGCTAACGATCACCGCGCCTCCGAATATACCAACGTGTCGTAGCAGTTCAGTCAAACTCATGGCTTCCTCCTTTGTGCCGCATGGGCAGGCGCTGCCGCATTCCCATCAGTCGTCGCACCGCTGGGTCGCGCTGTTTCTGACCTAATTTCGTAGTAACTGAGCATTCGCATAAACACCTCCTTGTCTACGGGTCGCCTCGAGTCATCGAGCAACGTCGAGACGCTGGGGCCATTGCCGAGTTCCGAGCTCTTCCAGGGAACGATGACCAGTGCTTTAGGCGCTTCCTGATTGCCCAAAATGGACATGCCGAGCGCTTTGCTTCCAGGGACGGACGTCAACTTTCCGTCTTCATCCGTCTTTGGCTGCGGCTCGTCAATCAGTTTTGCCTCCTCCTTCTTTGCCTCTTGTGTCTTTGCCTGCGACTTTCCGGTTTGTCTCTGTGCTGCTTCCGTCTTTGGCTGCGCTGCTTGCTGGCCGAGTACAGCCGTGGGTGCCAAGCCAAGGACCCCAAGCAGAATCCAGTGAACGCCAGTCTTCCTCATCGCCCCTCCGTTTTCTTTGCGCGGTTGCGAAGGTCAGCAATCCACTTGACGACCTCGGCGTCGTCCGGAACGATCCGGCTGTACGCCTCGTAATGCTCGATCGCGCATGTGAAATCCCCGAGATACAGCTCGCAGAGAATCGCAAGGTTCCTGTGCGCATACTGGAAGTCGGCGGACTGTGCCAGGGCCGCCTCATAGCTCGTGCGCGCCTTCGCAAACTGTGCCTTGCGCCGCTGCACCATACCGAGTTCGTTATAGGCGACAGGCTGTTTTGGATCCGATTCCAGCGCCTTGTTCAGGCTGGCCTCGGCGCGGTCCAGGTCGCCGGTGCGCGCGTATGCAATGCCGAGATCGATATGCGTTGCCGTCAATGCAGGCATCTTCTCGGTCATTTTGAGCAGCAGGGCAATGCCCAGTTCGTACCGCTCCTCCTTCAGCATGCCTACGGCGGACTCGAAGTTGGCGCGCATTTCATCGGTGACGCCCACGCCCTGGGTTATCGCGCTGGCCGATTTCGAGAGGTTGGAGACCTGTGACACCGGTGACCCCCCCACATGACTGTCGATCGCGTCGAGGAAGCCGCTGCTCGTTTCGTGTTTCTCGTAGCGGCCCGGCATCAGCTCGGAGAGCCTGCTGAGACTCTTCTCAGTCCACGAGGTGAAGAGCCCGCCGTGCAATAACTCCATGTTCTTCTCGTGTACCTTGATGGCTTTCTCTTCGAACGGAAACGCTGCCTCATCGAGCTTGTTCTTGAACTCCTCCAGATCCTCTGGTTTCAAGTCGTCCGGCCGCTCCGACTCGAGCAGTGAGCGACTGAAATTGGAATAGGTCTCGGCCATGTAATACGTCGCTGCCGCCGTCACTTCGTCGATTCCGTAATCCACCAGCCGGCTCAGGGCCGCAACCGTGGCATCCATGCGCTGCTTCTTATCCTGTAGGCTTGTCTCGAAGGGTTGCCGCAGCTTCACGACGACGAAATCCCCATAGAGCTGCTCTGCGAGGACGAGGGCCGAACGCGCCGCAAGCGTCCGGGTCCGGCCGGTCTTTTCCGATCCGGCGGTCGCGTCGGCGCTTACGATTTCTTCCAACTGCTTGTGATAAAGCGTCTCGTCGTGCGCGGCCTTGTACATCTCGGCGATCTTGAACCGGGTCTCGATGGCCGTCTCTACCGGCTTGGGAAACTCTTTAACGTACCGGTTGTATGCATCCAGGGCGCGATCTCGGGAATCGGATTGCGCGTAGAGGTCTCCCGCATCGAGCAGCGCCTCGCTGCGTAACGCCGGATCGTCGGACTGGGATGCGATGCGCTCGTATTCGCCGGCGGCGTGCGACAACTGGCCGCTCTGCCGGTAGGCGTAGGCGATCTGCTTGGTGGCCTCGAACTGCAGTTTGTTCTTCGGGAAGGTAGTGCGAAACGCCTCAAGCACATCCACCGCCGCCTTCCACTCCTGCATCCGGATTAGCGCGGCGCCCGCGTCGTACTCAGCCGCCTCACGGATGGATGATGTAGGCGCTGCTGTGCGAATCCTAAGGAAGTGGTCAGCGGCCGCGCGGTAATCCTGCGCCTCATTGGCGAGCTCACCCTGTTTGTAAATCGAGGCGGCAAGGTTGTCGACGAGAGCGGCGCGCGACTCGTCGCCCTCCGGCGTGACCGCCAGCACCTGGGTGTAGGCGTGTTCTGCCTGCGGGTACTCGGCGAGCGCGAACGAGCCATGCGCAACCACAATCCACGCGGAACGCCGGATCGACGCCGCTGCGTCTGGATACTTATCGATGACGCGCTGGTCGGCCTCGATGGCAGCCTTGTAGTCCTGCATTTCGTACATGTCATCGGCGGCCGCTCCGAGGATGGCCGCGGCATGTTCATCCTGCGGGAAGGTGTCGGCAAATTTGAGCGAGCTTGCGACGGTATCGCGCTTGACGGCGTCCTGCTGCTTCTTGTCGGCAACCTTCAGCTGCTCGCGGTATGCATAGATCGCGGCGTATCCTGCAGCTGCCGACTGCGGATGCGGCGCGTATCCGTAAGCCGTGCGCTCATACTGTTTGGCCGCCTCGCCGAAATCCTTGTTCTCCAAAAGCAGGCCGGCTAGCTGATAGTTGACGGATGACGAATCAGCCTCCTTCGGGAAGGACTCGAGGTAGGCGCCGTACCAT
>WNFT01004648.1_pt1 | contig 11981 bp, 14 predicted proteins | sample 5400191 | NCBI WGS metagenome assembly WNFT01 (sample SAMN13153359, study PRJNA577476) | soil metagenome | isolation source: 80 cm saprolite under Madrone tree | place: USA:California | collected 2016-06-14
CTCGGATCGCCCGCCGCCGCTCCCATTTTGCACTGCCGCTTCCAGACGTTCACGTCGTGTCAGTGCGAGGATTTGGCAGCGAGCAGGTTGCGCCCCGCGGAAAGACGCAGCTGGAGGCGCGCGTTGATCAGGTCGGCGTCTGCCTGGATGCGGCTGATTTCCGCGTTGAATGCGTCGCGCTGCGCCTGCAGCAGATCGAGCTGAGTGATGGTGCCCGTCCGATGCCGTTCGCGTGCTTGCTCGGACGCGTGGAACGCAGCGTCGCGGCCCGCGCGCGCCGAGCGGCTGCGGGCGATGCCCGCGACCACCGTGTTCCACTCGCGATGGATCGCGTCGCCGGCCGCGAGCGTCGCGCGCAGCTGGCGCGCCGACGTCACGTCCACCGCCGCGTCCTGCGATCAGTGCGCGGCCGCTCCCCGAGCGGGCCGCGCGAGACTTTGCTAGGTCCCTGGCATGCGGAGCGGGGAGGCGAGTTGCCAGAACCGCGCTTATCTGTCCTTTCCCTTCGCCAGGAGGTGACCGATGGACCTGCTCGGATTACCAGAGAGCTCGGCCCGCGCGCGGCGAAGTGATCGTCATCCTCACGGATCAACGTCTCGCGCTCACGGTAGTCGCGCCCTCGGGCGGCCGGAAGGACGTCGGGTCTTCCCGTTCTTGAGGAAGTCGACCAGCGCCCGCAGCTTGGGAGCCAGGTTCACACGGCTCGGATAGTAGAGAAAGTAGCCGGGAATCTGCGGGCAGTACTTGCCCAGGGCGCGCGCGAGGCGTTTCTGGGAGAGCAACTCGTCCACCATGTTCTCGAACACGTAAGCCAGCCCGATACCGGCGACCGCCGCATCGACGAGGACTGCGCCGTCGTTCGTGACGATGTGTCCGTCGACCGCGATCTCGACCTCCTTTCCGTCCTCGACGAACCTCCAGCGATTCACGGTACCCCGGGTTCTGCGCAGGTTGATGCAGTCGTGCGCGTGCAGATCGCGCGGATGGAACGGCGCTGGATGCTTCGCGAAGTACGCCGGCGAGCCCACCACCACGAGGCGTTGGTCCGCGCTGACGCGAACGGCGACCATCTCGCGGTCGAGGCTCTCGCCCAGCCGGAGCCCCGCGTCGAACCCTCCGGTGACGATGTCCGTCAGCGCCTCGTCCAGAGAGAGGTCGACGCGGACGTCCGGATACGCGGCAATAAACCGCGCGAGGATGGGCTTGAAGACGTCGGTGTATCCCGTGCGCAGCATGGTGAGGCGGAGCAGCCCGGAAGGGCGACCCCGTAGCTCGCCGAGCGACTGGAGCGCGTCGTCGATCCCTTCGAGCGCCGGCTTGAGCCGGGCGACGAATTGCGCACCCGCTTCGGTCAGACCCACGCTGCGCGTCGTGCGCTGCAAGAGGCGGACGCCCAACCTTTCCTCGAGGGCGCGGATCGTCTGGCTCACCGCGGACGGCGTCACGCGCATTTCGGCCGCGGCCGCCCGGAAGCTGCGCTTCTGCGCAACACGGAAGAGCGCCCTCAATCCCGACAGGTCATCGCGCATTGTGTAGTTATACTTTATTCAGCATCCAGCATTCACTGTCTTTTCTGAACACGCTCCCGGCGCTACCTCTTGTCGCGAGGAGGCCAACATGTCCGCAAGAGCAAAGCCGATGTCGTCCGGGATGCGCTTTTCCGTGGATCCGACGGAGCTCGCAGGCAGACGCGCTCTCGTCACCGGCGGGACGCAAGGCGTGGGCGAGGCAATCGTTGGGCGTCTTGCCGCCGCGGGGGCGAAGGTCGCCACCACCGCCCGCTCCGAGGCATCGGAAGGCCTGGCAGCCGACCTGTTCGTCCGGGCGGACGTCAGCACCGTGACCGGCGTTGCCGAGGTCGTCGGCGCCGTCCTCGAACGGTTCGGCGGGCTCGACATCCTCGTGCACAACGTGGGCGGCTCGTCCGCGCCGGGCGGTGGGTTTGCGGCGCTGACCGACGCGGAGTGGCACCGCGAGCTGGATCTGAACTTGCTGTCCGCCGTTCGCCTGGACCGCGCGCTCTTGCCCTCGATGTTGAAGCAGGGCTCCGGCGCGATCATCCATGTGACGTCGACCCAGCGTCGCCTTCCGCTCTACAAGGCGACGCTCGCGTACGCCGCGGCGAAGGCGGCATTGGCGACGTACAGCAAGGGGCTGTCGAACGAGGTGGGTCCGAAGGGGATCCGCGTCAACGCTGTGGCGCCCGGTTTCACCGAGACCGCTGCGGCGCGGCGGCTCATCCTCCGTCTCGCCGAAGAGCAAGGCGTCGACGAGAGCAGGGCGCGCCAGGGCCTGATGGACTCGCTCGGCGGCATCCCCATCGGCCGCCCCAATCGTCCCGAAGAGGTCGCCGAGCTGGTCGCGTTTCTCGTCTCGGATCGTGCGGCCTCGATCCACGGAAGCGAATACCTGATCGACGGTGGCACGATCCCGACGGTTTGAACGTCGAGCGCTCCTCCCCTCTACGTCACATATCAGACCTGCGCCAGGCCGCCGTCGACGACAGCTCGATCCCGGAGATGTAGCTGCCCTGGTCCGAAGCTGCTCTGGTCCGAAGCGAGGAACGAGACGGCGATCGCGGCGTCGTCGGGCCTGCCCACGCGGCCCAGCGGGAAGGTCACCGGGTGGCGCAACGAGCCGTGGAGATCGTGCTGACAGCGGTCTCGAGCTTCGAGTGGATGGGAGGACTCGTATCCGGTCTGCGTCTCTCCGATTCCCGCCGCCTCCACCTATTTTCTCGTCTGAAGATCGGGTACGGCACCCGCTCGACCATCATGACGAGCCAGCTCCCGACAACGAATCTGCACGACTACCTCGGCGACCCGACCATGGCCGACGCCATCTGCGACCGCCTCCTCCACAACGCCCACCGACTTGCGCTAAAAGGCCCCTCGCGACGAAAGGAGGACTCCGCCACCGACAAGTGAACCACCAGCGTCGCTACGCTCCGCTCACGATCACCGATCCAAGTGATCACGATGCAGCGATCGCGGCGCTCACGATGGCCGGAATCCGCAATCGTGGGGATGGGAAACCAACACTGGATCCCGACAGGGAAGGATCCCCGATTGGGTTGAGAGTCGCTAGCCGTATGAAATTGGAACGACACGCCTGGGCAGCTGCGGCGGTGCTCCGGCGTAACGCAGGGCTTCTAGGATTTCGAGAGCGTCTTCTTGAGCTCCCGAAGTAGCTTTTCGGCCTCTTCTACACTTCGCAATGCCTCCGGATCGCCCTTGAGTTCGCTCAGGGTGGTCCAAGGGTAGCTCATAATTGACTGCGCCAGAGCCTGGAGGTCACCTACCAATCCTTGCCGCTTCTTCGCCGGGGCAGGTCCAAGCTTGAGCAGTGCCGACTCGATGGACCCGCTGTCCGAGAGGAACTCGTCGCGAGCCACTGGATCGCGCAGGATTGAACGCAACTTCCGAACGTCTTTTGAGCTCGTAATCAACTGATCATTGACCTTGCGAACGACGGCATTGAGGACGGTCGGTGTGAGCAGCTTCCGGTTGAGGTTCTTGATCTCGCGCGCCCAAGTGATGGACGTGGCCGGATCCGGCAGATTGGTTAGCTTCTCGGATAGCTCGTAGATCTCGACGAGTTTGTCCAACTCGCGAACTGTAATGCCGAGGATGTTTGCCGCACTGGCGCGCCCGACAAGATCGACGAGCCTGTACGCCACCATCTCCTTCTCTTTTGCGTCCCACTCCTTGCGCTGACGGTGGATGTAGATCCAGACGCGGAGCCGCTCATCGTCGGTGAGAGTACGATCGGTGACCTCAGCCGGAATACGGCGGAATCGCTCCTTCTTGTCGACCTCCACAAGGACCTTCGAATTCGTCCAGCGACGATCTCCGTCGACGATCCGAAACTTCCCCGGATGCTCCGGGTGAGGCTCCAGAAGGAGCGGCTCGAAGATTCCCTCATTCGCTTCGATCTGGCGCTGTAACTCGGGATCCTCCTTGGGCCCCATTCGTGGTTGCTGTGGGTTGGGCAGCACATCGAAAAGGTCCACCGTCGTCCGGTACGTGTTGAGGATCGTCCTACCGAGCCGCCGCTCTTGGAGGTGGATACCGGTTGGCAGACTTCTGACCGCTTCTGTCATCGTGGCTCCTCGCGATCAGTGTGTGTGCGCCTCAGCCAGTTCAGTCGGCTTTCCCTCGATGATGGCTGTGACCTCGGTGTCGACGTCGCGGATCAAGTTCCGCAGCCGCGCCGCCATCTTTCCGCGCTTGTCCCAGGTTTTCTGGTGAACCTTTTGCTCGTCTACATCGAGGTCCAGGATCTCGTTCGTTAGGCGAGTGGCTTCCGCCATGTGTTGCCGGCAGTCGTCCGACGAGATGTACCTGAAAAGCAGCTCCCTCTTTTCGGTTCGCTCCTCGAGGCTCAGACCGAGCACATGCAGCTTGACCATTAGTTGCCGAATCAGCCCGATAATTTCGACGGCACGCGCGCGGCTGACCACGATCACCTTGGTCTCCTCATCGACGTAAAGCTCCTTCTTGCCACTGGGAAATACGGAGGTGGCGAGTACGGCGTACTCCGCCTTCGCTGCCATCTGGTCTTCCCGCAGCTTCGATACGTAGCCGTCCTGCCAGCCCTGCCGATTTTTCGAGTCGACGAGGATGGTGCCGCAGGGCCTGCCCTTGTGAAGTATGGTGTGCCGGATGTCAGCGCCGGGCTGCCCCTTCTTAATGCGGGCGATGTCATCACGGGGGAAGACTTCTCGAAGCGCATCGAAGACATCGATCTCAGCGCCCTCGCCGAGTTCATCTGCTGTCTTCCGCTGCAGCTGCCGCTTCAGCGCATCGATCTTCAACTCGAACTGTCCGCGTTCGCGGGTTCGTTCCGCGTTGAATTTCAGAAGCTGTTGGTCGCGATCCTTTTCCAGCGTGTTGCGCAGCTGTTGGAGGTCCTTCTGCTTGGCCTCCTCGATCTGCCTCATTTTCGCCAGCGCCTGATCGCGCTCAGTCGTCACGACCGACATTTGCTTGTCCGCATCCAACTTAGCTTTCGCCGCTGCCTGATCTGCTGCTTCCTTGCGGATGGTGGTCTCGCGAGCTTCCAACTCCCTCGCCTTGGCTGCCGCGCGGGCGTCCGCTTCGCGGGCTTTGGCAGCGGCTTGGTCGCGCTCAACAATGGCGGCTGCTATTTTCTGGTTTGTCTCCACGTTGAGCTTCGCCTCTGCTCGGTTCCACTCCGCGCGCATCTCTTGCTCCATCCGGGCGCGCTCCTTCGCCAACTTGCTCCGCTCCTGCTCCGCAATGCGCCTTTCGATCTCGACGAACTTGGCTCTCGGGATCGCAGTGCCGCACCAAGGGCAACGGTCGGCGTTCTCGGCAGGGTGAATCGGGACACCTTCACTCATCGGCCCTCACCTCCATAAAGCCTCCAAAGGGAGGCAGAAGGACTTCTAGCGCTCCTTCTGACTGCCAGTCAAGCCCCTGCCCTCTTGCCCCTTTGGAGGGCCCGGCACACGAGGCTGAGCCGTAGGCCCTTCTGCAAGAGACGGTGAGAATTGCTGTTTCAGGGACAAGTGTTAACTCAAGCTTGATTACTAGTCACTAACTGACTAGATTGTTGGCAAGGGATGAACATGACACAGCTAGCTCAGGCTCTGTTTCAGTCGCGAACGAGGACCGCCCTGCTGCAACTCCTGCTTAAGGACGGTGTCTCTGACTCCATGAGCGGTCTTGCGCGAAGAGCGAGGCTCTCGCAGCATTCCGTAGCGGTTGAGGTGAAGAATCTGGCGAAGGCTGGCTTGGTCAAGGTCGAGTCTGTCGGAGCGTCCGACCTAGTTCGTGGGAACGCAAATCACCCTGCCGCAAAGCCCCTCGTAGACCTGCTTCGTGTATCGGAACTGGCTCCGAGGGCGCCACCGGATGATGCCGTGAAGGAGACGCTTGCAGCGTACGGTGCACCACTTCTGGCTTACCAGGCAGACCGTCACATGGCGCTCGAGGTGGCGTTGGTCAAAGCGCTTCGTCTCGCGAAGCATGACTTGACATTGCTGAAGGTTCTCCCTGTCGTTGTGGCCAAGAACGCGCAATCGCTGAACTGGACTGCTCTAAAGGAGAATGCCAAGCGGGAGAAGCTGAAGGCAGAACTCGGCATGCTCGTTGAGATGACTGCTGACTTCGCTCAGAAGCCCGACCTCAAAGAGAAGGTGCGCGATCTTGAGGATCGAAGGCGAACAGTGGCCTCATTCTTCTCCGAGCCGCGCAGCAAGTACGAGCGTGAACTTGCGGAGAGTACGACACCGGCAGCCGCCCGGAAGTGGGGCTTCCTGATGAATTTGGGGGAAGACACCCTTCGGTCAACTATGGTGAAGCACCTTGCTTAGGTACCATCCCGACGAGCTAGACCGGTTCCTGCGGGAGGTTGATCGCGAGCTCGCTGAACCGGTCACCATCATCATCATAGGCGGTGCGGCCGTAGCAATGGGTTACGGCTCCAAAAGGCCTACGAAGGATATCGACCTCTGGACTAATCCCGACAAGCCGTTCTGGGAGGCGGTTGAGCGCGTCCGCCTCCGGACTGGGATCTTCATACCAGTGAACCCCACGCCGGAGGCAGACCCTCCCGAGGGCTTTGAGGAGCGGCTTCAGCCATATTCCCTAGATGGGATGGCTAGGCTACGAGTCTACCTGCCTGAACGTCACGACTTGGTGATGATGAAGACTGCGCGAGGGGAGACTCCAGACATTGAAGCCATCCTCGACATCCACGCTCAGCAGCCGCTTGAGCTTGATGTATTGATTCAGCGGTACCCAGAGATGATGCCCATGGGTCCCCCTTCACGATTCCGGCTAAGATTCCTGGCCATGATCGCTGCGGTGTTCGGCGAGCCGGTTGCAGAGGATGTTGAAAGGCAACTTCCACCTCTGAAGTAGCGCCTCAGAGCTGGGTCAGGTCCCCCATGCCGGGCTCCGAGTGAACCGCGCTTAAGCGACCGACTTGTGCAGCCTCGGTGTATAGGATGCCTCGTGGATCTCGCCCTCAACGAGCTGCTTGGGACGATCTGGGAGAAGCACGCCCGAATCATTCGCCAAGAGCTGCGCGAAGAGACGGGAAGGACCGCGGTCCGGTTTGCCGCCAGCAACGTTGATGTGAACTCTGGTTCAGCTCTCGACGTGCAATGGGGATTGCAATGGAAATACCTAGAGCGCCTCGTGCGGGAGGCGGTGAAGGAGCTGGAGTCCCGGTTGGAGCCGGGGGAAGGTACGGCCAGATTCCTGGCGCAGCAGGCGGTTGTCGCGGCCTCGGCAATTGTCAGGAAGGAACTTGAGCGGCTCCCGCTACCGTCTCTGTTGGCTGGTCAGACGAAGGACAGGTGGGAGCAGCACAAGGAGCGCCTCGCGCTCCATCTCGAGACTGTCGCGGAGACTGAACTTCGAGTGATCGCTTCGACGCCGCGTCTCCGAAGGCCAGTGACGCTTGCAGGCGGCGGTGGGACGCTGCTCTTTTCGTCATTCGAGCGCCCGTCGCGGCGGGGTCCGAGCTTTGCGCTGAGCTGGCAATGGGTGTCGCCGGGTTTTCTCCAGCTTGGGATGCAACCCGGACAACCCGCGCCATTGCGCGTGCTGACCGGGTTTGCGGGCCTGCCTCTGGCGGGATACGGCTCCATCGGGATCAGCTACCTCCGGCGCGACGATCGCGGCGCCCCTGGCAGCGAGATCGTCTCGGCCAGCTACACGGTCGGCCTCGCGAGGTCGGTCGCGCTGTCGGTGGCGGCTTTGAGATCCCTGAGCGGTGAACCCGTTCAGTCGGTGGTCGTCGGGCTTTCGACCGCGTTCGGCGAGCGCAGCTCCGCGTTGCTCGATTACAGCCAGCAGCCCCACTCGAGTCAGGCGCTCCTCCAGGTCCAGCAGAACCTGCCTGCAGGGACCGGCGCGGGCTACCGGGTACTCGCGGGCGCGGGCTCGCCGGGTGATCGCGAGGAGGGTACGCTCTTGTTCCAGGGCGACAAGGGGACGTACGAGGTCGGCGCAGCGAGGGGACCGTCGTACGTCGAGTCGCGCGCGAGCATGAGCGGAAGCGTGGTGCTGATCGGAGGTCAGCCGTTCTTCACCCGCCGGCTCGTCGACAGCTTTGGAGTGGCGGAGGTGCCCGGCTTCCGCGAGGTCACGGTATCGGTCAACAACCAGATCGTCGGCCGCACGAATGGCGATGGTTACGTCATGCTGCCGCATCTGATGCCGTATCAGGCAAACGAAGTGCGGATCGAACCGTCCGATCTGCCGATCGATGCACGGATCGACGCTACCCGCCTCGACGCCGTTCCGTATTTCCGCAGCGGCCTGTCGCTCAGGTTCCCGGTACAGCGAAGCAACGGGGCCCTGCTGGTGGTCTTGCTCGAGGACGGCACGCCGATCCCATCGGGCGCGGTCGTCCGGATCGAGGGCCGGGAGGAGGAATTCCCCGTCGCGGAGCGCGGCGAGGTGTACGTGACCGGGCTCGCCCAGGAGAACAAGGTGCGCGTGTTCTGGCGCGGGGACTCCTGCGAGCTGGACGTCAGGCTGAAAGAGGGCGAGTCGCCGTTGCCGAAGCTGGGACCGTTCACCTGCAAGGGCGTGACGCGATGATTCGGGGGCGATGGCTCGCGGCTGCGCTCTGCGCCTCGACGAGCGGGGCGCACGCCTGCTACATCGCGACGCTTGCGCTGCAGTTCGGCGCCATCAATCCAACCTCGTCGGCTCCCGCCGATTCCGTCGGGCAGGTCTCCGTCACCTGCACCGACGCGCCCGGTACGCTGCTTCGCTACAGCCTCTCGTTGAGCGCGGGATTTGCCGGCGCGTTCACGCCGCGGAGGATGAGATCCGGCACCGATGCCACCCTCAAATACAACCTCTACGTCGATGCGGCGCGCAGCCTGGTCTGGGGAGACGGCAACGGAGGCACGGTGAACGTCGTCGGCGCTCCTCTCCTGGTCGGGTCGAGTGTCACGACGCATTACCCGCTCTACGGACGGGTATTTGGCGGCCAGAACGTGCCAGTTGGCGTCTATGGCGATTCGATCCTGATCTCGTTGGATTTCTAGTCACAGGCGGGCGACGCCGGGGCGGCGTCGCAGCGGGCCGAAGGGGCACCTCCCGCCCGTCACGTTGCCGCTCGCCGATCGCGCCTTCAACTTCCCAAACGGTCCGATCACGCGGGCACATAGCATCAGTCAGCCTGGAGGCGTTCTCGTTCCATGCCGAGCAGCGTCGCAAGCACGTGATGGCAAAGACGCCATGCGCCGTCTTTGCGAACGACAGGCAAGCCGTCCCCGGCATGCAGGTTGTGCTGAATGTATTTTTCAGGGTCGACGTACTTCAGTGCCTTGGAGTCCTTGCTTTCCAGGCTCTTGAGGAACTGCACGGCGACATCCTTTTTTGTCTCGTGGACCGGCTCGGGGGCCGTTTTGCTCATTCGTCAGGGAACTTGTCTCCGAACATCGGAAGCCCGCTTTTCGAGGCGGCTCGCGTGGCTTCGTCCTGGATGACGTCCCAATGCTCAGCGAGCACACCGTTCTCCAAGCGCACCACGTCCACCACGATCCAATTCGGCGTTCCTGCGCCGAGACCAGAAAAACGACCATGCAACATCAAGAAGTCTCCATTCGCCAGAATCAGCTGATTCTCGTACCGCATCGTCGCGGGAGCGTTTCTCACGAGCTCGAACAGCCCCTCCCGTCCTGGCCGAATGTGGGCGCTGTGCTGGATATACCGTGGCGACCAGAAGCGCTCGGCGCGGGAATAGTCGCGTTGGTTGAACAAGGTGTCGAAGGCCTGGAGCACAATGGCCTTGTTCTTCTCTTCGATTGAGCCGGACATCCCTGCCTCCGTGTTCGTGGGCTTCTTCTGCCGATGCTTACTTCTTCTTCGCGGCGAGAGCTGCGAACTCCTCCTTCCCAAACGCCGTGCCGGCGATTCCCCAACCTCCCTCGGCAGCCTCGGTGAGCAAGACCCATGTGCGCCCCGCCTGAGTCGGATCGCCCGAGATCCTCGCGACGATCTCAGTCGCTTCAGCGACGAGCTGCTTTTGCCCGGCGCGCGAGAGCACGCCCGGCGGCGTGACGACCTGCACGCGGACCGTTCGCGCCGAACCCTGCGCTGCGGTGTTCACGGTCGAGGGTGGCATTCGATGAATGTACGCGCCGGTGTTGTTGGTGTGCGTCGGGCCAGGGTTCGCGACTCCTTCCGCCTTCAAGAGGGCGGCCGTCAGCGCCTCGGCGAGCTGGCGGTCGGCGCTGACGGGAAAAAGATCGGTAGGAGCGTAGACATCGATCATCGGCATGGACGTGGTCCTCCGTGGAAGTCTACCGTCTATACTTTCCCGTTCTTGTTCTTCCACTGATCGATTGGCGGAAACGGCTCCTCAGATGCTGGCGCACGGCGAGGCCTTTTCACCTGCGAGCGTTGTCTGCCGCGGCCGCCGCCCGTCGACCTGGGGCGCTTGCATCGGCGCAGGCTCACTCATCGTGCTCTCCTTCCCGCGAGATCCATTCGCGGACGTAGGCCGGGCAATTGAGCAGCTCGGTGCCTTGCCGCTCGCGCTCCACCAGGAAGTGGATGACATTGACGCCGACTACGGTGACTCCCTCCAGGTCCAGGACGGCGCGGGAACCGCAGATCTCCAGTTGGTGCTCGATCTCCCGGAGGTGCTCGGACTTCACGGACCCGATCAGCCGGATGGTCGATCGGGCCCCATCCGAGCCGCGCTCGATCTTGAACGTCATCTCCTAAGGGGTGAGCAACCCGCGGGCCACCCGCTTTCCAGTGGGGAATGCCTGGGTCCTGCTGATCATCCGAGCAGCAATTGCCCGGCATCTGCCGGGCCCCGGCGCCCTAGTGTCATCGTCGCGGAGAGGATGCTGGCAGGCGCGCCACGGGGCCCGCGTCCGGTTATGAAGTGGCCATGATGGATACACACGGGGCAGCTTCCGGGGCCATCACCACGCAGGCCGTGGCCGACGGTGAGGCCGCGGGACGAACCGAGATGGACCTCGACGAGCTCAAGAAGGCGGAAGCCGAACGTCGGAGGATGATCGACAACCTCCCGGTTCTTTCCTGGCGCGGGTCGCCCGACGGCTCGAAGGACTTCTTCAATCTCCGCTGGCACGACTACACCGGTCTCTCGCCTGCGGAGGCTCACGGTTCGGGTTGGCACGTCACGGTTCACCCCGACGACATGCCCCAGGTGCGGAACCTTTTTCTGGAGCTCGTTGCTTCGGGGACGCCAGTGCAGGTGGAAGCACGCCTACGGCGATTCGACGGCGAGTATCGGTGGTTCCTCTGCCGGGCCGAGCCCGTGCGCGACGAACTGGGGAAGATCGTGAAGTTGTACGGCACACACACCGATATCGAAGACCGCAAAGGGGCGGAAGACAAACTGCGGAGGAGTGAACAAGAGCTTCGTTGCATGATCGACGCGATTCCCCAAACCATCGTGGTGCTGGACCCTGAAGGGAACGCCGTCAACGCCAATCAATCGACGCTCGACTTCACCGGTCTCACGATCGAGGCCGTGAGGGCACCGTCTTTTCGCGAGCTCGTCTTTCATCCCGAGGACGTCGAGAGGCTGCGGAGTCAGCGGCAGGAGGCGCTCGCGCGCGGGGTTCCGTTCGCCGTCGAGTGGCGCGTGCGCCGGAAGGACGGCCAGTACCGCTGGTTCCTCATCCAGTACAACCCGCTTCGCGATGGAAGTGGACGGCTGCTGCATTGGTACGCGACCGGAACCGACATCGATGATCGGAAGCGCGCCGAACAAAGCGCGCAAAATGAGAACCAGGCCCTCCGGGATGAGATCGATCACTCCTCGATGTTCGAGGAGATCGTCGGCTCTTCCGCCCCTCTTCGGCGTGTGCTCGCTCAGGTGGCGCGGGTGGCCGGCGCTGACGCTACCGTCCTCATTCTCGGTGAGACGGGTACGGGCAAGGAGCTCATCGCGCGGGCGATTCACAGGACCTCCAAGCGTTCCAGCCGGGCATTCATCCGCGTGAA
>WNFT01049256.1_pt1 | contig 11981 bp, 14 predicted proteins | sample 5400191 | NCBI WGS metagenome assembly WNFT01 (sample SAMN13153359, study PRJNA577476) | soil metagenome | isolation source: 80 cm saprolite under Madrone tree | place: USA:California | collected 2016-06-14
GGCCATCTCCACGGGATCGTTGGTTCGGGCTTTGAACCGGAACGGGATGATAATGTCAGTGTTCACGTCGTCGGGCCAGACCCAGGTCCGGCCCTTCAGAATGCTCGGAGTTGTCATAGGTATCTCCTAGGGTCTGCAATCTTACCTTCTATGGCCGAGGCTGCAGCTGTGGCAGGTGATGAGAGATAGATCTTAGAGGTTATCGCGCCCATCCGGCCTATGTAGTTGCGCGGCGAAGACGAAATGCAGACCTCGTTCTCCCCTAAGACCCCGAGGTGTGTTCCTACGCAAGCACCGCACGTAGCATTAGTGAAGACCGCTCCTGATTGCAGAAATATCTCTGCCAGTCCGTTTTTGATTGCTTGTTCGAAAATACCCTTGGACGCTGGGGTGATTACGCATCTAGTTCCAGTTTTGACCTTGTGACCCTTCAATATCTTGGCTGCGACAGCAAGATCTTCGTATCGTCCGTTTGTGGATGATCCGATGAAAGCCTGATCGATCGGTGTGCCCTCCACCTCCCGGACCTCCTTTACCTTATCGACATTTCCAGGCTCTGCAACTTCGGGAACGATCTTTCCAATGTCGATATCGTATTCGTCCTTGTAGCTAGCTTTGGACCCTGCATGAATCTCGTACATTGACTTGCGATTTACTGACCTGAAGTATTCCTGTGTTGATGTGTCTACTTCAAAGATAGAGAGTTTGCATCCGCACTCCATAGAATTGTTACTGATGCAAGCTCGTGAGGCTATGGAGAGACCTCTGATGGAGGGTCCCTTCCATTCTATGGACCGATAATTTCCTCCGTCTTCCCCCACTGTTCCAATGAAGTGTGAGACTATGTCCCGAGCAAAGACCCCCTTCTTGAACTGGCCGGTAAGGTTGACCTTGATCGATTCCGGGACCTTTACCCAGAGTTTTCCGGAAGCCCACACACCGGCCATCTCTGAGCTGCCGATTCCCGTGGCAAACGCACCGACCGCTCCACCTTGACATGTGTGAGAGTCAGCGCCGAAAAGGACCATTCCCGGGACGACATGATTCTCAAGAAGATGCTGGTGTGAAATGCTTCCTTCTACGAGTCGCACGCCGTGCTTCTTGACAAATTCTCTCATCAAATGATGAAGGTTAGCGACTTTCTCATCGGGAGCAGGGAATGAATGATCAATCACGAGATGGATTTTGGACGGGTCCCAGACCCTGGGTACACCCATCTCGCCGAAGACTTTGATTGCAAGTGGCCCGGTGCTGTCCTGAGCCATAGCGAGGTCCACGGGCAGTACAGTAATGTCTCCCGGGCGATGGATCTTCTCGGCATCATCGGCTCGGACGCTAATGATCTTCTCCGCAAAGGTCAGTGAATCATCGTTCAGGATGTCTTGGCGCAACGACGTTCTGAAGCGGGGCGAGAAACTGGTCGCTATTAAACGTGAACGTAGAACGGAGACAGTGATATCGTCTCAGGAACCGGCGACGCTCTCTTCGTCCAAAAATCTGAAAGTTTTTGAGTCTGAATTGACTCATAATAGCCGTCCTAAGACCTGTTTTGGGAGAGTTGTGAGGTATGGTTCAGAGGAAACGCTTACCTCCGTGGGAGGAAGCAAAGCTTGTCTTCAAGATGCAAGAGGAGACTCGTAAGCGCAAGCTTCTGGAAGAAGACATGCAGCAGCGTCGAGGACGCGCCAAGCGTATCGGTCCAAATACCTCTGACGAACTCGAAGAAAACAGGAAGCGGCTAAGAGCGTTACAAAAGCGGATCGAAGACGAAGACGATCGTTAGCGACGCTCTACTATTCTAAGGATAGAAGCCCGAGCCTCTTCAGCACGAGTAGAGCTTGCAGTGTTATCCACTTGCTTGGTTTTCCGGCCTCCTCCAGTTGCAAGGACCTCTCACTGCCCCATCCTTGCGTGATGAGTTCTCGCTCCTCGGGTCGCGAGACGGTCTCCTCCCCATGCATTGCGTGAGGATGTCGCCATCCCCGATAGACGCCGTCAAGAATCCATTTTCCCTCAGGCGATCTCTTCTCCATTAGAAGCGAGACCGCATCGTTCATCCTTGGATCATTCTTGATGCCCAACTCTGTCAAGACTCTCAATCCGTGCAGAAAATCGTAGCAGTAGTGCAAGGGATAGTGCAACCTTAGAAAATCAAGCAGCACGACAGAATCATCTTTGTCAGACCGGTACACCCGATGCTTTAGTAGAAATTCTGCTCCTCTCCTCGCTGAGGCTTCCCACCCTTCCCTAGCGTCATGCGCCATCATCTCGGACAGAGCCCATAACGGCTGGACAACCGACATGAAGGATCCATGCTTTCCGGCAGGAGAACAGTTCCAACCGCCATCAGGAAGCTGTTTTGACAGTAGCCAATCCATCGCGCTGAGGACTCGATGATCCTCAGCGTATCCCATCTTCGCTAGGGCCCGAACCATGTTTCCTGTCGCGCAGATATGCGGCTCAAATTTCTCATGGCCTTTTGGTCGAAGCGAGATGCCCCCTGTTTCCACGTTGTGATGTTCGAGGAAATGATCAACGGACTTGTCTACACGCGGGTCTTTGGAGGAAAGTCCTAAGTCCGCCAAGACGACTAACTGCCAAGAGCATGCGGAGAATTTTGGGACATAGCAAGACCGGGGGTTGTCCCAGTAGGTGTTCTCTTTCTGTTTAGCTAGAATCTTTGATGCCCAACCAACCTTTCCGATACGGTTCTTAGTGCTGACTACGCTTTGATCATTCTGACCCATCTCTTCGAGATCAACTAGCGCATGATAACGGGCTGACGGCTCATCCTCCTCTAAGAGCCAATCCAATACGCTACTGGAGAGAGAAACTTTTGGAACTTGAACCTGCTGCATTCTGAGCAACACCTCTTATCGTCCCCGAGATTCTTCGAAATAAAGCTGGCGCGCTCAATCAATAGCCCTTAATTATTGAGACATGCTTGAAACAATGTAGATTCGCGCCTTGCCCCCGAAGAACCTAGCACCTGGCGAAAAAAAGAAAATCCGTGTCCTAGTCGCCAAGCCTGGGCTGGATGGTCATGACCGAGGCGCCCTCATACTCTGCCGCGCTCTCCGAGACGCAGGAATGGAGGTCATCTACACCGGCTTCCTCGCAACCCCTGAACAAGTATCTCAGATGGCTATCGACGAAGACGTTGATGTTGTCGCCATGAGCCTTCTAAACGGCGCTCACATGACGGCCTTTCCCAAAGTCGCCAAGCTCATCCGAGAGAAGGGCGGTAATGACATTCTGCTCGTTGGGGGCGGTATCATTCCTGATGATGATAAGCCTCGACTTGAGAAACTTGGGATTACTGGAAATTATGGCCCTGGCACGCCTCTGAAAACGATCATCGAGCATGTCGAGAAGATTGTGCGAGAGAGGGACTCCAAAAAACCTAGACACTGCTAGACTAGTCAGAGTGACGGAGCAGATCGCAACAGCATGTGCTTCCTTTCCATCATGGGCAAGATCCTCATCGGTCTAGCCATGCTCACACTCCCTGTGGCTGTGTCTCTAATCCTTGTCTTCAGTGAGACTCTAACGACGATAGGAGTCGCTATCTCACTAGGTGCTAGCATCTTCGTGTTCTTCTGCGGAATCTACGCAGGATTCCTCGGGATCAAGTACGAGCGACTCCAGCAGCAGTTCGAATCCTTTGTCAACCCACTTAAAATCCGGCCGAACGCTGTGAATCTGATCAAAGCAATCTGCCCAATAGATCATGAACAGGTAGTCTTCGTCCACGTAAGCCCACACCGTGATGATGCTCGACCTGACGGCTTGGACATTTTCCTTGGCTCATGCGGCCACGAGGTCCATCGGGGAGAAATCGAACTAGAACAGCCCGCCAAATCAGCCTAGACGGTCGGAAGATTGGGAATTCGGCTTATTTCCTTATACCGAACCCTCGAAGAGTTCCAGTTTAGTTAGACATCGGATATGGAGACGTTACTACCAATGCTCTCATCGACTCCAAGCAGAGAGCTGAAGGACGAGTGGTCTGCAAGGAGAATGCTGTGGTGGCTGGCATTGAGGAGGCACTGGTTATTCTCGAACTCGCTGGCTGTCAGGGAATGTCGACAGTTCGCGATGGCAGTCGTGTCAAATCAGGGACAATGGTTCTTTCTGCTCGCGGCCCGGCGCGTGCCTTGTTGGCCACTGAGCGGACCTTGTTGAACATACTGGCCCATATGTCCGGAGTTGCAACTGCAACGGCAGACCTCGTGTCAATCGCCAAGAAGGAGAGTCGGGGAAAGGTCAGAATTGCGTGCACTAGGAAGACTCTTCCGGGTCTGAGATATTTCGAGAAGCGGGCTGTTGAGCTTGGCGGCGGCGACACCCATCGTCTTAGGCTTGATGACACCGTGCTGATCAAGGATAATCATCTAGAACTCGCAGGTTCGGTAGGTGCTTGTGTTCGAAAGGCGAAAGACCGGGTGAGTTTTACAAAGAAGGTAGAGGTCGAAGTGACGACCGCTTACCAGGCCGTCGAGGCTACTGAGGCGGGAGCTGACATTGTCTTGCTCGACAATATGACTCCGAAAGAAGTGGAAAGTTCAGTGACCTTGTTGATGAGCAAGGGTCTTCGAGACCGGGTGCTCGTTGAAGTGTCAGGTGGGATAAGAAGAGAGAATCTTGCAAGTTACGCGAAGACGGGCGTGGATGTAATTTCTGTCGGGGCAATTACCCACTCTGCCCCGGCTGTTGACATTAGTCTGGAGATGCATGCTTCTAGAAAGCGGGAATAGGTGTCCTGAGTTCGAAGACAAGCAAGCTGATCAGGAAAGCAGAAGCCATCAGGGTCCGAGAGCATCGACTCAAGCCAAGTCTCCGATTGAAGACCCAAGCTGAGATCATCGAGTTCATTCATGATAAGAGTCTCGTCTCGGCGCTGGGAGGTAACGAGCTTCCAAGCTTCATCAGTGCAGTATTAGGCAAACCATGGAGGCCATCGTCTAAGGGTTTCACTGGCTGGATGGATTGGTGGTCGATCAAGATCTCCGGCCAATCAGTAGCCCATGTTTCCCAGGATGTTGAAGGAAGAAAGGACATTCTCGCTGACAGAATATTCAGACGGACTAGGACCTTCGTATCCAACAAACTCTGGCCGATAGTCGACACCATCGTGAAACATCACCAAGACCCCGCGGTCAAACGAGAGATTCTCTCAGACATCGAACTGAAGATTCTGGAAGCCATAGAGACGGAGGGTTCGATCCGTACGGATCGCTTGAGAAAGAAGCTTAAGCTGGAAGCTAAAGAAAACAATTCCAGGTTTCACCGTTCACTAACCAACCTAGAAAGCTACGGACTAATAGTTGGCATTGAGGACCCTCATCCTGAGAAACATCTGCACGCCAACATATGGCAGACGTGGGAGACAAGAACCCAAGAAACGAGAGGTCGCGCAAGCCTCCTTGTCCGCGAAGACCAGATACCACGATGGTTCAAGTGGAGTTCCGACATACAAGCCGCGAAGGATCAATTAATCCTGGATGGCGCTATTCTGAAGTCCGGCCAATACCTCTTTTCATCCAACGTGCGCGACGTCAATAGTTAATGACCAGCACCCCCCCCGATTTTTGGCCCATGGGAACCTCGCCAGCCGGGGCCTCAACTTCCGACTTCTCCAATAGAAGTCGAATCATGAACCGGATCGAGAGAGACGCAGGCGTCCCCCAACTAGCCGATATCTCTCTGATCGCCTCGCACCCACCGATCTACAATCATTGCTACTGGAGGTGTACGCGCGCAGAGCAAAGAGGCGTGACCCGAAAGCGCTACTTGACGATCATCTCTCAAACCGGTTCACCCAGCCTTCCGCCTCTACTCAGGGACGCCTTCTTGAATGGGACAGAGTAGCGTTCTCGAAACTACCCAAAGTCTTTCAACCCGTTGAACTCTCACCTGTCTGCCCTCTGGGAGCCGCCTCCGTTTTATCTCCAATTAGTCAGGACTGGATCGTTTCGACGATCCGGAATACAGAGGTTGTCGCGGACTCGACCAATGTACTTGCGCTTGAATGCGCGGTTAGATGCCGCGAGCAGAAGACCTTCTCCACTGGTTATGCGGCTCCGGTACATCTCGCAGCAAGCCACCGCCTTCTAAGAGGCCAGAAGATCAGTCTCGGCCCAAGTGTTCGGCAACACTTCAGACTCTTTTCCTTGTGTAGTGCAGGCCGCGACCATGGCAATCTTCGATTTGAGACCGAAACGGTGCATCTCCACGTCGGATTCTTCATTACGGCGCTCAAGAAGTTTCTAGGCTCTAAGATTCCACGATCAATAGTTCAATCAGGAATCGTTGACAAGCTTCAATCCTCACACAAGGGCGTAAAGGTCGGATTTGACCAGGACAGGAAGCAGGGTCGAGGATACTATGCCGAGCTATGTTTCAAGATTTTTGTAACTTACCCCTCGGGCAAGGAGCAGGAGCTCGTTGACGGGGGAGATGTTAATTGGACTCAGAAGCTATTGAACAACGCGAAGGAGCGCCTCGTCATCAGCGGTTGCGGTAGCGAAAGACTATGCGAACTCTTCAGATCGGCCAGCTCTAGACGAAGTACATGAACTGAACGTTAGATGCTGGCCCCGACAATCATCAAGATGAAAGTCACCGCGAGCAAGAACACTCCCAACCTTGCAGCCATGCCGAGTCTCTTCTGCAAGTTTCCAGCCTGGACAGACATTGCGGCATCGCCGCCGGGTGAGGCTTGTTTCTGCGGCTGCTTCAACAGCCCAACGAGCTTCCGACTAGTTGGTATTAGCACGCCGAAGGCGATCAGAAGTACGATGAGAGTCACGACCGCGCCGATTTGGATATAAATCAGACCTGAGTTGGATGGCGCGAGAGAGGTTGCGACCTGAGTGATATAGGCGTAAAGCGCGAGTCCTGCCACCGCGGCCGCGATAGAGCTTCCCCCGATGAACCTCATGTAAGATGGAATTACCGATAAGACGAATTCGCCTCTCGATGCGGGAGACATTCTTCTAAGTGCGGGAGTCAAGACCGAAACAAACAATGTAGCTCCTCCCATCCATGCGATTATCGAGCCAACGTGTAGTACGAGTAGAACGAGGAACACGGCATCAGCCATTCTTTTTCAGACTCGAACTTACCCTGCAGAGGCATCTCTATTTATCATATGTGAGTTGCTTCCTTGTGTATTGTTCGTTTATCGTCGGAAACTGGAGGCCGACTGTTCGAATGTTTTTAGATAGTGAATGGTGAAGGATCGAAAGCTGATTCGATGACTCTGTTCAGCAATCCTGTTGTCCTCGAGCTTCTAGCCAAGTACAAACCGATCGCCGCCATGACCCATACCTCCGCGCTGTTGGGATGGGATTTGGAGATCAATATGCCAGAGGCCGGAGCCGCTGCGAGAGGCCAGGCCCAGGCTGAGATCGAACTGCTACGCCAGAAGATGACACTCGACCTAGCAGGTCTCATCGAGAAGGCTGAGAAGCAAAGGACTCTCAATGATGCAGAGAAGGGAGTAATCCGAGTCATCAAAAGAGAACTGGATTTCTATCAGAAGATTCCAGCAGATCTGCTGGAGCAGCTGCAGAAGGCTACTGTCGAGGCGTCCGTCCCCTGGAGAGAAGCGCGGAAGAAGGCCGACTTCCGAATCTTCCAGCCTCACCTAGAAAAAATAACTGATCTGAAACGGAAGCAGGCAGAATATCTCAACCCCTCCACGCATCCCTACAACGCGCTACTGGACCTCTTCGAGGAAGGACTGACGATAGACGATCTGGACAAGATCTTTTCCTTGCTCATCCCGCAACTCAAGAAGATCCTCGCCAAGACCCTCGCGCAGGGAAAATTCCCCGAGAAGCATCCTTTGGAAGAAGCCGATTATGATGTTGAAGCGTTGAAACAGGTAAACCAGAAACTCACATCGATACTCGACATGCCTGACAAGAGATTCCGACAGGATGTTTCCACGCATCCCTTCTCGATAAGAATCGCTGGCGATGACGTCCGAATCACAACTAGGTATGAGCCTAAGAACTTCAAGGCCTCAACGTTCGGCCTAATCCACGAATGCGGCCACGCGCTCTACGAACTCCAAGTAGAGCACGAGCTCGACTTCACACCTACGGGGACAGGTGTCTCCTCGGGAGTCCACGAGTCCCAATCCCGATTCTGGGAGAACATTGTCGGAAGAAGCAGACAATTCACGTCCTTGACCTACCCCCTCTTCAAAACCAAGCTCAGCTTCCTATCACACTACGACGAGAGCCAGGTCTACTCATACTTCAACACGGTAAGACCTAGCCTGATACGGGTCGAGGCGGACGAGCTGACTTACAACTTCCACATCGCAATGAGATACGAACTGGAGAAGAAAATGTTGCAGGGCACAGTCCAAGTCTCAGAACTCCCCTCCGTCTGGAATGACATGATCGAGGAGTATCTCGGAAAGAGACCAGCTGACGATGCACAAGGGGTCCTCCAAGACGTCCATTGGAGCTGGGGGCAATACGCCAACTTTCCGGGCTACTCACTCGGAAACGTGATCGCGGGAATGCTCTGGAATACTCTAACAAGGAAACAATTGCTACCGATCAAAGGAGACAAGAGCATCCCAGCTCTCAAGGGATGGCTCGCAGAGAACGTCCACAAACCCGGAGCGACATACCCACCTAAAGAGCTACTCAATCGAGTCTTCGGCCACGGATACGACCCGGCGGGACTCGTAAGCTATCTCGAAAACAAGTATCTCGCAGCGAACTGAACCCATCAACCTTTCCGCATAGAATCGTTCTGGAGGTTTATGCCAAACCATTTTCGCAACAGCCTATCGAACTCTCTTCGATTGTTGACAGGCCGCTCGATTCGCCTGCCGCGTCTCGTCACAATGAGCTTCGAATCTGTCAGACTCACTCTTCCATCCCGCGTCAGCAGAGTACATACTCGGCCTTTCTTGAAATGCGAGTTCCGAGAAGTCTGCTGAAAACGACATCTACGGACAAAATCCCTAAGACTTCGCAGTCGAAGACTGAACTGGTATTGAGGCTCCCAGAGATTCTTCTCGCCATCCCATCTGGATAGCAACCTCCCTCCAGCCCTGCGAGTAATACGGTAGACCCTTCCATTGTCAGTTTGAGGACCCTGAAAGTCCAGGCGTTTTGGTTCTGTGAACGATTCTCCGAAACCAACATCGGCCAGCCAGCGATCCTTCGTAGTGACCAGCAGAATCATATGATCAAACTCTGGAGTGAAACCGCCATTCTTTCGCGCAACTCGTGCAGAAAGCATGCGCACCTTGAAACCCAAGCTCGTGAGTAGAGCCGCAAAGGACCCGTTGAGCTCGTAGCAGAAACCTCCACGTTTGTGAGCAATGATCTTCTCGTAGAACGCGTCGGCGGAGTTTGCCCACGATATCCGATTCGGTCTAGGTAGGCGCGAGTTGTGTCGCTGACGTGTCGGGTTTTCAGTGACACCGGCGATCCGGCCTGGATTGATTATTGCACAAGCATCAATTGCCTTTGGTCTAGGCTAGCTGTAGCATTCTCTCGATAGACAGCCTAGCTCTATCAGCGGTCTCTTTTGGAACTTTGACCTCGTACACCATGTCCCTCAGTGACCGGTAGACTTTTTCTAGCGTTATGGTCTTCATGTACTGGCAGACAGCGTCCTCCTTCACTGGCAGGAATGTCTTGTCCGGATTCTCTTTCTTCATTCGATGAAGAATGCCCGTCTCAGTAGCGACGAGGAACTTGTTGGCTGATGACTGTCGGGCATGGCGGACCATTCCTTCAGTAGAGTAGACTTGCGTCATTGGAAGGTTGAAGTCTCCTTTTTCGGAGAAGTAGAGGAACTGTGTGACGCACCCGCACTCCGGATGGACCAGGAATTCGGCGTCCCGGTGTTCTTCGAGCTTCCGGTTAATGACGTCAGGTGTGATCCCAGCGTGGACATGACATTCTCCCGGCCAGACCTCCATCTTCCGCTGGGTCTTCTCCATAACATAGGCTCCGAGAAACATGTCTGGCAAGAAGAGAATCTCCTGATCCCGCGGAATACTATTAACCACTTTTACGGCGTTGCCTGATGTGCAGGCGTAGTCGCTCTCGGCCTTGACCTCGGCTGTTGTGTTAACGTACGAGACGACGACAGCGTTCGGATGCTCCTTCTTCCAAGCCCGTAACTTATCAGCGTCAATTGTCGCTGCCAGCGAACAGCCTGCTCCAAGGTCCGGAAGGAGGACCTTCTTTTGGGGAGAGATTATGGATGCGGTCTCTGCCATGAAATGGACCCCACAAAACACTATCACATCGGCCTCGGTCCGGGCGGCGACCTGAGAAAGTCCGAGAGAATCGCCAACATAATCGGCAATATCCTGGACTTCGGGGACCTGATAATTGTGCGATAGTATGACCGCGTTCCGCTCACGCTTGAGCCTCGTGACCTCCGCTACAAGATCCCCTGTACTGGTAGGCAGGAGTGTAGCTGGCATCAGTAGACTTCTAATTGACAGGAGGCTAATCCTCGGTTAAAATGTTGCTTCGAGGATATCCCTGGTGAGAGACCTCAATAGTGCTAAGTAACAACATTGTTTTCCTCGACCGTTACGATACTACTCTTGGGTTCCTGAGATTCCAGAATAGCTGATGCGTGGATTGAATTCCTCTACTGGATCCCGAGATGCGACGTGCACGCGTACGAAGCGGACGGCTGGGAGAGAGATGATCCATCCATGAAGATCAGCTGGCACGATGTGGCAGAAGACGTAGAGAAGCATGCTCACAAACTGGCCGAGGACATTTTCGCGCTAGAACCGGATGTAACAGAAGAGGTTGACCTTAAGGCATTATTCGAGCGCATTTTGGGGAAAGAGGACTGGACTGACAAAGTCTGGGCCGCACAGCACGAGCGCCAGTGGCGCGAGTAGAACAGTCCCTAGTACATTGGTGATTGTAGTCGAGCTATCTGGGAGGATACGCGGTCAATGTACTCCCTCAACCTCGACAGCATAGTCTTAGCAGTGATCACCCCGAGAACCTTGTGATCTGACATAACAAGGACCCGTCGTATTGCCTTCTGAGTCATTATCTGAGCAACCTGATCTATGCCCTCGTTTCCATCGACCGAAACGAGGTTGCTGGTCATTATGTCGCCAAGCTTCACTTCGCCAGGATCCTTACCCTCTGCCGTAATCTTCGCCAGAAAATCCCACTCGGTAACAATGCCCTCCGGGACGCCACTGCCTGACGCGATTATTACGAAACCGTGGCCCTTCGCCTTCATCTGACGCGCGGCTTCAAGCGCGCTGGTGCTTCTCGAAAGGGAGAGGAAATCCTTCTCGACAATATCCTTGGCAACTAGGACCATGATTGATGACCACCCAAAACGAATAGATAATGGTTAACAAATCCTCTGCAGAAAACTACAGATGCCCCGATTGCCCCTTTCATGCTACTTGTTCCCGGACCTCTAGTTTCTGGTCGAAAGCCACTCCAACTCCTCGACCTCTCAGGGCAGAAGGAACTATTGCTACCAGACTCATTATTGCCATAATCCAGAAGATGGTGTGCATTGGCGCGATGAAGAGGTACACGCTCGGAGTGACTCCCGATGGGAGCGGTAGGCCGGCGAAGATCGCTTGCAAAACGTTGATGCGTATGCTGGTTGCCAAGACGGCGAATGAGATTGAGAGGCTCAGAAGAGCTCCAGTAGTTACCAGGGTGGCAGACATTCCGGAAGCCACGCCCCGCCTAGTTACTGGGGCGGAACTCATTATAGAACTGATGTTAGGCGCTACAAACATTCCCCCTCCAGCTCCTACCAGTACCATGAGGAGCGCAAGAACTGTGTAGGAGACGTTCGCGGGGATGAGCGCGAGCCCTATCAAGCCAGCTGTCGAGATTGAGAGACCGGTCGTTGTGAAGAATCGAGGTCCATACTTGTCTGAGAGGTAGCCGCTTAAGGGTCCAAGACTGACAAAAGCCACCGCGAACGGTATC
>WNFT01004649.1_pt1 | contig 11980 bp, 8 predicted proteins | sample 5400191 | NCBI WGS metagenome assembly WNFT01 (sample SAMN13153359, study PRJNA577476) | soil metagenome | isolation source: 80 cm saprolite under Madrone tree | place: USA:California | collected 2016-06-14
TGCGTCGGCTCCCGACGCGAGCAACACGCGTTCCCGAGCAAGCCCAGGCGCCGGGTTGATCGACCGGCGTGCAGATGGATCACGTTCGTGCATTCCCGCGGGATTCGCCAGGCGCGACCTCTCTCCCCTGGCAACGGTCTGGAGCCGCGGAGCGAACCGTCTGAGCTATGGAATGCTAATCGGAGGTTTGCTCCTGTGGTCGCTGGTGCTCAGAGTGCAGGGGTGATGTCCAAGCACTGTGCCTACGTGAACATCGCGCTGCCGCTTGTGATGATTGTCCTCGGGCTGGTGCTGGCCCTCATCGGCCCGAACTTCATTCACGGCCGCGGGCGGGCGGCTACCAACGCCCCGGCGGCCCCGTAACATGGCGCTGGTCAAGAACTTCCCGCGCAGGATGTTCGCCGAGATGGCGGGCGAGGCTTTGGAGAAGGAGGGCATTCCCTCCTGGATTCAATCGCCGGACATCGGCATCTTGGGCGTTCGCGGAGGGGCCGTTCCCCAAGGCGCCGACCTGCACGTCAAAGACGAGCATGCGGAGCGCGCGCGGGAGCTTCTCTCAGCACTCTTCCGGGACCTGTGACGGGCGGGGAGGGCGCCAGCCCATCGCGCCTCTTGTGCTTTGACGAGAAATGGTGCTTCTACGCGCGAGGCATGGAGTCGAGTGGGTTGCGTAGGGATCACCACACACGTTCGACGTGAAGCTCCGCTGACGGGGCGAGGAGATGGGAATGGCGAAGGCGAAGAAGGGCAAGCGGAAGATGGGCATGAAGAAGGCGAAGCCGGCGCGGGCGGGGCGCGCCGTCGGCAAGGCCAAGAAGGCCGCGACGAGCACGGGGAGCGCGGTTGCCGCGGCGGCGAACAAGCGCATCGCGACCCTCGAGGCGGAGAATCGGCGGCTGCACGCGGAGGTCTCCGAGCTGCGGGCCCGGCTCGCTGAACGTCCGGCACCGGCCCCCGCGCCGGGCGCAGGACAGGCGGCCCTCGAGCTGTAGAGCGCGCGCCGCTCAGGCGGCGGAGGCGAGCAGCGCTCGGAGCCAGCGTCCGGTGTGCGAGCCGGCGGCCGCGGCGATCGCGGCCGGCGGCCCGCACGCGACCACCGTGCCGCCGCCGGCGCCGCCCTCGGGCCCGAGGTCGACGATCCAGTCGGCCTCCTTCACGATGTCGAGGTTGTGCTCGATGGTGACCACGGTGTTGCCGAGGTCGACCAGCCGGTGCAGCACGGCGATCAGCCGATCCGTGTCGGCGAAGTGGAGGCCGGTGGTCGGCTCGTCGAGCACGTAGAGCGTCTGGCCGCGGGACTCCTTGGCGAGCTCGTAGGCGAGCTTGATGCGCTGGGCCTCGCCGCCCGAGAGCGTGTTGCTCGGCTGCCCGAGGGTCAGGTAGCCGAGGCCGATGTCGGCGAGCACACCGAGCGCGCGCGCCACCGGCGGGTGGGGCGCGAAGAACTGCGCCGCCTCCTCGACCGTCATGGCCAGCACGTCGGCGATGGTGCGCCCGGCGTAGCGGACGCCGAGCGTCTCCGCCGTGTAGCGCTGCCCGCCGCACGTGTCGCAGTCGACGTAGACGTCGGGGAGGAAGCTCATCTGGATGCGGAGGCGTCCCTGGCCCGCGCACGTCTCGCAGCGGCCGCCCGGGACGTTGAACGAGAAGCGGCCGGCGCCCCAGCCGCGCAGGCGCGCCTCGGGCACCAGCGCGAAGAGCCGGCGGACGTCGTCGAAGAAGCCCACGTAGGAGGCCGGCGTCGAGCGCGGCGTGCGGCCGATCGGGCTCTGGTCGACCTCGACCACGCGCGCCAGGTGCTCGGCGCCCTCGAGCGCGCGGTGCGCCCCCACGCGCCCGCTGTGGAGGCCGAGGGCGCGGCGCGTCGCCTGGTAGAGCACGTCGCGCACCAGCGTCGACTTGCCCGAGCCGGACACGCCGGTCACGCACGTCCACGCGCCGAGCGGCAGGCTGACGTCGATGTCGCGCAGGTTGTGCTCGCGCGCCCCGCGGACGATGAGGCGCGGCAGCCGCTCCAGGGCGCGGCTCGGCCCGAGGCGGCGGCGCGGGGCGTCCAGGTAGCGGCCGGTGAGCGAGGCGGGATGGGCGGCGAGCTGCCCGGGCGGGGCGACGGCGACCAGGCGCCCGCCGTGCACCCCGGCGCCGGGTCCCAGGTCCACGACCAGGTCGGCGCGGCGGATGGTCGCCTCGTCGTGCTCGACCACCAGCACCGTGTTGCCGCGCGCGCGGAGCAGCTCGAGCGTGTCGAGCAGCATGGCGTTGTCGCGCGGATGGAGCCCGATGGTGGGCTCGTCGAGGATGTAGCACACGCCGCGCAGGTTCGAGCCGAGCTGCGCGGCGAGCCGGATGCGCTGCCCCTCGCCCCCCGAGAGCGTGTCGGCGCGCCGGTCGAGGGTCAGGTAGGCGAGCCCGACCTGGGCGAGGAAGCCGAGGCGCGGCAGGATCTCCTTGAGCGGCCCCTCGGCGACCGCCGCCTCGCGGGCCTCGAAGCGGAGCGCGCCGATCGCCCGCTCCGCCTCGCTCACGGGGAGTGCCGTGAGCTCGGCGATCGTCCGGCCCGCGAGGCGGACGGCGCGCGCGCGGGGGTTCAAGCGCTGGCCGCCGCAGGCCGCGCACGGGCGCTCGGCGGTGAACTCGCCGAGCGCCGCTCCGTCCTCGGCCGCGAGCGCCTGCCGCAGGACGGTGAGCGCGCCCGGAAGCTCGGCGGAGCCCTCCAGGACCAGGCGGCGGTGGCGCGCGCCGAGGCGCGCGACCGGCCGGTCGAGCGGCACGCCGGCCGCGGCGAGCGCGCGCAGCAGGCGCCGCTTCGCAGGCCGCAGCTCCGCCACGTCGAACGGGACCAGCGCGCCGGCCTCGAGCGAGCGCGCGGGGTCGAGGATCGCCTCGGGGTCGAGGTCGACGGTCACGCCCGCGCCGGCGCAGGCCGGGCAGGCGCCCTGACGGCTGTTGAACGAGAAGAGGCGCGGGTCGAGGGCCTCGAAGCCGAGACCGCAGGCGGGGCAGAAGAGCCGCTCGGAGTAGAGCCGCTCGCTCCCGTCGGCGAGCGCGATGAGCGTGCCGCGCCCGAGCCGGAGCGCGCGCTCGACGGCCTCGTCGAGCCCGCCGAGCTCCGGGGGCAGGGTGGCGATCACCAGGTCGATGTCGTGCTCGCGGTAGCGATCGAGGAGCGGCACCCGCTCGAGCGCCAGGCGCCGCCCGTCGATGCGCGCCTCGCGCAGGCGGAGCTTGCGCGCCGCGGCCAGCTCCTCCTTGTGGTAGCCCTTGCGCCCGCGGACGACCGGCGCGAGCAGCGTCACGCGCTGCCCGCGCAGCTCGCGGCGGAGCCGGGTCAGGATCTGGCTCCGCGTCTGCGAGCGGATCGCCTCGCCGCAGCCGGTGCAGTGCTGGACGCCGAGCTTGGCGAACAGCAGGCGGAGGTAGTGGTAGATCTCGGTGACGGTGGCGACCGTCGAGGTGCGGCCGCCGCGCGAGAGGCGCTGCTCGATGGCGACCGTGGGCGGGAGCCCGGTGAGCAGATCGAGGTCCGGCTTCGCCATCACGTTCAGGAACTGGCGCGCGTAGGCGGACAGGCTGTCGACGTAGCGGCGCTGGCCCTCGGCGTGCAGCACGTCGAAGGCGAGCGAGGACTTGCCCGAGCCGGAGAGCCCGGTGAGCACGATCAGCCGGTCGCGCGGCAGCTCGAGGGAGAGGTCGCGCAGGTTGTGCTCGCGCGCGCCCACCAGGCGGATGTAGCCGTTCCCCCCGGCGGCCGCCGCGGCGTACACGGGTGGTGCGTCGGCGATCCGCTGCGGACCCTGCAGCACCTCGGCGAGGAAGCGGCCGGTGTGCGACTCGGGCACGCGCACGATCTCCTCGGGGGGTCCGACGGCGACCAGGCGCCCGCCCGCCTCGCCGCCCTCGGGCCCCAGGTCGATCACCCAGTCGGCGCACTTGACGACCTCGAGGTTGTGCTCGATGACGATCAGCGAGTGGCCGCGCGCCACCAGGCGCGCGAAGCAGGCGAGCAGCTTCTCGATGTCGGCCAGGTGGAGCCCCGTGGTCGGCTCGTCGAAGATGAAGAGGGTGTGCGCCTTGCCCTCGCGGCCGAGCCGCGCGGCGAGCTTCACACGCTGCGCCTCGCCGCCGGAGAGGGTGGAGAGCGGCTGCCCGAGGCGGAGGTAGTCGAGGCCGACGTCGGCGAGCGGCTGGAGGCGGGCCCCCACCTCGGGGACGTCGGTGAAGAAGGCGGTCGCCTCGGCGACGGTCAGCTCGAGGACGTCGCGGATCGACCGCCCCCGGAAGCGGACCTCGAGGATCTCCGGCCGAAAGCGCGCCCCGCCGCACTCGGCGCAGGGCACGTAGACGTCGGAGAGGAACTGCATCTCGATCTTCTCGAAGCCCTCGCCGGTGCACGTCTCGCAGCGGCCACCCGGGACGTTGAAGGAGAAGGTGGCCGCCGTGTAGCCCCGGAGACGCGCCTCCTCGGTGCGCGCGAAGCAGGCACGGATGCCGTCGAAGGCCCGGAGATAGGTGACCGGGTTGGCGCGCGGCGTGGAGCCGATCGGCGCCTGATCGACGAGGATCACCTCGGCGATGCGCTCGGCGCCTTCGAGCGCCCGGCACGGGCCCGGGATGCCGACCGGCTCGCCCCGCCGCTTCTTGAGCCCGCGGTAGAGCACGTCGTCCACCAGCGTCGACTTGCCCGAGCCCGACACGCCGGTCACGGCCACGAAGCAGGCGAGGGGGATGTCGACGTCGAGGGTTTTCAGGTTATTGGCAGAGGCTCCCCGCACTCGAACGGCGAGACCGGGAATGGGCTTCCGCCGCCGGGCCGGGAGGGGGATGAGCGTCCGTCCGGTCAGGTAGTCCGCGGTGGCCGAGCCGCGAGCGGTCGCGAGCGCGGCGGGCGGCCCGGCGAACACGACCTGGCCGCCCCGCTCGCCGGCGCCGGGCCCGAGGTCGATCACGTGATCGGCGGCGCGGATGACGGTGGGGTCGTGCTCGACCACCACGACCGCATTGCCGAGATCGCGCAGGCGGTGGAGGATGCGCGTCAAGCGCTCCGTGTCGCGCGGGTGGAGGCCGACCGAGGGCTCGTCGAGCACGTAGAGCGTGTTGACCAGCGAGCAGCCGATGGCGGTGGTGAGGTCGACGCGCTCGAGCTCGCCGCCCGAGAGCGTGCGCGACTGGCGGTCGAGGGTCAGGTACTCGAGCCCGACCTCGACCAGGTAGCGGAGGCGGCTGCGGATCTCGCCCAGGATGAGGCCCGCCACCTCCTCGGCCTGCCCCGCGGGCAGCGCGAGCCCGGCGAAGAAGCGCTCCGCCTCGCCGATGGGGAGGCGGTTCACGTCCGCGATGGTGAGCCCGCCCACGTGGAAGTCGAGCGCCTCGGGCTTGACGCGCGCGCCGCCGCACGCCGCGCACGGCGTGTAGCTCCGGAAGCGCGAGAGGAAGACGCGCACGTGCATGCGGTAGGTGCGGCCCTCGAGCCAGCGGAACCAGCCGCGCACGCCCGGGTAGTGGCCGCGCCCGTCGCCCTCGAGCACCAGCGCGTGCTGCACCGGCGAGAGCTCCGCCCACGGCGCGCCGGTCGGGATGCCCCGGCGGCGGCAGAACTTGAGCAGCTCGCCCCGCTCCCAGCCGGTCGCCTTCGTGGTCCACGGCTTGATGGCGCCCTCGGCGAGGGAGCGGCGCGGGTCGGGGATGACCAGATCCAGGTCGAGGTCGATCACGCGCCCGAAGCCGCGACACGTCTCGCACGCCCCGAGCGGGCTGTTGAAGGAGAAGAGGTTCGGCACCGGGTCGCGCACCGCGAAGCCGCACGCCGCGCACTCGAGCGCGCTCGAGAAGCGCTCGACGCGGTCGCCCGCCTCGGGGAGCCGCACGGCGGCGCGGCCGCGGCCGTGGCGGAGCGCCTGCTCGAGCGACTCGACCAGGCGCCCGTGGTCCGCGGCGCGCAGGCCGAGCCGGTCCTGCACGATGGTGAGCCGGCCGTCGCGCGCCGGCGGCGCGGCAGCGCTCTCGAGGTCGACCATGCCGTCCGGCCCGAGGGCGCGCACGAAGCCCGCGGCGAGCAGCCCCGTGCGCATCTCGTCCCAGGGAAGCCCCTCGGGCACGGGCAGATCGAAGGTCACCACCGCCCGGGCGCCCTGGTTTGCGGCGAGCAGGCTGGCGGCGGCGCTCGCGGGCGTGTCGCGCACGACCGTGCGCCCGCACGTCCGGCAGTGCGGCACGCCCACCTTGGCGAAGAGCAGCTTCAGGTGATCGTGCAGCTCGGTCATGGTCCCGACCGTGGAGCGCGAGGTCTTCACCGGCCGGCGCTGGTCGATCGCGATCGCGGGCAGGATGCCCGTGATGCGGTCGACGTGCGGCTTCTCCATCCGATCGAGGAACTGGCGGGCGTAGGTCGAGAAGCTCTCGACGTAGCGCCGCTGGCCCTCGGCGTAGAGCACGTCGAAGGCGAGCGAGGATTTGCCGGACCCCGACACGCCCGTCACCACCGTGAGGGCATGGAGCGGCACGCGGACGTCGATGCCCTTCAGGTTGTGCTCGCGGGCGCCGACGATCTCGATTGTGGGCTCGTCCATGAGGGCGTATACGGCTGGGCGCGCCCGGGCGGGCGCGGAACCGTCGAGTATACCGGCACGGCGGGGCGGGGGAAGGGGGAAGCGGGACCCGCGGCGCCGCTCTGCGGGGCCGTGTCACCCGCGAGCGAAAGCCGGTATGGTCCCGGCGGTGACCGGTCGAGCCGAGCTTCCGCACGGCCGCGTGCTGCTCGGCGGCATCGTCGCGCTCGCACTCGCGGTTCACCTGGTGGGAATCCGCAAGGATCTGCCCTACGCGCCCGAGATCGACGAGCCGCTCGTCGTGAACGCCGCCGTCCGCATCGGTGCGCTGATCGATACCGACCCGGGCTGGTTCGGGCACCCGGCCTCGACGCTGATCTACTCGCTCGCGGGGGTCTATCGGCTGTGGAGCGTGGTCGCCTACCACGGTCCCTTGGTGGGCCGCGACCCACGGCTCATGTCGCGCTTTCTCGCCGATAGCGGCGAGTTCTACCTGCTCGGCCGGCTGCTGAACGTCGCCTTCGCGCTGGCGGCGCTGCCCCTGCTCTGGGCCGTCGGGCGCCGCGCCTTCGACGACGCGGCCGGCCTCGTCGCGGCGTGGTTCGTCATCCTCTCGCCGCTCGCCGTCGAGCATGCCCAGATGGTGCGCTCGGACACCAGCGCCGCGTTCTTCGGCCTCCTCGCCCTATGGCTCTGCCTGCGATGTCACGAGCAGCCGAGCGCGAGGAGGCACGTCGTGGCGGGGCTCGCGATCGGGCTCGCCGTGGCGAGCCGGTACTTCATGGTCCTGCTGGTCGCGCCGTTCGCGTTTCTGAGCGCGGCGGCGTGGTGGGGAAGCGAGCACCGGAGGTCGGGCTGGGCGCTCGGGGCGCTGGCGCTCGGCATGGCGGCGATCCCGATCGGATTCCTGCTCGCCGTGCCGGGCTTCCTCGCGAATCTCCCGACGGTGGCGGACAACCTCCGGCACGAGGCGAAGACGTCGCATCTCGGCGCGGATGGGCTCTCGCCGGCCGGCAACCTGCTCTGGTACCTGCACGAGGCCATTCCCGATGCGCTCAGCTGGCCCGTCGCGCTGCTGGCCGTGGCCGGCGTCCTCCTCGTGCTGAGAGACCGTCAGCCGAAGCCGCTCTCGCTCCTCGTCCTCGTCGTGGCCTTCCTCGGCGGCATCAGCCTCTCGTCACTCCACTGGGAGCGCTGGCTCATCCCGGTCCTCCCCGTCCTCGCGCTGCTGGCGGCCCTTTCGCTCGTGCGCCTTCTCCGTGCGCTCGGCCCAGGGCTACGGGGTCGGCGCCTCGTACGTGTGGTGGCCGTCTCGCTCGGCGTGCTCGTGGTGTCCACGCCCGCGGTCGCCCGGATCGTCCGGTCGAGCCTCCAGCAGCTCGAGCCGAGCACTCGCGTGCGCGCGCGTGAATGGGCGCTCCAGCATCTTCCGCCCGGGAGCACGATCGCCGAGGAGTGGTACACGGCGCCGCTCGGGCCGGTCCCGGGGAAGGGAATCCGCGTCTCCCAGCTCCGCTCCCTCGCCGAGGGTCACACCCTCGAGGACTACGCCCGGGAGCGCTACGACGTGCTCATCGTGAGCACGGGGATGTACGGGCGCTATCTCGCCGAGCCCGCGCGCTATCCGGCCGAGGTCGCGTTCTACTCGCGGCTGTTCCGCGAGGGCCAGCTGCTGCAAGCGTTCGCGCCGTCCGCCACCAGCCGCGGACCGATGATCAGGATCTATCGGATCGCGCCGGCGCCGGCCGTCCCGCCCTGATTGCACGCGACCCGAGACCGTGTCTCGGGTCGGAAACGGAAGCGAGCGTGTGGCGTGACCGCCCCGAGACCCTTGTCTCGGGGGCGGAACCGGAAGCGAGCGTCTGGCGTCGGTGGGTCGTGCGTAGGCCGTGCCGCGGCCGGCGAAGCCGGCGCGGCAAACGTTGAGGCCCTTTGGGCAGCCGTCGTGCGCGGCGCCGCGGAGGCATCGTTTCCCGTCACGCGCTCACACTCCGGAAAGTCTGCCGCGCCGGCTTTGCCGGCCGCGGCACGCCGTCGGCCCTGCCCACCGGGCGGCACACTCGCTGTCCGTCCCCGACCCGAGACAGAGTCTCGGGTCGGCAATTAGTCACCCGCCGCCGCCGTGGACGTGCCCTCCGCGCCGGGCCGACACCAGAGCGTGCCAGCGACCGTGATCTCGGTTTCGTCCCCCGGCGGCAGGGCCTGGAGGCGCGCCGACGCCAGCTCGACGAACTTCTCGCCCGGACCCACGGTGACGTGGAGGGCATCGCCGAACCAGCGAAAGTTCTGTTCCCCATCCTGCACCCCCACGAGCATCTCGGCTCCGTCGTAGCTGTTCGGCCCGTGGTATTTCTCGACGTTCACGTAGATCAGCAGCTTCGCTTCCCCCGCCGCCGGGCGCGTCATTTGCACGATGAAGTCGTCCGTGGTGGACGTGCACTCCATGGCGCCTTCCTGGCGGAAGGCACACGCCCCGGTCGCCACCAGCGTGCTCCGTCCTCCCGGGGGCTCCGGTGGAGGCGGGCAGAGCTCCGGACGCCATTGATATTCGGCGCCCCAGCCGCCCCCGGGCTCGGCAGCGGGAATCGGCCGGGCGACGATCTTCACGGAGCGCGCCGGATCCGTCTCGCAGCCGAGCACGGCGAGGCAGGCAACCACGAGGACGCCCCTCAGCCGCGTCATCCACGCCTCCACGCCCGCGCCAGCTGTGTGGACGCCAGCACGATCGACAACGCCGCGCACCCCGTCAGCACCAGCAGGTCGTGTCCGAAGCCCGTCAGGTCGGGGTAGAAGAGCGCCTGGCGCAGCCCTTCGATCGCGTAGCTGGTCGGCACGAAGCGGCTCGCCACCTGCAGCCAGTGCGGCAGGAAGGCCACCGTCGTGAACCCGCCGCCCAGGAAGAAGAGGTAGGCCGAGGCGTTGAGCGCGGTCATGGTCACGAGCCGCGTGTCGCGTAGCGCCACGCCCAGCAGCGTTCCCAGGCCGACGGTCGCCAGGGTCACGGCGCCGAGCAGCGCCACGAGCGCCAGGCCGTGCGTCCACGAGACCGGCGGCAGCATCCATCCGCATGGCCCGCTCAGCAGCAGCGCCAGCCACAGCGGCGCCCCCGAGTCCTCCGCGCAAAACGGAATGTGATGGGTGAGGAATCCGAGCGCGACCAGCGGCGCCACCAGCCCGATGGTGATCAGCGTGCCACCGAGCAGGCGTCCCACCACCAGCGCCCAGCCGCCCGCGGGGCTGAGGAGCAGCATCTTCGCCCTGCCATGCTCGAAGTCGCGCGCCGTGAGGAGCGCCGTGCCGAGCACGCCGACGCTGATGACGATCAGCACCACGATCGGGATCACCTGGTACTGCAGAAACGACACGTTGGTGTCGCGCAGGTCGTGCTCGGCCACCGCGACGCGGTAGGGGTTGGGGAGGAGCACTCCCGAGGACGGCCCGTGCAGCTCGCCGAGGAGGCCGAGCTGCGGCGCGTCGAACTCGGCCACCGAGCGCGTGACGCTCCGGCGGAGATCGTCGGCCAGATCGATGTCGACGTTGTTCAGATAGAGGTCCACCGCGGCGTCGGCGCGGGCGGCCGCCACGTCGAAATCCTCCGGGACCACGATGATGGCGGCGATCCGCTGCGCGCCGATCGCCCGCTCGGCATCGGCCGCGGCCATCTCCTCGAGCAGGTACGCATCGGCGTCTCCGCGGATGATGCGGGCCATCCGCGCCGCGAGCGGCCCCTGTCCCTGCACGACGAGCGCCACCGGCTGCTGGCCGACCGAGTTCGTGAGCACCGCGACCAGCACGCCCATGCCGAGGGCCGGAAGCAGCGCGGCCGCGATCGCCGCCGGCGACCGCAGCCACACCGCGAGGTCGTTGCGCGCCATGCCCCACGCGGCGCCGATCACCGGGTGGCCCCCTTCGCCAGGCGTCCGAGCGTCAGGATCACCGCGACGACCGCGATTGCCACCAGCACCAGCAGGTCCACGTAGATCGGCTCCGGCGTGACGTGGAGTCCGTGGAACGCCCACTCCAGCACGCCGACGGCGTAGTAGACCGGCGAGAGGTGGGCGAGGGCCCAGATGGCGTCGCCGTCGAAGCGCGTCGGCTCGAGCGCGCCGCTGTCGACGTAGAACGGCATCGCGAGCCCGAAGAGCAGCGGCACCGCGGCGAGCGTGCGCTTGAGCAGCGCCCCGAGCCAGGCCCCCACCGAGGTGAAGATGGCGACGCAGGCGAGGAGCGCGAACGCCGTGGTCCAGGGGGCGATCGGCACCACGCCGTACCCGACCTCGATGACGAGCAGGGCGAGCGCGAGTGCCATGGCCGCCACCGTCGCGGCGACGGAGAGCTTTCCGGCGAGCACGATTCCCGGCGAGGCCGGCGAGAGGCGCAGGAGCTTGACCGTCGCGCGCTCCCACTCACGCGCCGTCGCCATGGCACCCAGAATGCCCGCGATCACCATCGCGTCGAGCGCGAGCGCGCTCACCGTCAGGTACGGGATGTAGCCGGTGTCGTGCGGCCAGACGTCGTGCTCGACCATCTGCACGGCCGTTCCGGGGAACTGCTGCCGCCGCGCGAAGGCGACGATCGCCGCCGGCAGCGCGCGCTGCATGTCGTTGGTGAGGTCGACGTTGACGTTGTCGATGCGCACGTCGACCGGCACCGTCGTGCCCTTCGCGACGGCGTCGCTGAACCCGGCCGGGATGGTGATGATGCCGACCAGCCGACCCGACCCGAGCGCCGTCTCCGCCGCCTCCTCGCTCATGTATGTCAGCGCAAAGGAGTGGTGCGCGCCGTCGAGCGCCTCGATGAACCGCCGCGCGAGCGGTCCGCCGTCACGGTCGATGAGCGCCACCGGGGCATAGCTGCCCGTCAACCCGAAGAGGCTCACCATCGCGAGGAAGCTGACGGCCGCCAGCGCGGTGAGCGCCACGAAGCCGCGATTTCCGAGGAGGTGCGCCGCCTCGAGCTCGGCGCTCGATCGAAACAGGCGCCAGGCGCTCACGGCTCGGTGCCGTCCGCGGTGAGGGAGCGGAAGATCTCGACGAGGTCCGGCGAGCGCGTGCGGAAGCCCTCCACGGCGCAGACCCGGCGGGCCGCCCGCACGACGTCCTCGGGCGTCGTGTCGGCCCCCAGGTACACGCGCAGACCGAAGTCGACGATCTCGGCCCGCAGCACCCCGGGGTGCGTCCGCAGCGCGGCCGAGAGCTCGGTCGCGCCCTCCTCCCAGCACTCCAGCTCGAGGCACCGGCCCGTGCGCGCTCCGAGCGCCGCCGGCGTATCCTCGGCGACCAGCTTGCCGGCGCGGAGGATCGCGACGCGGTCGCACAACGCCTCGGCCTCGTCGAGATAGTTGGTGGTGAGCACCACGGTCCGGCCGCCCGCCCGCAACGATCGAATGTGCGCCCAGATCTGGTGCCGCGCCTCGACGTCGACCCCTACCGTCG
>WNFT01004789.1_pt1 | contig 11976 bp, 10 predicted proteins | sample 5400191 | NCBI WGS metagenome assembly WNFT01 (sample SAMN13153359, study PRJNA577476) | soil metagenome | isolation source: 80 cm saprolite under Madrone tree | place: USA:California | collected 2016-06-14
GAACGCATATGTAGTTTCGATTCAATTTGAGGAACAAGCGGTATTCACAGTCGTTTAAGGTCTCAAAGCGGTGGCGCGAGCTTGAAGGGCTCGCGCCGCGGGCGTATCTTTTAAGGGCACTCTTGCCACAGTTGAGGAAGTGAAAATGCAAAGTCGATCTATTCGTTACATCGCTCTCTTGTTGGCCATTCTAATCGGCGTCAGTGTGTGCTCGATCGAAACAGATGCGCAGCGCCGGCGAAAGAGGCGCGCGCGCCGGGCGCCGCGGCCGGTAATAACAAATCCTGCAATCGCGCCAGCGGGCAGCGAGCAGGACGGCGGTTCGGAAAGAATCATCAGCACCGCTGATGAAAGTCCAGCGGATACGAATGAAAACGGCACTCAGCCAAAGAAAAAGAAGGGCGGCGAAGCGAACATGCAGCAAACGATCGACGCGCTCTCGAATCAGGTCAATCGACTGTTGATTACTCGTTGAAGCCCGAAAACATCGATCGGTCGATTGCAGGTTACGGGACAGTGCATCCCGAAGAGGCCCGCGATTCTCGTCGCCGCCAACTGGAAAACGAAAAGGCGCGGCTGCAAGCGCAAATCACCTTGTTGGAAAACAGCCGCACGCGTTTGCAGGCTTCGCTGTCGACTGCAGAAGCCGAGGTGGACCTGCTGCGGCGGCGGATGGACCAGCAACAGTTGAACAACGCTTCGCGCGCTGAACCTGCGGCGACGCCGGACAAACCTTAAGTTCGATCTCTAAAACATGGGCACAATTCCGCAAGCCGAACTGTACGGTTGCATTGAGCAGGCGAACGACCGCGGCGAGCGCGTAGTTGTAGCTACGGTCGCGCGCACGCGCGGCTCAACGCCGCAGCAGCGCGGCGCCAAAATGCTGTTCTTTGAAGGCGGCGCAGCCGCGGGAACAGTCGGCGGCGGTTGTGTTGAGGCAGAAGTTTGGGCCGAGGCGCGCGAAGCGCTGCGCACCGGACAATCTGCTTTGCATCACTTTTCACTGACTGCTGAAGAGGCGAGCGAAGAAGGCATGGTCTGTGGCGGAACGATGGATATCTTCCTCGACGTATGGAAACCAGAGATGCATATATCGTAGTGCGGTGCTTCTCTGTGTAACTTTTGTGTCCTCTGTGCCTCTGTGGTGAATCTTTGTCTTGCTGAGAAGACGTGAGACCTACACCAACAGGCTGGCCGCGCATTTCCAGCGCGGTCTATTACGAAGACGCGCCGGCGGCCATCGATTGGTTATGCCGCGCGTTCGGTTTTGAAGTGCGCGTAAAATTGAGGGCGAAGGCGGCAGCATCGAACATTCTGAACTGACTTACGGCGCAGGCGTGGTGATGGTGGGCCAGGCCGGACTTGCTAACAAGCCGTCGTTTCGCAAATCGCCGCGTGCGGTCGCCGGCGCGAATACACAAAACATGATGGTCTATGTTGACGACGTCGAGGTGCACTGTGTGCAAGCGCGGAACGCCGGCGCGAAGATTGTTTCCGAGCCGAGGACCACCGACTATGGCGAAGACTGGTGGACCGATCGCGGTTATGAATGCGAAGACCTCGAAGGACATCACTGGTGGTTCTATCAGCGGCTGCGCGATCCGAAACCGTAAGGTTGATCCCATGAGCGAATCCTTCATCGATAACTACAAAGCCAAGCACCGCCATCCGCTGAACAAACTCGCACACAGCATTGGCATTCCGCTGATCGTCATTTCGTTGCCTCTCTTTTTCTTTAATTGGCGTTGGGCCTTAGGGCTGTTCATCATTGGCTGGGCATTTCAGTTTCTCGGGCACCTGATTGAAGGGAATCGGCCGGCCTTCTTCCGCAATCCGCTCTACCTGCTCGTCGGTCCGTGGTGGTTGTTGCGCCGCGCGCTCAACTCGCTTGCCTCTCTCGGTTCGCAAAAGCCACCGCTGTCGAAATAGAATCCTTCCGCATGAAGGATTCAACCGACAACACCCGCCTCATTTCGTCTTTGCTCCATCGCTTACTGCAGGACGGCTCGCTGGCGATTGTCGTTACGTTGATCGCAGCGCCGCGTAATGTTGGCGCGAAGATGATTGTCCAGGCGAAGGGAATTCACCATGGCAGCTTCGAAGATGCTAGCGTTGACGAGGCAGTGATCCGGCAGGCTGCCATCTTTCTCGCGTCGAAAGAAGAGACGCGCACTTTTTACGGCAGGGAATTCGCGCCTGATTTGAGTGACTTCAGCGAAGCGCAATTTCTTTTTGAACTAATCCAGCCGGAGCAGCGCGTGGTTATATGCGGCGCCGGACATGTGGGTGCTTCGCTCGCCAGACTCGCGGCTTTGCTTGGTTATCGTGCGGCGCTGATTGATGACCGCAAAGACTTTGTAAGGCGCGAAGACTTTTCGGAACCGAATATTGAACTGCTGCTGGCCGAAAGTTGGAGCGACGCAGTGCGGACGGCGGTGGGCAACGGACGCGGCGTTTCCGTGTGTATCGTGACGCGCGGGCATAGTGAAGATGAACAATGCCTGCGCGCAGTCCTGTCATTCAGCGATCCGGACTACGTTGGTTTGATTGGCAGCACGCGCCGCACCCGCATTGTGCTTGAACGCTTGCGCAACGGCGGCATCAGTGACGAGCAACTGGAAAAAGTGCATGCCCCAATTGGCCTGGACATCGGCGCTGTCACGCCGGAAGAAGTAGCGCTGGCGATCATTGCTGAAATAGTCGCCGTGCGCCGCGGTGGCACTGGTCGCTCGCTTTCGCAATGATGATGGCAGTGCAAGTTCAGTCTCCGCTTGCCAAATCCGAGGGAGTGATGTCGTGAGCGCTCCCCGCCTCGCCAACGACCGGTGGTCGTGATTTGCGCGAGCTGAAGAAAGAGGTGCGATCGAGCACGTTTTCCTGAAACCGTTCGAGATAGAGATAAATCACCGGTGTGATGTAGAGCGTGATGAATTGCGAGATGACCAGGCCGCCAACAACAACCAGTCCCAGCGGGCGGCGTGAAGAACCATCGGCGCCATACCCAAGCGCAATCGGCATCGCGCCAAATACCGCCGCCAGCGTCGTCATCACAATTGGGCGAAAGCGATCCATGCTCGCGTCGTGAATCGCCTGTTCTGCTGATTCGCCGGCGTCTACGCGTTGACGTGCAAAGTCGACAATCATGATCCCGTTTTTCTTCACAATGCCCATCAGCATGAACATGCCGACGAAAGCATAGAGCGACGCCTCCTGGCCAAACAAAAGCAGCGTCAACAAGCCGCCAACCAGCGCGGTTGGCAGCGTCGATAGCACGGTCAGCGGATGCACGTAGCTCTCATAAAGAATTGCAAGAATCACGTACATCACGAAGACTGCCAGCGCCATCAGCAACGTCAGGCTCGTGACAGTGTTGGCAAAAGTTTGCGCTTCACCTTGCAGTTCACCGCGCACACCCGGGGGAACAATCTCCGCCGCCGACTTGCTGATGTAATTCGTAGCATCTCCCAGCGCTACGCCGGGTTTGAGATTGAAGAAGAGCGTCACACTCGTAAACTGATTCAAGTGGTTCACAGTCTGCGGGCCCAGCGTCGATTTCCAGTCAACCAACTCGCCTAGTGGCACGAGCCTCTGTCCGTCATCAGATCTTATATAAAGCCGCGACAGGTCTTCCGGATTCGCGCGAGCCGCGTCTTCCATTTCCAGTATCACCTGATACTGGTCCTCAGGTTTTTTGATCAGGTAAAGATAGTTTTGCGAATACGCGTTGCGCAGCAGCGACAAAATTCGCGCCTCTGACACACCGTAGGTCTTGGCCTGATCGCGACGCAGATCGATATTCAGGTTAGGGGTGTTGCTGTAGAAGTCGGACGAAACCGTGAGGAAGCCCGGATACTGCATGAGCTTGGCCAGCAACTTCTGACTGACGTCGTAGACCTGATCCGGATTGGCGCCGGACACCGCGAAGGCGTACTGGCCCTGCTGTTGACTTGTTACGCCCGTACTGATTTCCAGGACCGGAAAGGGCCGCAGAAACGTGAACACTCCGGGAATCTGGTTGAGGTGGCCCATCATCTGTGCCGTGACTTGCTGTATAGGCTGGCGCTCCGCGGGCGGTTTGATGAAAGTAAACATGATCCCCTGATTCGAAGCGAGAAATCCGGTCGCCCCTGTCAAGGTGAAATCGGTTATCACATTTGGATCCTGATGCAGGGCCTGGTCCACACGATTCTGCAAAGCATGCATTTGAGCCGGCGAGGAACCTTCGCGCGCGATGAAAGCGCCAAAGATCACGCTGCTATCTCCCGGCGGCAAAAACGCTTTGGGGATAAGCACAAAGAGCCAGATCGTGCCGGCCAGGCAAACGACCCAAATCACCGGCGAGATCCAACGGTGTTTCAGAAACCACCAAAGCGATCCGCCGTACATCGCCAGTACGCGCTTCTCGACGCCGCCGATGACGCGTTCCATCCAGGTTTTTTTTGAACCCTCGCCGCGCTCCTTCAGCAGTCGCGCGCACATCAAGGGCGTCAGCGTCAGCGAAACCAAGCCTGAAGCAAAAATGGCAATGACGATGGTGATGGCAAACTCGCGGAAGATTCTTCCCACCAGTCCGGACATAAACACCAGTGGAATGAAAACCGCGGCCAAAGAGATGGTCATCGACATGATGGTGAAGCTGATCTCTTTAGCGCTGTTGATGGCCGCCACGAATGGCTGCTCGCCGCGTTCCATGCGACGTACCGTGTTTTCGAGGAAGACGATCGCATCGTCAACCAGGAACCCGATAGCCAGTGTCAGGGCCATCAACGATAGGTTGTCGAGACTGTAGCCGAGGGCGCGCATCGCGATGAACGTGATCAGCAACGACAAGGGCAGCGCGACCGTGGGGATTAGCGTGTCGGTGGCCCGACCGAGGAAAGCAAAAATCACGATCACCACCAGGATAAAAGCGATGACCAGCGTCGTCTCGACGTCAATAACTGAGTGTACGATGCTCTGCGAACGATCGTAGATTGGCGTGACGCGAATTGAGCCCGGCAATTCAGAACTAATTCGCGGCAAGACTTCGCGAATGCTTTTCGATACCTCTACAGCGTTAGCACCCGCGCGACGATTGACGGCCACGATTACGGTTGCTGACGGCACGTCGTAGCCGCGAACCCAGAACCGCATGTTGATGCGTTCGTCCTGAACTGAATCCTTAACCTCGGCAACGTCGCGCAAATAGACGGGCGAGGCGCTGGTGCCGCCAACAATCAAGTTGCTGTATTGCTCGGCGCTTTCGAGTTGACCTTGCGGCCGCAGGATCGCGGTGCCAGTGCTGCTGTCGAGTTGTCCCGCTCCGGTGTAACTTGATCCGCTCTTGATGGCGGCGCTCAGATCGTCAATGGAAATGTCACGCGCCCACAGCGCGGACGGATTGGCCTTGATCCGGATGGCCGACTTCGTGCCGTAGACATTTACGCGTGACACGCCGGGCAAGATACTCAGGCGCTGGCCCACCTGCGTGCTCGCATAGTCGTAGAGCTGCCCCGCTGTGACCGAGTCACTCGTCAACGCGATGTACATGATCGGCTGATCGTTAGGATTGCTTTTTGAATACGTTGGCGGCGATGGCAAGTCGGCCGGAAGACTGCCGATGGCCTGCGAGATCGCAGTCTGCACATCGGTCGCGGCCGCATCGATGTTTTTGTCGAGCGCAAACTGGAGAGTGAAGGTTGCTACGCCTTGAGTGCTCTGCGAAGTCACCACCTCGAGTCCATTGATTTGCATGAACTGGCGCTCGAGCGGCGTGGCTATGTTATTCGCAATCGTGTCGGGACTCGCCCCCGGATACCCGACCTGCACTTGTATAACAGGATAATCCACCGGCGGCAGATCGTTCACCGGCAGTTGGGTGTAGCTCAGAACTCCGAAGAGGATCACTGAGAGCGTCAACACCGCGGTCATGACGGGCCGTCGAATGAAGGGTTCCGATAAGTTCATGATTTCAGCTGAAGACAGTCAGTGGTCAGTGGTCAGTAGTTGGTAGTCAGCCGGACGGCGTTGACCGCGATCTACTGACTACTGACCACTGACTACTGACCCGTTCATTGCTTCGCCCCGTTGGTACCATTGCCCGGCGCGGATGACGGCGGTTGCTCAATGCGAACCTTGCCGCCCGGCGTAACACCCAACTGGCCGGTGGTAACTACACGTTCGCCAGCGGCGACCCCGTTTTCAATTACCACCAAATCTCCCTGGCGTTGCCCCAACGTCACCGGCCGTTGCTCCGCGGTTGAGTCCTCTTTCACAACATAGACGAACGATCCCTTGGCAGACATTTGCGGCGCCACAGCAGGCACAAGCACGGCCTGATGAATCGTATTCAATACGAGACGAATATTGACGAACCGGCCTGGCCAAAAACGATGTCCGGCATTTGGAATGGTCGCGCGGAGATTCACAGTGCCGGTTGTGTTCTCTACTGCATTGTTGAGAAATGTGAGCTGACCGATAACCGGCTCATCAGAAGTTTCCGGAAGCCGCACCTCTGCCCTTAGCCTCTCTGCGCGCATTTGCAGCTGCACTTCCACCAGACTGTTCTGCGAGATCGTGAAGTCAGCGTAGATAGGATCCAATCGCTCAATAACCAGCAAAGCACCGCTATTGCCGGAAGATCCAGCGCCTGAATTGTTGCCTGAACCTCCACCGGGGTTGACCACGTTTCCCACATCGACGAGTCGCTGGCCAGCACGACCATCAATTGGCGAGCGAATGAAGCAATAGCTCAGTTGTACTTTCGCGCTTTCGACCGCAGCGGTATCGACTCTGATAGCTTCATCGGCGCTGTGAACTGCTGCGTTAGCTGAACCGACGTTAGCGTTCAGGGAATCCTGATTCGCGCGCATTTGCTCATACTGCTCGCGCGGAACTATTCCCTGGTCGACTAATGTGCGGTACCGCTTGAGCTGTACTTCACCCCACTTTGCTTGCGCGATCTCGCGCGCAAGGTTCGCTTCCGCCTGTTTCTTCAGAGCATTGTCTCTCGATACGTTTGCCTGGGCCTGGCGGAGACTCGCTTCAAAAGGCCGGCTGTCGATCGTGAAAAGCATGTCGTTTTTCTTGACGTCCGCCCCGTCAATGAAATGAATTTTCATAATGCGTCCAGACACCTGGGGCTGGATGGAAACTACCTCGCGCGCCACTGTTCTGCCGATTGCGTCGAGATAGGTTGGCACATCCTGCGCTACAGCCGCCGTAACCGAGACAGCCGCCGGTGGACGTTCAAAACCCTGCTGCGCCGCCTTGTTTGCGCAGCCGTTGAAGAAAGCGACGGATAGTGCGCTCAGGAAAAGCAGAATTCGGAATGAGGGATTACCTCTCTCGCGATATCTCATGGTGTTATTCAAAAATTCGGACGCCGTCGGGTGTTCACAATTATTAACTGCCCTACAGACTGATGCAAATAAGCGAACGCTGTTAGCTACGTTTTCGCCGACTGATTTGTTGCAGCGAGGAGGAATGGGACGAGTAAAAGCAAGCAAATCCAAATGCCGCGCACACCCAACATTCTAGTTCTTCAGATATTTCTCCGGCAGGGGGTGTTTCTCGTCCTCGCCTTGCCAGAAGATTGTTACCACCCACCAGCGGCTGCCGTCGTTCATTAATTGAATACTATTGATGCCGCGTTGAAACGGTTTCGCGTCGCCGGGCGCGTGCCGCGATTCGTAAGTGCTGAAGACGTCAACAATCTGTCCAAATTCTTCCGACTTTCTTGAGGCTTCGCGTTCGTAGAACCCTTCCGTTTCAAAAAAGCCGCTCGCCCGCGAGATATATTCATCAACAGTCAAGACTCGCGAGGCATAGCCGCCGGTTTGCCTTGCCCCGGTTGGAATTAAGCGCGCGCCCGGAATAAACAACGACTTCATGCGGTCCCAATCGCGCTTCTTTCCTGCTGGTCCGGAAATAACGTCGTAGACTGCGGCGATGATCGAATCAACAGAGGCGACGTCGGCGGGATTTGCTGACGGCGTTGACGGCGTTGGCGAAGAAGACGGAGTGGTGGGCGGGCTCGGTGGTTGCGGCGTTGGAGCTTTTGTTTGGGCCATTGTCGTGTTAACTGCGCAGGACAAGATTAAGGAAGCCAGAACAAATTCGAAAAATCTTTGGAGTATTTTCACAACGGCGCTCCTGACTTCTATGGATGATCAACTCGTCGCGCATTAGAGCATGAGGTTAAAGCGAATCACAATTGGTTTCAACGAACGACGCTGATGCAGTTTGATTTAGCAACGCTACTGATCACCTGGTGACTTGAGGTCAGTACCACCTCGCGGTAGCGGGTGGGTGAAACGTGCCCTAGGCACCTCATTGGTCCTCAAACGTGACTCTCTATACTGAGACCCACCCGCTACCGCGAGGTGGTACTGACCTCATGTCACGAAGATCAATCGCGGAGTGCGCAAGGGAAGACGCAAAGTTGCGCAAAGAGCGATCCAACTCGAGTTACGATTTTGAAGCTTTGCGCCTGTCATGTTAAGACATTCCACTGATCATAATGCAAACGGAAAACATTGAACTTGCACCCGCACCCCGCGTCGCGCGAACTGGAATGTTTCGCGCGTTATCGCATCGCAACTATCGTCTGTTTTGGACCGGCGCGTTTCTTTCAAACTGTGGCACCTGGATGCAGGCAGTCGCTCAGGGCTGGCTCGTTTTGCAGTTAACCAACTCGGCGTTTTGGCTGGGGCTCGATGCGTTCATGGCAACGGCTCCCGGTTTCTTTCTGACTTTGCTTGGCGGCGTTTTTGCCGACCTCGTCGATCGCCGCCGCTTGCTGATCTATACGCAAATCGTTGCTGGTTTGGCCGCGCTCGCTTTGGCAACACTAGTCTGGACCGGACTAGTCAACAGATGGATGGTACTCGGTTTTTCTTTTGTTACCGGCTGTTGCATGGCGCTGGCGAGTCCTTCTTATTTGGCAATGACATTTGATTTGGTTGGCCGCGAAGACCTGGCCAATGCAGTCGCACTGAATTCATCGCAGTTTCAACTTTCGCGCGTAGTTGGTCCCGCTTTGGCCGGCGTTGGCCTTAGTTTGTTTGGACTGGCCGGCTGCTTCTACGTCAACGGACTGTCGTTTGGCGCTGTGGTAATTAGTTTGAGCATGGTGCGATTCGAACGCGATTCTCATGCTTTAACCGCCCCTGCGCATGCCGTCAATGATCGGCGCGCACTCTGGAAAGACTTGCTGGAAGGCTTCCGCTACGTACGCCACCGGCCGCGTGTCTGGTCGTTGCTAATGATTTCTTCGGTGAACAGTCTGTTTGGCGCACCTTACTTTTCAATGATTCCGATTTATGCGCGCGACATTTTTCACCTCGGCGCCACAGGCCTGGCCTGGTTGATGGGCATGGCGGGCGCGGGCGCGTTTTGTGGCGCCGCACTGCTGACCATTTTGGGAGACTTTCGCCGCAAGGGTTGGTTCGTGCTGGGCGGCAGCCTTTTCTTTGGGGCGTTCCTTACTGCGTTCGCGCTGTCAACGCATCTGCATCTCACCTATGTATTTCTTTTCTGCCTCGGCTTTGCCATCGTCACTTCCGTGGCTGTCACCAACACTTTATTGCAAAAGCTGGTGACCGACGAGATGCGCGGGCGCGTGATGAGCATGTTCATCCTTTCCTTCATCGGCACCATGCCCATCGGCAACATTATTGCCGGTTCGGCCTCGTACCGGTTTGGCGCTCCGCACACGCTGGCGGTGGGCGGCGTGATCATTTCCTTGTTTGCAACCGCGATGATTTTCTTTAACCGGCGATTGCGCGAACTCTACTAATCTTCTTCCGCTTTACAACGCAAGAACAGTGGACGAGGCCGTTCTTATTGACGGAACACGGGGAAAGACTGTTCGTTCAGGAGAGAAGACATGAGAGTTCGACTACTGCGGTGCTTCGTTTTGCTGACTGTCATTTTAGGTAGTGGGCTGGTGACTATGGCCCAGGGCGTGATTGTTCCAGGCGAGTGCGATCGCTGCCCGGGTCCGCGTCACCAGGTGCTGCCACGCTCATTGCCTATCAAATCAATCAAGATCGACACGAAGATTGTCTCGCAAGTGGCGACTACGCACGTCGAGCAGATCTTTCGCAACGACACCGACGCGACGTTGGAAGGGACTTACTTCTTTCCCATTCCCGAACAAGCTTCAATAACTGAATTTGCGATCTGGGACGGCAACCGGCGACTCGTCGGCGAGGTGCGCACGCGCGAGGAAGCGCGCCGCATCTACGACGAGATTGTGCGCCGCCAGCGCGATCCCGGCTTGCTCGAGTATGCCGGGAAAGATCTTTTCCAGGCGAGCATCTTCCCCATACAACCGCACTCCGACAAGAAACTGGAAATCAGCTATAGCCAGATTTTGCGCGCCGAGTCAGGCACGGTCGCCTATCGCTATCCGCTCGGGACCGGCAGGCAAATGGCCCAAATCGGCTCAGTCTCTGGTCGGGTGGAACTCGAAAGTAAAGATCCGCTGCGAAATATCTACTCGCCAACGCACGCCATTGAAGTGAAACGAAATGGCACGGGCCGCGCCGCAGTGACCTTTGAAAATCAGGGAGAGCCGCAGGACTTCCAATTGTTCTATGCCCTCTCGCGCGAAGATTTCGGCGTCACGCTGTTGACGCATCGCGAGCCGGGCAAGGATGGTTACTTCCTGCTGATGGTTTCGCCAAAAGATGATTGGTCGGAACAGGAGTATGCCGCTAAGGACATCGTCTTTGTGCTCGACACTTCGGGCTCGATGGCCGACGCCGGCAAGATGGAAAAAGCGCGCGCGGCTTTGCTCTACGGCATAAAGATTCTGCGTCCTGCCGATCGTTTCAACGTGATCTCGTTTGCCGGTGAAGAACACTTGCTGGCAAGCGAATTGATCAATGCCGACGAGAACGGCCGGGCGCGTGCGACCCGTTTTGTTGAAGCACTAAAGCCGGTTGGTGGAACAAACATTGACGCCGCGCTAACAGCCGCCCGCGAACAGATCAGCCGGTCTTCGAATTTGGGACATCCGCGCATGGTCGTTTTTCTTACTGACGGCTTGCCAACGGTTGGGCAAACTAACATCGAACAAATTCTGGCAAACGCGAAGAGCACGGGCGAGGCGCGGATCTTTTCGTTTGGCGTCGGCTATGACGTGAACACTTCACTGTTGGATCGCCTGGCATCGCAATCGGGTGGCGTTGCCGATTACATCGAACCAAAAGAGGATTTGGAAGTTAAGGTGTCAAACTTCTTTTCGCGGATTAGTTATCCAGTGCTCAGCGACTTGCGGCTCGATATGGCCGGAGTGGAAACCGATCTGTCCTACCCGCGGGCCCTGCCTGATCTGTTTCGCGGCTCGCAACTGACGATCATCGGCCGTTATCGCAATCCGATCGACATGAACTTTGTTCGTCTGACGCTTACCGGCAAGAGTGGCGGCAGCGAAAGAAAGTTTTTCTACAACAATCTTCATTTTGCCTTGAACGAAGAAGCAAATGATTTTCTGCCGCGCTTGTGGGCGACGCGTCGCGTTGGTTGGTTAATGGAGCAGGTGCGAACCAACGGCGAGCAGCCGGAGTTGCGCGATGAGATAGTTGATCTGGGTACGCGCTACGGCATCGTTACGCCATACACTTCTTATTTGGCGGTTGAGGAGGCCGAAACAGCTAAGAACTTTGCCCGCCAGCCCATCTCGCGCGTCCAAGGTCTCGGCAATGCGCGGGGTGGATTGAGTGCGCCGCCGCCACCGGCCTCGAGACCTGCGGATGCGACGGCAACCACCGGTAATGTCGCCGTGCAACAAAGCAAGCGTGCACGCGCGCAGCAGGAAGTCATGCGCGTCGATAAGGATGAATCAAACGCGATTCGAATCGCTGGCGGCAAGACTTTTTACTTGCGCGACGGGGTCTGGACCGATGCGGACTTCAAAGCAGGCATGACTTTGCCGCAGATAGTGGTCAAGTTTGGCAGCGACGAATATTTCGCGCTGCTCAAACAGAA
>WNFT01004657.1_pt1 | contig 11972 bp, 12 predicted proteins | sample 5400191 | NCBI WGS metagenome assembly WNFT01 (sample SAMN13153359, study PRJNA577476) | soil metagenome | isolation source: 80 cm saprolite under Madrone tree | place: USA:California | collected 2016-06-14
TTCATCTCCTGCGACTCGCGCAGGTTGAGCTGCTCCATATTTCGCGCCGCCCACCCATCCGCGACGTGCAACAGCAGCAGCTCGGCGCCGAGCAGCTTTGCCAGCCCGCGAACGTGCTGGAGAATGGCGGCGTCAGCCGGGCCGTTTTCGAGCGGCACGAGGATGCGCTTGTACATCAACCGATCCAGCCGGCGACAACCCGCACCAGCAGGTAGGCGTTCAGGGTCGCGATGAAGACCGCGACGATGTAGGCCAGGATCTTTAGCCAGGTGGCATTCACAAACTCGCCCATCTTCAGGCGGTCTGAAGTGAACATCACGAGCGGGAAAACCGCGAACGAGAGCTGCACGCTCAGGATCACCTGGCTGAGGATCAGGAGTTGGGCAGTGCCGTGCTCTCCAAAGAAAATAGCCGTCAGCGCCGCTGGCACAATCGCGATCAAGCGCGTGATCAGCCGTCTGAGCCAGGGCCTGATCCGGATGTTCAAGAATCCTTCCATCACGATCTGCCCCGCCAGCGTTCCAGTCAGCGTGGAGTTCTGACCCGATGCCAGCAGCGCGAAGGCAAACACCGCGCTCGCGCCGGTGACGCCGAGCAGCGGCGTCAGCAGGCGGTACGCATCCTGGATCTCGGCGACGCCCGTTGCGCCCGCGCGATGGAACGTCGCCGCGGCGACGATGAGGATCGCCGCGTTGATGAAGAGCGCGAACGAGAGCGCGACCGTCGAATCGATGAACGCGAACTTCACCGCCTCCCGCTTCCCCGCGGCGGTCTCCTCGTAACTTCGAGTCTGCACGACCGATGAGTGGAGATAGAGGTTGTGCGGCATCACGGTGGCACCGAGGATGCCGATTGCGATGTACAGTTTGTCTGGGTCTTTGAGAATCGATGCGCTCGGGATGAATCCCGCGAACACCGCGCCGGCATCGGGCTTGGAGATGAGAATCTCGAACAGGAAGCAGCCGGCGATCGTCGCGATCAACACAACGACCAGCGCCTCCAGCAGCCGGAATCCCTTGTGCTGCATGTAAAGCACGATCAACACGTCCAGCGACGTGATCACGATGCCCCACGCCAGCGGGATGCCGAACAGCAGGTTCAACGCGATCGCGGAGCCGATGACCTCCGCCAGATCGCACGCGGCAATCGCGATCTCACAGATGATCCACAAGAAAAACGACACCGGGCGGGAGTAGTGATCGCGGCAGGCCTGTGCCAGATCGCGGCCGCTCACGATGCCGAGCTTCGCCGCGAGACCCTGGAGCAGAATCGCCATCAGGTTCGATAGCAGGATGACGGTCAGCAGCGTGTAGCCGAAGCGCGCACCCCCCGCGAGATCCGTGGCCCAGTTGCCGGGGTCCATGTAGCCGACGGCGACGAGATACCCCGGTCCTGCGAACGCCAGCGCCTTCTTCCACCACGCGCCGGGCTTGATCGGAACCGTGCGGTAGACCTCAGCGAGGCTCGGCGCAACCCGAGGCTGGCGCCAGCCCGCGTCGATCGCGCTATTCGCCATCGGTCGGGTTGCAGAAGAGCAACAGCGCCAACTCCTGACCCACGACGCGCGTCGTGCCGTCGTCCCGTTGCACGATCGTCGGGCCGTTGAATGGCAGCCGCTCGATCACCGTCAGCCGCACGCCCGGCGTCAGCCCTTGCTCGGCGAGATAGTGGAGCCGCGCGGGATGCTCGTCGCCCACTTCCTGCAGGATCACCCTGCCGCCCACCGCTGCCGCGGCGAGCGTGACGAGCTCCGCTTCCTCGATTTCTCCCGCGGCGGTGGGGATCGGCGCGCCGTGCGGATCGTAGCGCGGCTCGCCCAGGGCGTCGGCCATGCGCTCGATCAGCTTCTCCGAGACGGCGTGCTCCAGTCGCTCGGCTTCGACGTGGACGTCGCCCCAGTCAAACCCGAGCTTGCTCGTGAGATACGATTCAAGAATGCGGTGGCGGCGGATCATCTGCAGCGCGGCGCGCCGCCCCTGCGGGGTCAGCTGCACGCCGCGATATGGCACATGCTCGACGAGTCCCGTTTCGGAGAGACGTTTCATCATGCCGCTGACGGACGGAGGCGCGACGTCGAGCATTTCAGCGATGTCGCTCGTGGTGGCGAAACCGCCTTGACTGGTGAGATGAAAAACCGACTTGAGGTAGTCTTCGACCGAACGGGTGAGCGGCGGCTGCGGTGACCGAATCGCGGCGTTCATAGGCTCTCCGAAGTGACCACTGTCAACGAGACAGGGCATTAGGCTAGCCTAATTATCGAATATTGTCAAGCAAAAATGTGGATTTTGTATGACTAAGAAACCAGGCTAATTAACGGTGTGAGAATGCGCTCGCTCATTCCCCAGATGGTCCGTTTTCCGAGTGTGTAGGCAGGCAGTGCGCGTTCGGACATGCCAGGATGATGGACGATGACCTCCCCCCGCGCCTCCGGAGCCTGGAGCGCGCGAAAGGAGGCCCAGAAGGTGTCTTGGACCTCTGCGTTGCTGACAATGGTAGGCCTGACTGTCAACGCGAATACAAATGGCCGCACCACGACCGGCGGCAGGACGGGAGTCCGTGGATAGAGATCGTCGAGGACGCCCAGGCGCTCCGCCGGTGACAGGTCGACGCCGATTTCTTCGTGGGTTTCGCGAATCGCGGTGGAGAGGAGATCGGCGTCGCTGGGCTCCCGCCGCCCGCCGGGAAATGCGATCTGCCCCGACCAGGTGTCGCCGGTCCGGACCGCACGGTGGATGAACAGCACTTCCAGTCCGTCCGCGCCGTCGTGCAGCACGACGGCGACCGCCGCGGCAATCATCCCCGGCTCGAACTGAATCTCAGTGGGTCGGAAACCCTGCAGCCTCAGACGTGCTGCCTGGAGCGTGAACACCCTTCTCTCGTCCCCGTCCCCCTTCCCCGTTTTACGCCGAGACGTCCTCGCCGCCGTCCACGTTGATCACGTTTCCCGTGATCCAGTCGGCGCCGGGATGTGACAGCGCCACGATGGCGCCGCCGAGGTCGTTCGGCGTGGTCAGCCGGTGATGTGGATTCCGCTGCGTCGCGATCTCGATGAGCTTCTCGTTGCCGGGAATCTTGCGGAGCGCCGGGGTGTCGGTGACGCCGCCGCGCAAGGCGTTCGCGGCGATTCCGAACGGCGCGAGCTCGAGGGCGAGCTGGCGGGTGTGCGACTCGAGGGCCGCTTTGGCGGCCGACACCGCGCCGTAGGTCGCAAACACTCGCGTCGACCCGGACGACGTCATCGAGAAGATCCGGCCACCGTTCCCCATCAGCCCGTGCTTCACGACGCCCTGGGCCCAGTAGACGAGCGAATGGGCCATCACGTCCAGCGTCATGTCGATATTGGCCTTGTTCAGGACGTCGTCGCCGATGTACGGCTTCAACGTACCGAACGCGAGCGAGTGCAGCAGCACCGCGACGTTGAGCTCTTGTTGGGCCAGCTCGGTGAGCACTTCGTTGCGCTTCTCTTCGTCGGCCGCGTTGATGTTGAAGTACTGCGTCTTACGGCCGAGTTTCTCGATGTCGCGGCGAATCTCGGCCACGTGCTCGAGGCCCGCCTTGCGGTCGAGGTGCACGCCGACGATGTCGTACCCCGCCTGCGCGAGCGCCCGCGCCGCGCCCTCACCAAATCCACTGGATGCTCCCAGAATGAGGGCCCATTTCGGGCTCTTCGTCTGAGCGTGTGTGTTGTCTGGCATGGCGATATAATAGCCGACATCCGATGAGAAGCCACGTGTGGATGGGAACCGGCCTGATTGCGGCCCTCGTGCTGGGTCTGCTGGCGGCGTCGTTGGCCGAGCAGCAGCACCCGGGGTTGGCAAACGCGCTGATCGCCTTGCAGCCGGTCGGCGACATCTTTAAGAACCTGCTCTCGATGGTCGCGATTCCGCTCGTCGCGACGGCGCTTTTCGCCGGCCTCGCGAAGCTCGGCGAAGTCCGGATGCTGGGCCGGCTCGTCGTGCGTACCCTCGCGTTCTTCTGGTCGACGTCTATCATCGCGATCGCCCTGGGATTCGCCATCGGCACCGTCATGCTCCCCCGCGCGGCAGTCTCGCCCGAAAAACAGGCCGCGCTCAAGACGGCGGCCGCCGATCCCGCAGCCATTCAACGCGCCGCCCAGACGCTCCCGACCGGCGTGCAGTTCATCGTGCAAATGGTCCCGGCCAATCCGTTCAAGGCGGCGGCCGACGGCAACCTCCTTCCCGTGATCGTCTTCGTCACGATTTTCGCGATTGCAACGGCGACCTTGCCGCACGAACGGCGTGTGCCGCTCACCGTGATGGCCGACTCCGCGACCGACGCGCTGATCCGGATCGTGCGGTGGGTGCTGGTGATCGCGCCCGTCGGGGTTTTTGCGCTGGTCGCGCCGACGGCGGCGCGCTATGGCTGGGACATCGTCCGGGCGATGCTGTGGTTCATCGCCGCGGTGATCGTCGGCGTCATCCTGTTCCATGCGCTTGTCTATCTGCCGAGCGTCGCGCTGTTGGGGCACGTGCCGCCGCGGCGTTTCCTGCGCGTGGCGTTTCCGTCCATGTTCATGGGGTTCTCGGCGACCACGTCGATGGCGGCGCTGCCGAACCTGTTCGAGGCGGCAGACAAGGATCTTCAGCTCCCGCGGCCGGTCTCCGGCTTCGTGCTGCCGATCGGCGCGAGCATCAACCGCGCCGGCAGCGCGCTGTTTCAGGCGATCGCCGTGCTCTTCATCGCCCGCCTGTACGGCATTCCGTTCGGCGTCCCCCAGATGCTCTCGGCGGGCGTCGCGGTGTTTCTCGCGTCCCTGACCGTTGCCGCCGTGCCGTCGGGGGGCGTCATCAGTCTCTTCCCCGCCTTTCAGGCCACGGGCCTCCCCGTCGCGGGGCTCAGCATTCTGATGGGGCTGGACCGCATCTCCGACATGTTCCGCACGATGACCAACGTCACCGGCCACCTCGCGGCCGCCACCGTGGTCGGCGCGCCCGCTCCGGAGCAGCGCAAATGACCTGGCTGCTCGCGGCACCGTGGATTCTGGTGCTGCTGCTCACCCTGTCTCGCCACTTGATTCATGGACCTCGGTTGCGCGACTATCAGCCGCTCACGTCGGGACCGCTCCTGTCCGTCATCATTCCCGCGCGGAACGAGGCCCGCAACATCGAGCGCTGCGTGCGTGCCGTGCTCGCCACCACCTATTCGCCCCTCGAAGTGATCGTGGTCGACGACCGTTCGACCGACGGCACGGCCGCCATTGTCGAGTCCATCGCCGACGAACGCGTGCGGCTGGTGCACGGCGCCGAGCTGCCGGCGGGATGGTTCGGGAAGCAATGGGCGATTGTGCAGGGGTACGAACGTGCCCGGGGCGAGTTGCTCCTATTCGCGGACGCCGACACAAAACAGGAGCCCGAGCTATTGCCGCGGGCGGTGCGCGGCTTACAGGCCGAGCGCGTCGATCTGTTCACCGTGCTGCCGCGCCAGGAGATGCGCACGTTTTGGGAACGGCTGATCCAACCGCATGTCTTCGTTGCGCTCGAGAGCCGCTTCGCCTATCTCGCCTTCGTCAACCGCACTCGTACGTACTGGAACGCGATCGCGAACGGGCAATTCATTCTGACGACTCGAGCAGCGTATGAGGCGGTGGGTACGCACGCGGCGGTCAAGCACAGCGTCGCCGACGACGTCGTGCTGGCGCAAAGCTACGTGCGGGCGGGCAAGGACATCTTCATCGCGCAGGCGCGCGAGTTCATGACCACACGCATGTACGCGTCGCTCAGCGAGATCCTCGCTGGCTGGACGAAGAACCTCGCGTCAGGCGCACCGCTGATGGCGCCGCCGATCAAACTCGTGCGCGCCGCACTTCCGTACCTGATGTGGGTGCCGGCGCTGTGCTGGCTGGCGCCACCAATCCTGTGGCTCGCGACCGGCTGGCACTGGGCCGCGATCGCTACGGTGATATCGCTGCTCACCTGGGTCACGGTGTACGCCAGTGAAGGAGCGCCACTCTGGTACGCCCTGCTCTACCCGCTCGGCTCCGCGGTCGTCGCGTTCATCATGATTCGATCGGCGTGGCGCGGCCGGCGATTGATTGAATGGCGCGGTCGGACCTATCGCGCCTAGAAGTAGAGCGTCACGACCAGCGATGCGTTCACCGCCGACCCACCGATCGACCAGGCGCGGGACCTGGTGCCGGACGATCCTTTCGACACACCGTTCTGGTAGGAAAGCGAGGCGGTCGCCAGGGCACCGATGCCGAATTTGGAAGTGACCAGATACGTTCCTCCAATGTCACCAAATGCCCCGGCGATCCACCCGTTGGACTGTTGCGATCCAGACGGGAATGCACTGGCGCTATGATTGAAGCCGGCGAGCGCACCCAGCGAATAGTGCGAGACGACCTTCGCCGCGGTCCCGTCTCCACTGTACCGCCGCCAGCCGAAGCGGACCTGCGTGGACGCGTTTGAATTCAAGCCGTCGAAGTGATTTCCACCGCTACTATCGGTCCTCAGCTCTTCGGAATGCGCGCCGCCAATATGAACATCCAACACCAGGGCGTGAGTCGGTGAACGGAACTTGATGAATCCCAGCGAGCCGAAGGCCGTGCCCGCCTGGAATTGTGCCGCCCACTGACCCTTGCGAAAGGGAGTCGCGTTGCTCTTGGCGGTCGAGTCTTGAGCAAAGACGGAGACGGGAAGCACTACGAGGACAGCGAACATAGCCGGAACGCGGTTCATGGAGGCCTCGGGGGGAGTTATGGTCGGTGGGTTGTTCTACACTCCCTCGTCGCGGTCGCCCCGCGCCAAACGTCATGACTTTTTTACGAGCGCATGATCACTTGCTGCGCGAGTACCACACCCGCCACCACGCTCCCCACCGCTGCTCCCACGTGCAGGACTCTCGCCCACCGAGCCCCACGGTCGGCGGCAAATCGCATGAGCACCGAGAGCGTGAGCGATACACCCAGCATCCCGGCGATCGTGCCCCCGCTGAATGCCATGAAGTAGACGAGCCGCGACATCGAATCGGGAGCGGCCGCGACAAGTAACGCGGCGATTGCACCGCTCCCCGCCAGCCCGTGGGCGACACCGAAGCCGAGCGATCGCCGCGCATCAACGGCCGCATGCGCGTGCCCATGGCTGGTATCACCGGCGTGACTGTGAAGATGAAGGTGCGGAGCGGCCGCGGTGTGCGCGTGCGTGTGGGCATGCATATGCCAGCGGCCCCGGAGGTAACGCCAAATCACGCTCGCGCCAAGCAGCACGAGCAGACCGGCCACGGCGAGCTCGGCAATGGGCCAGAGTGGGGACGGCAAGCGCAGGCCGAGGACGACGATCAGGGCCGCCACCATCCCGACGGTCACCATATGGCCGAGGCCCCAGATCACGCCCACCCGGGCAGCGCTCCAGAGGCGGGCGCCGGGACGTGTCGCAAGCGTCGAAACGGCCGCCAGATGGTCGGGCTCGAAGGCGTGTCGCACGCCGAGCAGGAGGCCGATCCCCGCCGCGGTCAACAGGTTGGGACTCATGAGCGGAGTGAATCTAGCCTATTCTTTGTGAAGATTGCCTGAATACAACCCTTTGCGGCACTTGGCTATCCAACCCCGTGCATGCCCAGACAGGTGCTCGAGGACACTCTGACTGCTGACTCCATAGCGGCCGATTCGGCCCTCGCAGCGAGCGGGGACGCCAGTGCATTCGAGCGCTTGTACCGGACCCACGTTGCCCGGGTCCATACGTTGGTGCGCCGCATGCTCGACGCCGATGAAGCCGACGACGTGACGCAGGATGTGTTCATTCGCGCCTGGCAAAAACTGTCGACGTTCCGCGGCGAGTCGGCGTTCGGAACATGGCTGCACCGGTTGGCGGTGAACGTCGTCCTGGCCCGTCGCAAGACCGTCGGTATCGAGCGCGGCCGGTTCATTAGTGAAGCAGAGCCGCTGGATGGCATCACCAGCAAACCGGTGACCCCGGAGTTGTCGATGGATTTCGAGGAAGCGTTGGCGAGTCTTCCCGCGGGCGCACGGCAGGTGTTCGTGTTGCATGACGTGGAGGGGTATCGCCACGAAGAAATCGCGCGCATGCTTGGCGTCGTGCCGGGCACGTCGAAATCGCAGCTGCACCACGCGCGGATGGCGCTGCGGAGGCACTTGGAACGATGAACGATCAATGGACAAATCGGCTTTCGGACTACATCGACGGCGAGCTCGACTCGACCGAGCGCGCGGGCCTCGAGGCACATCTCGCGACGTGCGGGCACTGCTACGCGACGCTCAGCGAGCTGCGCCGGGTGGTCGCGCGCGGGAAGGCGCTCGCGGACAGTGAGCCCGAGACCGACCTCTGGCCGAACATTCGCGCCCGGCTGACGCAGGGTAGTGGGACCCGGCGCCATGCGCCGGGTTTACGCCGGTTCAGCTTCACCGTCCCGCAGCTGCTCGCGGCCAGCATCGCGCTGATGCTGCTCTCGGGCGGCGGAGCGTGGCTGGCGTTGCAGCCGCGGCCGGTGGCCACCGACACCCCTGAGCCGACCACGTCGCGGAATTCGATCGTGGACGTGGCGAAGTGGACGGGCTCAACGGACGTCGCCATTGCGGAGCTGCAGGCCGCGCTGGTGCAGAATGAGAAGCGGCTCGATTCGTCGACCGTGCGCATCGTGCGGAAAAACCTGGCCATCATCGATCGGGCGATCTCCGAGGCGCGCATTGCGCTGCGGAACGATCCCGGCAATGCGTACCTGAATCTCCATCTCGCCGACACGATGCGGCGCAAAGTGGAGCTGCTGCGGCGTGTGAACGACATGGCCGCGGCCCGATCCTAGGAGGAGAACAGACATGTTTGCAACGCTGGCCGCCGCGATGCTGGTCACGCTGGCACCGCAAAGACAATCCGATACGACCATCGCTGTGCCGGCCGGCGCCAGCCTTTCGGTCAACAATTTCGGGGGCGGGATCACCGTCCACGGATGGAGTGAAAATCGCGTCAAGGTTCACGGGGAAACCGGCCGTCGCGGGCGCGTGGAAGTGTCGCTGGTCGGGAACACCGTGGTCGTCAAGACGGGCAGTCGCGAAGGCGCGCCGTCGGTGATCGATCTCGACATCACCGTCCCCCAGTCCATGGAGCTCAGCCTGAGCGGCACCTATGCGGACATCACGGTGGACGGCGTGCAGGGCCCCATCAGCGCCGAGACCGTGAATGGCGAGGTCAACGTGCGCGGCGGCAAGGGCAACATCACGCTGCACTCGATCCAGGGCGCCGTGACACTCGCCGACGCCTCGGGACGTATCGAGGTGAACTCCGTCAACGAAGATGTCGAGCTGACCAACGTCAGCGGTGAAATCAAGGTCGAAACCACGAACGGCAGCGTGATGCTGATGGGCGTCCAATCCGCAAGTGTCGACGCCGGGACGATCAACGGCGACGTGGTCTACGAGGGGACCGTCAAGGATGGCGGATCGTACAGCTTCGGGTCGCACAACGGGGACATTACGGTCTCCATTCCCGAAGGCGCCAACGTCACCGTGACCACCGCGACGGCGAATGGCGATATCGATGCCAGCTTTGCGCTCCCGCTTCAACCAACACCGACGGGGAAGCATCGCAAGACCTTCAAGATCGGCTCGGGGAGCGCGCGCATGGAGCTGGAGTCGTTCCAGGGCGACATCGCGATGCGCCGTCCCCAGGAGCTTCGGGATCGGATCGATCGCAAGCACAAACACGACGAGAACGAGAACGACAACGACAACGACAATGACAACGACTACGACTTCGACTTCCACTTCGACAGCTCACAGATCGCGAGCCAAGTGCACAGCGCGGTGAGCTATGCCGCCGATTACGCCGCAAAGTACGCCAAGGAGTACGCCCCGAAATACGCGCGGCAGTACGCGCGCACCTACAGCCGGAACTATGCCAAGACGTATCGTCGCACTCACTAAGTTCGGAGGTCCGATGCGCAGCCTGTTGATCGCAGGGTTACTCAGCGTGGCCAGCGTCGTCAGTGCGCAGGCGCAAGATTTCAACTGGCATGGCCGACTCGCCGCCGGGAAGCGGCTGGAAGTAAAGGGTGTGAACGGCGACGTGCGGGCGGTGTTGGCCAGCGGCGCCGAGGCGGTCGTGAACGCCCGCAAGCACGCGCGGCGCTCCGATCCCGACGAGGTGGAGATCAAGGTCGTCGAGTCCGACGCAGGCATCACGATCTGCGCCGTCTATCCCACGCCGCCGCGTGCTCGCCGCGAGAACACCTGCGAGCCGGGCGACCACTGGAGCTCCAACACCGAAAACAACGACGTGACGGTCGACTTCGAAGTGCAGGTCCCGGCCGGGGTCGAGTTCAACGGCCAGACCGTGAACGGCGAAATGTCGGCCGAGGGAATGAAGGCCGACGTGCGGGCGAGCACCGTGAACGGCAGTGTGCGCGTGAGCACGACCGGCCTGGCGGAAGCGTCCACCGTGAACGGCTCCGTGTACGCCGAGATGGGGCGGGCAGACTGGACCAACGATCTCGAGTTCAGCACGGTGAACGGCGGGATCACGCTGATTCTTCCCGGGAAGCTCGACACTGAGATCAGGGCCAACACCGTGAACGGCGACATCGAGACCGACTGGCCGCTCATGGTTACCGGGCGGTTCAGCAACCGGCGAATACATGGCACGATCGGGGCGGGCGGGCGCGGGCTCAGCCTGAGCACGGTGAATGGGGAGATCAGATTGAAGAAGGGCACGTAATCGCACCAGCGCGCAGTCCTTTGGTACCGAACTCATAGACATCCAGCATCACCTTGACCCCCTCGTAGACAGAGGGGGTTTTGGTGTTGCGGGACATTCTCGCCCGCACAACGCAGATCGAGATGCTGCGCGAGCTGTTCGGCGCCCTCGGGTATGAGGCGGTCTGGGAGCCGGTGCCGGTGCGGGCGTGGCTGGGCGAGATCGAGCCAGTCAGCCGTGCCGCCCTGATCGCGCGCCACGGCGCGTTTCGAGTCTTCGCGCTCGAGGCGTCCGCTCCCGAGGAGGCCGCTCGCGCTGCCGCGCGCCGGCTGTCCGCCGGCGCCGAGCGCGGCCTCGCCTGCGCGTTGGGAGGGCAGCCGCTCCGGCTCGTGTGCGTAGCCGGTCCCGTGGGTCTGCGCATGGCGACGATCGCCGTCGCCAGTCCGTCCGGCTCGGCGCTGGCGACGCTCGAACGCCTTGCCCCTGCGAAAGGCGAATCGGCGCTCGCGCTGTCGCTGCGAGTCGGCGAGGTGCTGGCGAGCGAGGGCGTCACGCCGCGCTTCTTTCGCGCTTTCCGGAACACCCTGGATCGGCTCACGGAGCGCCTCCGCACACCCCGAGCCCGGCTCGACCGTCACGCGCTGACACTCACCGCGCTCACTCGCCTGCTCTTCCTCTACTTCATCCAGTCGAAGGGCTGGCTGAACGGTGACACGCGCTACGTCGCCCACCTGCTTGACCGCGCGATCGCGTGCCGCCGGCACTTTCATCGCTCCTTCCTGCACGCGTTGTGCTTTGGCGCACTGAATCGGCCCGCCGCGAGACGCGGCGGCGCCGCGCGAGCGCTGGGCAAGATCCCATTCCTCAACGGCGGGCTGTTCGAGCCGTCGCGCCTCGAGCGCCAGCATGGCCCAGCGACGTGGGGCAACGCCGATTGGCGGGACGCGTTCGACGACCTGTTCGAGCGGTTCCACTTCTCCGTGCGCGAACATGACGCCGGCGAATTCGTCGCGCCCGACATGCTGGGCCGCGTGTTCGAAGGCGTGATGGATCCGGACGAACGCCGGACCAGCGGGAGCTACTACACGCCCGCCTCACTCGTGCGTGAGATGGTGCGGGCAGGGCTCGAAGCCGCGCTGACTCACCGCCTTGGTGTTTCCCCGGCGGCGGCAGCGCGGTGGGTGCACGAAGGCATCGCTCCGTCTCCGGCGCCCGATCTGCGCCGCTTGACGGTCCTCGATCCGGCGGCAGGATCGGGAGCCTTTCTCTTGGGCGCCCTCGATGAGCTGGTGGCGCTCCGGCGTGCGG
>WNFT01025697.1_pt1 | contig 11972 bp, 11 predicted proteins | sample 5400191 | NCBI WGS metagenome assembly WNFT01 (sample SAMN13153359, study PRJNA577476) | soil metagenome | isolation source: 80 cm saprolite under Madrone tree | place: USA:California | collected 2016-06-14
ACGGGCGCATCCCGCAGGCACCGCGGGTGGTCGATCTCGCCAAAGAAGATTTCCCTCTGGTCGGCGGACGGATCGACGTTGTCGGCGAACTCCCGGTGCCGACGCTGGTCTATGGTCACCGCAAGCATCTGATAAGCCTCACGGCAATACCCGCGCCGGGCCGCGCCAATTCGGCACCGGTACCGCGCACGGTGGACGGATATAACATGTATCGCTGGGTGGAGGACGGGGTCGCATACTGGGCCGTCTCCGACGTCGCGGCTGCGGACCTCGACAAGTTCTCTGAGCTGTTTCGCACCACGCCGCCCGATCTATGACAACGCGCGCGGCCCAACCCTCGACCCAGAGGTATGGTCCGGCCGCGCGTCGCAAGAGGCTTTCGTCGATCTGTCGGTTTACGGTCTTGCATCAAAGTATCTAGCTCGGCGCTTGCGTTACAGGCAATGCCTTGTCCGGTTACGTGAGCGGCGAAATCGCGACCCTTGGAGAACACGTCGCCGGTGCCGATCGCGGCGACCATGACTCTCGAGGTGATCGGTCTAGTGCCGGGCCCTTCGATGCGGTTGAGCACGCTCTGCGGAGCAGGAGGGTCACACTCAGGACAAGAACATAACGACAGCCAAATCAAGAGAGCCAGCACCGCGCGCCCTAATCAGGCAGATTTCTTGTTGGGCCGAGGGAATATTCCTGGCTCTGTCGGGTTAGAGTTAGGGGTTCCTTGTCGGAACCCCGGTGACAATGGTGACAGACTTCGGCGACCGGTGACTTGGCCTCCCCCACGGACAAGCCCGGCGCCGCTTTTTGTCTCTTTAGCAACGTGTGCCACCCTGGTTAGTTATTTGTCCATTTTCACCTCTCGAGGGGCCAGCACCCGGCGAAGCGCGGCGACGTTGGCGGCAATAGCGCGGGCTCCCATAGAGCCCAGTTCGAGATAGCGCCGGAAGATCGTCCGCACCGTCTCGGCCTCCTCGTGCAGCGATAGCCGAGCGGAACCGGACCTCCGACCCAGATGCCCTTGCGCTCGGACGCCGCGATCTTGTCGCGCACCCGCACCCGCTCCCCGATAAGCTCCCGCTCGAACTGCGCGAAGGAGGGCAGCACGTTGAGGGTGAGCCGGCCCATGCTGCTGGTCGTGTTGAACGACTGGGCCGCTGACACGAAGGACACGGCATGGGGCGCCGTACTTTCAGCGGCCAGCGGATTGTCACAACGCCGTGACCGAACGGCTCGGTCATTGATTTATCGTTTTCAGCCCATAAGTGACCGAACGGTTCGGTCAAAGCTAACGGTACAAAAGCTGAGCAGAATGTAGGTACCGCCAGCCTTCGCACTGGCGTGAAAGATACGATCAATTGAGACTAAGAACAGTGAGGTCTACGATGAAAACGAACCTGAAAATGATCCTGGCCGCGCTCGCCATCGCAGTTCTTGCGTCACCTGTCATGGCACAGTCTGCATCACATCCCCATAACGCGCATGGATCCGTCGCTCGCGCAAATACGGCGCCGGTCGTTGAGGGAAGCCAAATTCGCATTGATGACGCAGTGCACGTGGCGTTTCCGCAGCAAGGCGCGGGAGATTGATCGACCCTTCGTCAAATGAAGAAGGGTGGGCTGGGCCCACCTTTCTTTGAGTTATTCTTTTTGTACCGCCCAGATGCTGGCCTGCGCGATGAGATCGGGCCTGCCCAGGCCGCTCGTAGTCATTCTGAGCGCGAGAGCCAGCCGTAACGGCTAATTCCGACAACTGATCTTCTGGGCCGTAAAATCGCCCTCCGGTCGAGGGACGATTTCTTGTGCGGCCTGGCATTCCAAAGCTTTTCGCTCGATTTTTCTGGTTAGCAAGACTTCAATTTTCGGCAACCGCGATCGCAGGCGGCTCAGGCACGACAATCTTGCCGCCGACACGTAGCGGAACGTACACGGCCCATCGGCCCTGCCGGTCGGTCACCGTGATCGATTGAGGCATGTTATCGGGGTAGTCGCCGCCGTGCTCTCCCGGTCTCGAATCGCAGCCCTGTGCCGTCGCCATGAGGATCTTGGGGCCGCATGGTATAGCTCAGCTCTCGGAAGGTCTGTGTTTCGGTTATCTGCTGGTACCTTCATTCCTCGATCGCCCTCCGCCCTCCTGCTGTGATCCTGATCCCGATCCTGATGATCTGGACCGGATTGCCGCCAGCAATCTCCACTTCGCGCTCAGCTGTTGCAAGTCCGGCCTTCACGAGTCCCATCAGAATTCGCTTGGCTGAAGCCATGGCCGCGCACGAGCATTCCTCGTTTACGCCATGCCGGCTGCTGGCGAGCAGCTCCAGCGAACAAAACGATTGTAGAGTGCCTAGTGCGGACCGTATTCGCTCGGGCAGTCTTTCCAGAGGCAGCCAGCCCGCTGCACCTTCATGATGCCGCTCAATATGCGCCGATCATCGTTTCGTTCGGGCCGGGCCGGTTGGTTGGCAAATGCGGCTCGATCTTCGCCCATTGCTCGAGGTTCCATGAAGGCGAGACGCGGCAGGCTCGGTTGTGGTCGTTGCTGCGCCAATTCGCGATCGGCCGCAATCGTGATGCGCTCTGCCTTCGTGAAGAGTTGGATGCGCCGGCCCATGTGCCCTCACGGATAGCGCTTGTTCAGCTTCCCCAACCATTGCCGATGCTCGACGGCTGCCTTCGTCCGCGCCGGTCGGAATAGCAGGCTGGACCAGATTTCGATTTCGGCAATGACGCAGTCGTGATAGCAGGGTAAACACCAGTTTGAATGCGCTACTTGGAATAGTGCACATTCGAACTGCTTCCGCGACAAAATCGCTCGCCGCGCAGACCAGCAAGATCAACTGAAATCAAAAAAACGTGATGCCGCCTGCTGAAATTATCGGGCGCGATGGTGAGTGTTATGGGCATCGCAGGCACTGATTTCCAACGAAGCGACCTGCGTCGATCGATCTCGAGAGGAGAAATCTATGTCGTCGAAAAAGAATATCGCGGCCGTCGCTGCGCTTCTGGTTGCCTATGTCGCTCCAGTCGCCGCGTATGCGCAAAGCTAGAGCTCCACTCTGTCGATGTCCGTGCTGTCGAACCATCTCGAGGCGACCGTGCCCGCCGATGCCCGCGGATCGGCAGAGTTTCCGGCCGCTGTTGGCAAGAAAGCGGTTCGAAGCCGCGGGCTTGGGATCGAGCCGGATCTGGATCGCTTATTCGGTCGAATTGAATCCCGATAACACCGCCGCGCTGCCTGACAACTCCACGGTTGCATTCAGCACGTCGCGTAAACAAGTGGGGCGACGATAAAGGAGTAACGTCATGTTACACAAGATTGCTATCGCGCTCGCAGCGGCCAGTCTCCTCGGTGCCGCAGCAATTCCGACGGATGCCCTAGCATTCGGACGCAGCGGAGGCGGAGGTTTCCATGGGGGCGGCTTCGGCGGAGGTTTCCACGGCGGCGGCTTTGGAGGTTTTCGCGGCGGCCGCTTCGGCGGAGGTTTTCGCGGTTACGGCTTCGGTCCCGGTTTCGGCCTTGGCCTTGGGTACGGCGCTTACTATTATGGCAACAGGTGCTACGCGTGGACGCCATATGGCTGGGGTTGCGGTTACCCTTACCCCTACTACTGATTTAGCAGCGCCTGCAGGTGGTCGGTGTCCGTGAGGATCACGGACGCTGGCCAACATGGCAAAGGCTGAGCAACCGACGTTATCTCGGCTCGTTCGCGTCGAGGCCGCTGTAGGTAGAGCGTGTGTATACGGCGGCGCATTCCGATACACTACGCCATCTGCTTGCCGGCTTCGCGAAGCTGCGCAAGCTCCTTTCGCGCAGCAAGCCGACAGTTTGATCTACCATTCCTTCGGGGTTCGGATTCGGTCCGCAAAGAGCCGGCCACCCTACCGGGTGCTGCAAGTTGCGCGAGAATGCGCGTTTCGAACGGCGACGTGATGACCACTATTCGAGCGCCCGACGCCAAGCGCCCGGACTTAAGCCAACCATGCCGGACGCGGGTCAGGTGGCTTTGATCTGAAAAGCCGCACCCACTCGCGCTGTCACCAATTCGTGACACGCATTCCGACGGCTTCAGCCAGTTCGTTACCTCCTTGGCTGCTCCGGTTGCTTCCGGCTGGAGCGGTTGCCGGGTGGGACTTGCACCCACTGGAAAGCGCCGCCTTGTCACGGCGCACACCCGCTACGGACACCATCCAGACTACCTCGGTTCCCCTACAGCGCGAAGCGCGATAGACTCGGCCAGCTCGCTGTAAGGATCACAGATGCGACGGCGCTCCTTCCCCGTTCAAGGGCTGATCGGGCCGCTAGAGGCCTTCGCGCACTTCAAATGCCGTTCGGTTTAACGAGGAGGCCTTTCGATGCAGAGTTGGGCCCGGATGGCATTCAGCGTCCTGCTCGGCATCGACGCGCTGATCGCCTTTCCCGCGATTGCGGCAACCGGAAATTCCACCACGGTGCGTCCAGTCGTCATGCTGTCGGGCAACGGCTGGAAGTTCAGGTTCGATCCCCAAGTCGCCGAAGATGAGATCGTCACAATCGGCTTCAATGACCGCGAGTGGGACACCGTCGTCGTTCCCCACAGCTTCAACGCGCAGGATGGGCAGTCGATCCAGCGCACGATGAAACGCGGCCCGGGCTACTATCGCCTGATCTTCGAAAAGCCGGCGAGCGTCACCGGCCAGAGGCAGGCACTTGGGCCGGCACGCTGGTGGCTTCTCCGCCTTTCGGTACGATGCGACAGAGGCGCTTCGCCCGCACGGCAAGAACGTCCTGGTGGTCAAGGCCGACAACTCCGAGCAGAAGCCGGGATCGACGACCGAGGACATTACGCCCTACAGCGGCGACTTCAACGTCCAAGGGGGCGTCTACCGTGACGTAAAGCTGTTCGCAACCAGCAACGTCCTCGTCGACACGGAGGACTTCGGCGGTCCGGGCGTCTACGCGACGACGACGTCAGCCAGCGCGAACCATGCCGAAATCAACGTCAGGTCACGAATCAGGACCGCCGAGGCATCCGATCAGCCGATCAGGGTCAGGACGGCGCTGAGCGACAACCGAAATAGGATCGTAGCCGTCGCCGACGCGACAGCAACGGCGACGGCCCACGGCGCCGCGCAAGTGGAGCAGTCGCTCAAGGTTAGCCGCCCGCACCTCTGGAATGGCAAGGCCGGTCCTTATCTCTACACGTTGTCCGTCGAGTTGAGTTCGACGGACGGCCAGCTGTTGGACCGCGTCTCCTTTCCGTTCGGCATCCGCACCTTTAGGATCGATACGGACAAAGGCCTCTTCCTCAATGGCAAGCCCTACCCGCTGCGTGGCGTGGCCACACACCAGGACTTCCAAGACAAGGGCTGGGGCACAACGCCGAAGGAGAAGGACATCAACTATGCGCTGATCCGCGAAATTGGCGCGAATGCAGTTCGTTTCTCTCACTACCCTTATGCACAGTACGACTACGATGTCGCCGACAGGATGGGACTCGTCGTCTACACCGAGGTCCCCCTCGTCGACACCCCTGTGAACAATCCCGACGCGACGCAGGTCGGCGAGGGCACGGTCCGCTATCTGCTCCAGCAGGTCGAGGAGATGGTGAAGCAGAACTTCAACCACCCCTCTGTTGCGTTCTGGGGCATGGCCAACGAGATCGGCTTCATCCGCCGGTTTACGCCGAAGCTTGAGCGCGCGTCCACCGAGGCGCTGCTCGCCAGGATGAGGGCCGTGGCGCACATGCTCGATCCGTCGCGTCCGACCATCCAGGCCGATGTCGCCGGTCAGCCTCCTTACAGCAAGGAGGAGGATACGGTTGCGCTAAACCGCTACTACGGCTGGTACGATCCGGATCTGAACGACGAAAAGATTTTTGCGGACCTCACCGCGTACCGCGCTGAGCGCCCACAACAGCCGATCGGCCTGAGCGAATACGGCTTTGGCTCCCAGATCACGCAGCACACGGATGAGCCACGCGCCATTCAACCAGCCAATCTCGTAACGATAGGCCGCAACGCCAACCCGGATTTCATGCCGGAGGAGTATGCGAGCTATGGCCACGAGGAGTTCTACCGACGCGTCAGAGACAAGGATTGGATCTTCGGCACCTGGGTCTGGAACATGTTCGACTTCTCTAACCTGGGGCGCAAGGAAGGCGATTATATGACCCAAGGTCTGAGCCTGAACAACAAAGGCCTCGTCACCTTCGACCGGAAAGTCAGGAAGGACGCTTTCTTCTTCTACAAAGCGCAATGGAACAGGGAGCCGATGGTCTACATCACCGCTCGCCGCTACACGGACAGGAGCTATCCCGTCACCGATGTGAAGGCGTACTCGAACGCCGGCAAGGATCACCTCGCCCTCGACAACAACGGTAGCGTGATCGGCAAACCGACGTCATGCGATCAGAACGTCTGCACGTGGAAAAATGTGGGCTTGGCTCCGGGCGACAACAGGATCACCGTCACCGGCACGTTCGGCTCCAAGCGGATTGCCGACATCGTGACCTGGACCCTGCAGGACCGCTCTGGAGCGGTGCGTATCGCCGTCGGCGCGATCGGACCGCTGACTGGTGCCTACGGGCAGCGGTACGGGTCTGACGCCTTCCTAACCGAATCCTCCTACGCGACCAGCTTCGGTGTCGGCAATAAGAAAGCGCTGTCGCTCGAAGAGGCGGTCGCGGTGGCTTCTGTCGCGGGCGCGCGCAAGTTCGATGTTGTGATCAACGGTGCCGTCGTCGACAGCGGGCTTGATGTCTTCGAAGCGGCTGGCAGAGCCATGAAGGCCGTGGTGCGTGAATATCCAATGCAAGTGACCATCGACAAGGCCGAACTGGAATTCAAACCGGTCGTCGGTAAAGCCCTGCTGTCTGCGATCGAAATCTTGCCCGAATGGTGAGCCGGATCACCCGATGATGATTGGCGTGCTCTGTGTCTTTGCCGTTTTGTTCGGCACAAAACGGTGGTTGGGCGATAAGCCCACGTTAGGGGGGTCATATGGCACGAGATACGGGGAACTCAGTAGATACTGCTTCGGTCGATCGCGAGCGCCACATGCCAAGCGCTCGAAAACGTGTCGTGCTGCTGCACAGACGGGATCTCGTTGCCGCTCGGGCCGGAATCGTTGCAGCATCGGCGCAGTACATCAGGGGCTACGCGGCGCGTGCTAACATGGCCTAGATCGAAGTCGACCTCATTGTTCGAACGGCGGCAAGGATCGAGCGAATGTGCAAAATCCGCTATGTCAGCCGCGCTTCGATGGAAAAACGGTGGCAGCAGGGGATCTCAGACGCGCGTGCCGCCTTGCATGCCTCGCACCGATGCCCAAGGAGCTGGGCGTGCGTGTGTTCGATGCCGTGTGACATTCGCATCGGAAGTCATGCCAGCCGCTTTCGAGGTGTGCCCAGCTCTCAAGGCGGAAGGCCGATGCGACGCTACCGCCCGAGCTCGACGTTAGCGGCGGGTACAACTCGGTGTTCTGAAACGTATCGGCGCGGGTACGCCGTTGATCATGAGCATCGGAGTCGGCTTCGGTCCGATCATTTCAGCCACTTATCATCAGTACGCTGAATGTCATGTAGCGTCACGACCTGTGTCAGTGCAGCGAACCGTTGTTCCTCATGAAAACGTGATGTCGGGTGAGGAATTGTCGGCCACGACGATGAGTGACCGCCCCCAGGTTTTGCCCCTCTTACGAAACGAGGAATATCTTAGACAGTGTTTAGACATCAAAAGGAAGACCCCACCGAAGTGGGGTCTCAAGTTTGCCTGATGACCGGGAGGGACAAAGCCAGCAGGGATCTGATTGAGCAAGTCATACGTCACGTAGGACGGGTATAGATGCGGGCGAGCCAGCGTTCGCGCCAATCGCGCCACCACCGCGTGCTGTAGAGCTTTTTACAGCGCGTAGAACAGAGCTTGTGCGAGCGCCACCAAATAGGCGTCCGCAATCCAAGGGGTCGTCCACACTCTTTGCAGATGTGGGTGTTCTTGCTCATCCATCGATCCCCCCTATCCAAAAGCAGACTTCTTTGTCTGCCCAGATAAAAAGAACGAGTTGGTGAGTGGGCGTGTCTTCTTCAAGCGGATGAATGATGTCGGGCGGTTTGCGTTTCCACTTGTTCTCCTTGGTGAGGTAGAACCACTGGTCTTCATCCTGCGTTCGACTGACGCGGAACTGCGTCTTCACCATCTCCGCTTGATTGCCGCACTTAACTTGGCCGCTGAGCCTTTCTCGTGCTGCGGGCATGACTTCTTGTTTGTCAGCCCACCCGGCGAAGGGTGAACCTTGCCAGTCCTCTGCGCGTGCATTTCTCATCCAATAGGTTGAAAGGATGAGAATGAGAACAAGGATGGCAGGCAGTACTTTGTGCTCTTTCATGGTGGCCTCCTTCGTTCAGAGGCGTGCGGGCAGTAGCTGCCGGCGGTTAGTGGCATACTCATCGAGTTAGACAATTTGGCCACGCCGTTTATTCCCCTGTGTCCGCATAGTTCCGAAACGAAGGAAGGTGACGCTGGGCTTTGACGAGCAATGAAAAGCCGCTCCCATCTCGTGATGGGAGCGACTTTTAAACGAGCAGAATGGTGCGAGCGGTGGATCAGTTGCCGCTGCGGCGATCGCGGTCATCGCGGTTCATTTCAAATTGAATGCGCGGATCCGGATCGGTCTCGAACCAACGCCCGCAGAGTTTACAGCAGGCGTTGGGAAGCCGCCGGATTCCATGGCGGAAGCTCGGGCATTTGAGGGCACCCTAGCTTCGATTGCGTGTGCAGCTGGCGCTGAGGCACCAGATATCCGCCACTTTGAAGCAAGAACCACCAGCGCCCCATCGAGGCCCCTGATTTCGTATCAGCAACTAGACGAGCCGGGCGCGAGCATCTTGGCAGAATTCGGGAAATGACCCCCAGTTCTGCACTTATGGGATGCGCGGGCTCGGGGAGCGGTCGCCTTCCGGAACGCGCCGATGTGGCGGGCGTTGGATTCGTGCTTTAGTGCGATTTCCCGGCGCAATTCGCCGGACGCCAGCGGCTTACTGCTTGGAGTGGGTCCCGCGCGGGAAGCGAAGCACGACCAAGGATTTGATGGGCCCGCACGTGTCACAGAGGTATCCGTGAATCTCAAACTTGGCGTGCAAGGGGTGGGGCTCAATCTCTGTAAGAGCAGTCTCGGCGCCGCATACTGGGCACGGGTTTCTTGGCTTGAGCATGAGCGACGCATCTTGAAAACGCATGTGCTTTCCCTTCACGCTGCCGCTAGCTCGGTGCGGTTTGAGGACGTCTTCCGGAAAGTTGAATTGAAAGCCAGCCGCTTTGCGTTGTCGTCTCGATTCTCCGAAGTCAATTGAGGACAATCTGTGCGGAGACGGTGTCGCACCGTGTCGGCGGTTAGTCGGGGATCGTCTATGAGCTTACTCAAGGCAGTCACACCGGAGGAGGCAAAAAAAGGCGTCTGGGTCAGCATCCCTAATCCAAGTGCGAGACGCGTCGCCAAGGCGTTAACTCAATCAGGTCGGCGTGTACATCACTCGACCGTCGCTCGCTGGCGTGCTCAGGATTGGCGACCGGTTGCCCATAGCCTGCATCCACTTGACGCGGCAAGACAGGCATTGGACATGGCTGCCGGCGTGCTCACCGGCGATCCTCTGGCGCGAGTCGAAATCCTCAGCAGGAAGGACGGCAGTCAACAAGAACTAGAAGGCTTGAGCGATCGCGAACTTCTCAGAGAGTCATCGAGGGAAATGCTCATCGCCGTCCGCTTGGTTTCCCACGTCTTGCCATCACAGCTTCCGCATCTCATGGCGACAAAGACAATGGAAACTGCAACACTGTTGAACGCCCTCAATGCGGGGCTCAGGGCAGCGGCGGACGGCCTCGAACAATTCCACCATCTGCCGGGGCAGGCAGGTCATGCCGTGAAAGATCAGCAATAAATCCAACGACAATCCACTCGCGACGAAGCCCTAGCAACATGTGGAGCTTATTCGAGCGCTCGACGCCAAGCGCCCGGACTTGAGCCAACCATGCCGGTGAAGACGCGGGTCAGGTGGCTTTGATCTGAAAAGCCGCAGGCCAGAGCCACATCCAGCAGCGACAATCGGCTATCGCGCAGTTTCTCCTTAGCCGCCTCGACGCGGCGCGTCATAAGCCAGTGGTGTGGTGCTGCTCCAGCGGTGCGGCGAAACGCGCGAGAGAAGTGGCTCACCGACAAACCGCACTCCTTCGCCACCTCCTTAAGCTGCACACTACCTTCGAGGTTGGCGCTGAGAATTTCCTTGGCGCGTTTCACTTGCCACGGCGCAAGCCCACCCCGGACCGGCCGTGACGGAGGTCGCATCCCTCCATAGGTCTGAGCAACATGGACCCCGAGCGCCAAGAGGACATGATCGACAAACAACTGGTTCACCTGTTCGGGATGGCTGAGCGCCGGCAGTATCGCCCTTCCAAGACTGGAAATTGTGGTGTCGTCGATACCCACGGGCTGATAGTTCAGGTCGCCAATTCGCCGCGCATTGGCGTCGTCAGCGATCGCGTTCAGCGCGTCGCGCGGCAGATAGAAAAACAGATGGTGGTGGGGCTTGTCGATAAGAGCAACAGGATCGCGTTTCAGGTCATGGATAGAAGCCTGACCCGCCCGCATATCGCATACGGACACTTGCCGCCCGTCCTCCCAATATACTCGATTGGGGTAATCACGGAGCGTCAAATTGACGAAAAAAGCATCTGCCCGCTGAATCGAGCCGCTCAATCCCAGTACCGGGTCATCGCATCGAGTCTCTGTGACGGCCATGTCAGCCGTACGTAGTACCCGCATGGCGATTGCCGGCGCCTGTTCGACTCGCAGCCGCTCGGCAAGCCGTTCCCCGTAACCTTCGCTTGTCGCCATGATCGACTTCCCGAGCAGAGGCTCATCGGCCGCAATCCGTTCGCCCGTGTCGAGACGTAATTTACTGCGCTTCGCACCCACCAACAACTCGCCCACGAGCAAATTTCGACGAGAAGCCGTCAAATCGTAAAACGAGGCGATCCGGTCAAATCGGATAGGCCACGGTGCGCGACCTAAGCCGCAGTTTTTGCTGGCTAATTATGAGCTATGGTGCCTGACGTGGCAAACCATGCCAACGGCGTAGAGAACATTTTCGACGCTGTCGTGCTTCGATTTGACCGAACCGACGCTCGACGCGACTTCCGCGCTCCCCGTAGTCGGTACGCGATTTTGCCATCGCGCTCCATTTGATGATTGCAGTGGAATCATCCAATAGGCAGCAGATTTGTAAGAGATTGCGCGGTCCATTCACCAATAAATTCCGGAGTGCGGGATCCGGCTGGATTCATCAACTTTTCCAGCCGCGACACGGCCGCGGCTCGCTGGAGGGTCCAACAATGACGGCTAAACCGATCTACGGTCGCGTGCGGACGGGCCCGCTATTCATCAATCTCCACAACGACTTCCTTTCCGAAGGCGGCAAATTGTGGCCGCGAGTGGCCACCAATTCGGAGCCAGACGAGGGTCAACCGCACAAGGAGGCCATCATGTACAGCAAAAACTCGCCGCAACGACGCCCGACCAGCGCAAAATTGCGGAGGCTCTTCGCGATCTCCGTGTCATCGCTAGCGCTCCTGCCGATGGGTACAGCATCCGCACAAACCGGCGCGTCGCCAGTCGTGTACGAGTTCGGTCGCCCGGCGCGCGCAGACGAACATACATACGACTGGTACCGCCGCACGCATGCCGAGGCCGCCTCCGCTCGCTACGGCATACCGGCAGACGTCATCGGCGACGGCATGGATACTTGGCACTGGTGGGTCGGCGTCGATAATCCCGGATTTTGGCGCGAAAGTACCAAAGCGACCAGCAAGTCACCGGGCAATCTGCTGGGAGTGAAGGTCGACTTCCTGCGACTTCTGCTCACTGTGCCGCGCAACAAGCGGTTCGAATTGATAGGCCTCATCAACGATCCGGATACGGTTGCGGCCGACAAACCCGACAGATATGGCCTCATG
>WNFT01013118.1_pt1 | contig 11967 bp, 7 predicted proteins | sample 5400191 | NCBI WGS metagenome assembly WNFT01 (sample SAMN13153359, study PRJNA577476) | soil metagenome | isolation source: 80 cm saprolite under Madrone tree | place: USA:California | collected 2016-06-14
CGGAGTTGGCATCATTATTCTCTGGCCGTTGGGTGTACTCTTCGGGTTGGGTTACGGTGCCTATACCAGTGTAGACTGGGCTTTATCTATCGACTCGCTGCCTTCGCTGGATACGGTTGGCAAGGACCTGGGCATATGGAATGCCTCCTCAACATTGCCGGCCATTATTGCACCCATATGTGGTAGCGGCATCATTGCGCTTGCTAACGTATTTGGACAGGCCCAATTGGGCTATCGTATCGTTTTCGGTCTTGCCGCGTTTGTGCTGATCCTTGGTGCCATCTTCATCCTCAAAGTGCAGGAAAAACAGAAAGTGGATGCTGCACGTAAGCCAGGTGCATCTCGTCATAGAGTGGGCTTCGGGTGGAGATTAGCATTCCAGACAAGGGCAGGCAAGGCTCGTGGTTTCCTGCGTTTCTGGCCCCTCTGGGAGCGCTTCACGCTCTACATCTGGCATACAAAGCCAGTACCTCATGCAGCCAATGGACTGTTTCAGGTACATTTTACTCGTTATCATGGTCGACCGATAGATCTGCCCGGTGGAGTGCATATTCAAAAGGGAGACCTGATTGGGGAATTGCATTTCCGCAATCGCGTGCTGCTCGAGAAAGCGCAGCATGCAGGTCCCTGGGAGGTTATGAGGATAGTGGGGCAGGATTTACAGGCGCTGGCAGCCTGGACGCAAGAGCAGGATTTCCCAACCGACCTGCATGCATTTTTAGGAATCACGCTGCTAAGTCGTGTGACACCGCGTCTGGGCTTTACTGTGCGTGAACGTCCCAGAAATATGCAAACCTGGTTCGACCGCCTCTTTATGAATGGTTTGCTGGTACTTTACAATGAGAATGGGCTGGGAAGGCTCCTTCATGGGACTACCTATGGGACCTATCCGCAGGAGGTGTGGTTGTCGAGGAGGGAACTGTTGAAGCGATATGGGGAGGGAAAGTATGCTCAAGAACGTCCGGATGAAGAAAGTATGCAATAGTCAGGGTTATGGTATAATGAGCGAGAATTTTTGAACATGCCAAAGCGTTATTATAGATAGAGAATATCATAGCACCAACACCGCACATCAGGAGAACATACCATTATGCAATTACTTGGGAAAATGCTGGGTGATCCCAACAAAAAGGATTTGAAGGCCATCCAGCCACTTGTCGATAAAATCAATGCGCTCGAACCGGCTATAGAAAAGCTGAGTGACGAGGAATTAGCCGCCAAAACAGAGGAATTTCGCGCTCAACTTTACCTCTACCTCAAAGGTGGTATGGTGCTTGAAGACGAACTGGTCAAACTCTTCCAGGAGGCGTTAGAGAAGGTAGAACCACGAGCGAACAAGTGCAGCGATGCGCAATTGCATGCTGCCATGACGGAGCCACGCCAGGTCATCGAAAGAAAACGTGATCCAGAATACTACCTGCAAGATCACCTGCAAGATACGCTTTCAGAAAGCTTTGAAAAGGCCTACGAGAACCTGAACCCGGTACTCGATTCTTTGAGAATCGCTGCCGCACTGGACCTGGTAAATGAACGGCAAGAGCGACCCGACGATGCAAAAGACCCACAACAGGCTACACTGAACCTGCTCAAAGAGATTGAACCTGCTCTGAATGAAATCGACGACGAATATCTAGAAGAAGCCTTCAAAAAGGCCTGGCCGCGCTTTGAAGAGGCCCGCCGCAATGCGCCAGAGAAAGAAAGTGCCGCGGACGAGCGGCTCGGGCAATTGCTCGACGACATCCTGGACAAATTGCAAGAAGAACTGGTCGCGGTCAAAGCCGAGCAGATGGACGAGTTGATCCCAGAGATGGTGAAGCGCTATAAAACAGGCAAAACACTCGATGATCTGCTGCCGGAAGCCTTCGCTGTCGTACGTGAAGCCGGCCGGCGGACCATTCGGATGCGCCATTATGATGTGCAATTAATTGGTGGCGTTGTGCTGCACCAGGGGAAAATTGCCGAGATGCGCACAGGTGAAGGTAAAACGCTGGTAGCTACATTGCCCGCCTATCTGAATGCGCTCCCCGGCCAGGGTGTGCATATTGTCACCGTCAACGATTACCTGGCAAGCCGTGATGCCGAGTGGATGGGGCATATCTACAAATTTCTAGGACTGACCGTCGGCGTGATCGTCAATGCCGTCGAACCACAGACGCCGCAGCGACGCGCCCAGTACCACGCCGACATCACCTATGGTACCAATAACGAATTCGGCTTCGACTACCTGCGCGATAACATGGTCGGTTCGCTCGAGCAGATGGTGCAGCGTGATTTGAACTATGCCATCGTTGACGAGGTTGATAACATCTTGATTGACGAGGCGCGTACTCCACTTATCATCTCTGGCCAGGGGCAGGAATCGACCGACCATTATAGGCAATTCGCGCAGTGGGCCAGGCGCTTGAAACCCGAAAGTGACTATACCATTGAGGAGAAGACGCGTACCGTTATTCTGACCGAAGATGGCATCGAGAAGATCGAGAAAATGGCCGGCATCACTAATATCTACGAGGAAGGCAATATCGAACTGACACGCTACATGGAGAATGCCATTAAAGCCGAGGTCATCTTCAAGCGCGACAAAGACTATATCGTCAAAGATGGCGAAGTGCTTATCGTAGACGAGTTCACCGGCCGCCAGATGCCGGGACGACGCTATAGTGAAGGTTTGCACCAGGCTATCGAGGCCAAAGAGAATGTGAAGGTGCAGCGCGAGAATCATACGCTGGCAACCATCACTTTCCAGAATTTCTTCCGCCTGTATGAAAAGTTGGCGGGTATGACCGGTACTGCTTTGACCGAAGCTGAAGAATTGCACAAGATTTATAAGCTGGATGTTATGGTGATCCCGACTCATAAGCCCATGATCCGCCAGGACTTGTCCGATCTGATCTACCGCACGACCGAGGCAAAATACATGGCCGTAGTCGAAGAGATCAAGGAGCTCCACGAAAAAAAGATTTATCAGCTTGACGAAGACGGACAACCGGTGCTTGACGAAGACGGACAACCGGTGCTTGACGAAGACGGCGAACCGATTGTACTCGCCAAAGGGCAGCCTGTCCTGATTGGTACCACCTCGGTCGAGAACTCCGAATATCTCTCGAATTTACTGGATAAACAGGGCATAGCACACAATGTGCTGAACGCGAAACACCATGAACGCGAGGCACAAATCGTGGCGCAGGCAGGAAGTCTCGGGGCCGTCACCATAGCTACAAACATGGCAGGACGTGGTACTGACATTGTGCTAGGTGGCAATCCGGCAGGCTATCGCGACAGTCTTCTCAGAAAGCATGCTGAGCAGGTGGATTTCATCAGAGATATGCCGGAGCGCAATACAGATGAACACGACGAGAAGGAAGAAGCCATTCAGCAGTACATCGAGAATATGAAGGAAGAGGAGATTAACAAACTTCTTCGACAAAAGGAGCTCGAGTGCGAGGAGGACCACAAGCGAGTTGTCGAATTAGGTGGACTTCGTATTATTGGTACTGAACGGCATGAATCGCGGCGTATCGATAACCAGCTGCGTGGTCGTGCCGGGCGCCAGGGCATCCAAATTGATGCAAAGGGTCGGGATGGAAGATGATATCCCGCTGGAAAGTGGATTGGTCTCGCGCTTCATCGAACAGGCCCAGACAAGCGTAGAGGGATATAACTTCGATATTCGTAAAAATGTGGTCGAGTATGACGACGTGATTGCGAAACAACGCGAGGTGATCTACTCTGACCGGCGTGCCGTACTCGAACATGCTGACATGCACGAGCGTGTACTGGACATGATCCGTGCCGAGGTGAGAAGAAACGTCAATATGCAAATCCCCGGTAATATGATCACAGAGGAAGAGCAACTGGATAATCTGATTGCGGTCCTGGAGGCATGGGTACACATCCCGGATGAGATCCTGCCGGAGAATCTGCATGCTGTACGCCGCGATGATCTCAGCAAAAAACTGGTGGATTTCGTGGTGAACCACTACGAGGAACGTGGCAAGGAACTCGATAAGCAGGCGAAAGAGCATCCCGGGCTTGGCATTCCGACCGTTCGTGACGTGGAGCGTTCCGTTGTCTTGCAGGTTATAGACCGGTTGTGGATGGATCACATCGATGCTGTGGATGTTTTGCGCACAAGCATCCATTTCCGCGCGGTTGGGCAGCGAGATCCCCTGGTCGAATTCAAGAACGAAGCGTTCCGCATGTTTGATCAACTGAAAGAGTATATTCAACACTATATTGTTGATCAACTGCTCAAGATACTGCCAAATCTTTTGAGTAGGGATTTTAGCGCACCTGTCGAACGGCCTGCACCGAAGCGCAAAGCTCCGCTTCCTCTCCGTACGAACGCTAAAGGCCCCGCCGGATCTAATGGTCAGGCTAAGACGCATAGCTCTAATGTGCCTGTTCGAGCGGCTGCTTCACGCCAGCAGCACGCAGGTAACCGCTCGCCTGGACATGGGCAGGGACGTGCAGTTGCCACCTCGACGGCTCAGCGTCCTGTGGTAACCGGCAAGGTTGGGCGCAACGATCCATGCCCATGTGGAAGCGGGAAAAAGTATAAGAAGTGCCACGGGGCGTAGACAAACTGCCCTGCAAGTTGTGAGACGTAAGAGGGGTGGTTGCAAACATCACCCCTCTTGTACTTAAGAGTCTAGCACTTGCTACACAGGTAAATTCCTTGCTGGCTATTCCACTTTTCCAGTTGCATCTTCGCTATTACTGAGCGATATACTTTCTGTTTTTTCGCTCTTCTTTACTCGTTTGCGATGAGTTTTACCATTTAGCGTGGTAGCAACCTCGCTCTTAGACTTATCTGAATGAAGCTCATCAACCTCTGGCAATTCACAAGACTTTTCCTTAGGCGCTTCGTGTGCTGAACTAGAAGCACTTGGTAAGATTATCGACTGCTCTGGACGCCAGAAATCTAGCAGATATTCAAATGTTGTTCCCATAGTGATATAGTTGCTGGGCCACCCAAAGATACCAATGTTATTCACAATGTTTGTACGGTCCCAAATAATTGTATTTCGTAACTCGTACCCTACGGAGCGTAATGCCTCGATAACCGAGACGTGGATGGTTATCCGCGTATTCTCCCACCACATATCAGGGACATTAATAACACAGTGCCCTTTTCTCTTGAGCAGAGGTAGTAAATCTGCAAATATCTCAGACATCGCCTTTGTATAGGTATCGAGATCAAGTATTCCTAAGTCTTCTGGACGCTGGCTATACTGCTCCACTTTCTTATACTGTTCATTCTTGCGCTCGGTTCCACGCCGACTTTTATTCAGACGCTTTCTATTAAGAAGATTTGCATAAGGGGGAGAAGTAACAATACATGCAATACTTTCTTCATCAAGATATTGTGCGATATTTCTGGCGTCATCGAGTACAGGGATTTGTTGTGTTTCAGTAAATAAGCTCTCTTGACTCAACCGTCCTCTTGTTAATGCAATATAGTCAGGATGAATTTCGAAGCCGACCGCATTTCTATCTATGTCTCGGGCGGCAACGAGAGTAGTACCGCTACCCATGAACGGGTCTACAACAAGTTCTCCTTGGTGAGAGAAGAGTTCGATACATCGCCGCGCAAGAGCAATAGGAAATGTAGCCGGGTGCTTTGTCTTATCTCGAATGTCGCGTCCCTCATAATAGAATTGCCATACCCCTAACTGGCATTTTATCCATTCTTTTGCACTAAGACAATTTATATGCGATGGCTGGCACTCACAACTGCGATTCGTAGCAATCTCTAATTTTTTGGATTTTACCTCTACAGCAATCTCTTGCTCATCCATAGTCCGAAATAATCCATTGGCTTGTGTATTCATCATCTTTGGATCTATGAAAGGTACATCTGTTTCGTGGTGCGCTCTTTGTAGTACCACTTTAGCCTCCTACAAAAGCAATGTCTCTATAGTCAACGTAAACAAATATGTTCTTTGACCAGTACTTGAGTTTTTCCAACAAAACGTTGGGAAAACCGTAACTCTTACTAGCTTAACAGAAAAAGATGTTAGACACAATGTTCCAGTACTGGCTTGACTTTTGGTACTATGTGAACTAACCTGAACATACTTTCTGTTACTATTAAGTTACAACAATCCAAAGCGGAGTGAGAAATGAAAATATTTACAAAAGACAGTCTGATAGCGGCGTTAATGGCTATTTGTAATGAGCCATGGCCCTTTTTGCTTACCGTCTAGTCGCCCATTATGTATAATCCTCGACTTATATGAATCCTCACAACTTTCGAAGTCATTTCCTGGACGTTATGACAAGTTGCATGTTACGCTTTCTGTAGACAGAAAGCGGAGATATACATAGCACCATCAAGGAATGCAGGTGTATCTCCAGGGTGGGCTGAGTAGTGGCATTCCCGGGGAGTGCCAGGATAATTCAAAGGCTTTGTCTTTCGCTCGCCCATCAGAGGAAAGGACATCATCATGAGCGAACGTCATTCGATAAATGGAAATGGTAGTGGTAATGGTAAATATGCCATGAATGGGAATGGGAAGCAAACAATGAAAGATTACTCTGCTGCAACGCTTGAGACGAGTTGGGAAGGCAATCTTCGCTGGCGTGGAATAGTGCGTCCATATAGTGCAGAGGATGTTATCCGATTGCGTGGGTCTGTTCAGATTGAATATACCCTGGCGCGTATGGGTGCTGAGCGGCTGTGGAACCTTTTGAACGCTGAGCCTTATGTCGCTGCCCTTGGTGCATTGACGGGCAACCAGGCTGTGCAGCAGGTCAAGGCAGGATTAAAGGCGATTTATCTGAGCGGCTGGCAGGTTGCAGCCGATGCCAACCTTGCAGGACAGATGTATCCCGATCAGAGCCTTTATCCTGTGAACAGTGTTCCAGAAGTAGTGCGCAGGATTAACCAGGCATTACAGCGTGCCGACCAGATTCATCATACCGAGGGCAACAAGGATATCCATTGGTTCGCTCCTATCGTAGCTGATGCCGAGGCAGGCTTCGGTGGTCCGCTGAATGTGTTCGAACTGATGAAAGCAATGATCGAAGCGGGTGCCGCGGGCGTGCATTTTGAAGATCAACTCTCTTCAGAGAAAAAGTGCGGGCATATGGGCGGCAAAGTACTTGTACCGACGCAAACCGCTATTAAAAACCTGGTTGCTGCAAGGTTAGCCGCCGATGTGATGGGCGTTCCAACATTAATCGTTGCGCGTACCGATGCCAACTCAGCAAAGTTGATTACCAGCGATATTGACCCCGTTGACACCAAATTCCTCACCGGAGAGCGGACTCCTGAAGGGTTCTATAGAATACGCAGTGGACTGGAAACAGCCATCGCCAGGGGACTCTCCTATGCTCCATACGCAGACCTGCTGTGGTGCGAGACCTCCGAACCAAACCTGGAGGAGGCCCGGCGTTTCGCCGACTCCATCCACGAGCAATTCCCCGGCAAGCTGCTGGCCTATAACTGCTCTCCCTCGTTTAACTGGCGCAAAAAGCTGGATGCTGAAACCATTGCGGTGTTCCAGAAAGAACTGGCAAAGATGGGTTACAAATTCCAGTTCATCACCCTGGCCGGCTTCCATGCCCTCAACTACAGCATGTTCGAGCTGGCGCTTGGATATCGCGATCATGGCATGGCGGCTTACTCTGAACTGCAAGAGGCGGAATTTGCGCTCGAAGAACATGGATATACCGCGACGAAGCACCAGCGTGAAGTAGGCACAGGATACTTCGACGAGGTTGCCCAGGTCATTGCTCATGGCATGTCCTCGACGACCGCGCTGGCAGAATCGACCGAAGTGGCTCAGTTCCGTTAATCGATGCTCGCTCTTGTTGAATAGGATTGTCAGAGCCGTTTTCATCAAATCCACGAAAGGGATCCCTGAATGACTACCTACAAACCTCCATTGGGAAGCATCGAAATTACGGAACCGGTCACCCCAGAATTTGCCGAAATATTGACCCCGGACGCCATGAATTTCGTGGCCACGCTAGTGCGTGCATTTGCAGATAGGCGCGAGGAATTGTTGCAGAGAAGAGCGCAGCGACAGGCCGAACTGAACGCCGGCAAACTGCCGGATTTCCTGCCTGAGACCGAACATATTCGCAATAGCGACTGGACAATTGCACCTGTGCCTCCAGACCTGCAAGATCGTCGCGTAGAGATCACCGGGCCGGTGGAACGCAAAATGATTATAAATGCGCTGAACTCGGGCGCGAAGGTGTTCATGGCCGACTTTGAGGACTCCTTTTCTCCAATGTGGGAGGGTACCATTCAAGGTCAGATCAATGTGCGCGATGCCATTAATCGCACCATTGAATATAGCAGCCCGGAGGGTAAGCAGTATGCGCTGCAGGAAAAGATAGCCACGCTGCTGGTGCGTCCGCGCGGCTGGCACCTGGTAGAAAAGCACGTGCTGATTGACGGTAAACCAGTTTCTGGCGGCATCTTTGATTTTGGCCTGTACTTCTTCCACAACGCCAAAACGCTGCTTGAGAAAGGCACTGGCCCTTACTTTTACCTGCCCAAACTCGAAAGTCACCTCGAGGCGCGTCTCTGGAACGACGTGTTTGTGCTGGCAGAAAAGGAACTGGGCGTCCCACAGGGTACGATCAAAGCTACCGTGCTGATCGAGACCATCCTGGCAACGTTCGAGATGGACGAAATTCTTTATGAGTTGCGTGAGCATTCTGCCGGTCTGAACTGTGGACGCTGGGATTACATCTTCAGCGCGATCAAAAAGTTCCGTAACATCCCTGATTTTATCCTGCCTGATCGCGCCCAGGTGACGATGACGACGCACTTTATGCGCTCGTACTCCCTGCTCACCATTAAGACCTGCCATCGCCGCAATGCGCACGCCATTGGTGGTATGGCGGCCCAGATTCCCATCAAGAATGATCCGCAGGCCAATGAAGAGGCGCTTGAGCGTGTGCGGGCCGATAAGAGGCGTGAAGCAGGCGATGGTCATGATGGGACGTGGGTAGCGCATCCGGGATTGGTGGCGATAGCGATGGAAGAATTCGATGCCGTGATGAAAACGCCTAACCAGATCGATAGGAAACGCGAAGACGTGCATGTCACGGCAACCGATCTGTTGAAGGTACCCGACGGCACGATTACCGAAGCAGGCCTGCGCAACAATATCAGTGTCAGTCTCCAGTACCTCGAATCCTGGCTGCGCGGTTCCGGCTGCGTTCCAATCAACAATCTGATGGAAGATGCCGCCACCGTCGAAATTTCGCGGGCGCAAATCTGGCAATGGATTCACCATCCAAAGGGCATCATGTCGGATCACAGGAAAGTAACGGTGGAGTTGTTCCGCGAGCTTGAAAAGGATGAACTTGAGAAGATCAAGTCACAGGTGGGGGAAAAGCAATTCGCGGCCCGTAAATTCCAGACGGCGGCGGAGATCCTGGACAAAATTATTACGGATGACCAGTTTGTGGAGTTTTTGACATTGCCCGCGTATCAGTACCTGGAATAATAAGCAATAGAGCGAAACCAGGGAACAGTAGCCCACGCGGGGTATCCGCCAGGGGCACCCATTGGGCGCGGACCGAAGGCGCAGGGTACCCGCGAGGGGCACCCCTACCATACACGGTCGGGCTTGCTCCGTGTATGGTAGGGGTGCCCCTCGCGGGTACCCTGCGTGCGGTTATCAGAATGGCGGTTGCTGTGCATGGAAGCGGAACCGGGGGGTGCCCCTGGCGGGTACCCTGCGTGCGGTTATGGCGGGTCGGTATCTTACAGCAACTGGTCGGTATCCAGGCCAAATGCGCGCATTTTCTCCTCAAGTTCTCTTGCTCGCTGTTCTGCGGCGTCAGCGCGACGAGCTTCTCGCTCAGCTCTTTCTGCTTCGGCTAACCTTGCTCGTGCCTCTGCTTGCCGTGCCTGTGCTTCGGCTTCGAAAGGGGTGAGGCGCAGACGATTGTAGCGATCATAGAGTCGCAGAAAGCCGTCATCGGGCACTAAGTAGCTTTCCAGGTGCGGACTCCACAGGTTACCATTAGCAAGCAGTGGAACTGTATGCAGTAAACCCGTTGCCCTATCCCTATGCCAGCCAAAGAGCCGTTGTCCGCGACGCCGGCTCAGTGGGAGCGCTGGCTCGTAAGGGTCATAGGCATAGTATTCCTGCACGCCCATGGCGGAATACGCACCGGGCTTTTCCTCCAGGTCTCGTTCCCAGGTCTTGTCGGAAGCAACCTCAAAGACTACTTGAGGCGCTGGTCCATGTATACCCACGCGCCAGCTGCGCCACGCGACGCGGCTTACCCCTTTGATTATCGCCAGGTCGGGAACCAGTGGGTACTCGTCCTCATCAGAACTCTGGAAGAAGTTGAAATTCTTATAAATGGCGCAGGTCTGTGCCCGAAAGAGCCACTCCAGCACGTTCTTGAGGTAGTCAATCAACTCGGCATGCGGTAACGTTTCCCCCATCAAGTCCTCCTCGGTGGGGTGGGTATCGTAGTAGTAAACTACCTCATCTTTGATCTGGTCCACGATAGCCTGCTCCTTATTTGTCTATGCACGTTCGGGTCGCCTACCCCGAAACTCCATATCCCCATCCTTCATAGTGTGTAATGCCTTTCCTGGCCTGATGCCAGAGGATTACTGACTTTATAATAACATACGTGAAGTGCCTCTACAAGGCGTGTGAAAGGCTGATTCTCGTTGTTACTTCTTCGGGCAATAACTTTCGGTGAGCGTCTGGCCGCCAAGTGTAGCGCCTACTGCCCAGACAACATTACTGGAAGGACCTGTTGTCACGCCGTTAAGTACGCCGTCTACCGTCGGGCTGGAAACGATTTTCCACTGACTACCATTCCATTGCTCGATAAGTGCCTGTGCCTGCGAGAAGTTAGAGTTGATTGAGCCTCCCACAGCCCAGGCATTGCTTAAAGAGAGAGCAGTTACTCATCATTCGCGTAATGGAAAAGCAGTTTGTGGAATTGGTTGTTGCTATTGGGAACCGGGGATACTCCAACGAAAACGCTACCCACAATATTAAGGCTGGGAACGATACTCCACTTCTTACCATTCCAGTGCTCGGTCAGTGTTTGGCTACCATTACCTCCCACCGCCCAGACATCATTTGAAGAGATGGCAGCCACACCAACTAAACTATTGCTCGTACCAGCAGGGGTGGGAACGATACTCCACTTCTTACCATTCCAGTGCTCGCTGAGCGTTTGACCGCCGCTACTTCCTACCGCCCAAACATCAGTTTGAGAGATGGCAGCTACGCCGTCAAGAATATCGTCTGTGCCCGGATCATGGCTGGAAACAACAGTCCAGGCAGTGCCATTCCAATGCTCGATCAGCGTGTTGAAGAATTTTCCGTTTACGGAATCTCCTACCGCCCACACATCATCCTGAGAGATGGCAGCTACACTATTAAGAGCATTATTCATGCCAGGATTAGGGCTGGCGATGACAGTCCAGCTAGAACCATCCCAATGTTCGGTCAGTGTTTGATCGATTCCATTGCTACCCTGGGAGCGACCTACTGCCCAGACATCGCTTGAAGAGATGGCAGCCACTCCCAAAAGAGAATTGAACATGCCAGGATTGGGACTGGGAATGATGATCCACTTTCCACAATTTGACTGAGGGGAGAGCGCCTGTGCCATTGCCGGTCTGACGAGGAATCCAACCGTCAATGCGCTGATTAGCATGCCAAAAGCCAGCGTTACCGTGAATCGTTTCATGATATCCCGCCTTTAGTGATGATGGTGAAAACATTTGTAATCCCCTACCTCATCAACTCGAATGAAGTATAAATGATTTTATAGATATTTACAATTGGCAAGTTTACCTCAGCGTTGAATAACCTGCCTCGTTTCAGCCGGGCCCCTTTATGGGGGCTCTCTCCCCGACACTTTTTGGAATGGGTGAGCAAAGAAAGCCGAGCGAAGCGAGGGCCAGGGGGTAGGGGCCCGATTGATCGCGCCCTGGGGTGGGGCCCACGTGCCGGACTC
>WNFT01008247.1_pt1 | contig 11963 bp, 7 predicted proteins | sample 5400191 | NCBI WGS metagenome assembly WNFT01 (sample SAMN13153359, study PRJNA577476) | soil metagenome | isolation source: 80 cm saprolite under Madrone tree | place: USA:California | collected 2016-06-14
CCCGCGCCGGTGCAGCTGATGTCGCCACAGCTGTATTCGCAAGCGCTTCCCGTGGCGGCGCCTTCATCACCTTCCAGCTCCCCGCAGTCGCGCCTGAACCCGTCAATGCTTGCTGCGAAACCCCGCCACCCGCTACCGGGAAAACTCCCTTCGCCAAATTAATCGGCTCTTTGCCCTTCACGTCTAGCGGGTGCGCCGGCACCAACCCAAGCAAACCATTTTTCGAACGAATAAAAACGCCCGTCACCGGTCGGAACGGCACAAATCCATTAAACCCAAATCCGCCAAATCCAAGTCCCGGCGACCACAGCCATCCGTAAAACGGGTCGAACACCCATCCGCCGTAGTGATAGGGCAGCCATCCCCAAGGCTGCGAGCCGATAAATGCCGAGCCGTAAACCGGATCCGAGAACCAACTCCCGCTAGCAAACGGCGACCATCCTAGCCCCACGCCATACGGCCGCCAGCAATTCCCGTATCCGCTGACCGGATACCATGATCCGTACGTATAAAGATCCGCGACACCCGAGCTGTAATAAGGCGAGCTCACATATTGCTGCGCCGCCGTAGTCGCCGTCGCCACCGCATCCTCGCGCCCCGATACCCACCGGTCGAAATCATCATTCTCCGGCAACCGCGCAATCTCCGTTGAGTTCTTGTCGCCCGCCCGCATCGAGAGCGACTGCCCCTTTACCAGCGCCGTCGTCTTATCCTTTCGCAAAACGCTGACGCGCCCCTTCGTCACATCCACAACGCTGCCGTCATCGAAATTGTCCAACCGAAAGCCTGCGCGCCCATCAGCTTCCGCCGTAAAATCGCCGCCGGTCACGCTGAAATAATCCTCGCTCCCGGGATTCACATAAAACGACGCCGTTCCCTGACGCAACACCAGCCGCGTAGTCTTCGCGCCATCCTCTAGCGACAAATCGTAAAATTCCAGCACGGTATTCTCGGCCAGAAACGCCACCGCGCCATTCTCAAACTCCACTTCCGCGCGTCCATGGTCCGTCGCCAACACATACCCCTGCCGAATCGGCAGATTCAGCGTAGCGCCTTCCCACGTAGCCTTGTCGCTCGTCAGCGGATCGCCGTGTACATCCCGCGCGAAGCGCACGTCTCCTTGCACCAGGCTCAGGCGAATGATGCGCGCGTGACTGGCGTCAGCCCGCGCCGCAACCCATCCGCCAAGCAAAAATGTCAATGCCGTCAGAAAAATCGAGCGAAAAACAATGCGGGAATCCATGATGAGCCCCTTCGGGTGTACGGCCCCTGACAATAAGACGGCCATTTGCCCCTGCGGGTTGCAAACCCCCACGGCTGACTTCCATGGTCCCCCGCCGTCTTGCGCGCGTCAAGCTCCCCGACGCAACCCGCGAAAGAGCGTGAGCAACATTTCCGACGAATAATTTGCGCCAAGGAAATTCGCTTTTTCACTCTTCTTGACACCATGATGACGAATCGCTAGGTTGAATGCGGGGAAGTGTTCGCCAGAATCCCGCGTGGTGGTCCTGGTTCGATCGTCCTGCTCTGGGCGTTGGTAGAACTAACGGCAACACTCACGATGTGTGGGAGTGCGATTCTGTTCTTACTTTCATAATGGGGTGATGAGATGCGAGAAGTGTATAAAATCTTTGCAGCCATGTTGTTGGTGGCTTCGCTGCTACTCGGAAGCCGCGCTTACGGCCAAGGCGGCGCAACCGGGGCCATCGCGGGCTCGGTGGTCGACACCAGCGGCGCATCCATAAGCGCTGCGGATGTACAGATCATTAGCGCCAGTACCGAATCCATAGTTCGCAAGCTTTCCACCAACGCGGACGGCGAGTTTGTCGCCACGCTCTTGCCGCCTGGAAACTACGATGTCATCGTCAACAAGTCCGGCTTCGGTGAAGCCAAAGCGCAAGCCATCGAAGTCCGCGTAACCGAAACCACGCGTGTGACCATTTCTCTCAAGCCCGGCGCGGTTTCGGAAATCGTCCAGATCTCCGCCCAGGTCACGAGCGTCGAGACCACCAACGCCACCACCGGCGAATCCATCGGCGGCTCCACCATCCGCGAGCTTCCTCTCGCCACCCAGAACTATCAGCAACTGCTCTCTCTCTCCGCCGGCACGCAAAGCGAACTGAACGCTTCCGCACAGCTCGGCCGCGGCAACGCGCGCGTTATCGTCAATGGCCAGCGCGAGGACAACAACAACTATTTGATCGAAGGGATCAGCGCCACCGATTACAACGTGGCCCAAGGCACCAACGTTCCCCTACCCAATCCCGACGTCATCCAGGAATTTAAGGTGCAAACCTCCCTCTATGACGCCAGCCAGGGCCGCAACGGCGGCGGTAACGTCAACGCCATTCTGAAATCCGGCACAAAGGAATTTCATGGCGACGCCTATGAGTTCTTCCGTAACGACGTCCTGAACGCCAATGAATTCTTTCTGAATGCCGCTGGCCAAAAGCGCCCGTCGGTTAAGCAGAACATTTTTGGCGGCAGCGTGGGTGGCCCGGTTGTAAACGAAAAATTCGGCTTCTTCTTCGTAAATTACCAGGGCACTCGACAGCGCAGCGCTCTTTCTCCCGGCACGCAGATCAACAACCCAGCATTTCCGTCGCTTCCTACGGACCGCTCAGCCGCTTCCATCGCCGCCGCGCTCAGCACCTCCAGCTTTCCGATCACCGCCGCGAACATCGATCCTGTCTCGCTCGCCTTACTTCAGTTCAAGAGCAATCAGTTCAGCGATCCCAATGGCTTCCTCATTCCGTCGGTAGGCACGCCGGATCTGAATCCGGCTAAGGCCGCCTACGCCACCGCTCCCTTCATCGCCACAAAACCAGGCAAGTATACCGACGACCAGTTCACCACCAATTGGGACCGCGAGTTCGGCGGCGGTCGCGACAAAATCTCCGCCAGGTTCTTCTTCTCCGATGCGGAATCTCTCCTTCCCTTCGGCGCCGGAGGCCTGCAAGCCTCCTTGGGAGGCACCCTCGCCAGCAGCATCAGCGCAACCGACTTGAATTTCCCGTACGATCTTCCCGTGGCCGCACGCTTCTTCAGCCTCGGCGAGACGCACCTCTTCTCCCCGACGCTGGTCAACGATTTCCGCTTCGGATACGTACGCATCAACAATAGCCTGCTAAACGTTCCTCCGGTCACGGCGGCCGACCTCGGAATCAACCGCCCCACGGACAATGTCACCTCATCGATCTACAAGTTCACTCTCGGAAGCTCGGGATTTCAGATCGGCCCCACGCCCCCGGCGGATCAGTTCCAGACCCAGAACAACTACAACTTTGTTGACACCGTGAGCTGGGTTAAGGGCGAACACATATGGCGATTCGGAGGTGAATTCACTCGCGTCAATTTGGACAAGCTCTTCCCCCAGGTATTCAACGGGCAGCTCTTTTTCGTCAATTCGCCCGGCGCTGGCATTACGCCCGGCGCTGCCACCGACTTCCAGAAATTGCTCGTCGGCGCACCGGATTTCAGTTTCGGAGGCGGCGGCGTCTTCAATCACCAATACCGCACCAACGACTTCGCCGTTTTCGGTCAAGACGATTGGAAGGTCCGTCGCAATCTAACCCTGAATTTGGGTCTCCGCGTGGAAGTACTCGGCGGCTTTCACGACAACAACTGCCATATCGGCAACCTGGATCAGGACCTGGCCAACAGTGGCCAATACCCATTCATCTACGGCAATTGCGTGAAGGGCCTCAACATCACCGGCCTCAGCCCCACCGGTAGCGACACTACCTACAAGAACAATTACTCCACAGGTCTTGCGCCCCGCATCGGCTTCGCCTACGACCTCGGCGGTCACCAAACCACCACAGTTCGCGGAGGCTTCGGCATTTACTTTGCCCGCGAAGACGTTGGCACCGTCGACCAGCTAAGCTTCCAAGCGCCGTTTCTCCCCGTCGCATTCAGCGGCGGCCCAGCAGGCAGCTTGAGCAACTTCTTCCTCACCGCTCCGAATGCGCTACCTAAGGGTGGCGTTCTCGATCCCAACTTTGTTCCTTGCTTGGGCGTCTTCGATGGCTTCGTAAACAATGACCCCACCAATTTTCCGAACTACTCCTGCGCCGCCGGGAGCCCGGGCGTAGTTCCATCCCAATTTCTCTTCGGTCTAACCGTGCCGCGCCATTTCGTCGCGCCCAACACGCAACAGTGGAACCTGACCCTTCAGCGCGCTCTTGGCAAGCAATGGGTTCTCGAAGTCGGCTATGTGGGCACGCACGCGGTACATCTGCGCGAAACGCGCACCAGCATCCAGGCGCGCCTCGCCAGCCCTTCGAACCCTATCGTCTTGACCGACACCGCCGGCAATCAGTTCACAATCACCGAGAACACCACCTCCAACGGTCCAGCCCGCTCCAACAACGCCGGAATCAATGGCTACAACGGTTTCCAGTTGTTCGCCGATGATGCCTACTCCCATTACCATTCTCTCCAGACCACACTGTCTCGTCGCTGGGGTGCGGGTTACTTCCAGGCTGCCTACACCTTCTCCAAATCCACTGACGCCACCTCCAGTGGCAACACGGCGCTCAACACCGCGTTCAACGATGAGTCGACACTTCAAGGCTCGCGCGGCCTTTCAGACTTCGACCGCCCGCACCGTTTCGTGGTCAGCTATCGCTACGACTTGCCCTTCTTCTCCAAGGCGGAAGGTTGGAAACATGCCGCTCTGGGCAATTGGGCCATCAGCGGCATCACCATTTTTCAATCCGGCACCCCCTTCTCGGTCACCGATTCCGCGGCCGGCTCGGCCTTCCTCGGTCCCGGCCTCACACCGGCTACGTTGGGAGCACAATTGGCTGGCTCATCCATTTCTGCTGGCCTGACCAGCGGCAGCATCCGCGACCGTGTGAACAATGGGTACTTGAACCCGGGCAATTTCACCACTGCGCCCTTGGTCCCAGCGTCTCAGGGCGGTGATGGCACCGTGACCTTCTTCGGCAACCTTGGCCGCAACATCTATCGCGGACCGTTCCAGCAGAATTGGGACTTTGCCCTCATCAAAAACATCAAAATCACCGAGCGGCAAGAGCTCCGCTTCACCAGCGACTTCTTCAATATCTGGAATCACGCGAATTTCGCGAATCCATCGATCAACGACGTCGAGACCATCGGGATAAACCCGGCGACAAGCCCATTCGGCAAAATCTTCTCAACCGTAGGCACACCGCGCCTGATCCAATTCTCGCTGCGTTACGCCTTCTAACCGCTGATTGTAGTTATGCAAAGTGGGGCAGCCATTTCTGGCTGCCCTTCTCCGGTCGAATCAATGGGGGTGTCGTCTTCCCACGACACCCTGCTTCGCCGTAAATTTTGGATTGCGACTAAAATTACTCTTGAAATAACTCCGAACCTGTGATATGCTCCGTTATGTCAGCCTCACGAAACCTCGTAAGCCCTTTCCTTCTTATCACATCCCTGCAACCCAATTGTTTTGATGAGCTTACGCACTCTTTCGCGCCACGGCGCGGCGCTATCCCTAATGTTCTCTGCGAGTTCCGCACTCTTTCTATCGCAACGGGGGTGGTACCCCCCTCCCTCAAATCGCGAGGCCGCCTCACTTCTGATAGGATTCTGAATTCCACCATGGCGCAAATCGCATCACGCGTAGCAGAACTCAACGGCGAGGGCGCCCTCTCCGTCTTCGCCCGTGCCAAAGAACTGGAAAAGCAAGGCCGCTCCATCATCCATCTCGAGCTCGGCGAACCCGATTTTCATCCCGCCATGCCCGTTGTCGATGCCTTGCGCAGCGCAGTAGCTGCCGGTCGCGACCGATACGTTTCTCCGCGCGGCATTCCCCCTCTCCGCGAAGCCGTTGCCGATTACCTGCTACGCACGCGCGACGTGCACGCCGCGCCCGAGCAGCTCCTGATCGCGCCTGGCTGCAAGATGGCGCTATCTCTCGCCATGATGGCTCTCATCGAGCCTGGCGACGAAGTCCTCTATCCCGATCCCGGTTTTCCCATCTACCCATCGTTTGTACGCGGCCTCGGCGCCAAAGCCGTTCCTTTTTTTCTCGAAGAGAAAAACCAGTTTCAGCCGGACCTGCGCGAGATCGCCGCAAAAATCTCGCCGCGTACCAAAGTCCTGATTTTCAATTCCCCCAACAATCCCACCGGAACGGTTTTCACCGACGCAACGCTCGCCCAAATCGCCGAGCTCTCCGTCAAACACGACCTCTGGGTCATCGCCGACGAAATCTACGCGCGCATTCTTTTCTCCGGCACCTACAAATCCATCTGGTCGCTCCCCGGAATGGCCGAGCGCACGGTAATCATCGACGGCTTCTCCAAAAGTTTCGCCATGACCGGATGGCGCCTGGGTTACGCCGTAGCGCCGCAGCGCGTAATCGACGCCATGGACCTGCTCGTCCTGAACACCTTCACCTGCGCCGCCGAATTCACCCAGGTTGCTGCAATCGAAGCGCTGCGCGACTCCACAAACGCGGTCGACGCCATGGTCGCGGAGTACCGCAAGCGCCGCGAACTCTTCGTCGCTGGACTGAATCGCATCCCCGGTTTTCGCTGCCACACACCCGAAGGCGCCTTCTACGCCTGGGTCAACATTGAAGACACCGGCCTCTCTGCCCAAGACCTCGCGTCAGCCCTGCTGGAAGAAGCAGGCGTAGCCGCAATCGCCGGCGCAGCCTTCGGCGCCGCCGGAAAAAACTACCTCCGCTTTTCGCTAGTAAGCGCCCGCAATCTACTCGAAGAAGCCCTGGAGCGCATCGAGCGAGTATCCGCACGTTGGCGAGCTGTTGCAGCACGGACGTTGTAGGGGCGTGCCCCAAGTGGCACAGGCTTCAGCCTGTGCACCGTAAGCACCACCCCAGCGTCGCAGAACGAGCAACATTTTTCGGAGAGAGCAGAGTAGATGAATAAAACAGTCCGACTCGCAGCCATGTCTTTGACGGCCTTACTCTTAGTCTCCTCCGCCTATCCGCAGGCCAAACCCCTCGCCTCCCCATCCGACATCCAGAAAATCTACGACCATCTCCTTCCACAGATCGATCGCATCCCCATCTACGACAATCATTCCCACGCCACGTTTCCCGACGACTCCGACATGGACGCGCAAGCCGCCCCACCCGACGAAAGCTCCGTCCTGCGCCTGCGCGATACCAATCCCGAATTCATCGCCGCGGCGAAATCCCTTTTCGGCTATCCTTACGATGATTTCCAACCGGAACACGCTAAGTGGCTAGCCGAAAAAAGCAAAGCCGCGGAAAAAGACGGCAGCCCCGCGTATTGGAACAGCATCCTCGACAAACTGAATATCGAAACCTGCCTCGCAAATCGCGTGGCTATGGCGCCCTACCTCGATCCCAAGCGCTTTCATTGGGTTTTCTTCGTCGATTCCTTCCTCTTTCCACTGAACAATCGCGACCAAACCGGAAAGAACCCGGATATGGGCGTATACATTCCTCTGCAGGAAAAAGTTCTGCATCGCTACATGCAGCAGGAAAATGTCAGCGCTCTGCCCGCCGATCTCGCCGGCTACGAAGCCTTTGTGCGCCAAACGCTAGCCGACAATCAGAAAAAGGGCGGCGTGGCCATGAAGTTTGAGGCTGCCTATTTTCGCACGCTCTATTTCAGTGATCCCCCGCGCGAGAAAGCGGAAGCCATTTACGCGAAGTATCACGCCGGGGGCGTTCCCTCAAATGACGATTACCGCACGTTTCAGGACTATATTTTTCGTGTCCTGATCGATCAAGCCGGCAAGCTCAATCTCCCGGCGCATTTTCACAGCGCCGTCGGCATCGGCGACTACTTCAGCCTGCGCAACGGCAACCCTCTCAATCTCGAAAATGTTTTGCGCGACCCGCGCTACGCCAAGAACAAATTCGTGCTGATCCATGGCGGCTATCCGTACACGTTAGAAATGATCTGGCTGACCGCCGCAAAAAACGTGTATACAGATTCTTCTCTAGTGGGCTACTACGTCTATCCTTCCGAGCTGAAAAATATCCTCAAGCAGTGGATCTCGCTCTATCCCGAGCGCATGATGTTCGGCTCCGACGCTTTCCCTTTCAGCGACGCCCTGGGCGCGGAGGAAACCTTTTGGCTCGCCGCGCGTTCGGCGCGCACCGCCATTTCCGCGGCACTGGCCGAACTCGTAGCCGAAGGCGCATTCACCGAAGAAAAAGCACTGGAACTCGCGCGCATGTATCTGCACGACAATGCCGCGCACCTTTATGGAGAAATGAAATGAGCGCAGCAGCGAAAATGAAGTACATCCCCTGGAAAACAGTCGAGCGCGAAAAACTCAATCCGCTGATCGACCGCGAAATGCTCGTCGGCGACAAAGTGATGCTCGCGCGCGTGATCATGAAAAAAGGCGCGCACGTCCCGTTGCATCATCACCACAACGAGCAAGTCACTTACATCCTGGAAGGCGCGCTGAAGTTTGCCATCGACGGCAAAGAAATTGTCGTGCGCGCCGGCGAGGTTCTCTGCATCCCGCCGCACATGCCCCACGAAGCATGGGCCCTCGAAGACACGATCGACCTCGACATCTTCGACCCCCCGCGCGAAGACTGGCTGAACAAAACCGACGACTACCTCCGCGGCGGCCGCTAGCCGTTTGGGGGTCGGACCTTTAGGTCCGACATAGGCTAGGGCGCATAGGTGCGCTTTAGCGCCTGAGGAAACGTCTTATTCATTTTTGCGAAGTCGTCAGCGGGGAGACTAAAGTTGAATCGGTGCGAGCGGCTTTTCTTGCGATGCGATCAGAAGCTGTCCGCCGAACGCGCATTCCGCCGGGCGGCGCCCCAGCGCCTCTTCCGCGGAAATGCGCGCCAGATCGGGATTGTTGTTTTCCAGCGAAAGATGCGCCAGCACCAGGAATCTCGCGCGCGCATCGAACCCGTCCGGATCAGCCAAAAATTCGCTAACGGCGTGATTCGACAAATGCCCTGTGCGGCTCAGCACCCGCTGCTTCACCACCCACGGGTACGGCCCGACCTTCAGCATGTCCAGATCGTGATTCGATTCCAGCACCAGGCAATCCGCGTCGCGCAAATGCACTTTTACCAGCGCCGGCATGTATCCGAGATCCGTGACCAGCGCCAGCTTCACTCCGTCCGCGCGAAACGTGAATCCGATCGGGTCGGCGGCATCATGCGGAATCGCAAACGCATGCACTTCGATATCGCCGATGCAAAACCGCTGCCCCGCTTGAATCTTCTCCACGCCGCGCAGCCGCTTGCCCAGCGTCTCCGGCAGCGTGCGTTCCAGCGCTTCCATGGTCGGCTCAATGATCGCTATGTTCGTGGGTAATCAGAATGCCGTCGAGCTTGTCAACGCTTTGCTCGACAGCGGCGAGGCGCGCCAAGGTTTCGCGCTTGCCCAATCCGGCGTCGATAAGGAGTCGGGTGCTCTCGGTCTCGAGTAAGGTAATGTTCCCCGAGCTGCCCGACGCCAGTATGGACACCCGCAAGCCGATCGCTTTCCCCCAATACAGCCCAGACAACTACAGCGCCAAACAAATTTTCAGAATCATCGCAGAGCGTCCGCCCCGCGTCAATGCAGAAAGAAGGTTAGTTTCGCTGGGAGGGAACTACGGTTCGACTTCCACTCACTTCGCGTTTTGATTTGGACTGACGTCGGACAAAGTAACGCCGAGCCGAGTGCTTGCGGCGGCCCTTGTTGCGTCGAGCTTGGATTTGGATTCCAGGGTTGCCTTGCGCAGGGCGATCGATTTCGACTGCAGTGCCTCAAATTGAAGCCGCGATGCATTCCGATGGAATAACAATTTGTTGCCGTGGACCTCGTAGTCTGAAAAATGAGCCAGATTAAATTGATAAAGCTCGATTGTTGCCTGAATCCATTCTTCTTCGGCTCGAAACGTATCCGTGCGAGGAGCCAAAGTCTTATCAGCGGTCGAGTGGACGCCCTTGAGGAACTCCTGCTTCTCATTACTTGATGCGTCGGCTGCGGCTACGTTCGACTCCAATCTTGCGAAAATCGGCTGCACCGATTCATATTTCGTGTCGACTTCCATCAGCGCCTGGAATTCCGAAATTGTGCCCCGCAGGTTGGAACGCGTTGCATAAGAGGCCGGTGTATAGAGCTTCGCCGCAGGCGAGCGGATCGCGCCAACAGCTTGTGTGTACTCTTGATTTAGGCTCAGCATATCGCGCAAGAATACGCGCGTTGGCTCGTCGTACCAGTTTGCATTGGTCGCTGTCTCTTTTCCCGCCGCCTGCTTTAGCAAATGGCCCATCTGTTTCTCTATCGAGGTGTTCTGTAGGGACTTTTCACTGTTTTGTAATGATCCCACTAAACTGACGATACTGATGAAGCTTGCAAGAAACGCGGTCAAGGCATGCTTATATTGAGTTGGCATCTTGTCGCGACGGCTACGATTAATCAGCCAAACTATGAAGATCGCGACGACTGCGGGAGTCAGAAAACCGCCGACCAAGTATCCGCGCGCTTCCGCGCTAGATGTCCCACCGCTCCAACGAACCGTTTTAACGTATGCAATAAAAAGGACAATGCCCCACGCCGCTAGCGTGGCCATGCCCACGACCGTAGTCTTGAGGCTCCAGCCGGAATCGGAGGAGTGTTCGACTCTATCCACGTTCTCAGGCGGGATTGGCGTGCCACAAACGGAGCAGATGGTGTCTTTCAGTGAGGCTTGGTGGCAGTTGGGACAAATCATGGCAGGTCGCGCGCGAATACTATCAAAACGCACACTTGCCCACAATCTCTGCCAGCACGCATATCCAGCAGAACCAGGTAGCGGACTCTAGCAGGCGAGGCGGGAGCGGTCCAGGGTGAAACCGTTTAGGGAGCCGAGCACGGTTACGGCGATTTGCTCGGGGCGAAAGAATTCTTGCGCGAGCGATTGCACATCTTCGCGCGTTACGGCGCCGATCGATTGCAGGATTTCGTCCAGTGAATAGAAGCGCCCGAAGTACAGCTCTTGCCGCGCAAGATTTGACATGCGCGCGCTGGTCGATTCCAGCGAAAGCATCAGCGAGCCCTTGAGGTGGTTTTTCGCGCGCAGCAGCTCTTCGTCGCTGACCGGCGACTCCTTCAAATCGCGAAACTCCTTCACGATCAGGTCGATCACCTGACCCACGGTTTCGCGCGCCGTTCCCGCATACACGGTCATCATTCCCGCGTCCGAATACGGCGTCAGTTCACTGAACACCGCGTAGGCCAGACCCAATTTCTCTCGAATGTTCTGAAACAGGCGCGAAGACATCCCACCGCCCAGCAAATTATTCATCACGGCCACCGCAAACCGCCCTTGATGCGCCAGCGGATACGACGGCACGCCCATGCACACATGCACCTGCTCGAGGTCCCGCTTTGTTTCCAGATGAATCGGCGCCTCGGTCGACGGCGCCGCGTGCCCCTCAACTTTTCCCGCCGCCTTCAGCCCGCCAAATTCGCGCTGCACCAGCTCCAGCACTTTTTCGTGCGGCACGTTTCCCGCTGCCGTCAGCACAATGCGGTCCGGCGCGAACCACGATTCGAATCGCTTCCGCAGCGCATCCTTGTTGAATAGGCGCACCGTTTCCGGAGTCCCCAGAATTGGCCGCCCCAAAGCGTGCCTGGGCCAAAAGCCACGCGTGAAAATCTCATGCAGCAGATATTCGGGATTATCCAGGTCCATCTTGATCTCTTCCAAGACTACCTGGCGTTCCTTCTTCACATCTTCGGAATCGAACTTCGGCCGCAAAACCAAATCCGCAATGATGTCGAACGCAATCGGCAAATGCTCGTCCAGCACTTTTGCGTTGAAGCAAATCTGCTCTTTGGACGTGAACGCGTCCAACATCCCGCCGATGGAATCCATTTCGCGCGCAATCGCTTCCGCCGAGCGCCGCTCCGTGCCCTTGAAGACCATGTGCTCCATGAAGTGCGCGAGCCCGTTCTCCTCCTGGATCTCGCGGCGCGAGCCGTTGCGCACCCACACGCCTACGGAAACCGAGCGCACGT
>WNFT01004660.1_pt1 | contig 11962 bp, 8 predicted proteins | sample 5400191 | NCBI WGS metagenome assembly WNFT01 (sample SAMN13153359, study PRJNA577476) | soil metagenome | isolation source: 80 cm saprolite under Madrone tree | place: USA:California | collected 2016-06-14
CGGTCTTCCGAGCTGCCAACTATGCATCAGGTGCGGTCAATCCAACGAATTCGTCCCAGGTAGTGGTTACGCTCGCCTCGTATATCAACGCAGACTCGAACCCATCGAATGGCTGTGTGCCCCAAGGTATCAATCCGAATACTGGGCTCAATCTGTATAATGGCGTGAAAACTGCAGGAGCCTGCAACAACAAGATCCTCGAAAGTATATCCACCAACAGTGGTACAAGCTTCAACGGGACAGTAACGGATCCGACGACGATGCCAATTGTCAGCTCGGCTCCAGGCCAGAAGTTGACCGATCAGTGGTGGCAATGGAGCGCCTTCACGAGGAATGGGAAGCTTGCGGTGTCTTACTACGACCGCCAGTACGGCAACGATGAGACAACAGGGCTCATGGACGTGAGCCTTTCTGGGTCCGGTGACCTCGCAAATTTCGGCGTGCGCAGGGCCACATCTGAGTCCATGCCACCCCCCACGCAGTTCCCTGACGCTCAAGGAAATAGCCTCTTCTTCGGCGACTACTCAGGTCTCAGCGCGGTCTTCGATGCGCACCCACTCTGGATGGATACGCGTAGCCCGGATCTGGCCCTTTGTCCAGGCACGGCTGCACCAGGGGTACCACCCAGGGTTTGCACATTTACTGAGCCCAATGGTCTTCAGGCTAACGATCAGGACATCTTTACGTCGACTGAAGGCGTGCCTTAGAAATAGCGGGTTGGCAACCCTTTGAGAGCGGGTGGCTCTTCAAAGCTGCTCCTGCTTAAATGTTGTTGGGGTTGACAGAGCAACTAACCTTTGATCAGCCAGGAGAGTGGCTTCCTGCAAGCCGCTCTCTTTCTTTATGGCAGTGGCCCAAAAGGCCCCACAGTGAACACTGCTGAGTAGATGGTCGTTGACGGGCCAGCATTCAGATACGTGCGGTAGCTTAAGGTAGCACGATAAAAGCCAGGCACCCAGCCATCGAGTGGGGCAACGAGTCTCACAACGAGACGCTCTCCTGCACCCAGCGAGTGTATCCGCGTGGCAATTGCAAGCCTGCAGGGACTGAAGATAGCGGACACATTTTCGCCTGCCAGTGGCTGAACCTTCTGCCGCTGTAACAGAATGACGGTACAGTTGGTCAGATGATCGGGGAAAAAAATCGTCTGGTTGCTCTGATTGCTCAGGGTCACTGAGATCGTATCGCCTATCCGATAGGATTGTGCATCGACATGCAATGTCACAGAGCCGTTCATGGCCGAGAGCGATGGGGCGATGGGCAGGCCGGTCGTACCAATGGTCGCATTCGGCCCACAGCCAGCGAACAGGAACAGTGCCGTAAGAGTGCCAACAATAATGAGCAGCCGATAGATCAGTGTCATAGAGAGGGACCTCCTTGCATGCTACACTGGGATGGCGGTCAATCTCCATCGCGGGGTTGTCCGCAATTTCTCCAGGACAGAGACGGCGAGAGGAAGGCACGTACCCTCCACTATTTTAAGAACGTGGATGGGGTGTGAAAAGTTCCTGCCGGATGTTGACGCTTGTGGTATGATAACGATGAAGTCCCCGTAGCTCAGTGGATAGAGCATCGGCCTCCGAAGCCGGGTGCGCAGGTTCAATTCCTGTCGGGGACGCTTAGTGAGCCCAGGAAATACCCGGGCTCATCCTTTTTGCTGAAGTGGTATATTTCACTATGACATTTACTGTGACATCTACCAGATTATTCACGCTTCGTCAGCAAGGTGTTTAGGCAATTGACCAGGGCTGTGCCTCCCGTAGAGCCTCTTGCATTTTCGTAATTTTTATGTTACGATCTGTATATGAAATGGACAATCGAATATTTTGAACAAGAGGATACAACGCAACCAGCTGAGCTATTTGAGGACAAATTAGATCGGACCTATCCCGAGCTCTTAGGAAAACTCCTTCAGATCACTGATCAGTTAGTGGTTGAGGGAAATCAGCTGGGTGGTGGATATATTGAGAAATGCCATCACTACAAGGGAATGTGGAAGATCCGAGCGATCTATGGCGGAGCACTCGCTCGTGAGTTCTTTGGCTTTGATCGTGAGCGGATTGTATTATTACACGGCTATGTAAAGCGCACGGGGCAATCAGCGTCAACGCATGACTTCAATAAAGCATTTGACTACTGGACGGAGTATCAGAAGACACGTCGCGTGAGTCCTGTGCAGCAAGAGGAGACTACACAATGAATAGATATGAACAGCGCAGACAGAAGCATTTGCAGAATCCAGCCGTTGCAGCGGGCTATCGAGAGATGGCTGCAGAACTGCAGCTGATGCGTGCTCTAGACGAGATGCGTGAACGACAAAAGATGACTAAAGAAGCTCTAGCCACACGAATGGGCAGGAAGCGGGAAGCAGTCTCTCGCTTACTCACTGCTGAGGATATTAATCCCACCCTTGACACGTTTATAGAGATGCTTTCTGCTTTAAGGTTGACTGCAGATATTACGCTACGCCGATCCCAAGAGGGCGAAGGACCTATTAAGGTCGTAACGGAATCCATGCCACCATGCTGGCTTTGAGGCAGCCATAGACTTATGTTCTCTAAACTTCCCAGGCCAGCTTGTTTGTGGTTTGTCGGGTAATCTGCGCTGTCTGCCAGATACCAGATGCACCCTACTAGACTTTCATCGCGAATTCTGGTACACTCTACAGTAACAAAACGTGCGTACAAAAGCAATGATGGGGAGAGTAAGCGCGCAACGAACGCGGAGAGAGGAAGGGTCATCGGCTGCAAACCCTTTCGCGGGAACAGGCGCTGAAGTTCACCCCAGAGCTGGCTGTTGAAAGCAAGAGTAGACAGCCCCGGACCGTCTCCGTTACCAGGCAAACCAAGTGGAATCGTGACTCGTGCATAGGCACGCAAGGTTGCAACACGATTCAATACGGGTGGTACCACGGAGCTTGCCGACAACTTCGTCCCTGTAGACGAATGTCTTGTCGGCTTTTTGATTCTGTGGAGGATGAAGTAATCCGTGATTGGACAACTTGACACACTGCTAGAACAACTTGATGCATTACTTGCCCGCGCCATCGAAGAACTGGAGTCAATCGAGACTTCGGCGCAACTGGACGAATGGGATACACGCTACCTGGGTCGCAACCGTGGCGAACTCAAAAACCTCTCCGCGGTCATGCCGAAGCTGGCGAAGGACGAACGACCGGTCGTCGGCCAGAAAATCAATAGCGTGAAGCATGCCTTGGAGCAGCGATTGGCGGCCAAGCGCGAGGCTTTACGCAACGCGGAACTACTGCGTGCGCTGGAACACGAACGCATCGATGTCACCCTGCCAGGAAAGGCCATTCCGGTTGGGCACATGCACCCGCTTTCACAAACGACCTGGGAGGTTACACAGATCTTTACCAGGATGGGCTTCCACGTGCTTGAAGGGCCAGAGGTGGAAACCGATTACTACAACTTCCAGGCCCTCAACATGCCGGAGGACCACCCGGCGCGTGACATGCAAGATACCTTCTGGGTAGTCCCCGGACAAATTTTGCTGCGTACCCAGACGTCACCCATGCAGATTCGCGTGATGCAGCAGATGCGCCCGCCCGTGCGCGTCGTCGTGCCAGGCAAGGTCTTCCGCAACGAGGCGATTGATGCCACGCATGAGGCGATGTTCCATCAAATCGAGGGCTTGCTGATCGATGAGTATTGTACTATGGCAGACCTCAAGGGCTGCCTGGAACGCTTCGCCCGCGAACTCTTCGGCGAGGGTCGCCGCGTGCGCTTCCGTGGGAGCTACTTCCCGTTCACGGAGCCGAGCGCGGAGGTCGATATCGATTGCTTCAATTGCAATGGCGCTGGCTGTCGCCTCTGCAAGCAGAGTGGCTGGCTAGAGATTCTCGGTTCGGGTATGGTGCATCCCAGGGTTCTGCGAGAAGTTGGCTATGATCCGAAGAAATATCGCGGCTTCGCCTTTGGGATGGGCGTCGAGCGCATCGCCATGTTGAAATATGCCATTGACGAGATACGACTGTTCTCAGGCAATGACCTGCGCTTCTTGCGCCAATTTTAAGTAGGTGTAACTCTTCAGGACTCCTCACCACCTGCGGTGGTTCGCAAGCGTTTTTTGTTGCGGGCTTGGCAGCCGCAGGCTGCCAAGCCCGCAACAAAAAAGATGCGCGCCGCCGCAGGGGGCGCAGAATCAGACGCCTGAGGAGTTACATATAGATAACAAGGGCGACCGAGAAGGATTGTCCTGGGAGACGTTGCGATGAGAGTGCCACTAAGTTGGCTAAAAGATTATGTTGATATCACCATGCCGCCAGAAGAACTAGCGCATGTGCTCACGATGGCGGGGCTAGAAGTAGAGGCCATCGAGTACCAGGGCGCTGATTGGGGCGACAAGATCATTACCGCGCAGATTATTCACCTGGAGCAGGTGCCGGAATCGGACCATTTAAGCTACACGCGAGTGACCACGGGTAAAGAAGAACTGGGTGTGATCTGCGGCGCACCCAATATCAAGCTGGGCGATAAGGTGCCGCTAGCACTGCCAGGAGCCAGGCTGGGCGATATTACCATTGGTAGAGCGCATAAAATGGGCTACGTGTCGGAAGGCATGCTATGTTCACCACGCGAACTTGGCCTGGGCAGCGACCACTCCGGCATCTACATCCTTGATCCTGCTACCGCGATCGGCCAGAAGCTGGTCGATGTGCTAGGCGAAGTGGTACTGGACTTTGCCATCAAAGCGCACCGTGGCGATCTCTCTTCGATGATCGGCATTGCACGCGAGGCAGCAGCCCTCACGGGGCAGACATTGCGCATTCCACAGCCAGTATTGCACGAAGAGGGCACACCTGCGTCAGAGATGGCACAGGTGGATGTCGATGCCCCTGACCTTTGCCCACGCTATAGCGCACGCATTATCAGCGGTGTGAAGATTGGACCTTCGCCGAGTTGGATGGCACGGCGCCTGCTGGCAGCGGGTATGCGACCGATCAACAACATCGTGGACATCACGAACTACGTCATGCTGGAGTTCGGTCAACCCCTGCACGGCTTCGACTATGAATTGGTGCGACAGCACCACATCATTGTGCGCCGTGCTCACCCCGGCGAACACATAACAACACTCGATGGGGTGGATCGCCAACTTACGCCCGATATGTTGCTCATTACCGATCCAGAGGGACCGACAGCGATTGCCGGCGTGATGGGTGGAGCAATCAGCGAGGTGAACGAGAACACAACGACGGTGCTGCTGGAGGCGGCTAATTTCCAGGCGGCCAATGTGCGCCGCACCTCGGTTGCTCTGGGACTGCGTACGGACGCCTCCAGTCGCTTCGAGAAAGGGCTGGACCCCGAATTGACGGTGGTGGGGGCCAACCGTGCCATGCAACTGATGGCGGAACTAGCCGGGGGAACAGTGCATCCTGGCATCCTGGATTGCTATCCGGCACCGCCGCAGCCTCGCATAATCGCTTTCTCCATTGATGAAGTCGAGTGGCTCACAGGCGTGCAGGTGACGCAGCACGAGGCGGTAGAGGCTTTGCGTGCGCTGGGCTTCGGTGTAGAGGTGCCCACCAGGGGTGGGCAATTCTTGAATGGACGGCTGCAAGAACCCCTATTACAGGTGACGGTGCCGACCTATCGGACTGATATTGTGGAAGGGGCTGACCTGGTGGAAGAGGTGGTGCGCATGGTGGGTTACGAGCGGATTCCCAGTACCATCCCGGTCGGTCCATTGCCGGAACCGCAGACCGACCACTGGTTCGCCCGCGAACACGAGGTCCGTACGCTGCTGGTCGGAGCAGGCCTGAACGAGATCCTGACTTATGCCATGACGAGTCGTGCTCGCATGGTCAATTTGCTGGCTCACGCCGATGCATCCTCGGCCCTTGCCTTGCTGGACGCTCCGGCTCTGCTCCCTGCGGCAATGCACGCCGCCAATGGGAGAGCGGCTAACGGGGCACATAAGCAGACCCAGCCACCAGAGACATCGCGGCAGACGAAGACCGGGCAAGAGGTGGCGGTGTTCGATCCACGCTCCATCCCGGCAGTGGCGCTGACCAATCCGCTGAGTAGCGACCTGGAATGCATGCGGCTCACGCTGATGGCCGGCCTGTTGGAAACGGTGCAGGAGAATGCCAAGCACGACAAGGCTGGTCTACGCTTCTTCGAGGTTGGAAGACGCTACCTGCCAGCGAGTGATACGCAGAGCCTACCGGATGAGCGTCGCAGTATTGGTATGGTGCTGTGTGGGCCAGCCGAGGTCTCATGGGTGCCAGAGTTGGCGCGTCCGGCAGATTTCTATGATCTGAAGGGTGTGGTAGAGACGCTGCTGGCCGGGTTGCACATTACGCGCTACCGTTTCACGCCAACACAACACCCAACCTTCCACCCTGGACGTTGTGCACTGGTGGAACTGCCACGGCGTTCTGAGGCAGGGGAAGAGACGTTCAGCCCAGTCGGTGTGCTAGGTGAGGTGCATCCGTGGGTGCAGCATCGCTACGATCTGCCATACCGTACCTACATGTGCGAACTGGATATGGAGTTGCTCTATGCGGCAGCGCCAAAGAAGTTGACCTACCAACCATTCTCACGACACCAGGAGTTGACTCGCGACCTGGCTGTAGTGGTGGATCAGCAGGTGGCAGCGCAGGATATTCGCGAGGCCATTATGCGCAGTGGCGGTGAGCTATTGCACGCGGTGACGCTCTTCGATGTCTATACGGGTGAGCCTATCCCGGAGGGTAAGAAGAGTCTGACATACTCGCTGATGTACCAGGCACCCGATCGCACGCTGACGGATGGCGAGGCGAATGCGCTGCAGGAGCGGATCATTCAGTCGTTACACGAACAGTTCGGAGCGGTGTTGCGGTCATGAACCCCCGGATCATGAATTTTCACAAGCAACATCGGCCCTTTCGTAGGCGCACAATTTATTGGCGCACCGCCGATTTATCGGCCAATGGCCCGTCGGTGCGCTCAAGAGGCCGATAAATCGGCGATGTGCACGATCAATCGGCACCTACGAAAGGGCCGATGTTGGTCGTTAAAGTTCATAATCCGGGGGCTTGCAGCCAGACCCCATGGGTTCTGCGGTGCAAGCCCCATAGTGTCCAGCCTTAGCGTCCAATGGCACAGGCAGCCAAACGCGGACGCTCCGTTCGAGGGGTCAGGGCACCCAGGAACGCCTCCTCTGCGGGAGCGATCACGCGAGGGCGCCCGAGTCTTTGCTAATTATGCCTGGTGGTGCTGGTGCTCCTGAAAGGCCCTTCCCTCACCATGTGCCCGCCCTCCTTTGATAACCTGGTGCAGGAGGGCGCAAAAGGCGCGGCCAGCGCGTGAGAGCTGCTTGTCATTCCGCTGCACCAGGCTGAGCTCCCGGTGCAGATCCAGCCCCACAATAGGCACGCGCAACAGGTCCCCAGCCATCACCTCCCGCTGCACCACCAGCGCCGGTAGGATGGCCGCTCCCACACCGCGCATGACCAGCTGTTTGATCGTCTCGTTCTCAGGTACCGTCAGCAGCGGGGACACCTGGACACCTTGCCGCTGGAAGGCCCGCTCGATCACTTCACGCGTCCCACTACCCTGCTCCCGCAGGAGCAACTCTCTGGCTCCTAGCATTTGGGGCATCACCGTCTCTCGGCTGCTCCAGCGGTGAGTGGGAGCCATGATAAGCACCAGTTCATCGGTGGCAATCACCTCCCTGTCCAGCTCTGGAGGGATGGCCGAGATATCCCCCTCGATAAGGCCGATATCAGCTTGCCAGGTGAGGACCTGCTCGATCACCTGATGCGAATTGAGGATCGTCAACTGCAAGGCGATGTGGGGATGGAGCACACGAAACCGCGCGACCACCGGCGGCAAGAGATAGACGCCCGTGGTCTTACTGGCGCTGATCATGACCTCGCCCGTTTCGAGATCACGCAGTGCCGCCAGCGACCCCTCCAGCTCCCGCTCCAGGGCAAGGATGCGGCGCGCATAGGTCTGCATCACCCGCCCGGCGGCGGTCAGCACAATCCGTCTCCCCTGTCGTTCGAACAGCGGCAGCCCGGCTTCCTGCTCAAGACTTTGGACCGTTCTGGATACGGCAGGCTGCGTCAGCGCCAGATCCTCGGCAGCTCGCGTGATGTGTTCGTAGTCAGCCACCAGGAGAAACACGCGTAAGGCGTCCAATTTCATGCTGTACCTCCTCGAAACATCTATTCATGCATTCTTGTTATGGAAATGATGTCTATCATGCATTGGAATTATAACAAATTCTGCCCTATACTTTCCAAGAGGGGAGTAGACGACCTGCTCCCATGCTGCTCACCTTACTTGAGTGCCAGCGAAGAGCAGGATAGAACGAAGAGTGGATGAGACTTCGCAATGGCTCATCGTTGCTCTGTCTCGAAGAGACCAGAGCGCGTGGGAGCCGTGCGCTCCCACATCTTGAGAGAAAGGAAGCAAAGCATATGCAGACACAACCTCCTCTGACCGCACAGGCAGTCACTACGACCTACACGATCATTGGATGGGTGCTGCAAGGCGGGGTTCTGCTGAGCGCGGCTGTCATCGTGCTTGGCTCAGTCATGATGGCCCTGCAGCCGGATACGTTCGCCCCTCAACAGCTCCAATCGTTTCCGCAGACCTTTGGCCAGGTCTGGACAGGCTTGCTGGCTCTGCGTCCACAGGCCATCATCACGCTCGGCCTGCTCGTGCTAATCGCCACTCCGGTAATGCGCGTTGCGGTTTCGCTGGTCGCCTTTGCGGTGGAGCGTGATTGGCGCTTCGTGACGATCACGCTGCTAGTGCTGCTCATTCTCCTCTTCAGCATCTTCTCTGCAGGCGCCGTGGTGGTCGTGGGACAACACCAGCACTTTTACCATGGGGCCTACTCCTGGATCCATCTCGTGCTGATTTTTGTCGGAGCGATTGCTGCCGGCCTCCTGGGCTCGCTCGTCGGCCTGGGCGGGGGTGTGCTGATCGTGCCGCTGCTCACGCTGGTCTTCGGCTTTCCGATTTCCTTCGCCATTGGGGCCAGTATCATCTCGGTGATTGCCACCTCCAGCGGAGCTGCGGCCGCCTATGTGAAGGATCACCTCACGAACCTGCGCGTAGGCATGTTCCTGGAACTGGCCACCACGACCGGAGCCATCTGCGGAGCCTTTCTCGCCGGGCTGCTGGCTCCTGAGCTCCTCTCCGTCGTGTTTGGCGTGATCCTGCTGCTCTCCGCTGCTCCGCTGGTCTTCAGACTTGGGGAGGAACTGCCGCAGAGGGTCACCAATGATCGCCTGGCGAACTGGCTCCATCTGGGTGGCTCCTATCCCGATCGGCGCCTGCAGCATGACGTTCCCTACCAGGTGACGCGTACGCCACTGGGTCTGGCGATGATGTATGTCGCCGGCCTCATTTCGGGCCTGCTGGGGATTGGCAGCGGCACCTTCAAGGTCCTGGCCCTGGATGTGGCCATGCGCTTGCCGATGAAGGTGTCCACCACCACATCGAATTTCATGATTGGTGTCACGGCGGCCGCCAGCGCGGGCATTTACTTCTCGCGCGGTGATATTCCTCCACTGATTGCCGCCCCAGTTGCCCTTGGCATTCTGATCGGAGCGCTGGTGGGCGCACGCGTGCTGGCTCGGCTGAGCAACCGGCTCCTGCGCATCATCTTCCTGGCAGTCATGGCGGTCGCTGCCGTCGAAATGGTGCTGCGCGGATTGGGAATCGCCTGAGAAGAGGGTCTTTCAGTTTTCACCAGTGCGATATACAATGAGGGCATGAAACACACCCTCATCATCGGAGGAGGCGTCATCGGCTGCGCTATCGCTTACTACCTCCGCAAACTCAACAGAGACGTCACCGTGCTGGACCAGGGCGAGATCGGGGCACAAGCATCCAGCGCAGCCGCAGGGCTGCTTGCTCCCCTGGGGTCTCTTTCAGGCCCTGGCCCACTGGCCGACCTGGTACTCGCCAGCTTCGCGCTGTTCCCCTCCCTGGTGCCGGAACTCGAAGACACCAGCGGCATACACGTGGAGTACGAACACACCGGCGCACTACGTACCGTACGCAATCTCAAACGGATCGCCAGTCTGCGCAAACGCATGCAAGCATGGCAGCCACTGGGGCTTCAGATGTACTGGTTGACCGGGGAGGAAGCACGCCACCGCGAACCACTACTGGCCCTCGATATTTGTGCCGCCATCTACGCGCCAGAAGAAGCGCAAATCAGGGCATCGTCACTCGTCAAAGCCTTTGCCCAGGCGGCAACCAATCTCGGCGCTACCTTCTACAGCCAGAGAGAAATCACCGGCATACAACACCATAACGCCAGGGTCACAGGCGTCTCCACCAGCGCAGGCGAAATGCTTGCCTGTGACCACCTGGTCGTCGCGTCCGGTGCCTGGGCGGCTCGTTGCGGCGACTGGCTGGGCATGTCGCTTCCGGTCAGTCCTCTAGGAGGACAGATCCTCTCCCTGAGACAGCCAGCACCCCCTTCAGCGCCTCTGCGTCATATCATCTTTGGTGAAGCCGTGTACCTGGCACCCAAAGCCGACGGCACCATTATTGTCGGCGCAACGAAAGAAGAGGTTGGTTTTGATGCTCACATCACCGCCGGTGGGATCGCGTGGCTGCTCAACACCGCTATGAAGCTCACACCGGTGCTCGAACACAGTGCCATCGAGAGGATATGGGCAGGATTGCGTCCCAAAACGCCCGACACACTTCCGATTTTAGGAGCTGCACCCCACTGGGAGAACGTCACGCTCGCCACCGGCCACAATAGCATCGGCGTTCTTCTGAGTGCTATTACGGGTCAAACCATCGCCGAATGCGTGACTACTGGTCGAACGCCGGAGATCATCCGCTCGTTCTCGCTCACTAGATTCTCAAGGATCAGGTTGTGAGACTGCCGATTACGCATCGTTTGTGATTGGGCGTGCTGGTCATAGTGCAGTCTCAAATAACGGTGGTTTAATGAGACTCCTCTACCTCTTTCCAAAAACGCACGTTCTCGGAATGCACATCGGTGGGGTTCTTATAAGGTGATCAGCCTGTTGGCCTGTCAGTGCGATTCGCTAATTATCTCGACTTCAACCACATTTTGAGGTCAGTTTACGTCATAGACATATCAAAAACGAAAGGAGTGAACAGGGTCTGGTTTTGCCTCTGAAAGGCGCAAGCAATGCTTGGAGCGCGAAAGCCGGTCAGTGGATTCCCCAAAGCAGAACGCGTCCTGCAGAATCTCCCGAGAGCAGATGCTTTCCATCTGGAGACCAGACTAAAGCCTCGATCTCGAAGTCTGTATCCATGTATTCCTGAGCACGCGAATCTTGATCCCAACCACCTACTTGAGGCGGGCTAATGCTGTAGGAGCCAAGCTCTTGGCCCGTAGACGCGAGCCAGATTCGGACCTTGTTGTCCCGGTCAGCCGTAGCAAAACGCTTCCTATCCGGTGACCAGGTGAGTGCTGTCATCATCCAGGTGGTAACGGGTAGAGAACGGCCATTTCCCCAGCTTTCCCTCTTCTCGTCCCATTCCCAAACGAGCACATTTCCACCAGAACTTCCAGCAAGAGTGGTCCCGTCAGGGGACCATCCTACTGCCGTCATATTGTTCCACCATCCTGTGTGGTGGGTCGGTATCCCGTTGGGAGAGGGTAATATCAGAGCTACTCCCGTAGTGGCATTCCACACCGTATACTTTGCGTCTGCCGCCACATTGAGCGCGACGATTTGGGTACCATCTGGGGACCAGACCAGGCTAGAAACCGGGATCTCGGTTTTGACTTGCGAGGTTTGCAGCACACGGAGCACCTGGCCGCTGTGGGGATTCCAGACCTGGAGTCCTCCACCCGAATCGCCCACCGCCAGACGGGTACCATCTGGGGACCAGGCGACCACCATTGGCCACACGTCACTATCTCTACTGATGAGGAGATCTCTCTCGTGGTCCCAGAGAGAAGCATTCTCATCAGCCGGCACTTTCCAGATGCTGACACGATC
>WNFT01004661.1_pt1 | contig 11962 bp, 8 predicted proteins | sample 5400191 | NCBI WGS metagenome assembly WNFT01 (sample SAMN13153359, study PRJNA577476) | soil metagenome | isolation source: 80 cm saprolite under Madrone tree | place: USA:California | collected 2016-06-14
CAACTGTCTTCGCTCTGGGCGATAGTCATGCCGCCGGCGGACTTGATGGCGCCAAGGCCTTCGGCGCCATCTTCACCCATGCCGGTCATAATCAAGCCGACGGCGGTTAGGCCAAATGCCTGGGCGACAGAATGAAACATGACATCGGCGGAGGGGCGGTGGCCGTTGACGGGCGGCCCGTCAGAAAGGACCACCATATCTCCGCGAGGCATGCGCCGGACCATGAGATGGCGGTTCCCGGGACAGATGAGGACGCGACCCGCCACGAGAAGGTCCCCTGACCTAGCTTCGTGGACGTCGAGGGCGCAGCATTCATCCAGGCGCCGGGCGAACATTTCGGTGAAGCCTTCAGGCATGTGCTGAACGATGATGATACTCGCGGGAAAGTCTCCGGGGATTTGCGCGAGAACAAATTGAAGAGCATTCGGACCGCCGGTGGAAATGCCGATGGCGATAATGCGATTGGGCGGGAGAGCCGCGCGTTTTTTCTTTTTCTCCGGAGCCGGCTCTTCCGAGACAACGGCCGGCGGCAGCTTGCGGCCACTGGCGCGCTTGGCAACTTTGATTTTCTCAATCAGGACATCGGCGATGGCATCGAGATTTCCGGCGGCGGCGTCCTTGGGCTTGGCAACAAAATCGACGGCGCCAAGGGCCAGGGCTTTGAAGGTGGAATACGCGCCTTCCTTCGAATGGGTGCTGAAGAGAATCACAGGCAAGGGCGCGCGACGCATGATCATGCGAAGCGTTTCCATGCCATCCATGCGGGGCATTTCAAGATCCAGGGTGACGACGTCCGGCTGGAGTTCCTCGATCTTCTTGAGCGCAAAGGCGCCATCCATGGCCGTACCAACAACTTCTATCAAGGGGTCGCGACTGAGGATCGCCGGAATGAGTTTCCGCATCAGCGCGGAATCGTCGACGACGAGAACGCGGATCAGCTCGGTCATGCGATGGCTCCGAGGGGGATGGCGCGAGAGAGGCGCGAGAGAACCGCGGGAACGTTCAAAATGAGGACAACGGTGCCATCGCCAAGAATGGAGGCGCCGCTGACGAGATCGCTGGAAACAATATCGTTTGGCAGGGCCTTGATGACCAGCTCTTCTTCCCCGACGAGGCTGTCCACGATGAGCCCGAAACGCCTGTCGGCAGCACCGATGACAATGACAAAGATTTTCTTTTTCTTAGTGAGAGAGTCGACGGAGTGGAGACGGCTGAGCTGATCCAGCCGGACAAGGGTAAGAATCTGCTGGCGCAACTGGAGAACTTCGCGCTGGTCGACGTGATGAATCTCGTTCTCGGTGATTCGCGTGATCTCGACAACGGAAGACAACGGCAGCGCGAAAAGACGGCCGCCAATACGGAAAAGCAGCGTCTGAATGCTTGCGAGGGTGAGCGGCGCGCGGAGCTGAATGGTGGTGCCACTGCTCTTCTGCGTGGAAATCTGAACGGTGCCCTTGAGGCCGTGCATAACCGTTCGAACGACATCCATTCCGACGCCGCGGCCGGAGACTTCGGTCACTTCCGCGGCGGTGCTAAAACCAGACTCAAAAATCAGGTTTAACGCATCCTGATCGGAAAGGCGGGTGGCCTCATCAGCTGTGATAATTCCGGTGGCGACGGCCTGGTCCCTGACGCGCGCGAGATCGATGCCGCGGCCATCGTCGCGGACCTCGATGACCACCTGCGTTCCCTGGTGATAGGCCTTCAGGTAAATCGTGCCTCGCGCAGGCTTCCCGGAAGTAAGGCGCTCTTCGGCGCTCTCGATGCCGTGATCCACGGCGTTGCGAACCATGTGCATGAGCGGCTCAGCGAGAGAATCCAGAATGCCTTTGTCCAGATCGGTGTTCTGCCCGGAAATTTCGAGAGCCACATCCTTGCCGCACTGTTTGGCGACATCGCGGACGAGGCGGGGGAACCTGCGGAAGAGTTGCTCGACGGGAACCATGCGAATTTTGAGGACGCATTTGTGGAGTTCATCGAGCACGCGCGACTGAAATGCCAAAGCATCCACCAATTTAGCCCGCAGAGGATCGCGGGCGTACTGCTTGCCAAATTCCGCGACCGCGCGATGCAGCATGGATTTCCCGATGATCAACTCGCCGACAAGATTCATGACGGAATCAATGCGGCCAGCTTCGACACGCAGGGTGCTGGCAACAATCGCGCTAGCGGCAGAGCCGGCAGCAGGCTTATTGGCCCCGCCATTCTCGCCGCCGTCGAGAGAATTGGCGACGGCTTCCGCGGCCTGGGCTTCGAGGAGATCGCCGAGCAGTTCGTGTTCGGGCGTGTCGGCAGCCGCGGCACGTTCGATGCGCACGTCGGAGACGATGGAGGGAATGCGGCAACGCTGGCTGATGGCGGCTTCCGGTGTGGCGCTGGCGAGAGCGGCCTCGACAATTTCAACGGAGGCAGCCCCGAGGTTGTCTTCCGGGCGGAGAGCAATAACCGTGCCGCAGCCGTGAAGAACATTGCGGATAAGCTGAAAGGCGGCAGCGCGCATGAGGCTGTTGGGATCGATGCGGAGGGCAATGTTGTAGACGAGCTCGCCACGATGAAAAGCCTCGGAAATCATGAGCTGCTCGTATTCCGTCCAGGCGAAACGAGCCGGAACCTGCGAGGAGGATTGCAGCACTTCGCTGGGCGCCGCGGCCGCTTCCAGCAAGCCGCGGATCAGCCCGTGAAGGACATCCGCCGAAGGCGGATCGACGCGCCGCTGATAAGCGGCCAGTGTGGCTTCAAAAACATCGACGGCGGCAAGGACGACTCCGGCCAGCTCTTCACCGCGGGCCTGCGCGACCTGCGGCGAGAGAACATCCTCGAGAGCATGGGCGAGTTCGCTGAGTTTGTGGAAACCGCAGGCGGCGGAATCGCCTTTCAAGGTATGCACGGCGCGGCGCACCCTGCGGATGACTTCTTCGTCGGTGGGGCGGGCCTCGAGTTCAAGGCCGGCCTCATTGAGGGATTGGAAAAGCTCAGCGGCGCTCTCAAAAAAGAGCGCGCGAAGCTCCGCGCCGCGATCCTCGGGAGGACGGCTCATGGATTGGCCTCGAGGCGCTGGTATGCGGTGCCATTGTTCTCGTGGATCATACGGAATTTCTGGGTGAGCCCAAAAAGGCTTTCCGCATGGCCGACAAAGAGATAGCCGCCGGGATTCAAGCAGTGCCAAAACTTTTCGACGAGGCGCTTTTGCTCGGCCTCGTCAAAATAGATCATGACGTTGCGGCAAAGGATAATGTCGTTGCGCCGCGGAAGGAATTCGGTTTTGAGGTTGTGGAAGTCGAATTGAACGAGATTTTTCAGCTGCGGCTTGACGGCGTATTTCTCGCCGGCCTTTTCGAAATAGCGCAAGCGGCAGGTGTAGTCCACAGGCTCCATCTGCTGCTCGGTGTAAAGACCTTCCTGGCCAGTGCGCAAGCTGGCATAGCTAATGTCTGAGGCGACAATTTCCATCTTCCACGGCGGAGGAATGAGCGGCTTGGGCGAAGGCATTTCAAACGGGAGCGGATTCCGAAGGTAGTAGTACGCGAGGGCATCGCAGATAAGGATGGCGACGGAATAAGGTTCCTGTCCGGCGGAGCAGCCCGCGCTCCAGACGCGAAGATTCCAGTCCCGGCGTTCTGTTTTCTTTCGAAGAATATCTTCGAGGACGGTTTTCTGGAGGAGGTCGAGTTGCGGCTTGTTGCGGAAGAAACTTGTTTCGTTGACCGTCAAGTTCTCGAGGAGAAGGGCGAGCTCCGGTCTGCCTTCGCGGCTGGTGAGAAGGCGGTAGTAGCTGTAAAAGGAATCGAGCTGGCAGACTTTCAAGCGGCGCTGAAGACGGTCCTTGAGAAAATGAGCGCGGCGCTCATCAAAGAACATCCCGCATTCCTGGTAGACGAGCGTTTGCAAGAGCTTCAGCTCGGCTTCAGTAAGCTGGATCGGGGCGGTGGTTAGCGTTCCCATGTGAGATGCGTGCGTCCGGCAGCGCGGCGTTCCCCGATCGAATCGGAGGAGCGCTACTTTGCAGTGCCGACGGTTTCCGCGGCCTCCTCGAGTCGTTTCAATTCCGGTCGCTGCAAGAGCTTGGCGATGTCCAGCAGGATAATCAGGCGGCTGCCGAGCTTGCCGACTCCGGTGATGCAGCCGGAGTCACCTTCTGCAAAGACCGACCCCGGGGGCTCGATCTCCGAAGGCGGAATCTTTAGCACTTCCGACGCGGACTGAACAATGAGACCGATCAGCTTGTTTTCGAGTTCCACGACCAGAATGCGATTCTTTTTGCTGGGCTGGGTCTCGCCACGGCCGAACCGTTTGCGCAAGTCCATTACGGGGATGATTTTCCCGCGGAGATTGATGACACCCTCGACCATTTCGGGCGCGCTTGGAACGGCAGTAATCTCAGGAACGCGGACGATTTCGCGGACGGCGCCGATGCGGACGCCATACGTTTCGTTGCCGATGCGGAAACCAACAATTTGCAGTTCCTTTTCCATCAAGCGGTCTCCGCGTCTTCAAGAATGAGTTAGCTCGGCGTATTCCGGCTGCCGTTCGCGTGAGGAATCGGCCGAGCGGCGGCCGAAAGAGTGCTCGTTGCGGTGCAAGCGCTCCTGGGCGGAACGGTCCAGAACAAAACGGTCCATGCTGTCCAGCAGATTTCGAGAGAGTTTGAGCATTTGTTCGGCGGCGGCAGAAAGCTCAGTGGAGCTGGAGGCCGACTGCTGCACGAGCTCGCGCATCTTGTCCATGGCGCGAACAACGGCCTGCGCGCCGGACGCCTGCTCTTCGACAGCAGAGCTGATTTCCTGGGTAATTTCGGTAAGGCGATTGGTGGCCTTGGCGATTTGCGCGGAGCCGACGGACTGCTCGTTGGTGGCGGCGCCGATTTCCTGGGAGAATTTGTAGACTTCGGTGACGACGTTGGAGATTTTGTGGAGAGCGCTGCCAAGCTCGTTGCCCAGAGTCAAACCTTCCTCAACGATGCGCGTGCTGCGCTCCATGTTCTCGACGGCCTGACGAGCTTCGCGCTGGATGCTTTCAATGAGGTCGGCAATTTCCTTGGTGGACTGGGTGGATTTTTCCGCGAGCTTGCGAACTTCGTCGGCGACGACGGCGAAACCCAGACCGTGCTCGCCGGCGCGGGCGGCCTCAATGGCGGCGTTCAAAGCGAGAAGGTTGGTCTGCTCCGCGAGGTCGTCGATGACCTCAATGATCTTGCCGATGTCGTCGGCGCGGTGGCCCAGGACGTTGATGATTTCGGCGGAGGTCTGAATCGCCTTGTTGGTGCGGTTGAGGCCGTCGGTGGCCTTCTCCATGGTCTGGATGCCAATGACCACCTCTTCGCGCGAGCGATTGGCGATGTCCAGGAGCACTTTGGCGGTGTCCGCGACGCGCTGAATGGAAGTGACCATCTGATCGATGGAAGCAGAAGTTTCCGCAACGCTGGAGGCCTGAACTTGAGTGTTCTTGACGACGTTTTGGACGTTGATACTCATTTCGTGCATGGTGCTGGTCACTTCCTCGATGGCGGAAGAAGCCTGCACGCTGACTTTGGCGGATTCATCGGCGGCACCCGCAACCTGGTTGGAGCCAGCGGAAACCTGGCCGGCAGAGTCGCGTGTGGAGCGAACGAGATCCTGAAGGCCATGGGACATGCGCAGGAAGGCATTGCCGAGAGTGTCACGCTTGGAACGCGGGACGACTTCGACGGTGAGATCGCCCTCGGCGACGGACATGGAGACGCCGGCCATTTCCTTCAAGTAGGCGACCATATTGTTGAAGGTGGTGGCGAGCGCGCCAATTTCATCGTTACGATGAATGTCGATGTTCTGATCGAGGTCGCCGGAATCGCCGATTTCGCGAGCGACGGTGATGAGATGGTTGAGCGGTTCGGTGATGGACTTTGCAGTGTAGAAGGCGATGCAAACGCCGAGGAGAAGAGCGAGAAGTGTTCCGAACGTAGTGACACCGGTGCTTATGCTGGCAGCGCGCGCCGCGGACTGCGTAGAGTCATCCAGAGATTTGGTAATTTCCTGATTGGTCTGGTCCAGAACGGAGGAAGATTTTATGAGCCAAGAAGCGGGATCTTTTTGAAGATAAAAAATCTGGAGATCGGAGACGGTGGCGTCGCCGGAATCGACCTGGTGGCGCTTGGCGAGAAGAGGCTTGGCGAAATTATCGGCCCAACTGGATTCCGTGCTCTCCACCTGGATCAGTGCAGTTTTGACGCTTTCATTGGAAGCTTGCGATTCACCGCGCTTGATTAGGTCGATGATCTCGGTAAGCCCCTTGACGACTTTATCCTCGTCGCGTGGATCGCCGCTGAGCAGGAAATTATTCACGTTAAGGCGATTGAGCATGATCTGGTAGCGGACCGATTCGATGGCGCGCACATTGTCGAGAGCGGATTTGGCGTTATCGCGGGCGGAGCGCTCCTTGATGCCTGCGCCAATGTTCACGAGGAAGAGCGCGACTAGAATGGCCACGATGGAGCCAAAGCCGATGTACAGTTTCTTACCGATGGTCATTGCGAAATGCCTCCACTCAGCGCGGCGGAGCGGCGGGTGAGATTACTCTCGCCGCTGCACGCCATTTTCCTAATTCCCTGAGGTCTGAAAATCGAATTCAACGACCTGGGTGGTCTCGTCGGGTCCGGGAACAAACTTCCAATCTTTTACGGCATCCTGGCACGCCTGAACGAGCAGCGGATGGCCACCCACCACGCGGGTACTCTTTACGCGCCCGTCCGGAGCGACGACGACTTCAATTTTGACCTTGCCCACTACGTTCATGCGGCGGGCAAGGTCCGGGTAAACAGGCGCAACCTTGCTCTTGACTTTGCGCTTGGCTTCGTCGATCGACGCAGTTTGTGAGAAAGCAAATGCTCCCCAAAAGAGCATGAGCAGTGCAGCCGCGGTGAGTGTACCTAGCTTCTTCCAACCTGATCGCATCGACACTCTCCCCGAAAAGGTTCAGAGATACCCGGGCTAAAGAAAGGCACGTCAGGTGCCACGGTGGGGGCCGCTCTGAGGTGAAGGATTCTGCGAGAGGGAATGACAGCAAGTCATACAGAAATGGGGAGTTAGCAAAAGCAAAGCAGGGCGGTGAAAAAAATCTGGCGAACTAAATCGTCTCAGCGGCGGAGAAGTAGGTGGAGCCGGGTCTCAGGCTGAGACGATGCCGATGAGGGCAGAAGGGCGAGAGTAGACGATTCAGCAACAGGGAACGGATCGACGATTGACTCAGATTGAGATGGCCCGGTAGCGTGGTAAAGGGTGGGCGCGCTCATCTTGAGACGCGCACGATACCCTGCCACTATGCGCAGATCAAAATCAAAAGCGCCTCGGCGTTTTGCGCGCCTGAGCAGCCAAGCCGAACGGCCGGCGGTGTCTTCCGCTCACGCCGAAGAGTTGATGGAGCTGGCCGTCGAGGCCGCGCAATCACGGCACCTGCCTGAATTTCTTGAGCGATTTGCCGAGCGCGCGGGACGAATGCTGGAAGCCTCGTGGAGCGGGGTGACCGTACTTCGCGGGCGCGAAACGGATGTCTACGCTACACGGAACGCGGAACAGCGCGCGATTTCGTTCCGGAGGGATTGGCTGATTTCATGCGCGCGAGAGAGCGGGAGCGACGCAGTAGTCCGCATGCTTCCGGGAGAAGTTGCGGAAGCCTTCGGCGCGAACGGCGCACCGAGGACGGGAGTATTTATCCCGATCACGGCAAGCGATGCGGAAAGGCTGGGGACGCTCTGTCTTTTTCGAAGGCGGAAGGGACTAGACGCAAAGGACAGACGGCTCCTGCACGCGCTGGCGAGCCATGCGGCGCTTTCGCTGGAGAATTTCCGGCGATTTTCGCAACTGGAAAAATCCAAGCGCCAATGGGTCGAGGACATCGACGCGATCAGCGATTACATCGTGGTGCACGACCGGGGATGGAAAATCGTGCGCACGAACCGGTCGCTGGCGTCGCATCTGGGCGTTTCACCAGTGGCGCTGGTGGGCGAAGGCATGAACAGTTTGCGGCAGATCGCGGAAACGGGAAGCGATCTTCCCTGCCCTTTCTGCCGCGACACGCAGCAGCCGCGGGAAGAGTATGTGGCGGCCTCCGCGGAGCGGATTTTTCTGGTGTCCACTTCGAGGGCGCCAGGAGTGGCGGAAGGCGACACGCGCACGATTCACGTGCTGAAAGATATTACGGACCGGCGAGAAGCGGAACGGCGGTACCGCGAATTGTTCGACAGCATTCAAGAAGGGCTGTTTTTCGCGACGCCGGACGGAAGATTCCTGGATGTGAACGACGCGATGGTAAGAATGCTGGGCTACGGATCAAGGGAAGAGCTGTTGCGCGCGGATGTCGGCCCGCACCTTTATCCCGCGCCTGCGGCACGGGAGCGGTTTTTGCGGGCGCTCGCCGAACGCGGGGTGCTGCGCAATTATGAGGAAACGCTGAGGAAGAAAGACGGAGCGCTGCTGCATACGCTGCAGAACATCACCGCAGTCCGGGATGCGCAGGGGCGGATCGCACAGGTTCGGGGGCTGATGCTGGACGTTACGGAGCAGAAATCGTTTCAATCGCAGTTGCAGCGCGAGCGGGACTTCAATCAGAAGATCCTGAATACGACGCAGAGCATGATCCTGGTGCTCGATACCGCGGGGCTGATCAGCTACGCCAACCGGAGATGCTACGAAGCGGGGTACCGTGAGGACGAACTGATCGGGCACCGTCTGATGGATTGGGTCGAGGCCGCACAACGGGGAGATTTTGAGGCGGCGCTGGAGACGACGGCGCATGGGCAACAGGTCGAGAACCTGGAGCTGCAGGTGCGGCGGAGCGACGGGTCGATCGGACATTTTTCGATCAGCTTGAGCCCCATGCGCGACGATCAAAACACGGTGAACAACGTGGTGGTGGTGATGACGGACATCACGGATGCTGTGCTGCTGCAGGCCAAACTGGCGCACTCGGAAAAGATGGCGACGATCGGGCGGCTGGTTTCCGGCGTGGCGCACGAGGTCAACAATCCACTCGCGGCGATCCTGGGATTCACCGATCTGCTCCTGGAGAACCCCGAAATACCGGTTTCGGCCCAGGAAGACTTGAAAATAATTTTGCAGGAAACCCAGCGAACGAAGGATATCGTGCAGGATTTGCTGAGCTTCGCGAGACAGCGGCCGGTGCAGCGCGAACTGGTGCAGGTGAACGCGGTGCTGCGGCAGACGATCAAGCTGCGCAGTTATGACTTTGCGAGCCACGGCGTCGAGGTGGCGGAAGATTTCGAGGAGGCGCTCGCACCGGTGCTGGGCGACGGACAACAGCTACAGCAGGTTTTTCTGAACATTCTCAACAATGCATACGATGCGGTGCAGGAGACGGGGCGGCGGGGCCGGATCGCCATTCGAACGCAGGGCCGGGGCAATTCCATTGAAGTCGTGGTCACTGATAACGGCACGGGGATCACGGATCCGCAACGGATCTTTGATCCTTTTTTCACGACCAAGCAGGCAGGCAAAGGCACGGGGCTCGGACTGAGCATTTGCTACGGAATTGTGCGCGCACACGGCGGGGAGATTTTGTGCTTGAACAATTCCGACGGCGAAGGCAGCACATTCACGGTGCGCATTCCCCTGGCAAATGAGAACGCGGCAATGACGGCGAAAGAAGGAGCCCGATGAGCTTGCAGGCGTCGGAGAGCAAGACGGCGCCCATCCTGCTGATTGAGGATGAGCCTTCCGTGATTGCATTTTTGCGAGCGGCGCTGGAACGCAAGGGCTACTCGGTGGTGAATGCCGCATCGGGAGCAGAAGGGCTGCGGCAACTTGCGGGCGGGAAATATGCGGGAGTGATCTCAGACATTCGAATGCCGGGAGCTGTAAACGGAGCCGAGGTGCACGCCTGGATCCAGAAGAACCGGCCCGAACTGGGATCGAGGATCATACTTATCAGCGGAGACACAGCGAACAGCGAGACTCAAGCGTTTTTGGCCCAGAGCGGAACTCCGTGCATTGAGAAGCCGTTCCGGGTGCAGCACTTCATCTCGATTGTGGAGAAAACATTCGGCAAGCCATGAGCGAAAACCTGAAAACGCGGTTACTGGTGGTGGACGACGAGCAGAGCATTCGCCGGCTGTGCATGACAATCGGGAATACTCTGGGATATTCCTGCGCGGAAGCAGAAAGCGCGGAGGCAGCACTCGCGCGACTTGAAACAGATGCTCCCGAAATCATTTTGACCGACCTCAAGCTGCCCACGTTGTCGGGCGTGGAGCTGTTGAAGCAAAGCAAGAAGCTGTTTCCCCGAACCGAAGTGGCGATCATGACGGGGCATGGATCGATCGAATCCGCGGTGGATGCGATGAAGCTGGGGGCGTACGACTACATTGAAAAACCCTTCCGCGTGGAAAAAATGAGGCTGCTGTTGCAACGGATGGCGGAAAAAGTGCAGTTGGTGACGGAGAACGCGTTTTTGCGAGAGCGGGTGAATACGGAAGAGAATCTCGATGGCATTATCGGCACGTCGGCGAATATCCAGGATGTCTTGCGGATGATTTCGAGGTTGAAGGACACGCGCACGCCGGTGCTGATTGCCGGGGAAAGCGGCACCGGGAAAGAGCTGGTGGCGCGGGCGATCCACTTTCGCGGGGCCCTGGCGCAGACGCCGTTTGTCGCCGTGGATTGCGGATCGCTGGTTCCAACACTGATGGAGAGCGAGCTATTTGGTTATGAGAAAGGCGCCTTCACGGGAGCAACGAAATCGAAAGGCGGGCTGTTTCAAGCCGCCAATGGCGGGACGATTTTTCTGGACGAGATTGGCGAATTGCCGCTGGAGATGCAGGCCAAATTGCTGAGGGCGCTCCAGGAAAAGGAAATCCGCCCGGTGGGAAGCAATGAAAAGGTGAATGTGGACGTCCGGGTGATTGCAGCGACCAACCGCGACCTGGAAGCCGCGTATCGAGAGGGGACGTTCCGCAAGGACCTCTATTTCCGCCTTAACGTGGTGACCGTGCACATCCCGCCGCTGCGGGACCGGCGCTCCGATATCCCCATGCTCGTCCATCACTTTCTGGACCGCTATGCTCCGGAGTCGCACATGCAGGTTACACCTGCGGCGATGAAAAGCCTATTGCACTATGAGTGGCCGGGAAATGTCCGGGAGCTGGAGAATTGCATCGCGCGCGCGGTAACGCTGGGAGACCGTCAAGTCATAGATGTGAGCGACCTTCCTCCCGCGATCCGCAGCGAGCAGGCCGATGCGGGGACGGCGACGACGCAGGACACAGGCGCTGTCTCCACGACAGCGCTCGCCGAAATGGAGCGCATGACTATTCTCCGAGTATTCGAGCAAGCGCACGGCGACAAGGCGCTTGCCGGCAAGATGCTGGGAATAAGCCGGGCCACGCTTTACCGCAAGCTCAAGCGGTACAACATTCCCGCCAGGCCTGGCATCGGAGGAACGCAGACCGATCCCCAGGCAACTCACCAATAAGAAGCAGCGGCGTCTCACCGCGGCCGAAAATGCAGCTGGATAGCGATAGGAGGCTGAGACGGAGACGTTTCAGGCTGAGACGTGTGAGCAAAACAGGGCCCAGTGGAAAATGCTAAGCCTCGCTGTTTCAAGACCTTCTACTCTCTTTTCTTTTTTTCCCCTTTGGCGTCCAGCGTGCAACTCTCGCGCAGGGACGTTGTGTCTTTTTGGGGCGCCTAGCGTGTCTGGCCTCAACAGGATTCGCGAATCTTGCAAGAAGCATATCGAGGGACAAGGTGAGAAGGTCCAGCGAGGTGACAATTACCGCCAGCGGGTCAAGATGCGCGGAGCAGCTCGCCCGTTTTTTCCCGCACACCAAGCCCGTTTGTATTCCGGTGCAAGTGACCGTCGTTCGAACCGGCAACGCCCTACCACCTGAAGAGACACTCGTGGAATTTGGCGGTTTGGAACACGCCATCTTTGTCTCCGGTTTGCCGCTTGAGTTTGATGATCGCGTACGGATCGG
>WNFT01004662.1_pt1 | contig 11961 bp, 10 predicted proteins | sample 5400191 | NCBI WGS metagenome assembly WNFT01 (sample SAMN13153359, study PRJNA577476) | soil metagenome | isolation source: 80 cm saprolite under Madrone tree | place: USA:California | collected 2016-06-14
CCGGTGGGATGCCGCCGCTTATGCAACGAACCGCGCAATCGCGATGAACCTTGCTTTCACCGGGATTCATTGCGCCCAAATAGCACTTCGTGTCCACAATCTCCCCGCGCAGTGTCATAGGCCCTAAGTCGGTTATGCTGCGCGTACGATACAGTGGCCGCGCTGCATCGGTGACAACCGATCCAGGAGGTACTACCAGCATCCGATCGGGCGCTCGCTCGATGAGCGATCCCTTCAACCGAATGCTCTTCCCTTGAAGTCCCCTGACTGCCTCGGTAACGCCGTATTTCCCGGGAGCTACCAGAAGAAAACTCGCGCTGTCAGTCACAAGGCTCGGATACGGCCATTCCTCCATGACACCCTCATAGTCGTGGTATTCTCCCGACTCAAACCTGCTCGGGGCAAAAGAAGGTTGGTTGAAGATAAGTAAGGCCCCGGCGGTAGTTCCGGCAAGCAGTATACCGGCTGCGATACGCGTCACTATCCTGCCCAGGGCGCGCGGCGCATCAGGTATGTAGCCCACATAGAATTCATCGTTCACTAGGTTTTTCATTGTGGCGCTCCGGTTTCCACGTGACCAATAAAGGAGGGCTCTAGCCGCGTGCCCGGCGGATGCGCGCAAGGATGAACCAGTACCCTGTTACCGATCAGCGTTGTTCGATACGTCGGCACTTTATCGGTGAATGGCGGCGGCGATGTTCCCGAATCCGGCAAGTATTGGTACCCGTGCCAGGGGCAGGTCACACAACCGTCGATGATACGACCTTCCCCAAGCGGGCCATTCTGGTGACGGCAGACATTGGAAATTGCTGAGATCTTCCCGTCGTAACGAAAGACGGCGACGCGCTCGTCCGCGAGGGAAACCACCTTCCCGTGTTTTTCCGGAATGTCGTCCACGGTGCAGACCTCGACGAAGCCGTTCAATTCCGCTCGACGAAGATTGTGATCGATACGCCACTCTTTCGCTCCTGCCAGAAGATGAAGTGCGGCTACCAGCACGAGGCCCATGCCAAGCAGTATGGCCAGAGCAACATTGCGATCTGCTTGCAACGCCCCCAACACCACATGAGCCACCAAAAGCGCATATGCCACGTAAACCATCATGTGGATTCGTTTCCAGACGCAAGGGGACAGGTTGTGAAGCCAAAAATCGTGGCTTGTTGCGGCCATCAAGAAAAGGATTGAGAGAGCGGTGAAGCCCAGTGCCTGAAAGGGGAACTGCGCAAGACTGCCGTAGCGTGTATTGCTGACGAACAGACTCACCAGCGGGGTAACGTCACCGCGCGCGTGAAACTGATTGATGGAGAGCACGCTGTGCACTAACGCGATGAGAAATATCGTTACTCCCAGATGCCGCCGGTTGTACAACAAAGGCAGAAAGCGGCGATCCAATCTACAAAGTGGACCGATGCACAGTGCCGCGTGTAGCAGGACAAGAGCAAGAGTTCCGAACGCGCGAATCTGAAGCGTTATGGCAGTCGCACTCGGGTAAAGAAGTGCTCCCCATCCGAAGAATACGGTGAGGTACGCCACGGCGCCTCCGACCAGGACGGCGTCGTAGATGCGCTTCTGCCGGTTCCATCCGACCGCTTGGTATTGAACGCTCATCTGAGATTCTCCCAGTTCACCGCCGGGTTCCTCGGTGTTGTAGGCTGCCGAACAGCAAGGCCCGCCGTGAAGAGAACTGGAAGCAGTATGGATAGACAGATCCAGATCCACAAATGATTGCGGCGAAGAGGTCGAGTCATGTCACACGTCCTTTTCCAACCCATCGCGTGAGCAGTACTGGCCACAAGGCCGCCACGCCGGGCAGAATGATCAGTCTGAATCCGACGCCCGAGGCCTTGGAAACGGGATCGACTTGGCTGATTCCCACCGTAAGAAATGCGATCGCGAATAACAGACCAATCCCTGTATACACGCCGAGCAGATTGATAAACCATTCTGCAACTACCATCACGGTCGCCTCCTTCCTAAGCCTCGCCGCCGTAGATCGGTATCACGGCTCCACTGATTTGAGACGCATCATCGGAGACCAGATGAACCAGGAGCTTCGCTACCTGGCAAGGGTGAACCCATTTAGAGTAATCGGCACCCGGATCGGCAATACGATTGGCGGGCGTATCCATGGTGCCGGGGAGCAATACGTTCGCGGACACGTTCAGGTCTGAATTTTCGCGCGCGACAGTCCGAACCAGCGATACGAGCGCGGCCTTCGACGCGGCATAGACGCCCGCCAGCGCTGCCGGTTCCAGTGCGACCTTACTCCCGATCGCTACCATCCGCCCCGATCTCTGCGCGCGCATGATCGGAAGAACGGCCCGAATTACATGAAACGCAGACCGGAGGTTGAGATCCAGCATTCGATCGAGCGTTGCGTCATCTGTGTCAGCGACTGAGCGCCCGCCTGCAAATCCCCCCACCAGGTGAAGGAGTCCATCAATGCGGCCAGCTTTGTCAACGACGGCGTCAACGAGCTGTCGTGCCCGATCTGCATCGGAGAGCGCTGCAGAAATCGCCGAAAACTTCGGATGCGAAAAGTCTGAATCAGCGATGGACCGCGACACGCCGAACACTCGCGCTCCAGATTGGAGAAACGAATTCGTGACGAATGTTCCGAGTCCACCCTTTGCGCCGGTAATGAGAACAACCCTGCCTTGAAGGTTTACGGTGCCCTCATTCCGCGGAAGACCATGCCGGCCTGAATTCCGGGTACGGCGTGAGACCGCCGCAGGGCAAAAACCGTTTGGCCAGGCGACTGGTCCTTCCGGGTTCCGACGAATCCGGTTCACGACTACCGAAGCGCCCTCAGCCGCTAGTGCCTTCGCAATACCGGTGCCGATGCCTTTAGAAGCACCTGTAATGGCAGCTATTTTTCCGTGCAACTCGCCCATAATTCTTTCTCCACTGCCAGCATATGGCCTGGAACCTCACGATTCTGGTAATCGCACACCGTTTGAAATGATGCGCTACGGTAAATTCGTGTCTTTCCGCTTTCCGATGAGACCATCTACCGCCATTGGTCCAGAACCGCCTAAGATAAGGGCCGCGAGGCAAGCGATATACAGAAGGTCGAGCTCATAACCCGGCGGTCCGAACCTGGCGCCCGCCGCGGTCACGGCGAGGAGCTTAATAGAACTGAACCCGTAGGGTAGATGGACGGTAAACATGGCCACTAGCAGAACGACAATCATTGGTAAGCTGACGAGCGTAACGAATGCACCCAGAATTACGGCGAATCCGCCGAGCAGTTCGACTAGTATGGTTAACCATGCCATGAAATGGGGGCCAGGCACACCCATCGCTTGAAGAATGGTAGCGAAGGCGTCCGGGCCCTTGGACAGCTTCGCGAAGCCGTGTTGCATGAAGCCGAATCCAACGATCAGGCGGAGCGGAATGGGAGCCCAGCGAGCTATTACAAATCGACTCGACAACTCCAAAGGAAAAGCACTCGATATTTGCATACTCAGCACCTCAAACGTCAAAGATTTACATACGAATCCGGGCGCGGTTGGTCCAGGATTCTCCAAGCGACCATAGCGCCGCCCCGAGCAGCCCCCCACATTTCTCAGCAAGAACATGCCGAGTGAACTGGAGAACGCCGGAAAATCACCAAGCCTTGTCTCACAGCCAGGGGGCGAGAGCAAGAACGAAAGCGTGTTTAGGAACAAGACCTCGACAACTCCTAGTCGCATGGAAAGCTGCTGGACGGTCAAAAAGCGGTATGTCCAACTCATCGATGCGCTCTGGGCGATGAGCGGCAGTCGGCGCTCCCCGGCCCGAACTTGCCGTCAGCAATCGTCGCCGAACTTGTTGATTCCACTTGCAAAATAGCGTGCCAGCACATATCTTTCATTTACATCATGATGTCACTATGCCAAGCAAAAATACTCGACCTCTCTCGGTTTTTTTTAGGCGACCCACTTGTCTGACCCACCAGGGCTGCGCTACGTTTCCAATGCGGCTCCGTTGAACACCGGCTGGTGCGTCTGTTCTCTACGCTTTCTTCTGAAGTTGAGCGCCAGGGTCACGAGCCGAAGCCCGGCCTGCCCAAATCCACGCATAGCGGCTCAGTAGCGAACCGATCAGGAAGACTCCAGCCGCTGCGCATCGCCCTTTCGAACCCGAGCCCAAAAAGGCTCGGAGCAGCAAAGCGGCAGGGCCTTCCAGAAGTCCGGCAAGGAGTAGTGCTCGACCTGATCCGCCGTGATGGAGCGGTGTATCCACGGGCCGCTTGCGCACCTGCAACATGACCTCGATCAACGTCTCAATTCCCGAGGCCGCGAATCCCAGAATTTGCGTGGCGGGAATTAAGAAACCAGCCAGTTCGAGGATTCCTGCGGCACCACCAAAGCCCGACGTCAAGAAGTGTGCGGGAAGCAGCGTTCGATTTTCCGACCATACTGGAACCGCCGTAGCCCCGATTAACACCCCGGTATAACCAGCGAGGAGCAACCCAGTTACCGCCGCTGCCGCTTCAGCAAGCCAAAGCAACCCGACCAACAGTGGATTCGCAAAACCCCGCAGCTGCAGCTCGAAGCACACCACTGCAAGTAAAACGCAATTCGAAAAAGCTACCAGAATCCAAGCACCCATCGACATGGCAGACCGGAGCTTGAACACGCGCAACATATTCAGGAAACGCATTGGCCGGCCGAGGTCGGCAATGAGGAGAAGGGGACAAAGTGCAGCTCCCACAAGTCCGGTCCATAGACAGAAACGGATCAGCGCAGATCCGCCGTGAAACAATTGCGCGATGAAGCCCGTGCACGCCGACATCCCGGCGATACCGCCAAGGAAGAAGTAGAGCGGCACTTCCCACGTCCACACTGGAGCTTTTAGTGCTGGGAGTCCGTAGTAGCTCTCCTGCTTCGGGTTTTGTGGACCTCCCATGGGCTGGAGGGGGGCGGTACGTTGCGCCACGTCGCTCGCTGATCTCCGGATTTCTTCGAGCCTTTCTTCGGTCGCTTTGAGTTGGGTGGCTGGCTTCATTGTTTTCGCACGCGCGAATGGTTCGAATCGCTTCACAAAGTACCGCCGGTTTGAAAGGCAAATGCGACGCAAATGAGCACAACAATAACGGCGGCTGAAATGAGCGCTGAAGACCACGCGCTCTTCAAATGAACGGTCGGCACAACAGGCGCCGGGGGTAGATTGTAGGCTTCGGGTTCTCCTAAAATCACAAAGAAGGCGTGGATTCCGCCGACGCTGGTTTCTTGCGGATCGTATATTCGCGCGTCGTCATAACCGCGGTCGCGGAGCTCTTGCACGCGACTCTTGCCGCGCTGATGCAGCTCTTCAAGATCCCCGAATCGGATGGACTGCGTTTGGCAAGCTTTGGCACAAGCAGGAATCAGTCCCGCTTTCTGTCGGTCATAGCAGAAGGTGCACTTAAAAGCGCGGCCGTCTTCCGGACGCTTGTCAATCACTCCAAAAGGACACGAGACGACACAGTATCCACAGCCGTTGCACACATCCGGCTGGACAAACACCGAAGCCACTTCCGTGCGTACGATCGCGCCGGTCGGACAAGATTCCAGGCATCCAGCATTGGCACAATGTTTACAGACATCGGAAAGAAAAACCCAACGGAAAGGGTCTTTTGTATCAGCCATCTGCGGACCGGCGACTTCGGGCTGTTCTAAAAACATGACATGCCGCCAGGTGGAAGCACCCAGAGCTTTGGTGTTGTCGTATGAGAACCCGCTCAACACCAGCCCGTCTTCAGGGACTTCATTCCATTCCTTACACGCTACTTCGCAAGCCTTACACCCGATGCACAAGGTTGCGTCTGTCAGAAAGGCTGCAACTGCCATTAGCGCTGTCCCTGCCCTTCACGCAGTTGGCCGATTGCGTCAAGATTCTCCGCTCGTTTCCCGCGAATCAGGTTGCAGAGAAGTCCTTTCGTCTCCATGATTCGAACGTTCGGTTCTTCCGATATTGCAATCAAATCGTTAGCGATGTCGCCTTTGACCAAGCCAGAGTAACCCCAGTGAAAGGCCACGCCGACTTGGTGAACCGGCTTCCCGTCAATCGTGAGCATCTTTATTCTGGACGTAACCAGGGCATGCGCTTCAATAGCTCCGCGCGCGGTCACAATCGTCACCCATTCGCCTGGTGTGACGGAGAGTTTCTTCGCCAAGTCCGGCGAGATCTCGCAAAACATCTCGGGCTGCAGCTCCGCCAAGTGCGAGAGAGTTCGTGACATGCCGCCTGCTGTGTGATGCTCCGTGAGCCTATAAGTCATCATCACGAAAGGAAAATGAGCGTCCGGCGAGGCAGCGTACTCGTTCCCCGGCCGCGCTTTCGCTAGCGCCATGGGATTCGTTTGTTGTTTCGGGTAAATCGGATTCCGGATGGGAGACTCAAGAGGCTCGTAGTGAGTGGGCAGCGGCCCGTCGGTAAGGCCAACCGGGACCCAGATCCATCCGAAGCCATCACAATGCAAGAGGAATGGTTTGTCGCCCGCCAGGCCATCGTCGCCGACTGCGCCCGCTGGCGGCTCATAATCTGGCGCCTTTGTCAGCGTGAAGTCGGGAACGTCCAGGCCGGTCCATTTCTTGCTTTCGAAATCCCACCACACTAGTTTTTTTCGCTCGCTCCAGGGCCGGCCGTCGGGACGGGCAGAAGCGCGATTGTATAAAATTCTCCTGTCGGACGGCCAGGCGAATCCCCATCCATGGCCATAGAAACCTTTGGCAGCACGCTGATTCGCCCGATTCTCGCCTTTCTTTGGAAAGACTCCCGAATAAATCCAACAGCCGCAAGCCGTGGAGCCGTCTGCTTTGAGTGCAGTGAATCCTGGAACCAGTTCGCCGTCCGCCACCTTATAACCGTTGATTTCCCGCAAAACTTCTTCGGCGACCGGCTCGCGATGCTCACCTTCGATCGAATAGTCCCATTTGAGCGCTAAGAGTGCCGCATGCCGCGGTTGCGGATCGCGCCGCGCTTTTTCCTTGAGCAGCACGCCGAGATGATACGCAAACCAGTTTTCGCTGCGGCAATCCCCGGGCGGTTCAACCGCTTTCTCTCGCCATTGGAGCAACCTCTGCGTGTTTGTAAACGTTCCGTCTTTTTCCGCGTGGCCCGCCGCCGGCAGGAGAAACACTTCCGTCGGAATCTCCTCAGTCCGCAATTCGCCCCGCTTTACCTCGGGCGATTCATACCAGAACGAAGCTGTTTCTGTTTCCACCATTTCGCGCACAACCAGCCATTTCAACTTTGCTAGTCCCCGACGCTCCATGCCCGAGTTCGGACCCGCCACGGCGGGGTTTTGGCCCATGACGAACAATCCGTCCATCTTGCCGTCCAACATGTCGAGCCAGTAGGCCTGATGCGAATGATCTCCCGTGACGCGTGGCAGCCAATGAAATCCAAAGTCATTTTCGGGTTGCGCGGATTCCCCGTAGTAAGCCTTCAGCAAGCTCACAATGTATTTATCGGTGTTGTACCACCAACCCGTCCGCGAGCCGTACCTTTCGATGTACGCGTCCAGGGTCTTCGATTCTTCGCCAAATTTCGGCATGCTCAAGTAACCGGGAAGGATGTCGTACAGGGTTGGAACATCTGTCGAGCCCTGAATGGACGCATGCCCCCGCAATGCCAAAATCCCCCCGCCTGGGCGCCCCATATTCCCGAGCAGCAATTGAAGAATCGCCGCGCACCGAATCATCTGCACGCCGTTGGAATGCTGCGTCCAACCAAGCGCATAACAAATGGCGCCTGTTTTGTCCGGACCCGATGCTGTACAGAATGTCTTGGCCGCATTCAGGAAAACACTCTTCCTAACTCCGCAATACTGTTCAACCATTTCGGGCGTATAGCGCGCAAAATGTTTGCGCAGCAGTTGAAACACGCAGCGGGGATGTTGCAGCGTGAGATCCCGCTGATACTTGCACAGATCAGGCATTGCGTGCAGACCATGCTCGGCGTGGCCGCCGTGAGAACCTTCCGATGCGCACTGCCCGGTGGAGGCGGCTTTCACCGGTTCGACACCTTCATATAGCCAGGTCGTCTCATCGTAGGTCTTCTTGTTCGCATCCCATCCCGAGAAGAGTCCATCCAGATCCTCTGTGTCCTTGAAGTCCTCTGGAATAATCACGCTCGCATTCGTGTAGGGCACAACATAGTCGCGGAAGAACAACTCATTCTCCAGCACGTAATGAATTAATCCCCCTAAGAAGAGAATGTCCGAGCCCGCCCGGAACGGTACCCAGATATTCGCCACGGCTGAGGTTCGGCTGAAGCGCGGGTCTACGTGAATGACCTTCGCGCCACGTTCCTTGGCCTCCATCACCCATTGGAATCCGACCGGATGATTCTCCGCCATATTCGATCCCATGATGAGGATCGCGTCGGAGTTCAGCAGGTCGTTCGGTGGTGCTGTTGCTCCGCCGCGTCCATAAGTTGTGCCCAGACCGGGCACAGTGGAGCTATGTCATATACGGGCCTGATTGCTGACGCAGACCATTCCCAGCCCGGCGGTAAACAGCTTCTTGATCAGGTAGTTTTCTTCGTTATCGAGAGTCGCGCCGCCAAGATGGGCAATGCTCGTCGTTTGCATCAGACTCTGTCCGTCTTTCGATTCCACGAACGTCGGCTCGCGACTTTCCCAGACGCGGTCGGCGATCATTTCCATGGCCTTATCCAGATCCAGCTCTTCCCATTCCTTGGAATGTGGGCGGCGGTATTTCACTTTTGTCAGCCTTTTGGAGTGCGTCAACAGTTCAAAGCTGTCGGCGCCTTTAGGACAGAGCCGCCCACGCGAGATCGGCGATTCCGGGTCACCCTCGATCGAAACCAGCTTTCCGTCTTTGTGGAATATCAACTGCCCGCAACCCACCGCGCAATAAGGGCAGACAGATCGTGCTATCTTCGCGCCTTCATTCTTGGGGCGAAGAGATAGCGTACGTCCACTCATAGCTTCGTGCCCGGTACCGTCTCCGCCATGTAGGATTTGACGGAGCACGGGCCATTGAAGTGCAAAATCCATTATCATTTGGGACCTCCGTGTGTCTGCGCCGGCCGAAATAGCTCCATGGAGTTGAGTAGCGTGTGATACACGCCCCAGGCGAATGGCACTCCAACCACCAGCCATGCCAGGAAGATGAGAACCATCGATGACTTTTTTTTACTTTCGCCCACGTTAATGGCTCCTCTGAGGCTCGAGATCGGGACCGGTATATTCCGATGCGGATCGGAGCCAGTACTTCTGTTCCACCGGCCGAACCAACAGGTTCGCCGTGAACCCGACCATCAGCAACCCGGACATTACGACCAGCACTGTTTGATAGGCGCCGGCGCTGTCCACTCCATGTTGCAGTTGATAATCCCTCATATAATTCACCAGCACCGGACCGAGGACGCCCGCGACCGACCATGCGGTCAACAACCGCCCGTGAATCGCGCTTACGTGGTACGTCCCGAAAAGGTCGCGCAAATAAGCTGGAATTGTCGCGAAGCCGCCGCCGTACACGCTTATTAAAATCGCCGCTATGCAAACAAACAGGATCACGCTGTTGAGATGGTCTCCACCGGTGCGCGGCAGAACAAGGTAAAGTACCGCTCCCAAAACGAAGAACACGTAGTAGGTCTGCTTCCGTCCTATATAGTCGGACGCGGTGGACCACAAGAACCGGCCGGCCATATTGAACAGGCTGAGCAGGCCGACAAAACCGCCCGCCGCCACCGGCACAATAGTCCCCTTAAACAATTCCTGGATCATAGGCGAAGCTTGTTCCAGGATCCCTATTCCGGCTGTGACGTTAGTGCACAGCACAATCCATAAGAGCCAGAACTGTTTTGTACGAAACGCCGTATCAACATCCACCTTATGTGTCGTTACGAAGGCTTGCGGCTTGACACTGGGAGTCCAATTGTCGGGCTTCCAATCTTCCCGGGGCACTCGGATCGTAAATACTCCAAACATCATGAGAAGAAAATATAGCGTGCCCATGACCAAGAACGTCTTACCAACACCCGTGTCCTGTGTCGAACGGAAATGAGTCATCAATTGGATCCCCAATGGCGACCCGATCAGGGCGCCCCCACCAAATCCCATGATGGCCATTCCGGTCGCCAACCCTGGACGATCAGGAAACCATTTGATGAGTGTCGAAACCGGCGAGATGTATCCAAGTCCCAGGCCCGTTCCACCGATGACACCAAATCCCACGTAAATGAGCCACAGTTGATGTGTAACCACGCCAAGGTACGAGACATAAAAGCCCAGCGCAAAGCACACGGCCGCGGCGAACATCGCTTTCCTGGGGCCGGCCTTTTCTAACCACCTGCCAAAAACCGCCGCTGAAAGTCCCAGCATGACGATGGCTAAAGAAAATATCCACGCGACTTGCGTCTGTTTCCAATCGCTGGGCAAGGACTTGTTCACTCCCAGCAGTTGGGTCAACGGAATCTTGAAGACACTGAACGAATACACCTGTCCAATACATAAATGGATCGCCAGCGCCGCGGGTGGAACAAGCCATCGGCTGTATCCTGGAGGGGCGATCGAACGTTCGCGATCTAGCAAAGAAGGCTCGACTTTCCCCAGATGCTCCTGCGGCGTAAGATAAGGGATCGAATCTCTCATGTTTGTGCTCCATGCTAAAATCGAAAATCGAGCCACTCAGTCAGATAGTTAATACTGCGTCCCGGCGTTGACTGCCTCACAAACTCACCATCAAAAAAGTGCAGGTACTCGACGAATGCAGTCACATGCCGGGTCATTTTCCACTGCAGTTGTGCGGCGGCATGAGTTCCGACATATCGCGCATTACTCTTTTGGCCGGTGAGGACCAACCCTCCGCTGACACTGTACAGAGCGTCGCTGGTGCTTTCACGCCAGTATGTAGCAACGTTTGGTATCAAAGTCAGGTTCTTGGTGAGACTGAGGGCCACACTCGGTTGCAAGACCACGAGGTTTCGGTTTCCAAACAACTCCGCGTAGCTGAAGTACGGACCTGTTTGGTAAAGAGAGTTAAAGGTTCCGACGGTCCGGCTGGCTGGATTCTGATTACCGCTGAAAGCATTCTCGCGTATGCCGAACCGGGGACGGAAGAGGACCGATTCGACGCGATACCCAACTTCCGTCGTAGCGGCCCATGCACGAATATCATCGGATAGAAAGCTTCCCCATTGAAACGTGAACTCGTTGTTATAGTCCCAGTGGCCTTTCGATCCCCATATTCGTGTTCCCACCGTTTCTCTCTGCTCACGACCCCTGCCCTTGCCATCAAACAGGACGTTTTTGTCGTCGAGCCCCATGTAATACAGGTCGACTTTCCCCCCAGGGAGAATGTCGAAGGGCCTGACGGCATAAACACCCCAGAAACTGGACGTGGGGTCGGGTGGATCATCGAAGTAGCCCGGATTGTCTAAAGTGCGCCTCAGGGCGAACGTGTCGATGGTCCAGTCCCCTAGCAACGACGTAAGACGGAAACCATTGAAGCTCCGGCGAATATTGCGGCCGTCTCGAGCCGAAACCAGGTAATGAGAGCCCAACTCCATTTCTTGACGGCCGGCTCGCAGAGTCACTCTGTTTTTTCCGGACCGCCAAAGGCCGATGTCGAAGAAGCCCTGATGCAGGTACAGCTTCTCTTTGTCGAGAAGCGGACGAGGGCCGCCGTTTCTGCCGGTCTCAATACTGCTTCCTAGTTCGCCGAAAAACCGGAATCTCTCACCCAAATGCAAATCCAGGTGTCCGTAATACCGCTGCATGGGATATGCATTTCCAGGCGGGCCGCTTCCCAATCCAAAATTACTGAAGTACTCGCTGCGCTCCCGAATCCAAAGGCCAAAGGAAAGGTAATAGTTCTCGTTCTCAACGCCAAGAGGGATATACTTCAGCGAATCCAGGAAACCAGCTCGGCACTCGGGGTTTGCAAACTGCGCGTCATCTTCGTTGTACGTCAATCCCGATAGCGCCGGAGGCTGGTCAGGGCACGCTGGTTGCGCTTGATC
>WNFT01037728.1_pt1 | contig 11960 bp, 13 predicted proteins | sample 5400191 | NCBI WGS metagenome assembly WNFT01 (sample SAMN13153359, study PRJNA577476) | soil metagenome | isolation source: 80 cm saprolite under Madrone tree | place: USA:California | collected 2016-06-14
CGGCCGCGGCCTCGCCGCGGCGCTCGCGCTCGGCGCGCAGGCGGTGTCGATGGGTACGCGTTTTCTCGCCAGCGACGAGGCAGCGGCGAGCCGCGCGTACAAGGAGCGGATCACGCTGAGCCGGGCCGAGGACACGGTACTTACCGGGCTATTCGATATCGGCTGGCCAGATGCGCCTCACCGGGTGCTGCGCAACCGTGCGGTTGCGGAGTGGGAGGACGCCGGTCGCCCCGCGCCCGGAAAGCGCCCGGGAGAAGGTACGATCATCGGCCGGGTCAGCGTTGGAGGGCATCCGATCGAAGTGGTCCGCTACTCCGCGACGCCGCCGCTTCCCGGGTTCGAAGGTGACATGGAATACTGCTGCCTCTATGCTGGCCAGTCCTGCACGCTCGTGAACGATATTCGGCCGGCCGCGGAGATCGTGCACGACATCATCCGCGAGGCCGAGAAGATCATCGGTGGCGGGGTCGAAGAAGGCAGCCTCTCGTGAAAAACTTCGCAAACTCTGGAGCAAGACCATTTCGTAAATGCTCCGCTTTTGCCTCGTCCCGCCTGCGGCGATAGCCTGTGGCCAACAATGTCAGTTCGAGGAATTGCGTGGACGAACTCAAACGTACCGACCCCGAGCTCTACGGTCTGCTCAAGGACGAGGAGCGCTATCAGGTCGAATCGATTCGCCTGATCCCGTCCGAGAATTACGTCTCGCGGGCCGTACTCGAAGCCACCGGCTCGGTCCTGACCAACAAGTACTCGGAGGGTTACCCGCAACGCCGCTATTACCAGGGCCAGCGCTATATCGACCAGGTCGAGTCCATCGTGATCGAGCGCGCGAAGGCGCTCTTCGGCGCCGATCACGCCAACGTGCAGCCCTATTCGGGCTCGCCCGCCAACCTTGCCGTCTACTTCGCTCTGCTGAAACCGGGTGACACGCTGATGGGTCTCGCATTGCCGCACGGAGGCCATCTGACGCACGGATGGAATGTCAGCATCACGGGCTCATTCTGGCGTCCCGTGCATTACCTGGTCGACCGCGAGAGCCAGCGTATCGATTACGACGCGGTGCGCGAACTCGCACGCAAGGAGCGCCCGAAAATAATCGTCACGGGTGCGACCGCCTACCCGCGCCAGTTCGACTTCCGCGCGTTCGGTGAAATCGCAAAAGAGGTTGGCGCCTACCACCTCGCCGACATCTCACATATCGCGGGGCTAATCGTCGCCGGTGCTCATCCCCATCCGTTCCCTCATGCCGACGTCGTGATGACGACGACGCACAAGACGCTTCGGGGCCCGCGTGGCGCGATAATCATGTGCCGCAAGGACCTTGCCGAGCAGATCGATAAGGCGGTTTTCCCAGGTCTCCAGGGTGGCCCGCATAACCACACGACCGCCGCGATCGGCGTGGCGCTCAGAGAGGCGGCGACGCCGGAGTTCAAGGACTACGCGCATCAGATTGTTCGCAACGCCAGGGCGCTTGCCGACGAATTGATCGCGCGCGGATTCAATCTGGTCTCCGGCGGCACCGACAATCATCTCATCCTGATTGATCTCACGAATAAGAAAGTCATCGGCAAGAAAGGGGCGCAGGCGCTCGATCGCGCGGGCATAATCTGCAACTACAACACGGTGCCGTTCGATCCGCGCAAACCCTTCAGCCCGAGCGGAATCCGGCTCGGCACTCCGGCGGTCACTTCACGCGGAATGCGCGAGGGCGGGATGCGCCAGATTGGGAAGTGGATGGACGAAGTAATTTCCCACGTCGACGACGAGGCGGTCATCGCGCGCGTCGGCGCCGAAGTGCGCGAGTTCTGTCACCGCTTTCCCGCGCCGGGTATTCTCTTGCAGTAACCGCGGTCGCATCGAAAACCGAGGCGCTAGTTGGCAGAGACCGATTCCCTGGCTACGGTTGCTGCAATGTCTCGATATAACGGATAACGTTGTCTATCCGCTCTTTCGCTTTCGCCTCGCTCTCGGGTGTGAATTCCTTACCGGATTGCTGGAATGTCACGCCCCAGAACGGCATGTCGAAGCGGATTGTGCTTGGGCACTTTCTTGCGCCCGTCGATCGTGTCCTCGACGTCCTGAAATGGAAACACGCCGCCGTTCTTTTTGCTTAGCACCGTCAGGTCGGCTGGTTTGACGCCTGCCAGTATATACAGGTCGGGGCCGTGGCCTTTGCCGTCCGTACCATGGCAACCCACGCAATGCTTCGTAAAATCCTGTTTCCCGGTATCCTGTGCGCTCGCAATAGAAGCGGCGAAAAGAAAGGCGACGCAGAGCATGAGCGCCACCGCCGGGCTATTCTTCCCGCAAAGTCCATTACGGTAGTCGACGACCATGAGCGTGCGCCAAAATCGCATGGTGGCACGAACCTACCTTGTCGCGTGACTGTGTTCAACCGGTGGTAGGCTATTCCCAATGGAGTCATTACTTGCGCCGGTGGCGACTGACTGTGTTCAACCGGCGTCAGGCTAAGGCGTAATTACTCGCGCTGGTGGCGACCGGATTCCGCCGAGTGTATGTTGGCCTGACGCGGGGAAAAACGGGAAAATTATGAAAATCTCACTTTTTTATTTGCCAACCTACCGATCACAACGCACCACGTTTCAACAACTTTATCGCGACATTCTCGAAGAGGTCGAGTTTTCAGATCGCAACGGCTTCGATGCGGTATGGTTCGCCGAGCATCACTTTTTCCCCTATGGCGGGGCGATTCCGTCGGTGCCGGTGCTGGCGACTGCGGCGGCAGAGCGCACACGGCGAATCCGGCTCGGCTCGGGGGTAGGGCTCATCGGTCTGAATGACCCGATACGGGTCGCCGAAGAGTTCGCGATGCTCGACAATCTTTCGGGCGGAAGGCTCGACTTCGGGATCGGGCGCGCGTTTCAGCGCGCCGAATACGACGCCTTCAACGTGCCGATGGACGAGAGCCGCGCGCGCTTCAACGACGCGCACGAAATAATCATGAAGGCATGGACTCAGGACGCGGTTTCACACGACAGCAAATATCGCACGCTGCGCGGCGTGACCGTAATCCCGCGCCCGCTTCAGAAGCCGCATCCGCCGGTTTATGTCGCGCGCATCATGACGGAAGAGTCGTTTCGCTTCACGGGCGAGCGCGGTTACAACCTGATGTATGTTCCCTATGTGGGAACGCCGGAACTGATGCGCGAGCGGCTCGGATGGTACCGCGAATCGTTGCTGAAGGGAGGGCACGACCCGAAGACGCACGACGTGATGGTGGCGGTTCACTTCTTCTGCGGTGAATCGGCCACACATGCACGCGATTACCCGCGCGAGTTCATGTCGGATTATCTCGACTCGGCGGCGGAGGCGAACCAGACCGACGCCGACGCGGTGCAGTATCGCGGTTACAGCGGTCTGGCTAAAAATTTAGAGCGTCTCAGCAAGAATTACGAACTGATGTATCCGAACCAGGTGATCTTCGGTGACGCAGAGCAGTGCCTGAAGCGTATCGAGGATTACGAGGCGCTCGGCGCCACGCATGTGTCGCTGGTCACGAACTTTGGCGGGATGCCGCGCGCCGAGATCATGCGGTCGCTGGAGCGATTCGCAAAAGACGTGATACCGCGCATCAAGCGCAAACCCGATCAGCAGAGCGCCGCCGCTGGCCGCTGACGCGCCGGTGCCGGATCCGGAACCGCGCCCGCTGCGGTCGAATCGGAGCGCGCGAAGCAATCGGGCCCTTAGGCGAACGCCGGCAGTACTTCTTCGGTGACGCGCTTGAACTGCTGCTTCTGGTCGTAGCCGGTGAGGCGAAGCGTAATCGTCGTGGCGCCGGCGTCGACGAAGCGCCGGATATTTTCGATACATTGCCCAGGCGAGCCCATCGCGACCCACAACTCGAGCATCGCTCGGTGATAGCTCACTCCGTAGTAGCAATCGAGAAAACGCTTCGACTCTTCCAGTGCGAAATCGCGATCTTCGTTCACATTGATGTTGTAATAAACGCAGACCTCGAAGTTGTCAGGTAGCGTGCGGCCTTCCTCGCGCGCATAGCCGCGAATCATCTCGATCGAGGTTCGCACTTCGTCCGGCGGCTTGAGCGTCGTCATCCATCCGTCGCCCAGCCGCGCGACGCGCCGATAGCCGCTTTCGGCGTTGCGGCGCTTTTTCAGGTCGGGGTTGGAGACGACCCAAATCGGGAGCGGTTGCTGGACCGGGCGCGGCAAGACGGTCACGTCGCGGAACTTGTTGTATTGCCCGTCGTAGTCGACATGCTCGCGCGAGGAGGTGAGGCGCATAATCTCGATTGCCTCCTCCATCCGGCGCATCCGGCTCGACGGCTCGACGCCGAAGATCTCGAACTCGGGGTCAAAATCGCCGCCGCCGGGCCCGGGCTGACCCTGGCATGCGACGAAGATCGTGCGTCCGCCTGAAACCAAATCGAGGCTCGCCCATTGGTAGGCGAGCGTGAGCGCGTTTCGCAGCGGCGTACTGGCAAAGCATGCGGGGCCGAGACGCACGCGTTTGGTTCGAGCGGCAAGCGCGCCGAGCAGCACTATCGCGTCGAGGCGCGGCTTGGCGAAGATCGAGTCGCCGACCCATACAGAATCCCATCCGGCCGATTCCGCCATCTCGGCCATTTCGAGCATCTCGGGCACCGTCGTGGCGCCGATGATGACGCCGCGATTGGGCAGCGTCAGTCCGAAGCGTGCCTTTTGTGCCGCCATGATCTCACTCCGTCGACTGGCTGAGATGCGCTGTCAGCGACGCTCCGTCATGGACGCAGCTCGTAGAGGACGGCGAAGTCGTCGTTCACCGGTAGCTTCGTGAAGCGCGAGAAGCCCGCCTTCTGTGCGAGTTCGCGCGCCTTCGGTTCGCCCATCGCCGCGCCGATTCCAGCACCGCCGTGCGCCAACGACGTCGTCATGCAGTAGAGTGTGCTGACCGAATAGACCATCTTGCCAAGCGGCCGGATGTTGTCCTTCACATCGTGCGACACGTTGACCTCCTGGACGAGGTACGTGCCGTCGGGTTTGAGCGAGCGCTTGACCGCGGCCATGAGGCCGACTGGATCGACCGCGTCATGAACGACGTCGAAGGTCGAAACGAAATCGAAGCGGCGCTCAGGCAGGTTGCTGCCGTTTGCCACTTCGAAGGTAACGCGATCGGCGACCCCGGCAGCCTGCGCGTTGCGGCGCGCTCGGTCGATAGATTCGGCGTGGATATCGAAACCGGTGACGCGCGCCTTTGGAAAGCCCTGCGCGATCAGGATCGCTGCGCGCCCGCCGCCGCATCCGACGTCCGCGGCAGTGCCGCCCGCACTCAGCGCTTCGACCACCTGCGGCATCGCGGGTATCCATTTGCGCATAAGCTTATGGCTGTAGCACGTGAGCGAATTGCGTTCGGCGGCCTCGAAGAATCCGACCGAATACTCGGCCTGGGTGACGCCCTTGCCGGTCTTGAACGCATCGGCGACCTTGGGCGCGACGGTAACCAGCGCCTGCGCCATCTGGAAATAGCCGCCGACGAAAAACGGCGAGGCGTCGTCGGCGAGTGCGGCGGCGTATTCGGGCGTGAGAGTATGGGTGTGGAGTTCGGGGTCGTATTCGACGTAGCGCCCCGCGACCATCGCGCTGAGCCATTCACGAATATAGCGCTCGCTCAACCCGGCCTTTTGCGCAAGCTGCTCGACGGTAAGCGGGCCCGCGCCCGCCATCGCCTTGAACAGCCCGAGTCGGTCGCCGATGAAGCAGAGCGCGGCATGCACGGTCGACGCGATATCGCCGACGATGTTCTGTGCGACCTGCTTTGCCTTCTCCATATCCAATTGATCGCTTTTGCCAGCCATCCGGATTTCTCCTTTGCGAATTCAAACAATCGAGGTTTTAAGTTTCGGTCTCGAAAATCAGCGAAGCATCCTAGCCAACCATCGTGAGGCCGCCGCTGATGCTTATCACCTGACCGGTTGCGTAATCCGAATCCGGCGACGCAAAAAATGCGACCGCGCCCGCGAGGTCTTCGGGCTTGCCGAGCCGTCGCAGCGGAATTCCGCGCTTCATTGCATCGAGCACCTTCTCGCGTCCCGCCATCGCGCTTTGGAGCAGCGCGGTTTCGGTCGGGCCGGGGCAGACGACATTGACGTTGATATTGTTGCGCGCAAGCTCGCGCGCGAGCGTTTTCGAAAACGCGATTATCGCGCCCTTGCATCCGGCGTAGACCGCCTCGCCCAGCGAGCCGACGCGCCCGGCGTCGGAGGAAATCGAGACGATCTTGCCGTGGCCATGCGCCTGCATTCGCGGGATGGCCGCCTTGCAGCAGTTGAGGATGCCGCGATAGTTGATCGCGATAATCCGGTCCCAGGTCTCGGGCGTGCTTTCGATGAAGGGCTCGAGCTTGTCCCATCCGGCGTTGTTGACGAGGATATCGAGCGGGCCGAGTTCGCGTTCGACGGTTTCGACCGCAGCCATCGCACTATCGAGGCTGGTGACGTCGAGCCGCACGGCGTGCGCCTCGCCGCCGGCCGCCTTGATTTCATCGGCGGTCTTCGTGGCGACCACGTCCTGGATATCGGCGATTGCGACCTTGGCGCCCTCGTCCGCAAGGCGTGTCGCGATTGCGCGGCCGATTCCCTGCGCCGCGCCCGTAACGATTGCGACTCTCCCTTTGAGGCGAGTGATTCCGGATGCCATTTTATGCGTTACAACCTCCTGCCCGCGATCAAATCGAATTCGCCATGGGCGTGTCGATCGCGCCCGGGCAGATTGCGTTGACGCGGATGTTGTAGCGGCCGTATTCGAGCGCGGCGACGCGGGTCAGCGCGATCACGCCGGCCTTGGCGGCGCAGTAAGCGGCCGCGCTTTTGAGGCCGACCAGTCCCGCGATGCTCGCGGTGTTGATAATCGAGCCGCCGCCGTTTTTGACCATATGCGGCAGCGAGTACTTCATCCCCAGAAAGACGCCGCGCAGGTTGATCGCGATTACGCGGTCGAAGTCCTCTTCCTTCATCAATGCGAGAAAGTCGCTTACTCCCTCGATCCCGGCGTTGTTGTAGAGGACGTTGGGCGCGCCGAATTTTTCGAGCGTCGCCGCGACCATCGCCTCGGCGTCGGCGCTCTTTGAGACGTCCGACTTGACCGCGAACGCCTTGCCGCCATCCGCTTCGATCATGCGCGCTGTTTCTTGCGCGCCTTTCTCGTCGACATCGGCGCAGGCGATGCGCGCGCCTTCCTTGGCGAAGAGGAGCGAGGCGGCGCGGCCCATTCCTGAACCGGCGCCGGTAATCAGTGCAATTTTGTTGGCGAGTTTCATTTATCCACCGATAATGTGTGTCTTTTTGCCGAACGACCAACCATAGCGCATTCCCGCGTCGCTCCGTTAGGCCCGTTCCCGCCCGATGGCCACCGCTACTCGCGCTTCACGATGCGACCGTTGTATATCTCTCCCAAACAGCAGGAGGAACCAATCGTCATGGCCGATTACAGCACTTACGAATTTATCAAGGTGGAAAAGGCGGACCGCGTCGCGACGGTGACGCTCAACCGGCCCGACGCGCTGAACGCGGTTACGACCGCGCTTCATCATGAACTCGAACTCATCTGGCTCGACCTCGCCGCCGACCAGGACGTCAACGCGATTATCCTGACCGGCGCGGGACGGGCGTTTTGCGCGGGTGGCGACGTCAAGGGGATGGCGTCGGGGAGTTTCACCGGAGTGTCGAAGGGCAGGGGGCCTATCACCGCAGCGAATGGGCGGCGGCTCGTGCAGAACATTTTGGAGGTCGAGCAGCCGATAATCGGCGCGATCAACGGTGACGCGGTCGGACTCGGCGCGACGATCGCGCTGCTATGCGACATCACGGTCGCGTCCGAAAAGGCGCGCTTTGCCGATACGCATGTCAAGGTCGGAGTCGTCGCGGGCGACGGCGGCGCGGTGATATGGCCTCTGCTCATCGGACCGCATCGCGCGAAGGAATTTTTGATGCGCGGGAACTTTATCAACGGGGCGGAGGCGGGACGTATCGGGATGGTGAATTACGCCGTGCCGCCGGAGCAGGTGATGCCGAAGGCGCGCGAACTGGCGCAGGAACTCGCTGACGGGCCGACGTGGGCGATTCGATGGAGCAAGCTTGCGGTGAACAAGTGGCTCAAAGAGCAGGCCAACCTGATCATGGACGCGTCGCTCGCGTACGAGATGATGACGTTCAAGACCCAGGATCACCAGGAGGCGGTCAAGGCATTCATCGAGAAGCGCAAACCGAATTTTGTGCGCGCGAAGGAGTAGTTGGAGCGCGAACAGCTAGGCTCGTGACGTCACGATTCGTCGTCCGGCACCTGCTCGTTTGCGCGCGGGCGGCGCTGGTTTCTTCGGCGACGCCGCATGCGGGACCAGCGTCTTTTCGTGCTGAGCGTCCCTGCGCGAGGGCGGCGGCCGCGCCCCAATGGGCGGTCGCCTCGCGCACTTCGTCAGGCGAGGGCATGCGTCCGTTGAGATAGGCGGCTCCGACGGCCTTGCGCACACCGAGGTCGCCCGCCGAAACACGCGGACGCCCGAGGGTACGCGCAAGGATCCATTCAGCGGTCCATACGCCGAGGCCGCGAATCGCGGTGATACGAGCGATGACCTCGTCGTCGGATAATGCCGACAAAGTCTCAATACTCAATTCGCCGGTCGCGATCGCGCGCGCGGCATTGATTATGTATTCCGCCTTGCGGTTGGTGAACTGGAGCGCGCGGATGTCGGCGATTGTGAGTCCGGCGAGACGCTCGGGGTCGAGGCTATAGACGACCTGGCCCGCGACGCGATGTGGCCGGCCGAAGGATTCGGCCAAGCGGCTGCGGACGGTGGATGCCCACTTGAGGTTCACCTGCTGAGCGCTGATACAGCGGACGAGCGCGCCGAGGAGATCGGATTGCATGACGGGACGGAAGCCGCGATGACGTTGGTTGAGCCGTGCGATCACCGGATCGGTGCGGCATAGGTCTTCAAATTCCGTGGTGAGCGCCAAAAACGCCGAGCGGACCGCGTTTTCGACCGCGTCACGATACGCGACGCGCTCGGCCGTCACGCGCAGAACGGGCGTATCGAGAGCGCCTTCAGCGCGGCATGCGTAAGCGATAACGCGGCGGCCGACCCGGAGCGTTCGCACGAGCCAGGTTCCGTCCCAGCGATCGAGCATGTCGTCGCCTGAACGTCGGAAGATATCGAGCGACGCGGGCACATCGATCGGTCCCGGCAGCGCGACCACGAATTCGGACGAAACGCGCCCAGCCATTTTTTTCGCCGCGTCGGCCTGGTTAAGAATTGCGCCGCCCTATCAGCGCGTTGGCCTCGGGATAGGTAATGACGCCGTCAAGGAATTCGTAGGTGCCCTTCGACATCAGCTCCTCGCCGATTTTGCGCGTGAGCGTCATCGCGGCGTGCGTTGGCCCAGAACCGACGCTCACCCGCGCGACGCCGAGCCGCTCGAGTTCCGGCGCGGTCGTCGTTCCCGGTCCGGCGAGGATATTTAGCGGACCTTTTATTACGCGCACCAGCCCCGCGATCGTTTCCGCGTCGCGCACGCCAGGGACGAAGAGACAGTCGGCGCCGGCTTCGCGGTAGGCGTTGGCGCGTCCGACCGCATTTTCGTAGCGGCCGGCCTTCTCGCCGATTCCGAGCAGGAAAACGTCGGTGCGCGCGTTGATCACGAGCGGGACGCCGGCGGAATTGGCCGCATCGCGGGCGGCGCGGACCCGCTCGACCGCGACGGGCAAGTCGTAAAGTTCGCGCTGCGCGCCATGAATCGTGTCCTCGAGGTTCATCCCGACTGCGCCGGCCTCTATGATCATCTGCACGGTTTTGCCGAGGTCACGGGTATTGCGCGCAAAGCCCGACTCCATATCGGCGGTGACGGGCACCTTGACGCATTGCGCGATTCGCGCGACCGCGGCCACCATCATGTCGAGCGGTACGATCTCGCCGTCGGGATAGCCGAGTGCGTAAGCGACGCCGGCGCTGGTGGTTGCGACGGCCTTGAAGCCGACAGCCTCGAAGACGCGCGCACTCGCGGCGTCCCATGCGTTGGGGAGTACGAGGATGCGCTTGCGGTCGTGCATGCGGCGAAATGCTTCTGCTTTTTCTCGCTGAAGATTCTTATCCATTTTTGGATTCTCCACGAATACTCAGTGCTGACAGGTCTATCCATACTAATTCAGATGGGCATTGCGGTAAGTAAACAGGTTCGTACTGATGGATGCATTCCATAGATTCATTACAAGAATGGGAGTGAACTGTGCTTATCGCAGCATCGGCCATAGCGTGAGCGCGGTCTCCGCGAAGATCCAGCGTTGGTCTTCCGCGGACAAGAAGGAGAGATCCTCCTTGGCGATGTCGACCTGGTCCTTGAGGCTGCGATCATAGGTGGCGGGAAAGTTCGAGCCCCACATCAAGCGGCTGGCCCCGAAGCGATCGATGAGACGGGTGAAGAACTCCCTGGAAGTGCTCTTTCCCCTTCGCGCCGCGTACAGGTTCACGCTCGAAAACTTCAGGTAGAGATTCGGGAACCGAACCAGTTCGAAGAGTGGCTGGACGGCGTCGTAGGGAGGGCCGGCACTGAGGCGCGGCACGGCCAGATGGTCAAGCGCCACCGTGACGTTCGGGAAACGTTCGAGCACGGTGCGTACGCGTGGGATCTGGTGGAAGAGCGTCATGATGCAGATCGGGATGCCGAGCGAGGCCGCGCGCTCCCATACGGGAAACGTGCGCGAATCGTCGAGCCACGTGCCTTCGGTTTCCGTGGTAGTGAAGAGGCGGATGCCTCGCATGCCGCGCTGCTTCACCCAGTAGGTCAACTGATCGGGCGTGTCATTTTGCATCGGGTCGAGGATGCATACGCTGGTGAAGCAGTCGGGATACTTGGCGGCGCAGTCGGCGGCGAAACTGTTGTCGTACTTATATGCGGTGTAGGCCTGGACCAGCACGGTTTTGTCGATGCCGGCCTGGGCGTTCTGATCATCCGAGACGACGTGAACGTGAGTATCGACGACCATGGTGGTTTACCTTTCATTGCGTAGAGACTCGGCGTGGACGACTCTACCACCTCTTTTAAGATCTGCTAGGGTTGCCGGCAATCGGGGTGACTCTCGAAAAGGTCCCTTGGTGGAACGTTGCAAGCTGGATGTTTCCCGACGTTTGGGCTACAATGTAGCTCATAGGGAGATTAGCGTAATGACCGAGAATTCCGTTGTTCGCGCCCGCATCGATGCGCGCACCAAGCGGGAAGCCGCTGCGGCGCTGAAGAAAATCGGGCTCACCTTGTCTGATGCCTTCCGTCTGCTGCTGGTACGGGTCGCGGCAGAAAAGGCCCTGCCGTTCGAACCGCTCAATCCCAACGCCGAAACCGTCGCAGCCATGAAAGCCGCGCGCCGCGGCGAGCTCGTCAAGGTCGGCAAGCCGGACAAACTGCTGCAAAGTCTGATTGCGCGAGGTTAAATACACCACCCGCTTTAAGCGTGACTACCAGCGAGAAAAATCCGGCCGGCACAGCAAGAGGCTGGACGCCTTGTTGATGGAGGCCGTCAACCTGCTCGCCGCCGACACGCCGCTGCCGCGCCGCAATTTCGATCACCCACTGTCCGGCGAATGGAGCGATCACCGCGACTGCCACATCAGACCGGATCTTGTTCTCATCTACCGCAAGCCGGATGACGACAGCCTCGAACTCGTGCGCCTTGGCTCGCATAGCGAGCTTGGCCTGTGAACACGGTGGGGGCAAGTTTTTAAGGCCCATTTTCAAACGAAAAGATGAAAGCGCTCTGTGGTGGAAATCGGAGAGAGCGGTTGTCAATGAAAATCGTGGGAGCGGGGGATGGAGCCGGAGATTTTCAATTCGGCGAAGCGGCGGGCGCGTACGTGGATCACGCCGTCCTGCTTCTGCAACGGCCCCTCGGCGATCAGGAGCGCCGCGCGATGCAGGAGCGTGCGATTCTGCTGAAAGAAATCGGGCGTGACTATCACGT